>Ga0182744_1000035_pt1 | contig 166254 bp, 150 predicted proteins | sample eDN3rd30CKraftMG_FD_128525 | JGI IMG/M metagenome (GOLD analysis project Ga0182744, IMG submission 128525) | Enriched Miracle-Growth compost microbial communities from Emeryville, California, USA - eDNA 3rd pass 30_C Kraft MG (version 2) (version 2) ... | reverse complement strand
CTTGACCGGCGGCAATTGCGCCGGATCGCCGAGCACCAGCACCGGCCGGCCGAACGACAGGAGATCGCGGCCCAGTTCCTCATCGACCATCGAGCATTCGTCGACGATGATGAGCTTGGCCTGAGCCGCCTCGCTGTCGTCGTTGAGCACGAAGGACGGCTCTTCCGAATCGACCTCCTTCGGCCGGTAGATCAGAGAATGGATGGTGCGCGCATCGGCGCAGCCGCGGGCGCGCATGACGAGCGCTGCCTTGCCCGTATAGGCGGCAAACACGACATTGCCCTCGACGCCTTCAGCCAGATGCTGGGCAAGCGTCGTCTTGCCGGTTCCGGCATAGCCGAAGAGCCGGAACACCTGGTTCTCAGGCTTGCGCTGACGCGTGGCCGCGAGCCAGTTCGAAACGTCCTTGAGCGCCTGCTCCTGCTGCGGCGACCATCGTGTGCTCAAAACCGAATCCTTCCTGCGGCACCAAACGCGCGCGCAGGATATAGCAGGCAAAACGCGGTGCAGGAAAAGATTGGCGTCAGGCCGCCGAGAGGCGCGCGTGCGTGAGGCCGGAGGCGGCGTCCACGAGCGTGAGGCTGTAATCGCAGGCAGTATGCGGAGAACGGTTGAACCGCGCCATGACGACCTGCATCAGCTCGACGAGAACGGTACGGTCCGCATCATCCAGATCTGCCTCGGTGAGCCCCGCCAGCCGGATCAGTTTGGACAATTCCCGGCGCAGCAGGGATGCCTCATCCACATGTCCGTCAAGGAGATATTTCCACATGCGGTAGTGGTGCTGGGCCAGTGGCCTGGCGATGTCGGGATAGGGCCGGAGCAAGTTGAAATAGTGCGCGTTGATCCGGTCGATGATGATGGGAGAGCCCCATTCAAGCAAATCGCGCCTTGAGTGACCGAGTTCGGCCGCCTGCATTGTCATGCCCCCGAATCGCAGTCGTTCGACTGAGCGAATCAATGCAGAGAATCATCTCATAACGCTGCAGTACCGCAAGGCGAAAACTGCGCACGGAGTCAAGAACGGCAAGAAATCTGCATTGGATTACTTCGGCATGGCCAATGGCGGCGGAGGGTCAACCGGCCGATGACGGCGATCGCCCCTCGGAACGCCGGCGCTCACGCCAGATTTCACCATGAGGCCGGCAGTTCCCGAGACATCTAGCTCACGTGGCGCTGGACGCCATCCATCCAGGTTTCGCTGACCTTGATCTTGCTGATCCTGGCCTGCGGATCGGTCGGATCCTGTTCGAGGATGGCCATGTCGGCCAGCTTGCCGTTTTCGAGCGTGCCGATCTTGTCGTCCATATGGCACTGCCAGGCGGCGTCGATGGTGACGCCGCGCAGCGCCGCCTCGACGGGGATGCGCTCCTCGGGGAAGAACACATCGCCGCCCTCATGCATGATGCGCGTCACGGCATCCTCGACGTAGCGCAGCGGCTCGATCGGCGTGACGTTCCAGTCCGAGTGGAACGAGATCTTGAGCCCGGCAGCGAGCGCCGACGCGCAGGGATCATAGAAGCGTGCCCGCTCCGGTCCCAGCAGGCGATCGCGGAACGCTTTGCCCCACCAGCGGATATGGCCGGTCAGGAAAGACGGCGACAAGCCCAGTTGCTTCATCCGGATCATCTGCTCGGGGTGCAGGACACTGCAATGCTCGATGCGGTGGCGCAGGTCGTTGTCCGGGTTGGAGCCCAATACGGCCTGATAGGCATCAAGGACCATGTCGATGGCCGCGTCGCCATTGGCGTGAACGCCGACCTGCCAGCCGCCGCCATGGGCTCTGCGGATGACATCGGTGACCTCTTCAAGCGAATAGTTCAGGGCGCCACGCGCATTGGTGCCGAGATAGTTCTCGCGCTGATAGCCTGTCTGCGCCTGATTCGATCCGTCGGCCCAGGCCTTGATGCCATCGACGCTGAAGAACGCGTTGCCGCGCCCCGGCTTGATGCCCTGTTTCTCCCATTCGTCCATCAACGTCGAAATCAGCATGCCGCGGTAACGTAGCGGCATGTTCGGCGTGCCGGCCACGGCATCGAGCAGCGCCAGATCCTGCATGCCAGCCATGAGGCCGATGCCGCAATCATGGACCATGGTACAGCCGACCGAGGCGCTGCGATTGAGCAGACGCGCTGTTCGCCCCGCCATCTCGGCCGCGCTCGGAGCCGGCATCGCCTTGATGAAGACGTCCTGGGCGGCCATCTCCTCGAGCCGCCCAGTCAGGTTGCCGTTCGCATCGCGGACGAAACGCGCCCCCGATGGATTAGCGGTGTCGCGCGTGATCCCGACGGTCTTGAAGGCAAGGCTGTTGGCATAAGCGATATGGCCGTTGCTCTCCTGCATGAAGAACGGATTCTTCGGCGCGATCTCATCAAGCTCGGCGAGGGTCGGAATATGCGCGTCACGGGTGATGCTGGAATCGAACTGCTGGGCGCGGACCCATTCGCCTTCCTTGGCTTTGGCCACGCCGTCCTTGAGTTTCGCCAACACCGTCGCGTAATCGGGCGTCGTGATGGGGCTGACGTCGATCCAGTCTTCGAAGACGGTAAAGACGAAATGCATGTGGGGATCGATCAGGCCGGGCATCAATGTCCGCCCTTTGAGATCGACGATGCGTGTCATGGGACCGCCATAGGACTGCACGTCGTCGGCCTTGCCGACAGCGACAATCCGGTTGCCGCGAATGGCGATTGCCTCGGCGCGCGGCGCCTTGGCGTTCATCGTGAGAACGGGGCCGCCACGGAAAATCACATCCGCCGGCCCCTCGGCCGGCTGCGCCCTGGCCGGCTCGACGGCCGAGGCGACGAATGCCGATGTGGTCGCGGCGCCCATATATCTAAGGAAGTCGCGGCGCGATGCGGCGCTGCGGACGACGGCCATCTGGCCGGGATTACAAGCCAAGCACATCGAAATCTCCCAACGAGCTGTCAGAACTGGATCGAGGCGCCCACCAGCGGACCGTGCTGGGTGACGTTCCATTGGAAGCCACCGTCGCGGTAATCCTGCTTCAGCACGCGATAACCGACGCCGAGCGTCGTCTTGTAACCAGCCAGCAGCACGCGATAGCCGAGAACAGCCTGGGCGTTGACGCTGAACTGCGAACCGCTGAGACCGCCGATATCGCTCTCGGCGAACAGACTCCAGCGGTCGCTCAGGTCGTAATGAAAGCGCGCGCCGATGAATGGATCGGCCCAGCTCTGCGTCTCCGAAACGCTGAAGAAGCCGAGATGCGCGCGCGCCGTCATGCTCGTCCAGCGCACGCCGGCAGTCGGCTCGATGGCAAAGACACGCGGCGTGCCGAATACGGTGTTGCCGCCAAGCCCGGCTTCATAGACGCGGTAGAAGGCGCCGGCGCTGATCAGCGCGGAGCGCATGCTGACGCCGATATTGAACGGGCCGAGATGCGCATTATTGGAGACCTTGGTGTATTCGGCATTGATATAGGCGCCGGCCGGGCCTTGCCGGTATTCGACATTGCCCATAAGGCCGAAATCGAGATGTTTCAGGGTGTCGCGGAATGGCACATCGACGTCCCGGTGAATCCCCCGCACGGCAACGCTGCCGTTGAGAGAGGCCGCCCAGAGATAGGGCGTGACGGTGATCGACCAGTCCTTCTGCGCGATCAATGTCGGCAGTGGCTCTGGCGGCGGCGGTACATCGGCAGCCCAGACCGATGTGGCCGGAACTATTGGAGCAAGGCTGATGAAAGCTGCCGTGACGCGACGCAATGAAAAGAATGCCAACCTCATGATGTCTGTGCCCCCCGGCAATGCTGCAAATTTCGCACAACGATATAAATCGAATAGTCGTGATTCTGGAAGACGTTCATGCGAGACACGCGCGCTACGGTTTGCGCGCGATTAATTTTCAGCCCGTCTGTTTAACGATTAACCGCCAATGCATCGTCACGTACGTCTCACTACGCGTGAGATTGACGTGAGGTGGGCATGCGAAGGACCACGGCGACCGCATCTCTAAGGCGCCAGAACGTCCCGCAGTTCGCGGATGCGGGCTTCGTCGATCTTCTCGAGATCGCCGAGGCTCTTCTCGATCTCGGCGCCCGACATGGGCGTGATGTCGAGGCCGATGCGCTGCGCCAGCTCCAGAAACTTCCCGTCGCGCATTGTTGCATCGAAAGCCGCCCGCAGCGCGTCGACCCGCGCTTTCGGCACGTCGGGCGGCAGGCCGATCGGATAGGCCGCGTTGAACTTCAAGGCCCAGATGCGGAACAGGTCCTTGTCGCGCTCGCTGCCGGCCAGTTCGATCGCCGTGGGCACATTGGGCAGTTCCTTCAACCGATTGGAGCCGAACTGCAGCACGACGCGAATGTGGCCAGCCTGGAACTCATCGCGCTTACCGACACTGATGCTGGAGAACGGAGTCGAATTACCCTGCACTTCCCCACGTTCGGCGGCGACGAAGATGTCGTTCACCGCCTGGTAGCCGGTGACGATTTTGATCTTGGCGCCGAGCAGGCGCTGCGCCATCAGTGGCGTCAGGTAATTGTCCGCCGTCGGAGAAGTCGCGCCCAGGATCGCCTCTGGGCCTTTCTGCAGATCGGCGAAGGACTGGATGGCGGTCTTGTGCCAGACCCACATGACCTGCGGCTGATGCGACGGGCTGCCGATCCAGGCCATCTTGTTCAGATCGAAACTGACATTGCCGCCGCCCCCCGAATAGATACGCAACCGCTGCTCGAGCAGGACGCCATTGAGCGGCAGGCCGAAGACGGTGCCGTCGCGCGCGGCGCGGACGTAAAGCGCATTCATCATGTTGAGGCTACCCGCGCCCGGCACATTCTGCACCACGATCGCCGGTTCACCGGGAATATGCCGCGTCATATGGGCGGCGACGGCGCGCCCGACGAGATCATAGGCGGCGCCTGTCGCCGTGCCGATGATGAAGGTCAACGTTTTGCCGCGGTAGAACTTCTCGACATCATTCTGCATTTGCGCCCGGGCATGATTGGTGCCCAGACCGGCCATCACCCCAACGCACAGACATGCCAGACCACGAACCTTGTCCACCGCCGCCTCTCCGAGATTTCCCAATTGCCTTTACCTGCCACAACTGGCGCCGTTCGGCGATAGCCTTCCGCCCACGGATTGAACAGCCCCGCGTAGCTCCTCGCCAGCCGACTTTGTGCTCAGGCGGCCTTGGCCGGCGCGAAGCGCTTTTCGATCCACGACAGCAGGATGTTTGAAATCGCCGCAACAAGCACTGCCAGCAGGATGCCCAGATAGACTTGTCCCGTGTTGAACAAGGACCGGTGGTAGGAGATCCAGAAACCCAGACCGTCGGTTGAAGACAGCATCTCGCTCAGCACGATGGCGATGATGATCAAGGCCGTGCCCAGCCGCAGCCCGGCAACGATGGCCGGAAGCGCCAGGGGCGCCAGGACCAGGAAGAGCACCTGGAAGCGGTTGGCGCCCATGGCTTGCGCCATGCGCGTGTAGCCCGGATCAAGGTGCCTGACGCCGATCAGCGTGTTCAAGGCAATCGGGAAAATTCCCGAAAGGACGCCGAAGACGACTTTGGACTCCGGGCCGAGCCCCAGCCAGGCAAGGATGAGCGGATAAAGAATGACGAGCGGGATAGCGATCATCGCCGACAGGACCGGCGCGATGACGCGCGCCAGGGATTTAGATGCGCCGGCAACGACGCCGAAGGCGACGCCCAGAATCCAGGCGATGGCCACGGCAAGGCCGATCTCGACCATGGTCAGGCGCATGGCGGACAGAAACGTCATGCCATCCTCCCGCACCGCTTTTGCAATCAGGCTGGGCGCGCTGAAGATGATCGGATTCAACAGCCCGGCGCGATAGACGCCCTCCCAGATCGCGACCACCACAGCAGTTATGAGGAGACGCCTGAGCCAGCGGTTCATGCGGGATCCGCGATCAGGTGCCAGATGCGATTGCGGAGGCGGCCGAAATATTCGCTGCCGATCATGTCGATCGACCGCGGGCGCGGCAGTTCCACCTCGATACGGTCGATGATGCGGCCGGGGCGCGCGCCCATCACATAGACGATATCGGCAAGGTAGATCGCTTCCGTGAGGCCGTGTGTCACGAACAGAACCGTGCCGCCGCTCTCCTGCCATATCTGCAGCAGCTCATTGCCCATCCGTGTGCGCGTCTGTTCATCGAGCGCGGCGAACGGTTCATCCATCAACAGCACTTTCGGCTTCTGGATGAGCGACCGGGCGATGGCCACGCGCTGGCGCATGCCGCCGGAGAGCTGATCGGGATATTGATCGGCCGATGCCGTCAATCCGACGAGATCGAGCAGCTTCATCGCCCGCTCCTTGCGCTGATCCGCCGGGACTTTGCGCAGAGCAAGTGGGAATTCAACGTTCTCGCGGGCGGTCTTCCACGGCAGCAGCCAGGCATCCTGGAACATCACCCCGATAATGTCGGGAGACGGCCCGACGATCGTGCGGCCGTCGATCTGAACCTCGCCGGACGTCGATGTCACAAGACCGGCAATGATCTGCAGCAGCGTCGATTTTCCGCAGCCGCTGGGGCCGACGATGGTGACGAACTGGCCGGCGCGGACGTTGAGAGCAATATCGGTAAGCGCCGTCAATCCAGTCGCCGGATCGCCGTACCGTTTGCCGAGGCCTTCAACGCGTATCATATCGCTCATGTTGGTTTCCGCACTCATGCCCGGCTGCGATGCGTTTGACGGCTGTCCTCAAGCCAGCGCAGAAGCTCGTTGACGAATACCGTCAGGATGACGACGAGGACGACGCTGGCCAGCAGCTCCGGCATGCGGAAGCTCTCGCCCCAGGCGAACATCAGCCGGCCGATGCCGCGCGGCGAGCCGTACATTTCCGCGATCAGCACGCCAGTCACGGTGTAGATAAAGCCGATCCGTGCGCCCTCGATGATCAGCGGCTCCATGGCCGGCAGATAGATTTCCAGATAGGTCTGCCGCTTCGAGGCGCCGAACGCGCGCGCCATATTGACGAGACCCGCCGGCACCGATCGTGCCGCGGCAATGCCGGTGAGCATGACGATGAAAAACGTCAAGGTGACGGCGTAGATGACCTTCTGCCCAAATCCGATGCCGAAGGCGAAGATGAAGATGGGCAGGAAGATCGACTTCGGCACCGACAGCAGCAGATTCAGCAGCGGAGAAAACAGGCGATAGGCCTGCGGCTTCTCGCCGAGATAGAGGCCGGCAATGAGCCCAAGCGGAACGACGATGACGAACGCCACCGCGACCTCGAGCGCCGTCAGGCCGAGATCGGCGCGAAAGCTGGCCGAGCCGACAAGCCCCCACAGCACGCCCATCACATGCGAGAACGGCGGCAACACATCGGGATCGGCAAGCCCCGACCGGCTCGCTGTTTCCCACACAAGCGCGACCAGCGCGAGAAACAAGGCAGGAGCGAGCCGGGGCAGCAGTTGCGTCATCTTCAGACTTGATCAGAGCTTCGGCAGGAAGGCCGATGTTGAAATATCGGCCGGCTTCACCTTGCCGAGCTCCGGCTGCGCCCAGACCTTGGCACCGATGTTGATGGAGTTCTGCAAGGCGGTCAGATCGATCGCGCCATCCTTCGATATCTCCTTCACGACCTGCTGATAGACGAGCTCATTGACCTTATCGTCCTTCTCCTGCGTGAACTCCTTGAGGAATTTGGCGCCCCATTCGTGATTGTCGCGCATGTAGGCGAGCGCCTTGTAGAGCGCCCGCAAGGTGCCCTTGAGCGCTTCCGGACGCTTCTCCATGAGCTCATCCGACGCCACGATCACATCCGGCAAGGTCGGGATCATTTCCTTGCCGAGATCGAGGATGGAGCGCGCCTGTCCGCTGGAGACGAGCGAGAGGCTGGCAGGAGGAAACATCGCGATCGCATCCACCTGCTTGCCGCGCAGGGCTGGAACCATGCCGCCGCCACCGACGGGAATCGTCTGGATCGAAACGCCGGCTGCATCGGCGGCCCAGAGCGAGAACATATCAGCCGTGCCGGCCTTGGTGGCGACGCCGACCTTCTTGCCCTGCAGATCTTTGGTGGTCTTGATGGGCGAATCCGCCATGACCAGCAGATGCCAGCCATGCGGCGTCGGATCGATGACGCCGACGATCTTTTCCTTGGCGCCTTTCGAAATCGCCAGCGCCGCGCCGGCGCCGAAATAGGTGACCATATCGGCCGCGCCGGCGCTCAGCGCTTCCTGGGATGCCGCGCCGCCACGGTAGATGGTGATCTCGGCTTTGACGTTCGCCTCTTTGAAGTAGCCCAAAGCCTCGGCCGCGTAGAACTGCACATAGGCTGCGTTCTGCGGCACGGCGAGACCGATGCGGACCGTTTCCTGGGCAAGCGCGCCCTGAGTGCACCAGGCGAGACCGGCGACCATCGCCGCGACCAATTTATAAGCCATGCATTCCTCCCTCTGCTTCTGGATTAGTATTCCCTCAGCATCACCCTTTGCCCTCGGCTTTGTCGATAGACACGCCGTATTGTTTTTCGGCGTTTGCGGCGCTGACATAGCCGTTGCGGACGTCGGCGCGCACGGCTTCCGGGTCTCTCTCGGCGACGGGGCCGAAGCCGGCGCCGCCGCTGCGCTCGAAGCGGATGACGTCGCCCGCCTTCAGCACACGCGTTTCCAGCGGTCCCAGTTCTTCCGCATCTGAGCTTTGCGGGTTCAGAATGACGCGGGACGGCTTGCCGGCGCTGCCGCCCATCAATCCCTGCGAGGTGAAATGATGATTGGACGAGCGGACCGTGAGCGTACTGTCCTCCAGCACCTCGAACTCACGCGCATAGCCAAGTCCGCCGCGATACTTGCCCGGGCCAGCTGAATCCTGCACCAGCTCGAAGGCGCGGATCCTGATGGGATACTCGCTCTCGAAAATCTCGACCGGGGCGCCAGGCGTGAAATGATTCATCGCCATGACGACCGCCGCGCCGTCATGGCTGCTGGTGCCGCCAAGCGACGTGTTGAGCAGTTCGTACATGACGGCCGACTTGCCGCTGCGCACCTTGCGATAACCGACCGTCACAGCGCCGGAGCCAAGCCCCGAAGGCGCAACCGCGCGCGTTGGATTCAAGGTTGCAAGCGCCGAGAGAACAACATTGTAGATGAGATGCGCCGTCGGGAAATAGAGATTGACCGTCGCGGGATGACGTGGATTGACGATCGTGCCTTCCTGCAGCACGAAGTCGATGGCCTCCGACAATCCGCTGTTGACCGGAATAGTCGGATCGCAGGAGGTCAGCACGGCCATCAACGCCGCGGCCCTGGCGGTGCAGGCCACCAGATTGACAGGACCCAGCGCCTGCTGCGAGGTGCCCGTGAAGTCGAGCGTCAGGCGACCGCCCTGCTTGCTGGCTTTCACGGCAATGCGGATGGGTTTGTCCTTGGCCGCGCCATCATGATCGAGGAACCCCTCGGCAAGAGAGTCTCCATCCTTCCAGGAAGACAGTTCGTCATGAATCCGGCGGCGTGTGAGCTGGACCAGGCTCACCATCACGCCCGACACTGTCTCGCGTCCATATTCATCACAGAGAGCCGACAGCCTTTCGGCGCCGATCCTGGTACAGCCGACCTGCGCGCGCAGGTCGCCCAAAACGACATCGGCGACGCGGCTGTTGTTGCCGATGATCGCCTGGATGTCGTCGTTGAAACGCACCGGCGGCAAAGCAATGCCGTCGTGATAGACCTCGCGCGCCATGGCCCCCGAGGAGCCGGGCACGAGGCCGCCGATGTCGGACTTGTGTGCAAGGCTGACGCCGAAGCCGATCAGCAGGCCGCCGTTGAAGATTGGCGAAATGGCGCAGAAGTCGGGCGCATGCGGAGACCCGGAGATGTAGGGATCGTTGCAGACGAAGCTGTCGCCCGGCTTCAGGCTTTCGGCCGGATGACGCGCCAGCAAGGCCGTGACGCCCTGCTGATAGGCGGTGAAATGATATTGCAACCCGCCGCTCAGCATCACCACATTTCCCTGCGCATCGGTGATGCCGGCGGTGCCGTCTTTCGATTCACGTAGAATCGGCGAATAGCCCGAATGATACAGGGCATATTCCATCGTCGCCGCCGCCTCGCGCAGCCGGCTGGCCACGACCTCGGTGGTGATGGGATCGATGATCTTGTCGCTCTGGCTCATCTCAATTGGCCTCGGTGATTTCGAGCGCGCCTGTCGGCTGCACCTCTAGCTTCTGGCCGGCGAGAAGCACGGTGGTCGAATCGAACTGATGGATGAGCGCGGGTCCCTCGATCACGTCATCGGCCTGCAGATGCTGGCGGTCGTAGACGTTGACCTTGGCGAAGCGCGCCTTCTCGAGATCGTAGATCGAGCGCTGACCGATGATGGCGCGGGCCGGCTCACCATCGCCCTTCGGCAGGACCGGAAGCGACAGCTTTGGAACCTCGATTTCCGATTGCAGGCGGAAGGTGACGATCTCGGCGGATTCGGCCGGCGCGGACTGGCCGTAGACCGCGTGATGCAGGGCATCGAAGTCCTGCTTGATTTTCGTTTTGGCAGCATCGTCCATCTGCGCCGGGCAAGTCACGGCAAGCGTATAGCCCTGGTGCGGATAACGCAGGTCCAGCAGGCGCACGAGCTTCACCTTCGAGGCCTCGAAGCCCTCGAGCTTTGCCTCCTCCAGCGCCTGTTGCTCGAGCCCGGCGAAAATCTCGGCGATGCGCTTTGACGGGAAGCCAGCCAGCATTCCGATCTCCGATTTGAGATAGGAGTGGCGCACTTTTGTCTGCAGCATGCCCATGGCGCAGTTCAGCCCGGGCGAGACCGGGATGAGCACGCGCGGTATGCCGACGCTGCGCGCCAGGGTCGCCGCATGCAAAGGCCCGGCGCCGCCGAAGGCGATCAAGGTGAACTTGCGCGGATCCTGGCCCTGCTCCTGCAAGGCGAGGCGCAGGTCGACCGCCATCTGCGTGTTGACGATGCGCAGCAGACCGGAGGCGCATTGCACTTCGTCGAGCCCGAGCCGGTCGCCGACGCTCTTCATCGCGGCGCGGGCCTTGTCGACATCGAGCTGCAGCGTGCCTGCGAGCTTGGCGCTGCTGCCGAGATAACCCAGCACCGCATTGGCGTCCGTAACGGTCGGCTCGGTGCCGCCGCGCCCGTAGCAGGCAGGCCCCGGCACCGAGCCAGAACTGCGCGGCCCCACTTTCAGGAGGCCGTCCTTGCCGATCCACGCAATGGTTCCGCCGCCGGCGCCCAGGGTGCGCACGCGCAGCATCGGCGTGCCGATGTCCTGCCCGGCGATCTGCCCCTGCGTCGTCTCCAGCATCGCACCATCGATGATGACGCTGATGTCCGTCGACGTGCCACCCATGTCGAACGTCAGGACGTGGCTGCGCGCTGCAGCGCTGCCGAGTTCCGCGCCTGCGATGACGCCGGCGGCCGGACCCGAGAGCAATGTCTGGTTGGGGTGGCGCGCGCCAAGCGAAATGCGCATCAGCCCGCCGTTCGACTGCATCAGAAAGAGCTGCGGCGTGACGAGGCCGCGCTCGATCAGGCGCTTCTCCAGCTTGAGAAGATAGGTCTCGATCTTCGGGCCGACGAATGCATCGATCACCGTCGTCGACAGGCGCGGATATTCGCGCACCACGGGCAGGACATTCGACGAGAGCGAGATGCGCACGCCCGGCGCTTCCTCGGCGATGATCTCCGCCGCACGCCGCTCGTGCGCAGGGTTGATGAAGGAGAACAGGAAGCACACCGCTATGGCTTCGACGCCATCCTCCTTGAGTTTGCGGACCGAAGCGCGCAAGGCGTCTTCATCGAGCGGCGTGATCACCTTGCCTTCGAAGTCCAGGCGTTCGATCACCTCTTCCGTCAGCGCCTGCGGCGCAAGCAGCGGCGGCTTGCGATAGAATGTATCGAGCAGATCGCTGCCCGTCGGCTGCGACCAGCCGCGCGCCTCGTAGACGGCGCGGAACCCGCGCGTGACAAGCAGGCCGGTTCGCACCCCATTGCCTTCCAGCAGGGCATTGGTCGCGACGGTCGTGCCATGGACGAACAGCGAGATATCCTGCGGGCGAACGCCATTGTTGAAGAGATGCTCCAGGGCATTGAGCACCGCGATCGAAGGATCGCTGGGGACGGAAGGCACTTTCGCGCGCTCCAACGCACCCGATTGCGTGTTGACGGCAATAAGGTCCGTAAAGGTTCCGCCGGTGTCGACGCCAACCAGCCAACTGGACAAGAGAATCTCCCTTTCCGCGTTTGCTCCACCACCGGGCCTTGTTGCTTGGACGAGCGGCCCTTGCCCTGACTCATAACAATTGGCTTTCCTGTTTGCAACATTATAAAAGTCATTTTCGCATTATGAAACGGCAAGGGAGGAGCCATTATGTTGACGGACACGGAGCCCCTGGACGGCGAGAGCCTCAACATAAGCAGGAAGAAGGGCATCCAGTCGGTCGAAATCGGCTGTGACGTGCTTGCCTATATGGGCAGCCTGCGCACACCGAAATCGCTGACCGCCATCGCGGCCGCACTGAACATGAGCCCGAGCAAGGCGTATTTTTACGTCACGAGTTTTGTCCGCAAAGGCATCATCACGCGCGACGATGCCGGCCTCTACCGGCTCGGCCCGGCGGCGCTCAACCTCGGTCTTGCCGCGCTGGCGCAGGTGGACGCGGTCGAGGAAGCGCGGCACGCGATGATGCGCATTCGCAGCAGCGTCGACCAATCGATCCAGCTTTCCGTCTGGGGCTCGGCGGGTCCGACCATCGTACATCGGCTGCCGGCGGCGCAATGGCATCTCGATCTGCGCCTCGGCGCCGTTCTTTCGCCGCTCACCGCGACAGGCCGCACCTTGATGACGAGTTTTCCCGAGGCATCCGTGGAAAGGATCATCGCGGAGACGCTGAAAAAATCGAAGCCCTCGGATCCGTGGCATAAGTTCTCAGTCGCCAAGGCCATGGGTATCTTTCTTGAGGATCGCGAACGCGGCATCACCACCGGCTTCGGCAATACGCATCCGGGCGTGCTGAGCCTGGCTGCGCCGGTGCGCGACCAAAGCCACAACACGGTTGCAGCCATCACGATTACCGGCAGCGACGATCAGTTCGACACAAGCTATGACGGCGTCTTCGCCAAGGCGCTGCTGGAAGGTGTTCGCGGGATTTTCTCCTGAATTTTCCGCGCGTGGAGAACCGCTCTGGCCGGCCTGGCAAGGATGGCAGACCGACTTCAGCCCTTGCCCGGAACGAGCTCAAATTTCCGACGCAGAACATCAAGGTCATCGTGCCCTATCTTCATCGGCGTCCGTTCGGTCTTCGAAGCGCTTTGCTAGAACAAGAGCTAACCCCACCGCTTGGTATCGCTTGGCTCATCGGTCCGAAACATGAAGAGCCCACGCCGATCGGGTTCGTCTTTTTGCAGACCAATTCTGGGCTGCACCGCTTTATAGCGCGGTGCATATTGCAGCGGATGATTGAAATGAACAGCGGCCATCCAGACCCAATTGGGATTGACCAGAAGCCGGCGCGCAATCGCGATCAGATCGGCGGAGCCATTCTGCAGCACAAGTTCGGCTTGTTCCGGCTCCCAAATTTGCCCGACTGCCATGGTCGTCATTCCGGTGTGGGATTTTACGGCCTGCGCGAACGGGACCTGATAGCCCGGATGAGCCACTATTTTCTGCTCGAGAGACACGCCGCCACTCGACGTACATATATAGTCGCAACCCAAATGCTGAAGCCGCGAAGCCAGCCTGCACGAGTCCTCGAGTGTCCACCCGCCCGCCACCCAATCAACGGCTGAAATGCGCACGCCGATGGGCTTCTCGTCGGGAAACACGGCCCGACACGCCTGGAATATCTGCAATGCAAGTCTGCTGCGTCCGTCGAACGAGCCTCCATATTCGTCCGTCCGGGTGTTGATAAGCGGCGAGAGAAATTGATTGACCAGATAGCCATGACCGAAGTGCAGCTCGATCATATCGACGCCGATCGCATGTGCCCGTCTGGTCGATTCGACCCAATGGTGAACCAACTCGTCAATAGAGGATTCGGCAATTACTTCCGGGGACGGGTGAATACCGTCTTCATAGGCTGATGGCGACAGCGGTACCCATCCGCCTTCGCCAGGCGGAACGGCGTTTCGCTTGACGAACGAGGGCGTCACCGATGACTTTCTCCCCGCATGAGCAAGCTGAACGCCCAACTTGGCGGACCCAAACGATTTGCAGAAACTGACGACCCGTCCAAGGGCCGCTTCGGACTCATCGGAATAAAGACCGAGGCAATTTGGCGAAATGCGGCCTCGCGGCTCCACGGCCGTAGCTTCCGTGATGACCATCCCTAAGTTTGCACAGGCAAACCGACCCAGGTGCATCACATGCCAATCCGACGCCAGACCATTCGTGGATGCATATTGACACATCGGCGAGAGGACGACGCGGTTATTCAACTTCAGGCCCCGTAACGAGATCGGCTCGAACAAGAGAGGTGTCATCAGGTATCCTTCAAAATCACTTTCGCCTCAGCCGCCTTGAAACCTATTTAGGCTTTAGCCCAAGAAATTTGGCAATTGCCGCAACCTGATCTGTTTGTTGTTTGATCGACGCTTGAAATTCAGCCGCCCCGCCAGGGTTCAGGACCTGGCCCGTCCGCAAAAGACGTTCCGCCATGACCGGATCCCGAGATACCTCGACGACATCTCTCCCAATTCTCTCCCGAAGTTCGGCGCTCATGTCGCGCATGCCGAACAGACCAACAAGGCCCTCAAGCTCCAATGACGGGAAACCCGCTTCAATGGCAGTGGGTATGTCGGGAGACGCAGGCATGCGTTCGCGGCTATTAACCGCCAAGATACGCGCTTGTCCGCCTTCTGTTGCAGGAATCAGCATTGCATAGGAGCCCATCATGATCTGCAGCCTTCCGGCGGCGAGATCATGCGCGGCCTGAACAATGTCCCTATACGGAACCTTTTGCGTTTGAAGGCCTTCCGACTTGATGAAATTATCGAGAATCAGCTCGCCAATGCCAGCCGGCACTGCACTGTTGAACTTTCCCGGTTCTGCCTTGGCGCGCGCGACCAGGTCCTTTAGCGATGCTGCTCCCATATTGGCCGACACGGCGACTGCAATGATCGTATTTGAAAACTGGGCGATGGGCAGCAGGTCTCGTTCAAAGGAATAGGGAAGCTTCTCGTGCTGATAGGGATGCACCGTAAACGAGCCGGGTGAAGCGAAGAGGAGCGTATGATCATCGCCGGCTGCCAAAAAGGCGCTGACACTTATCAGACCATCCCCTCCGGGCTTGTTTTCGACGACGACTCCAACACCCCATTTATCCTGGAGTTTCTGCGCCAACAGCCTCGCACCGATATCAACGCCGGAGCCTGCGCCCAGTGGCAGCAAAAATTTAACGGTTCTCGTCGGCCACGATGCGGCATTCTGTGCCGATCCACTCGAGGCCATGATCAGCTGTAGTGCGATGCAAAGAGCTGCTCCGCAAACAGCCTTCAAGAACTTCATGAAAATCGGCATCGTCGCCTCCCTCATATTCCTCGCCCCCTGCAGTTCTTTTCTTTGTTCGGGCGACCACGAAGATATCGAACGACATCACCTGCTCGCGACAGAGCCGCGTGTCGGCGCGCCTGATTCAGCGCCGAGCAGGGGCCAGCCGATCGGCGATCCTGCCTGCTTCAGATTGGCTTCATCGCTATCGTCAGCGCGCCAGCGCGCCGCCAGGATGCGGATGCCCGTGACACCGTCCGATCGATCCGACGCCAGATACAGCAGCGGAGCAACCATCGCTGCTGCCGGCACCAGCTTCGAACGGTCCACCGGCGCATCCTCGGGAATCATCGGTGTGTCGGCAGCACCGCCCGGCAAAAGAACATTGCAGGTAACGCCGGTTCCTTCGAGTTCCTGGGACCAACAGGCTGACGAGGCTTCAAGTGCCGCCTTGGCTTGTCCGTAGGGCGTATTCCCCTCGCGCATCATCGTCGAAAAGCTGGTCGTGATGTTGACGATGCGGCCCCAACCCTGCCGCATCATGTGCGGTGCAGCGTCGTGCGCGAGCAGGAACGGTGCACGCACGTTGACGTCGTAGAGCCTTTGCCACTTGTCCGGATCGACCTCCCAGAAACGCACCAGTTTGGTCAGGAACTCGCGGCTGAAGATCGCCATATTGAGGCCGGCGCAGTTGACAAGAACGTCGATGCGGCCGAGGCTCGAAACAGTTTTGTCGATCAACGCTTTGCATTCCGATTGCTGCGTCAGATCGGCGCGATGCGCGACCACGCGACCAGGATGGGTTTTGCTCTGTTGCACGGTTGCATCCAGCCCCGCCTCGTCGACATCGGCTGCGATCACCGTCGCACCCGTCTGTGCGAGGCCAAGCGTCATCGCCCTGCCAAGGCCAGATCCAGCCCCGGTCACGACGCAGCAACGAGCTTTACTCCTGTCGGTCATATCGGCTCCCTTCGTTCAGGCGCATCATTCATTTCTTCATGAGGTCGAGCTTGGCCAGAATTGGCTTCCAGACGTCGACTTCCTTGCGAAGCAGTTCGCCGAACTGCTGCGGAGGCATGCCGGACGGCCGATAGAACGTGTTCATGATGCGCTTTTCAGAGTCCGGTTCGTTGATGACTTTCTTCACCTCTTGATAGAAGCGCTGGACGATCGGCTGCGGCACGCTGGCGGGCAGGAACAATGCATTCCAGGCATCGACGGGCATGTCTGGGATACCCGCCTCGATGACCGTCGGCACGTTGGGCAATGACGGCCAGCGCTTTGCGGATGTGATGGCCAATGGCAAGACATCGCCGGAATGGATCTGGGATTCAACCGTCCCGAGCGCTACTGTCGCGACATCGACTTCGCCCTGAGTGACGGCGTTAAGAGAATCCGGCGTGCTGCGAAACGGCACATGAATCATCTTCGAACCGACCTGGTCGGCGAGCATCTCCATCGACAGATGACCAATGGTGCCGACCCCTACTGACGAGAACGTCAGGCGGCCAGGCTCTCTGCGAATAGCATCCCGCAACTGATCGACGGTTTTGAAACCTCGCTTCTTGCTGGAAACGAGCACGCTCGGCGTCGTGCCCATGATAGTAAGCGGCTGCAAATCCTTGAATGGATCGTAGTTGACGTTCATCGTCAGGGGATTGATGATGATGGGTGCAAAGATCGCGGCAAGTACGACGCTGCCGTCGGCCGGTCCCTTGACGACCGCATCGACGCTGACGTTACCACCGGCGCCCGGCTTGTTCTCGACGATGAAAGTCGTGCCGGTATTGCGCTGCAGCCCTTCGGCAATGATGCGCACGAGCAAGTCTGCCGCCGAGCCCGCGCCAAAGCCAATGACGATCGTCGTTTGCCGGGGTGGCCAGGCCGCGGCCGGCGATGTGGCGGCGGCTGTCTGCGCCAGCGCCGAGGCGCCCATCAATGAAATCGCGGCCATCACAAGACCGGTGCGAATTGTGAATGTCATCGTATCCCCCCTTTTTCTCGTGTCTCATTGAGAGTTCTTCTTCACCCGCACCGCGGCATAGGCTTCCAGACGAAAGCGATCTGACATGCGGACGTCCTAGCGGGCCGAGAACGCGCGCATGGCTGCGATAGTTTCGTCCGCTTTCTCCATTTGGGGCAAGTGCCCGCACCCGGCGATCATCACAAGCTCGGATCCCGGCACGAGCGCCTGCATCACCGGACCATATGCCGGCGGGTAGATACGGTCTTCCTCCCCCCATACAATGAGGGTCGGTACCTTGATCCGGTGCAGCCAGTGCGGCAGGCGAGGATTGTGGAAGCGGGGATTCCAGCCGAAGCGGGCGCTGGCGATACGATCTGTGATGGCGGTATCCTGATACTTGTCGGCGAGCGCCCGTTCGGCCGCTTCGGCGCCAATCATGGAATCTGCATAGGCCAGCCTTGCCTGTTCGTCGGGATCGATCATGAAAATGTCGGTGCGCGTGAGGCCGGCGACATGCACGCCTGCCGGAGCGATAAGGGTCATATCCTTGATACGCGCGGTGCTGCGCACGGCGCATTCCAGGGCAATCCAGGCCCCCAGCGAATGACCGACGACACGCACATCCCTCAGTTCAAGCGCATCCAACATATCGAGATAGAAATAAGCTAGATCGGAGACATCGTTCATCCAGGCCGGGCACGGAGAACTGCCAAATCCAGGATGCGGCGCTGCAACGACGTCATGGTCTTTCGCCAACAGGTCGAGAAAGCGCGGCCATTCGGAAAGGCCATCGGTGCCATGCAGGTAGAGAAGCGTCGGACCCGTTCCACCGCGCCGAAGCTGCAAATCTATCCCGCAGACCGTAATTGTTTCGGAGCGAAACGTCATAACCGTCATTACCCCTTCATTCGGCGAGTTCATTTCAGCAAGTCGAGGATATGGTTCAGAGATGCGACGAGCCGTTAGTTGCCAGTAATCTTCTTGACGAGAGCGATGACTTCCGGAGAGGCGCTATAGAGGCGATCGACGAAACTCTGCAGGTCGGCGCCAGATACCGGATTGACCTCAAGCGTCTGCTTCCTGGCGTCATCCAGGAACGGCTGGTACTTTGTTACGGCGTCAAAGGCCTTCCGGTGCGCAGCGATCACATCCGGCGCCAGTCCCGGCGGGGCGACCAACGGCCAGGCAAGAATGGAGTCGGCGGCGATGAAGTCCATTGCCTGGCGCCCGATGTCGGTGGACGGCAGGTCTGAAGCCAACGGAATATCCGGTAGAGCGTTTGTTCTTCCTATTACGAATTGCGCCACGGCGCGCACCTTGCCTTCGGGCAGAAGATTTGGCGCGCGCGACCGCATGCTGTCCATAGACCAGCCGCAATAGCCTTCGACCTCATGGCGTTCGAGTGCCATTGAAATCTCGTTGCCACCGGGATAGCCCGAGACGATTTTGAATTTCGTGCCAAGCATTTCATTGAGCGCCCGGGGATAATTCTGCGTGCGTGAACCGGGACCGGTCGATCCAACGACTGTTTCGCGCTTACGCAGATCGTCGATCGTCCTGACGCCGGTACCGCTGTCTATGAGACACAGAAAATTGTCGGGCGTGCGCCCGCCTATCCAATTGAACTTCCGGGCGTCGTACTTGGCTTGCGGATTTCCGAGCAGCGGTTCGGCCACGGTACCACCGCCGATGATCGCGATGACGGTGCCGTCCTTGGGTGCGATATTGTAGAGATTTGTGGCAGCGATTATGCTGCCGGCGCCCGGCATATTCTGCACGACGATGTTTGGCACGCCAGGAAGAAATTGACCCATGTGCCGGGCGAACAGCCGGCCCTGCTGGTCGTACGTTCCACCGGCGCTGAAGCCGACGACGATGGATATCGTCTTGCCGCGGAACAGCTCCTGCGCCCGGGCACCGGTTCCTTCCAGCAACGCCAGAACGCCGATTGCGCAAGCGGCTATTCCCAAACGACGATCCGTCATTGGATGCTCCTACGAACGGATGTTCCCGACGCTATAGCTTTGGCAATTCCCGTATCAGACGGCCATAACCCGCAACCGGCGCGCGCACTGTCAAATGGCGCTGGATATCCCAGGATTGAGTCGGGATGGCATGGATGACCGGAACTTCCAGGTCATCTTCAAGTGTCTGCACGATATCCAGCACGCGCCAGCCGGGACCGAGCAGATAGATCGCCTCGGCACCTTTATTGCGCAAGAAAACCTGCTTGGCGAAGGCATAGACGACGCGGCTGGCGAGTTCCTGGACCTTTTTGAAAGGCACGTCCATGCCTGCCATTTCCATGACCTCGAACCCCGCGTCGGCGTAATACCTGCCGTAGATGCGATTGTCTTCCTCGCCTCCGAAATATGTCACGCCGACAAAGCGTTTGACCTTTAATGCCTGCAGTGCGTGGATTGTGCTGGTGCCCGACGTAAAGACCGGCGTCTTGTATTTCTTTTCCCAGTTCCTGATGAGCTCCTTCTCGGCCTCGTAGCCGGCGACCATGAATGGCGGCGCACCGGAGGGATTGATAACGTCAACCCCCATTTCCGCCAGTTCGGCTATCTTGGGCTCATAGGCATGAATCCCGGATCGGAATTCCTCGACCGTACCCTTTTGCGTATTCAGGCAGAGGGGCATGACGCCGACGCCTTCGGGCAGCATGCGGATCAATTCCTCAAGCACGCCGGTTCGAAGTGTCGGCCTTACAATTCCCGCGATTCCGCGCCAACTGCTGAAAGACATCGGCTGCTCCTCCCCTATCGGTCAATTGCCGAGCGTGCTGCTTCGTGGCGTGGCTTACGCCGACCGCAAGAGTGAACGTGATCTATTGGAACAGATCAAATGCTTTCCAAGCAACAAGCTTATGTTGGTCGGGCAATCGCCTGATACGGCGAGACCTTCTCTCCGCCGCAACGTTGCCGTTGACTCAATATCCTGGGGCTGGATAATCGATCGTAAGCTAATACAGAACGGGGTGACAGGCAGATACCGCTAAGACAGCGGCTGGCCAACGCGCCGCTGGCAACGGGAGGAACGGCGCATGGATTTGCGACAACTGCGCTATTTTGTCGAGGTCGCCGAAGTCAATGGCTTCAACGAAGCTGCGGCACGCCTTCATGTCTCACAATCCTCGATCAGCCGGCGGGTCCGGGACCTCGAACTCGAGCTTGGTCTGCAACTGTTCGAGCGTGACCCGAGTGGTGCACGGCTCACGGAATCAGGCCGTATCCTTCTCGAACGAGCGATCTCGATTCTGCAAGAAGTCGAACGGGCGCGAACAGACGTGGCGCGAGGCTCGACCGAGCCTGTAGGAACAGTCACCATCGGGATGTCGCCAGCCTGTGCGCAACTGTTCATCTCGCCCTTGATGAAGCAAGTGCAGGCGTGTCTGCCGCTTGTCCGGCTGCAATTCCTCGAAGGCGCCCAATACACGCTCCTGGAAGCGATCGAAACCGGCAAGGCCGACGTGGCGCTGGTGATCTCGCCGGGCACGCTCGGCTCATACGCCATCCGCCCGACGCCAGAGGAAGGACTTTTCTACGTGCGCGACGGGAGCCGTCCGTTCGACGGCCCCGTCGATATCGCAGCTCTTTCCGGGACGCCGCTGGTCCTCTTTCCCCGTCCCAGTTCCAACCGCGACTATCTTGACCGAGCAGCGGCATCCGCCGGATTCAAGCTTCAGGTCGCATATGAGATCAATGATCTCAGCGTACAAAAGCAGCTCATCAGCGACGGCCACGTCGATGGCATCCTCCCCTATACGGCGATGCGCGAAGAGGTCGCACGTGGCGATCTAAGTGCCGCTCCGATCCGCAACCTCTCAATCTCGCGATCGATCATCTGGCGCAATAACCGTGAGTTGCTTCCATCGGCGGCGGCCGTCGTCGCTTGTATCGAAACCGTCGTTCGCGATCTGCAACAACGTCAGTTGGAACCGGAGATGAGTTTGGCACGCGCCGTCGCGGCAACCTAGTTCTTCGCTTCCGGCTTGGTCTGTGCCGACATCAGCATGCTCGCGCGCTCGACGACCGCACGCGGCGCGGCATAGGCTTTGCGGATGACTTCCTCGATCTCCTGCGCTGTGACCAGTTCGATTTCAGTGCCTTGGCGCGAAGCATCGTCCAGGAACGCTGGATCGCTAAGCATTTTGGCAAACGCCTCACGCAAGGCCGCGACCCTCTCCGCCGGCACGTCGGGCGGCGCGAAGACAGCGCGCGTCAGACGATATTTACCGAATATCAGTTCCATCGCCTGCCTATCTTCTACGTTTTGCGCCAGCTCGATCGCCATCGGAACATGCTTGATCCGGGCGTCCGACTTGAGGCCAAACTGCATCAGAAGGTTGATCTTCTTCTCAGTCAGCCAATCGCTCTTGGTGGCTACGAGCCCGGAATAGCCGACAGCCCCGATGCCTTCAATTTCGCCGCGCTCCAGCGCGAGATAGAGATCAGCTGGTCCTTGATAACCGGAGACCAAGTTGAATTGCGCGCCTAAAGTCCGCGTCAGAATGAGCGGCATCAGCGCGTTGTCCGTTTGCACGCCCGTTGTCCCCGAGATCATCGGGCGCGACAGGAGATCCTTGTAGGTCTTGAAAGGCGAACTGGCGGAAGAAAACATCACCATCGTCTCAACGACAGGATTGCCGATCCAGTTGTATCTGGCCGGATCAAACTGAATGTTGCCGCCATCCTTGGAAATTATTTTAAACAGTGGCTCGAAGGCGACGCCGTTCTGCGGCATGCCAATCACCGTGCCGTCCTTGGCGGCGACATTGTAGATGAAATTGGCGAGCGGGATACTGCCGGCGCCCGGCATGTTGCGAACGATAAACGACGGGTTGCCGGGAACGTGTCGGCCGAAATGCATCGCCATCAAGCGCGTCGTGGCATCGTAGCCGCCGCCGGGGCCGGTTCCAACATAAAAGTTGACCGTCTTGCCGCGGTAGAAATCTTCAACCGTTGCGGCCTCCGACGGGCGCGAGAGCGAAGCAAGCAGCGTCAGACCGATACATCGTGCGAGACGGCTGTGAAACATGGCTTCCTCCCCCGGTTAATAGACTTGTTCGGTCAAGACTGGCCGGCCGATAGCGACGCCAGCAGTCTGCCGTGACCGACGATCGGATCGCGCAAGCCGAGGCGCTTGAAGGCGATGTAAAAAGCCGCTGGCGTGGCGGATACAATGGGGATGCGACAATCGCGTTCCAGCACTTCAAGAACATCGCAGACAGGCCATTGCGGGCACGGCATGTAAACCGCCTGCGCTTCCGGCGTTTCCGATACGGCCTTGTAGGTCGCGGCGTAAATATCGGAAACGGGGATTGCCTGCAGATCCTTGAAGCCGACGTCGAGATACGCCGTTCGAACGACCTCGAAACCATAATGTTCCAGACAGCGCACAACCTTTATGTTGGTGGCTTCGGGATAGGGCGTGACCACGACGATCTTGCGGGCTTTCAGGTCCTCCAGCGATTCGATGCCGGTACGAATGGATGTCGTCGAGGCGATGCCGGTCAGCCCTTCGAGCCTGGCGACGAGTTCCTTGTCGAAGCCGGGCGGGCGATTGGTCACCAGCGGCGCGCCGCCATGGATGATGAAATCGACATGGCGCGATTGCAGGTATTTGGCGCTGCTTTCGACAGCGGCCAGTCCGGTCTCGTATTCCGTCGGCTTCCAGTCGTTGATGTTGCAGGTGACGCCGACGAGGCCGACGCCCTTAGGCGCGAAGGAATAGAATTCGTAAGGGACGAGTTCCATGACGGTCGGCGTGATGTATCCAATGCGTCTGCGCCATCCGAACATGCGATTTCCTCCACTGTTTGTGCTCTGAAAGCCTGTCGGCATCGAACAGATGCCTTGATTGAGAATGACGCGCCCAGCCCATGTCAAATGCCATAAGAGCAATCAGGCATTGCCTTTCCAACAACGCCCGAGGCATCGGAAGTGCATCGGACTGAAACCAACATGGTTGTTGCCGTTTCGGCATCCGCAGCTATGTCCACAAAACACTTGCGTGACCGTGCGCCCGCAAAAATAGTGCGATGGCAATTCATCGGTTCCGTGCCACGGACCAAACAGGATGCGGCCTATGAAAGTGATGAGCTTCCATTTGATGCCTTACACTGATCTCGACATGAGCGTGAAGGATCAATACCGCAGCGTCTGGATCGTACTTCCCAACGATCATTTTGATCCGAAAGTCGGACATGAGCTCTACAATCGTTATCTCGATGAACTGGAGCTGGCGGCGGAACTGGGATTTGACGGCATCTGCGTCAACGAGCATCACCAGACCGCATACGGTTTGATGCCGTCCCCGGTCGTCATGGCGTCGGCACTTGTGCGCCGCACAAAAAATTGCCGCATCGCCATTCTCGGGAATGCATTTTGCCTGCGAGACAATCCGCTAACGCTGGCGGAAGAACATGCGATGATCGACGTAATAAGCGGCGGCCGGCTTATCAGCGGCTTCGTGCGCGGCGTCGGCACCGAGTACTTTTCCAGTGGCGCCAATCCGGTGCATTCGCTCGATCGCCACAAGGAAGCACATGATCTGGTGGTCAGAGCATGGACCGAGACGGGACCGTTCTCGTTCGAGGGGCAATATTATCACTTCGAGTACGTGAATATCTGGCCGCGGCCCTATCAGCAGCCGCATCCGCCGATCTGGTGTCCGTCCATGGGCAGCCTTGAGACGATCGAGTGGGCTGCCCATCCCGATCGCCGCCACGTGTATCTGCAAAACTATAGCCCGCGCGAGACGGTGAGCCGCTACCTCAACATGTATCGACAGGTCTGCGAGGATCAATACGGCTATAGCGCCGATTCATCGAAGCTTGGATGGGGCGCGCCGATCTACGTCGCTGAGACCGACCAGTTGGCCGTGGACGAGGCGCGCGAACACATCGAGAATCTGTTCAACGTCTTTCTTCCCAAGATCTCGGAGCTGATGTTCTTCCCGCCCGGCTATATGTCGGCGCAATCGCTGAAGCAGGTGCTGCGTAACAAGCGATCTCACGCCGGCGGGATCAAGATCGAGACATTGATCGAGCGCGGCATCATCATCTGCGGCAGTCCTGCGACGGTGACCAAGTATATTACCGACGCGCATGCGGAACTTGGCTTTCAGGAACTGCTCGGCATGTTTCAGTTCGGGACCTTGCCTGCCGATCTGACACAGAAGAACCTACGGCTTTTCGCCACCGAGGTACTGCCTCAAATCCGCGGGCTGACCGATAAGGAATACCGAGGCTTTTCGCGCAAGGAATTGACCTCCGCCGCAGGCTGAGAAGCGACAAGGAAGCAACATCATGATGAAAAAACTGCGGCTGAACGGCGAAACGGTCATCGTGACCGGCGGCGGCGCGGGCATCGGCAAGGCCACTGCACTGGCGCTGGCTGAGATGGGCGCGCGGGTCGTGATCGTTGGCCGGACCCGGGCTACGCTCGATGAGACGCGGAGCGAGATCGAGGCGGCAGGCGGGAAGGGCGAGGTCTTCGTGGCGGACGTGTCGCGTGAAGACGAAGTAAGCAAGCTCGCCGCATGGGCGAAGTCCGCCGGCGGATCGATCAAGGCCATCGTCAACAACGCCGGCACAAACTTTCGTACGCCGCTCGCCGAGTTGTCGACAGACAAGTGGCGCGAGATCAATGCCGCCAATCTCGACAGCATATTCTTTATGTGCCGCGCCTTCATTCCGCTTTTGCTGAAAGCAGAAGGATCGTCGATCGTGAATGTTGCGTCGTCATTCGGCGTCATCGGCAACCCGCAGATGCCGGCCTATTGCGCAACGAAGGGCGCCGTCATCAATCTGACGCGGCAGCTTGCCGTCGACTACGGCCGCCAGGGTCTCCGCGTCAATTCGATCTGTCCGGGCCCGACACTGTCGCCGCGCGTGCGCGGCTACATCGAGAAAGGCCAGACCGACCCCAATGCGCTCAAGGCACAGGTGATGCTGGGTAGGCTTGCGGACTGCGAGGAAATCGGCGATGTCGCGGCATTTCTCGTATCCGACGCCGCTTCTTTCATGAATGGTGCAACCGTCATGGTCGACGGGGGCCAGACCATCAATTGAAGGATGCATCCAATGATGCTCGATCACATTCGTGTCATCGACCTTGGTTCGTTCATTACCGCACCATTGGCGGCGATGATGATGGGCGACATGGGCGCCGACGTCATCAAGGTCGAGCGACCGGAAGGCGACCCCTTCCGGCGCAGCCACGGCTCCACTTACGGGCCGACCTTCCTTGCTTTCAATCGCAACAAGCGCAGTGTCGTCATCGATTCGACGACGGCGGACGGACGCGAGAAGCTGGGAAAGCTGATCGACACAGCCGATGTGGTTATCGATAATTACCGAACCGCCGCGCTGGTCAAGCTCGGCCTCGATCCGGAGGTTTTGCGGCGTCGCAACCCCCGGCTCATCCACTGCTCCATTACCGGTTTCGGCACGGAGGGCCCTTATCGCGACCGGCCGGCCTTCGATTCGGTTGGGCAGGCGCTTAGCGGTCTGACCAGTCTACTGGTCGATCCCAAAACGCCGCGCGCTTTCGGTCCCACCATTACCGACAATGTGACGGGCATGTACGCGGCCTATGGCGTTCTCGGCGCGCTGGTCGAGCGTGAGCGAACCGGAACGGGGCGGCGGCTCGAGGTCAATATGCTCGAGTCTTCCATGGCGTTCATCCAGGACATCTATGTCAATTTTAGCCGCACCAATGTCGTCAGCGATCGCTTTACGAGGATCGCCCGCTCGCAATGCTTTTCGATGCGCTGTGCCGATGGGGCCCTGCTTTCAGTCCATCTTTCGACGACCGAGAAATTCTGGCTGGAGTTCGCGCGCGCATTCGGAGCGCAGGCACTGACCGGCGATCCCCGGTTCGCCAATCACCAGGCGCGCGTGGCGAACTATCACGAACTGGCCGCGATCCTCGCTGAAAAAGCATTGGCACGCAGCCGCGACGAGTGGATAGAACTTCTCTCCAAGGCCGATGTGCCATTCTCGCCGATCCACACGATCGCCGACGCATTGGAAGATCCGCAAGTGCAATCTTCAAATGTCGCCGTCACGATGCATCATCCTCAAGAAGGCGACGTGGTCGGAATCGCATGCCCGATCCGCGCCGATGGCGAACGTCCGCGCACAGACATGCGAGCGCCACCTCGGCTTGGGGAGCATACCGACGAAATAATGCGGGAAATCGAGCGGGCCTGATCAGGCAAAGGCAGGCCGCTCGGAGTTCTCAGCCCGGCGGCTTCACCGTTTGAATTCACCTAATCCCGGCTTGAACGTCTTTTCGTCAAGGAATTGTGACATCGCTTTGGCGCGGCCGCCCTCTTTGTCATTGAGACGCAACGCGTCATTCTTGACATCGAGATAGTCCAGGGCCTGGTCCTTGGCCATGCGCCTGACGGTGCGGATGGCCTCCTTGGTGTAGCGGATGGCCTGCGGGCTTTTCGCTTCGAGCGTGCGGGCAAGCACGAGCACTTCCTTGCGCAGTTGATCGACTGGAAATGATTTGTTCACGAATTTCATCGCGGCGGCGTCTTTTCCGGAAAAACGTTCGCCCGTCACCGAATAGTAGATGGCATCGCGGTAGCCCATGACTTCGGTGACCGCCCAGGCGACCAATCCTCCGGGAATGATGCCCCAGTTCACTTCGGAAAGGCCGAAGGTCGCATCATCAGCCGCGATGGCAAAATCGCAGGCAATGACAGGCGTGAACCCGCCGCCGAAGCAGTAGCCATGGACCATGGCGATGGTCGGCTTTGGAAAACTGGATAATCTATCCCAACGCCACGCATGGGAGGCGCGCCTTGTACGCGCGCGTGCTTTGGGGTCATCCTCCGTTGCGCGAAAGAAAAGTTTCAGATCCTGCCCGGCGCAAAAATTGCCGCCGGCGCCGGTCAGGACAACGACTTTCGTCTGGTCGTCGTTCTCCAGCCAGTCCAGTGCTTCGCACATGTCCAGATGCAGCTGGGGACTCATCGCATTCCGCTTTTCAGGCCTGTTCAATATGACGAATGTTGTCTCGCCGTTCCGCTCAAACGCGACCGTCTCAAGGGCAATTGGATCAGTTGACATAAGATAACGTACCTTCTGGTTGAATTGGCTTCGAACTCTTGGCTGCGTTCAGGCGTAGGTTTTAAGCACATGCCGAGAGATGACGTTTCGCATGACCTCGCTGGCACCCTCCGTGATTCGATAGCTTCTCTGCTGTCTCCACATCTGCTCGATCGGCAGATCGGAGGTCAGGCCGATGCCGCCATGGATCTGCATGCACCTGTCGATGGCCTGGAATGCCATTTCGTCGCAAAAATACTTGCAGTGATATGCCTCGACACGTGCTTCATCGCCTTCGTCGATCAGCGAAGCGGCGCGACGCACCAGCATGGTTGCGACGTCGAGATCCATCCAGATGTCGCCAAGCTGCCATTGAATGCCCTGGCGTTCTGAAAGAGGCTTGCCGAAGGTGGTGCGTTGATGGGCGTAACTGACACTCAACTCAAGCGAACGTTCGGCCACGCCAAGGGCGCGTGCGCCGTGCTTGACACGGCCGGCGCCAATCCATTTCTGCGCCAGGCTGAATCCGGATCCCTCGGCGCCGATCATCTGCGCTGCCGGCACGCGGACATTGTCGAGTATGATTTCCCAAGGTCTGTCGCCCATCATGGTTGGATAGGACGTGCCGAGCTTCACGCCCGGCGCCTCCATGTCAACGATGAAGCAGGAGATGCCGCCCCTGGAGCCTTTCGAGCGGTCCGTGGCCGCCATCAACTGCATGAAATCCGCCTTGTCGGCGCCAGTGATGAATCTCTTGGTCCCATTGATGACGTAGTCGTCGCCGTCGCGAACGGCGGTTGTTCGCATGCTGCCCGGATCCGATCCGGCATCGGGTTCCGTTTGCGCGAAGCAGGCGCGTTTCTCGCCCCGCATTGTCGGCATGAGGTATCGCTCCCTCATGTCGCCCTGGAGCTGAAACAGTATGTGACGGACCATGGGTCCCGTGATGCCGTCCTCACGCGCGGGCAAAGCGACGGTACGACCAAGTTCCTGCCAGACGATCGACTTGGCCAGCAAGGTCAGCCCCGGCCCGCCATGCTCCTCAGGAACGTCCATCATCCACAGGCCGAGCTTCTTCATGCCATGCTGAAATCGCTCGAGCCATTCAGGCTTAAGTTCGGTCCCGTCCATGGTTTCGCGTTCATACGGGATCATTTCGGTGTTGACATAGCGACGCAGATTGCTCTGCAGCATGCGCAGCTCTTCCGGGAGGGTGAAACTTACCATTGTAAATCCTCGGTCTGGCAGGCGTCAGGACTTATACGGAGATGGAGATCCCATTCTCAAAGCCGCGATATTCTTTGTCGGTCAGCGTCTTGATCGCGGGCAGGACCTCGGCGGCAAATCGGCGGATGTTCCGCTCGGCCAAATCGCCGGGCATCGATCCGAATGTCAGCATCGCCATGAATTCGGAGAAGCCCATGCGATGATGAGCTTCGGTAATCTTCCTGCGGACAGTATCGGGACTGCCGCAGATGATGATGCCGCGCTCAATCAGGGTTTCGATTGTCATCGCCCCACGATTGGATTTCTTGGTGTTGAGCACCGCGACAAGCGATTGGGGGCTCATATAGCCGGGTGGAAAGAACATCAGTTCAGATGCTTTTGGAAGCAGCACATTGAACATCATTTCGATATGGGAGCGCGCATCGGCGACAGCGCTTTCATCTGTTTCACCTACATAGACAGGCGCGCACCATGCAATGCAATCCGAGCTTGCTTCGTATCCATATTTCCGCTGCGCCGTCTCGCGATACATGTCGAGGTAGCGTGCGACGGTTTCGACGGGGCTATAGGTTTGAACGTAAACATACTTCCGGTCCGGATGCGCAGCCCATTCAATCGTCTCGGGGCTGCCCTGGGATGGGCACCAGATCGGTGGATGCGGCTGCTGGTAGGGTCGCGGCCAGATATTCACGTATTCGAAGTGATAGTGCTTGCCTTCGAACGCGAACGGACCTGTCCTGGTCCATGCCTGCACAACGAGGTCGGCCGCTTCTTTGTGGCGTTCAAGCGAATGCACCGGATTTGTGCCAAACGCGAAGTATTCCGATCCGACGCCGCGCACGAATCCCGTTATCAGCCTGCCGCCGGTGATCACATCGATCATGGCGTGCTCTTCTGCCAGGGTCAGCGGGTTGTCCCGCAGGCAGAACGCATTGCCGAGAATGGCTATGCGGGCGTTCCTGGTTCGTCGCGCGAGAGCGGATGCCATGACAACCGGCGACGGCATTAAGCCATACGCAGTCTGATGATGTTCATTGATACAGACACCGTCGAAGCCGAGTTCGTCGGCCAGTTCCAGTTCGTCCAGATATCGGTTGTAAAGCCGATGACCGACTTTCGGATCGAACAGCGAATTCGGCAGCACGACCCATGCGCTGCGATACTGACTTAGTATATCCGTCTGAAGTTCGGCGTAGGGCATCAGATGGAAGCTCATAACTCTCACGGCTTTGACTCCATTTCATCTGACGTCGATCAGGGTGTTAGGCCAAATGTTTCTGAACAAGCGAATGTACTTTCGCGCATTGCTCGATATGCGGCATATGGCCGGCATGCTCTATGACTTCCAGATGCGAGCCTGGAATGGCGCGTTGGAACGCATGCGCATACGGCGGCGGAATAATGAGGTCCGCATCGCCCCAAACAATCAATGTCGGCATTTTAATCCGATGCAGCCATCGTTCGAGACGGGGATTGTAGAGGCGAGGACTCCAGCCGAAGCGAGCACTTGCGATACGGTTCAGGATAGCGCTCTCCTGATACTTGCTTGCCGTAACCCTTTTGGCAGCGGCTTCACCCAAGGTGGGGTCGGCGTAAGCCAGGCGAGCCTGCTCCTCCGGGTCGATCATATAAATGTCGACCTTCGGCACGCCTTTTACATGAATGCCGGCGGCAGCGATGATCACAAGCGAATGCAAACGTTCGGCCGAGCGGATGGCCATCTCCATGCCGATCCAGGCGCCGAGCGAGTGTCCGACAATCCGCACGTCCGTCAGGCCGAGCTTTTCGATGACTTCCAGGTAAAAGTATGCGGCATCGGAAACATCATCGATCCACTCAGGGATCGGCGAGCTGCCAAATCCCGGCAGATCGGGCGCTATCACGTCATACTCAAGCGCCAGCAGATCCAGAAATTCGGGCCATTCAGTCAGGCCATCGGTTCCGTGCAGATACAAGAGCGGCGGACCACTGCCACCGCGCTTCATTCCAATAGGTGCACCATTTACTTCGATTGCCTGTGCCTTGAAAGCCATCAGGGAAGCCTCACCGTTCTCTACTTTCGGCAGGAGAAAAACGGGTAGCCATGGCCTCAACCTCAATCAAGATTTTTTTAGGCAACGCCTTATGTCGAAACAACATAATGCCGGCTCCAACCAACGCGTCGTGCGCCGGCGACCGTGAAATATGTGTTGTCGAAAACCAGCCAGATGACATATTATTAAACAGCGCCTAAGCGCCGGCTGCTTGTGCAGCACGACGTCCGGAAATCATGGACGCGAGGGAGGATAGTATGACGGTGAACCGCCGGACATTTCTGGCTGGCCTGGCAGGCGTGGCCAGTTCGACTGCGACCTTTGCCCAGAACGAGCTCAAATTTCCGACGCAGAACATCAAGGTCATCGTGCCTTATCCGGCCGGCGGACCTTACGACGGCATCGCCCGTGTGGTCGGTCAGTTCCTGACCGAAAAATATGGCTGGCAACTCACAGTGGAAAATCGTGCCGGCGCGAGCGGCATCACCGGCATCCTGGCCGCCAAGCAATCGCCACCTGACGGGCACACGGTGGTGGTCACCACGTCCAGCACGCACGGATCGGCGCCGGCGCTCAACAAGGACCTGCGTTACGACCCGTTCAAGGATCTCGATCCCATCATCCTGCTGGCGGAAGCGCCGATGGCGCTGCTGGTGCGCAAGGAGATGCCGGTCAAGTCCGTCGCCGAACTGATCGACCTGCTGAGGAAAAATCCCGGCAAGTATAATTATGCGAGCGGCGGCTATGCCTCGCAGCATCATCTGGCCATGTCGATGATGTTCCTGCAGGCGGAACTGCCGCAGAATGTCGCCGCGCACGTACCGTTCCAGGGACTGGCGCCGGCGGTCAACGCGCTTGTCGCCGGAGACGTGCAATTCATGTTCACGACCACCGGCGCTGCCGCCGCCTTCATTGAAAGCGGCGCCTTGCGACCACTTGCAGTCTCGAGTCTGCAGCGCTCACCTCGCCTGCCAAAGCTGCCGACGATGGCGGAATCCGGGTTTCCCGGCTTTCAGATCGTCCCCTGGTGCGGCCTGGCGGCGCCCGCAGGAACACCTATGGCGATCCTCGACATCTGGAACAGGTCCGTCAATGAAGCGCTGCGGGACAAGGTCACGCAGCAGAGGATCACCAACCAGGATTACGACGTGCGCGGCGGGACCGCCGCCGCCTATACGGAATTCTTCACCAATGACATCCGCCAGTACATCCGGCTCGCCCAGACCGCCGGCCTGACCGCGAACTGACGCGCAGCCTCGATCGGAGTTTCTTATGGATGACGCCAAAGCCAAAAGCTTCTCACCGTTCGGCAACAATGAAGCGCTGACCAGCGAGTCGAACACCACCGAAACGCTGCGCAACGCCGCCAAATATCGTGACCGCAGAAAGCTGCATGACTATTTCATCGCCGACATGGACACCCACCATTTCGAGACGGGCTCATGGAACGAGATCATCGAATTCGTCGAGGATCCGATCCTGCGCGCGGAGGCGCTGAGCTTCAAGCGCAAGCCCGACAGCCGGCTGGGGACGGTGTTGTACCATGCCAACGGCAACATGTTCTCGCAGAGCGTCGGCGGCCGTATCCCCCACTCCAATCTGTCGCCGGGCGAGCCGCGCGACGACACATCGGTCCACCCGGACGTGGTGCCGCTGCGGCGCGCCATGGATTCGTTCGGCATCGACCGGATGATCCTGTTTCCCAATGCGCTACTGCAGGTCGGCACGCATCCGAACGTCAAGGTCGAGACCAATCTGGCTTTCGCCTATGCGAAGTTCCTCACCGAAGTGGTGCTGCCCGGCGATCCGCGCCTGAAGACGATGGCGCTGCTTCCGTTCAACGATCCGGACGCCTGCGAGCGCATGATCGAAATGTACGGAGACCATCCGTCCATCATCGGCTTCACTGTGACCAGCGTTCGCTTTTCGCCGGTGCAGGACAACAAATATATGCGCATCTACCGCATGCTCGAAGAGCGCGGCCTGCCCCTCAGCTTCCATGCCGGTTTCAACTGGCAGGACGGTTATCTCGGCCAGCTCGACCGCTTCATCACCATGCATGCGATCTCCTTCGTGCTGTGCAACATGGTGCATATGGCGAATTGGGTCATTCACGGCCTGGGCGAGCGCTTCCCGAAGCTTCCCGTGGTCTGGATCGAATCCGGCCTCGCCTATATCCCCTTCATGATGCAGCGGCTCGACAACGAGTATCTCATGCGCCAGAGCGAGGCGCCGCTGCTGAAAAAGCTGCCGAGCGAGTATATCCGCGACATGTATTTCTGCTGCCAGCCGATGGAGCGGACGAACATGAAGCTGCTTGAAGCGACGTTCGAAGCGATCAACGCCGAAACCCAACTGTTGTTCTCCTCGGACTGGCCGCACTGGGATTTCGATGCGCCGTCGATCATCACCGACCTGCCCTTCCTGTCCGAAACAGGAAAGCGCAACATTCTCGGCGAGAACGCGCGCCGCATCTACCGCAAACTCTGATCTGACAGGAAGAATCATGACGGATATCTATGTTGACGATGCGGCGAACATGAAGCACGGCGATCGCCGGCTATTGACCGACGGACGGCTGGAGATCGGCGTGTTCAGGATCGGCGATGCCTTCCATGCCTTCCTGAATTCCTGTCCGCACCAGGGCGGGCCGGTGTGCCAGGGCAAGGTGATGCCGAAAGTCGAGGAGTTTCTCTCGCCCGAGCAGAAAAGCATACGGATGGATTTCTCGACCAATGAGTTCCATCTCGTGTGCCCGTGGCACGGCTATGAATTCAAATTCGAGACGGGCACGCACCCCGGCGCGTCCGACGTCCGCATCCGCAATTTTCCGACCAAGGTCGTCGAAGGCAAGGTCTATGTCTCAGTCTGATGATGCTGCGCAATGGACCGCATTGCGTGAGGGCTGCCATGCTCTCAATCGAAAAATAGCCGCCGCGGATCTGTCCGACGTCCCCAGCGATGTGGCCACTGCCCTCCTGACGACGGCGACGATGCTTTATCGCGCCCTGGCGCAGGATGAACACCGGGCGGTAGCCGCCTTCGACACAGCCCAGCCGGTGACGCCGACGGCCGTTGCCGTCACCGTCACGTCGATGTTACAGGCCGTCAATCTCAACAGTTTCGATCTGGCGATGTGGTTCACCGGACGGCCGGTGGAGCCCAATCGCAATTAACGCCGCTTGTACGGACCCAATTCCTTCACCGCCCAATTGACGAATGTCGGATCGATCGTCTGCTCAACGGTCGCCGTCCCTTTAAGAAGATCGCCCTTCTGGAACACGGCATAATCCTCCTTCAGGCTGGCGAGATTGATCTCGCCATCGGGCGGGCAGGTGCTGAGCACGAACGAACGATAGACCTGCGGATCCTTGATCGGGCCAAACTCGGTCAGGATGGCGATGATCGCCTCTCCCTTCGCGCCTGAGAACCTGCCATCAACGAGACTGTCTTCATGGTCGCGGACGCCACGCAGGAAGGCCTTCATGAAGCGCCGCGCTGCCTCCGGCCTCTGTTTCGCGAACTGGCCCGAATAGAGCAGAACCGAAATCTGATGGTCGGGATAGACTTCATAGTCCCGGATCACGCCGATATGCCCGTCACGGATCGACTGGGTCGCCTGCGGTTCGGCCGGCAGGGCCGCATCGACGGCCTTGTTGTCCAGCGCGGTGATCTGCTGGGAAAAGCCCATGTAGACTTCGTTGATGTCGCTGGGCTTCAGGTTGCCCTTCTCCAGGATCTTGTTCATCGTCGCCATGGCTGAACTGCCGGGCGCGACATTTGCGATGCGCATGCCTTTCAGGTCGGCGAGCGTCTTGAAGCGGCCGGAGGCGACCAGGTCCTTGCGCACGACCAGGGTCTGGCTGGGGCGACCATAAGGCGTCTGGTTTTTGCCGGCGACGATCTTGATGTCTATGCCACGCGCGACCGCATTGTAGAGACCCGCGGAGGCGGCGCCGCTGCCGACGTCCATCTCGCCCGTCGCCATGGGCGTGATCATGCGTGCGGCCGAGTCGAAGTCTATGAACTTGACGTCCAGGCCCTCATCGCGGAAGTAGCCGCGCTTCTGCGCCACCATGAAGCCGACATCGGTGACTGAATTCGTGATGCCCAGCGTCACCTGGGTTGTTTGTGCCTGCCCGATGGATGTCCACACCGCGCAACCGACGATCGCGCCGGCCGCGAGACAAAGAATCTCTGTTCTTTTCATGTTGTACCCTCCCAAATGAGCCTTTGACGGCTTCTACCCTGCTTCAGTATTGACCCTCTGCCTTGCGTGTTCGCCTTCCGCGCGACGGAAGATCGCCACCTCGTAATCCTCGATAACCTGGCAAACCAGGTCTTTGCCGCTTTGGACGCGGCCTTGCGTCGGCGCCAAAGCCAATGGGTCGATGCGGTCAAACAGCGCCCGCCAGAGTTCTTCCAGCACGGTCGTGTCCGCATTCTCGAGCCAGTCGAATTTTCGAAGCAGACGCCGGCGGATATCCTGCGGGCTGTCGCGTCCTTCCGCGTCGTGTCTCACTGCCGGCGTATCCGCAGTGGGACAAAGATCGTTGCAAAAGAAATCCGTCGTGAACAAGGTTCGCGACGTCGCATGCCAGGGCCAGCTCGTGCCGAGCATGCGGATGGGCGCTTCGTTGATTGTGATGTCGCCGAAGCCGAAGCGCTCCAGAGTGCTGCCCATCGGTATGTGGATGGCCGTGCGCGGCGTCGTGCCGGCGCTGACATGGACGAGGCCGATCGGCGGAACGACATTGGCCGTCACCACCTGCGCATCCCGGAAATGGTCGAGCACGCGGCCCAGATTGCCGATGCAGTCGAGCTCAATCCGGGTGATGAAGATGATCAGTTCGCGCGACCCGACCAGTTCCTTCAGCGAGGCGATGAGCTGTTCTCCATGCAGGGCCACGCCTGTGTCCAGCAGCAAGGTCTTGTCGCCGTGGCGGATCAGGTATTCGTTATAAGGCTCGAAACCCCTTGCGCCCGGCGCAAGCCAGCTCACCCTGTCGCTTGCCGGCTCGAGGTGCGAGAGCATGAGGATATCGTCGGCGAGCCGGGAAACCTGGCTTTCCTTTTTGCTCATGCCCGCCTCCGGGCATTGGCGAGACCCCGTTCGAAGACGGCGGTGATCTCGCGAGGATTGGTGATCACGCCGCCATGGGCAGGACAGACGATGTCGACGGGATTCTCGTCGAGGAAGCGCCACAGCCTTTCGACGATGTCGCCGGCATCGAGATGACGCGCCCAGGCCAGGGCCCGGCTGATGACGGTGGCCGTGTCTTCCGGGCGGATCGGCGCGGGCAGCTCCTCCGACGTCATGCCGCACTGTCCGTCTTCGTGGTCGTGCGTATAGGGGTAGGCATCGCTGACGAACAGAATCCTGTTTTTCTCGTCATAAGCCCAGAGGCTGTTGGGCAGGTCGTGAACGATCGCCGGAACGAATTTCAACGTCCGGTCGCCGAGATCGAGCACGTCGCCGACAGCGACATCGCGGCAGCGATGCAGGGCTTCCGGATGATAAAGGTGATAGTTACGCAGGTCGCCGACGATCACCGCCTCGGGATATTGCACCAGCAGAGGCGCAAGATTGCCCATATGCGGCGATTCCGGATGGGTCGGGAACAGATAGTCGATCTTGCGCCCGCCCAGCGCTTCGGCGAACTCCTCGCGTAGACGTGGCCAGCCGAATGGCATGGCGGTGTCGATGAGGACGGCTGCCTTCGAACCGACCACCAGAAAGCAGGAATTGTGGCTGTGCAGGACGCGTCCGCCGTCCTGCACCTCCAGACATGTGCTGAACCAGAACGTGCCGGACGCGACCTTGCGCGGCAGCGACACCTTTGTCGGCCTGGCCGCGCTTTCAACTGACTGCATCATTCCACCTTGATGTTGGCCGCGACCGCGACCTGCTTCCACCGTTTCAGCTCGGCTTCAATGAATCTGGTGAAGTTCTCCGGCGTGCCCGGCTTGGGAACCGCGCCGAAACTGGCCACGGATTGCAGAAGTTCCGGCGATCGCAGGCCTTCATTGACCGTCGCATTCAGCTTGTCGATGATCGGCTTTGGCGTTCCCGCCGGCGCCGCCATGCCGAAGATGAGCGCCACGACGATGTCGACGCCCGCTTCCTTCATCGTCGGCACTTCCGGCGCCTGCGCATTGCGTTCTTCACCGGTCACGCCAAGGGCATTCAATTGGCCCGCCCGCACCAGCGGGATCAGCGACAGCGGATTTTCAAAGAGTACCTGGATATGGCCGGCGGCCACGTCCTGCACGGATTGGGCACCGCCCTTGTAGGGCACATGCACCATCTGCATGCCCGTCAGGAGCTTCAACATTTCGCCCGTCACATGCATCGGCGTGCCGATGCCCGCCGAGCCGAAGTTCAGTTTGCCAGGATTCTTCTTGGAGTAGGCGACGAGTTCGGCGATGGTCCTGGCATGGGTCGAAGGATGCGCCACCAACATCATGTCGCTGTCGAAGGTGCGCGCGATCAGTGCAAAGTCTTTCAGCGGATCGTAACCGAGATTGGTATAGAGCGCCGGATTGATCGCATAGACGCTGGTCGTCCCGTACAGCAGGGTATAGCCGTCAGGAGCGGATTTGGCGACCATCCTGGCGCCAACCGCGCCGCCGACGCCGACGACGTTCTCGACGATGAACTGTTGTCCCAGCTTCTGGCTCAAGAAATCCGCCAGACGCCTGGCGGTTACGTCGGTCGCGCCACCGGCGGTAAAGGGCACGATCAGCCGGACGGGATGATCCGGATAGGTCTGCGCGGCAGCCGGCGCGGCGTGCATCAGTCCGGCGCCCAGAACAGCTGCGCAGGCGATGCCGACCGCCCTCACCAGAGAAACACGCCGGCTCGTACTCCGCTTTGAAAACGATGTCATGACACCCTCCCCTAATCGACCTTCACGCCCGATGCCGCGACGAGCGGAACCCATTTCTGGCGTTGGCCTTCGAGATAGGCCGCCGTCTCCGCCGGCGTCGTCCCCGCAGCTTCCGCGCCGACCTGGGCAAGACGGTCGCGAACCTGCGGGTCCTTCATGCCGTCGCGCAGAGCCTTGGAATAAAGCTCGATGATCTCCGGCGGCGTGCGGCTGGGCGCGACAAGCCCGAACCAGGACACCGCATCAGCGCCGCTGACGCCCAGTTCGGCGAATGTCGGCACATCAGGCAACAAGGGAGACCGCGTGGCGTTGGCGACGGCCAGTGCGCGCACCGCCCCGCTCTTCTGATGAGCGATGAACGAGGGAATCTGTTCGAAGACGAACTGAACCTGGTTGGAGATGAGATCGGTCATCACCGGTGCCGAGCCGCGATATGGCACATGAGGGAAGACCAGGCCAAACTTGGTCTGCAGCAGCGCGCCATAAAGATGCATCGGCGTGCCGACACCACCGGACCCGAAGTTCAGCTTGCCGGAATCCTTGCGCAGCAGCGTCACGAATTCATCCAGCGTCTTCGCCGGCACGGATGCATTGATCACGAGCACGTTCGGCGAGATCGCCAACAGCGAGACAGGCGCAAAATCCTTCGGATCATAGGGCGGCGTCTTGTAGAGTGAGGGTGCGATCGAGAAAATCGACGCATTGGCGGCCAGCAAGGTGCAGCCATCGGCGGCCGCATTCCTGACCTCGACAATCGATGGCGCGGCCCCAAGCCCGCCGACCTTGTTTTCGACCACGACATTCCGGTCTATCCCGACCCGCAGCTTTTCAGCGCCGATGCGAGCGATCAGGTCGGGCGTGCCGCCGGCAGGCCCGGTGACGACAACTTTGATGGTGCAATTGGGCGCTTCGACAGCGCTCGCCGGATGGGGGCTCGCCGAGACGGCCAGCATCATTGCAAGCCAAATGCCTGATTGCTTCATCGCTTCCCTCCCCTCGATGATGATCGAAGTCTATGTCGTCAGTTCTTTTGTCGAATAGCGGCTCTGCGGCCGCCTCAATCCCAGATTTTCCCTCAGGGTTGAGCCTTCATAGTCCATGCGGAAGAGACCGCGCCGCTGCAGTTCAGGAACGACCAGCTCGACGAAATCGTCGAAGGCGCCCGGCAGATACGGCGGCATGATATTGAACCCGTCGCAGGCTCCTTCCTCGAACCAGAACTGGATGTAGTCGGCGATATCCCGGGCCGAGCCGCGAATCGTATTGACCCGCCCCACCGCCGCGCGCATGGCCAGTTGCCGGACCGTCAGATTCTCGCGCCGTGCCAGATCGACCCAATTGTAGAATTGCCATGAGGCCTTCGGCGGCAGTTCGAGTTCCGGCAAAGGCTCATCGAACGGCACATTGACGAGATTGGTCTTGAGCAGCAGCGACAGGAACTCGCGTGCGACGACCGGATCGATCAACTCATTGAGCGCCTGAAACTTTTCCTCTGCCTCTTCGCTGGTACGCCCGACGAGGGGAATCAGTCCCGGCATGACCTTGATGTCATCGGGCCGCCGGCCGATGTCGGCGGCACGCGCCTTGACCTGATCATAGTAGGGCTTGGCCATCTCGAGATTGAGATGATTGGTGAAAACCACGTCGGCAACTTCAGACGCGAAGGCTCTCGCGTCGTCGGAAATCCCCGCCTGGATCAGGACCGGCCGGCCCTGCGGCGAGCGCGGCACATTGAGCGGGCCCTTGACCGAGAAGTGCTCGCCGCGGTGGTCGAGCGTGTGGAGCTTGTCCGGATCGAAGAACAATCCGGATGTCTTGTCACGCAGGAAAGCGTCGTCGTCCCAGCTATCCCATAGGCCCAGCACCACGCGGGTGAACTCGGCAGCCCGGTCATAGCGCTCCTTGTGACCGAAGTGAGAGTCACGCCCGAAATTGCGCGCCTCGGCGTCCTGCGAGGATGTGACAATGTTCCAGCCGGCGCGGCCGTTGCTGAGGTGATCGAGCGAGGCGAATTTGCGTGCCAGGTGATAAGGTTCGTGAAAGCTCGTCGACGCTGTGGAGACAAGGCCGATATGCGTCGTCACGGCCGCGAGCGCGCTGATCATCACCATCGGTTCGATGTTGGCGATATAGACAGCCGACCGGCAGAGCGCATCCATGGCCCCTTCCCGTACGGACAGGTTGTCGGCAAGAAATACCATGTCGAACTTGGCGCGCTCGGCCGTCTGCGTGATCGCTTTATAGTGCTGGAAGTTGATGCCGGCATCCGCCTGCGCATCCGGATGCCGCCATGCGGCCGTGTGGTGGCCGGTCGGATGAAAGAACACGCCGAGACGGAGCTTCTCAGACCTTGGCGCCATCTTCGCCTCCGGTCGTTGCAACAAGCCGGGCAATGCCGCTCAGGTCATAGCGTTTCGAACTGATGCCGCGTGTCCATGCGAGCCCCTTCCTGGTGTCCCCTTCGGGAAAATACTCGCAGGAAATCCACCCCCCGTAGCCGGAGCCGCCGATCGCGTCGAACAGATCCTGATAGGCGATCCGTCCCGTGCCAGGCTCATGACGCCCAGGGCTGTCGGCGATCTGGACATGAGAGATCTTGTCGAAGAAAGACTGAAAACTGGTGACCGGATCATGGCCGGATCGGGCGAGATGATAGGCATCGAACATGATGGCGACATTCGGCAGCCCCATGTCATCGATGGCGCGCGCGCAGAGCGCGATCTCGTGCATGAAGTAGCCTGGAACATCGACGCTGTTGATCGGCTCGATCAGAATGCCGGTTCCGACGCTCTTGAATGCGTCATGGGCGAAGCGGATGTTCTTTTGATAGGTTTCATAGCAGGTATTGAAGGAAGAGCCATCTTCGATGATGCCGGCCATGGCGTGCACATATTTAGGACGGAGCAGTTCGACATAGGGAACCAGCGCCTCGCAGTCACGGCGGAAGTCATCGCTTCTGCCTGGAACGGCGGCAAGACCGACCTGCTTGCGCTCAGGCGTGGCGAAGGACGATGTGGTGAACTGAACGAGTTCAAGGCCGCTCTTCTCCAGACGCTCGGCGATCGCCTCCTTTGCGGCCTGTCGCGGCTCGGAGAATTCGACGCCAGCAAAGCCCGTTGCGGCGGCAAGCCCGAAGCGCTCCAGGAAAGCAACTTCCCTGAACAGATAGGCCAGATGAAGACAAAGCCCCTTGCTCATCGCGGCATCTATCGCCTCGCTATTCCTGCTGCGTCAAACCATGATGATCCCGCCATTGTTATCGATGGTAGCGCCGACCATGAAGGAAGCGCCATCGGAGGCCATGAAGAAAACCACCTCGGCGTGTTCGTCGGGGCGCGCCAGACGGCCGACCGGGATGCCCTTCGAGAGGCCGGCGAAAACCTCAGGCGTCTTGTTCTCGCGCAGGCGCTCGACATCGGTCGGTCCCGGCGCAAGCGCATTGATCAGAATGTTGTAGGGCGCATATTCCTTGGCGAGATGGCGGGTGAGCCCGACAACGCCGGCCTTCGCCGCCGTATATTCGCAGCCGAGACCTGTCGCCACGGAGCGCGCCGCGTTGGAGGCGAAGTTGATGATCCTGCCCTGGCGGCGCTCGACCATGCCGGGCAGCACGGCCCGGCAGCACAGAAAGGTTCCCTTGAGGTTGGAGTCGATCGTCAGGTCCCAGGCATCCTCGGTCGTCTCATGGGGAAATTTCGGCTGACGGACGTAGCCGCCGGCGCAATTGACCAGCACGTCGACAGGACCAAGCTGGCTGATGACCTCGGCGACCATGGCGTCGACCGCTTTCATCGAACTCACGTCGCATTGCAGGGCAATGGCCTTGCCACCGCCGGTGGTGATCGCCTTGGCCGTCTGCTGGGCGCTTTCGAGCGAGAGATCAACCACCGCGACCTTGTCACCCGCCACGGCAAAACGCTCGGCGACCTTGACGGCAATGCCACGGCCGGCGCCAGTGACGATAACGACTCTGCCCTGCGCAGATTGCATGATGCTGTCCTTTTCCCGAGACGAATTTCTAAACGAACTCTTGCTGCCGAAGACCCATCTTTGCGAGGCGAGGCAGGACCTCTTGCGCAAACAAGGGCAGATCATCGAGATAATTGACGAAGCCGATGGCAACGCCGGTGTAACCGACGCCGTGCAGCCTTGCGAGTTCACGCGCGACCTGATCGGGATTGCCGGTGATGGTGTAATGACTGCGGCCGATGACGGCGCGCGCATGTTCCCTGTCGCGAATCTCCTTCGCGGTTTCGGGAGACTGGGACTGCGATCCTTTCGGATTATCGCGCAGGATGGCGTTGCGCCGTTCGAGCGCCGCCCAGTCGGCATTCTCGAGACAATGCCTGACATAGTCGTCTGCTTCGCGCTCGGTCGCGCGGCAGACCACGGCAATCGGCGTCCAGACTTCTATTGTGCGGCCAAGCGCCTGCGCACGCGCCTTGGTTTCCTGGATGCGTTCCACATGATCTTCCGGGCGCCGGCAGAAGTCGTAGTGAAAATCCGAATTGCGGATGGCGAAGCCCCGCCCGGCCGGCGAGGCGCCGGCATTCATCATCGGGATGACACGATCGCCATATGGATGCGGTGAGCCGATGACGTCTTTCAGCGTGAAGAACTGACCGTCATAGGAGAACGGCTCATCGCTCGTCCATATACGCTGGACGATCTCCCACCATTCGGCGCCGTAGGCATAACGCAGATCGTGTTCGAGTTGTTCTTTGCCGAACATCTCGAATTCTTCCTGATTGGATCCGCAAACAATATTCAGCCCGATCCGTCCACGGCTGACATGATCGGCCGTCGCCAGCTGCTTGGCCGCGACGATTGGATGAAACAGCGGGACATGAACCGTGGCATAGGCGTTCAACCGTTTCGTGCCGGCGAGCAGGCCCAACGCCCAGGTGATGCTCTCGAAGGAGGAGAGATTGTTATTGCTCGCCCCGCCATAGCCCTTCCAGCGGGCATTGGCGACGATGCATTCGATCTCGTAGCGATCGGCCATCTGGGCGAGCGCGAGATTGTTCTCCCACGACGCGTTCCAGCGCTCCGGCACCGTCACGAGCGCCAGACCGCCCGAACAGTTCGGCCCAAAAAGACCAATCTGCAGCGCATTCTTCAAAGCCGCTTCCTCACCTGATCCGATTTCAAGGATCGGATGTTGTTGCAGGAAGGCTATGTGTTGCTTCAGCCGTGATCCAATATAATTTCGTTATTGCAAAGCGTAACGCATTGACGTCGCCGCGAACCTCAAGCTAGTGCCATATAACCATCAGTTCATGGGATACAGAGAATGTCAGGTCCGCTTTCGACGGGTTCGGCTGCCGTGAAGACGAGACGCGGGGAACCTGCGGTTGCGAGGCGATCGCAGAAGGAGCGGAGCGCGACCACGCGCGCGGCGCTGATCGGCGCGGCTGTCGCGATCATCGGCGAACTGGGCTGGAAGGCAGCCACCACCCGTCTGGTTGCGGCACGGGCCGGCGTAACCCGCGGCGCGCTGCAGCACTATTTCGTCTCCCGGGAAGATCTCCTCAAGGCAGTCGCGGCGGAAATGTTCGACAGCCTGCATTCGCGGCTCGACACCGCCGCGCTGGCGCGCTCACCGGTCAAGGAGCGGCTCAGGGTGCTGATGCAGCATTACTACGATGTCTATTCGAGCCCGTTGTTTCACGGCGTGCTGGCCGCCTCGCTTGATCCGGATTCAGGCGTCGAGCAATATATGCGGACCGGGATCATCGAGCATCAGGCCATGATCGACCGCACCTGGCACGACCTTTTCTCCGATTCAGCCCTGTCTGCCAATGATTTACGCACGATCCGGCGCATCGTCATGAGCGGGCTTCGCGGCTACGCCGTGCAGGCGGTGTGGAGCAATCATGCGGTCTGGAAGCAGGATCGCGATCTGTTTTGCCAGATGATCGAAGCGCAGCTCGAGAAAGTTCAGGCAAAGGGCCGCAGCGCGACGAGATGATCGTTGTTTGATTTGAACTGAGCCATCGCCTTCATCGCGCGCTTGATGTCCTCAAGCTCGTCGAGGATTTCGATCGCCCGTTCGACCAGCATCTTGCATGCGATCGTCGGCGAGACGCCGCGGCTGTGGCGCTCCAGCAGCCGCACGCCAAGCTCCAGTTCGAGGTTCTTGACGTGGAGGCTCAGAGCCGGCTGGGCGATGCCCAGGACGTTGGCCGCGCGTGTGAAACTGCGGGATTCGACCACGCAGCACAGATATCGAAGCTGGCGCAGATCCAAGAGACCTCCTCGCAGCTTCCTTCCCCGGCAGCCGCTTTCTCTCTTTACATGCCATCTGGATGGCATATTTTTGAGCAGGGATCAAGAAGACGATAAGACAACGGGAGCGAACACGCCGATGGATACCGATACAGGGGTATTACCGACACCGCTGGCGCGGATCGGCATGATCATTCCCGCACCCAATAAGATTTGCGAACAGCAATTCAATGCGCTGGCGCCCCCGACATTGGGCTTTCACGCCACACGCGCGCGCATCGCCGGCAAATGGCGGCGGCCGATCGATGATCTGGCGCCGCATATCACCGAGATCACCGGAATGCTTGCCGAATGCGAGCCCGATCTGCTCGTCTACAACTGCACCGCATCGTCCATGCAGGAAGGACGAGCGGGCGAACGCAAGATCCTAAATATCATGAGCAAGGCGACCGACATACCCGCGATATCGACCAGCGCCGTGGTGGCAGAGGCATTCGCGGCACTGGACGTCAAATCGGTGGTCGTCCTGTCTCCCTACCAGCACAACAACGATATCATCGCCTATCTGGCCGAGGGTGGCGTCACGACACTGAAGAGCGTGGCGCTTGGGTTGACGCCCGATCGCTATGGCAGCGTGACGCCTGATGAATGGTTTCAGGCGGGCGTGCAGCATGACATGCCGCAGGCGGACGGGATCTTTCTGAGTTGCGCGGCAACGACACAGATCGAGGCCGTCGACCGGCTGGAGCAGAAGCTCGGCAAGCCTGTCATCAACAGCAATCAGGCGGTCCTCTGGGGATGCCTGCGCCGCCTGCGCGGCAAGATCGGCGAGGCAATGCCGACCCGGCCGCTCGGACAATTGTTTCAAACCGCTCTGTAGCAGGGCTTTCGCCAAACCCTGCCCGCACATGGCATATTCATCGACGTTGCGCTAAGACAACGAAAATCGTTTCGGAGGAAGCCTTGTACCAGCCGCTGTTTCCATCGGGAGCCTCGCGCGACCGCACGGCCGTCCAGGACGCCGCCAGTCTGGCCGCCATCATCGTGGCCGAGGCCCCGAAGATTGAGACGTCCGGCAAGGTGACCGTGCCCGTCATGGCCGCCCTGCACGACAAGGGCCTGTTTCGTCTGCTGCTGCCGAAATCAGTCGGCGGGGCGCAAATGCATCTGGGTGATTTCGTCGATGTCATCGAGGAGCTGGCGAAGGCAGATGCCAGCACCGCCTGGTGCGTCGGCCAGGCGAGCGGCTGTTCGTTCACGGCTGCCTATGTCGATGGCGATGTGGCGAGAGATGTTTTCGGAGCGCGCGATTCCGTGCTCGCCTGGGGGCCGTCGACGAAATCAGCCCAGGCAGTGAAGACCGACGACGGCTATGTGATTTCAGGCGCCTGGATGTTCGCCAGCGGCAGCCGCAATGCGCAATGGCTCGCCGGCCACTGCCCGGTGCTCGACAAGGACGGCAAGGTGCAGATCGGCCCGGGCGGGCGGCCGATCGAAATCACCGCCGTGTTCCGCAAGGACAAGGCGTCGATCACCGACGTGTGGAATGTGATGGGCCTCAAGGGCACGGGCAGCGACAATTACGCCGTCACCGATCTCTTCGTCCCCGACGGCTATATCTTTACCCGCGACAACCCCGCCGACCGGCGGGACGGCAGCACGCTCTACCGATTTTCCGTCATCAATGTCTATGGGGTGACATTCGCGGCCGTGGCGCTGGGCATTGCCTCATCGATGCTGGCAAGCTTCATCGACCTTGCCGCGCGCAAAACGCCCAACACGTCGAGCCAGGTGCTGCGCGACAACGCCGCCGTGCAGCAGCAGGTCGGCTATAATTACGCAAGACTGCAGGGCGCACGCGCCTATCTTCATCATACGCTGGAAGACATGTGGCAGGCGCTGCAGCCCGACAAGGAATGTTCCGTGGAGCAGCGGCTGCATCTGCGCATGGTTTCAACCTATGTCATCCAGCAGGCACGCGAAGTGGCTGATTTCGCCTATCACGCAGCGGGATCCACGGCGATCTTCGCTTCGCAGCCATTCGAGCGGCGCTTCCGCGACATGAATGCGGTGACGCAACAAGGTCAGTCGCACATGGCCAATTTCGAGCCCGTGGGGGCATTGTTGATGAAGGGGTCGTAACCCGGCCTGAAGCAGGGGCGAAGCATGGCGAAGCCGATCCGCGCCATCCTACGGGCGATGGATGTTCTGGCCTACCTGAACAAGCACAACGGCGCCAACTCCAACCAGGTGTCGCTGGGCATCAGCCTGCCGCGCGGCACGACCTATCGCATGCTGGAAACCTTCGAGGCAGCCGGCCTTGTCGAACAGCGGCCGAATGGTGGCGGCGGCTATTGGCTGACCCACAAAGTGCAGCAATTGTCCGCCGGTTTCGATGACGAAACCTGGATTGCCGCCGTGGCGCTGCCGGAGATGCGCCTGCTGTGCAAATCGATCGTCTGGCCGGTGATGCTGACGACGCCCAGGGAAACCGAAATGCTGCTGCGCGCCACCACCGACGCCAGCAGCCCCTTCGTCCGCACCCGCTATGTGCTCGGCCACACCGTGCCGATGCTGGGAAGCTCAACGGGGCGATGCTATCTCGCCCATCTGCCGCAATCCCAATACGAGGCGACCGTCGATCTCATTGCCCGGATCGCACCGGAGCCCTGGTGCCAGATCGCCCGCGACCGTCACGCCCTCGACCAGATGCGGCGCGAGCGCAGACGCCGGAAGCGACCACAATGAGCCTGGCGGTACCGATTCTGATCGACCGGCAACCCTCCGCCATCCTCGCCGCCCGTTTCTATATCAGCGCGATGACCGCCGACGAGGGCGAGGCAAAGCTCGCCGGCCCGCTGAAGGCGACGGCCGGCCGCATCAGTGAGCAACTCGCGCGCCAGCCAACCCAGGCAATGTTCGCACCGTGAGCTAAGCGGCTTTTTTGCTGGACGGGCCGAAACCCGCGATGGATCGTTGCCGATAATGACAAAAGCCAACCGGTTCCCACGTTCGTAGAACATGGGAACCGGAAACGGCAGCGGTCTGACCGCCTCCATTGGGGAAGAATGAATGTCGATGAATCGCCGGTTGGTTCTCCAGCACCTGGCCGCAACAGCAGCGACCGCGAGTGGCATATATGGCGCGCCAACCGGCGCCTTTGCACAGCAATATCCTGACAAGCCTGTCCGCATCATCGTCCCCTTCGCGCCAGGCGGATCGCTCGACGGCGCGCCGCGCGTGGTGTCGCTGCACATTTCTTCCGTACTTGGATGGTCCATCGTCATCGACAATCGGGTCGGCGGCGGCGGGCTGATCGGCACGCTCGCCGGCAAGCAGGCGGCGCCGGACGGCTACACGCTGACCGCGATCAACGGCGTCACGCATGGCTCGTCTTTGGCGATCAAGAACGATGTGGGCTACGATCCGATCGCGGATTTCGCGCCGATCGTTCTTATCGGCGATGCGCCGCTGGCGTTGCTGGTGCGCAGCGACGTTCCGGCGCGTACGCTTGCCGAATTCCTCGACCTGCTGAAAAAGAACCCCGACAAATACAATTACGGCAGCGGCGGTTTCGGCACGCAGCATCATCTGGCCGTCGCCATGATGCTCCACCAGGCCGGCCTGCCGTTGAACATTGCCGCGCACGTCCCGGCCCAGGGGCTGGCGCTGGCGATCAACGATCTTTTGACCGGCAGCACGCAGTTCATCATCTCCAGCATCGGCCCGGCGTGGCAATTCGTCGACGAGGGAAAGCTGCGGCCGCTGGCGATCACCAGTGCGAAGCGGCTGGCGCGGCTGCCGCAAATGCCGACCATGGCCGAACTCGGCTTTCGCGATTTCGTTATGCTCGCATGGAGCGGCCTTGCCGCGCCCGCGGGAACGCCGCAACCCATTCTGGCACGCTGGAACGCCGCGGTGAATGATGCGCTGACCGATCCCGGCGTGCGCAAACAGCTCGCCGGCTTTGACCTCGATGCACGCGGCGGCACGCAGGCGGAATTCGCCGACTTCCTCAAACGGGAGATGGCAAGCTATCGCAAGCTCGGCGCCAGCGCCGGCTTCCTGGCCGCAAAGTAGTCAACAAGGGACCCATGACAGAGATAGCATTCGCCGAACAAAAGCCGCCTGCCGTGCTGCCGAGGCAGATCGCGCAAAACACCATCTGGTTCGGCTGCTGCCTTGAAGTCCAGCAGCCCACCAAGATCGTTCATAATCACAATTCCAGTTACCTGCTGATCGGTGACGAGGCGACCGTACTGGTCGATACCGGCATGCCCTACGGCTGGCTCAAGTTGCGCGAAGAGCTGAAGGCCGCGCTCGACGGCCGTCCGCTCGACTATGTGTTTCCGACGCATCCGGAAGCCCCGCATATGGGCAACATCACGCCGCTTCTGGAGATGTATCCCGGAATGCGCATTGCCGGCGACCTGCGCAACTACCATCTTTACTATCCGCATGCGCAGGACCGGTTCCTGACCATGCAGGCCGGCGATGCGCTCGATCTGGGCGGCCGCAAGCTGATGGCGGTGCCCGCCGTCATTCATGACATTCCCAATACGCTGTGGGGCTATGAGCCCGATCAACGCATCCTGTTTGTCAGTGACGCCTATCCCTATACGCACGAACACGAAGTCGGCCAATGCGGCCTCACGGCGGAAGAATTGCCGGTGCCGGTGCGCGCCGAGGACACCAGCGTCGTGATCGGCTTCGCGCTCGCCTGGGCTCGCCACATCGACGCGGAGAAGGTCATGGTGCCGCTGCGCGCGCTGCTTGAAAAATATCCAACCGACATCATCGCCCCGGCCCATGGCGGTTTCATCACAGATCCCAAATGGCTCACCGACATCTTTGAACAGGGCTTGCGCAAGGTGAGGCTATAGACCATGTCGCACGTTGAAAAGATTACCGATCGCATTCTCGTTCTCTCCGACGTCGAGCCGATCGATGGACGGGTGAGCTGGCTGACGCCGCAGGCAAAAGGCTATGAGCCCTATAATGAGCATCTGCTGCTCAGCGATACGCATGCCCTGCTGATCGAGACCGGCGTCGCCGCACACGGGCCATCGCTGGTACACACGTTGAAGGATGTGCTTGGATCACGGACGCTCACCGTGTTCCCGACGCGGATCGAACTCGACAGTATCGGCAATCTGGCGCGCATACTCGCGGAAATTCCCGGCACGATGATCAGGTCGGCAAACCCGATCGTGCCGACAACGCTCGTTCACCGGCCGGACGGTTCCACGCCGACGGCGCCGTTCCGGCGCCTGGAGGTGGGAGAAACACTGGCCGATGTCGGATTTCCCCACGTGCGCGTGGTCGATCCGATCATCAGGACGCTGGGCACGGCATGGCTCTACGACGAGGCGGAGGACGTGCTGTTCTCCGGAGATTTCTTCTGCAACGACATGCTGAGCGCAGCCGACGCGCCGGTCATCCGCCGCGACGGGCCGGCTCATATCGCGCCCGAAGGCCTGCGCGCCTGCGTGCTGCGCAAATTCGACTGGCTCGGACTGGCGAGCACGGGGAATTTGCAGAAGGCCTGGGACGCTCTGTTCTCGCGGATCAGTCCCTTCGCCATCGGCCCGAACAAAGGCCGCGTCCAACACGGCCGCGAGCTGGTGGCCGGCGTCCTGAATGACTATCGCGACGCCATCTTCGTCCGGGAGACAGCCTGACGCCAGCGGCAACCCGGACTGGAAACCAGACTTTCACCGCAGCGCCAGCCCTTGCCCTTCGAGCCATTGTTCGATTTCGGCAAAAACGACGGGTCCGACGCCCTTTTCGCGGCGCAGTTCGTCGGCGGTGTATGCCACTGCTATTGCGCCCAGGTTGCGCATTCTCGTCCTCTTCGACTTTCCTCCACAGTCTGCATAGCGTCCGTAAGCCAGGATATTCGTGGCGCGCTGGCTCAACCGGCGCTCGGCGCTTTCGGGGCATACGGCCAGGACATCCCCGCGGGAGAGATGCATCATCTCGCTTATCGTATCCAGGTGAAACCCAAACCGATGGAGCATGAGGATATCTTCCCGGATCCTCGACGAGGCCGAATTCTTCGTCGGGTTGGATGATCTGCGGATCGAACCGTAATGGCGCTGACTTTCGGTGTGTATCGCAGGCGGCACGGCTTCCTCCTTGAGGCTATCGGACGTAGCTGATCGGTGATCCCGTCACCGGGTGAGGCATAATGCCCATGGCGACGCCATAAATGGCCTGAAGATGAGCGACCGTCATGATCTCGCCCGGCGTGCCGCGCACGATCAGTTTGCCGCCGTGCAAGGCGATGATCTCGTCGCAGAAGCGCGCGGCCATGTTGACGTCGTGAAGCACGACGATGACGCCGAGGCCGCGCTCGCGGGCGAGCCGCTGGACGAGGGACAACACCTCGATTTGATGGGCGACATCGAGCGCGGAGATCGGCTCGTCAAGCAACAGGCACTCGGCATCCTGGGCAACCAGCATGGCGAGCCAGACCCGCTGGCGCTCGCCGCCGGAAAGCGTGTCGACCAGACGCTCGGCGAAGACCTCGACATCGGTCAGCGCCATGGCCTCGGCCACCTTGTTGCGATCGGTCTGGCCAAAGCGCCCCAGTGCGCCGTGCCAGGGATAGCGCCCGAGCGCGACGAGTTCCTTGACCAGCATGCCCGACGCCGGCGGGGTCTGTTGCGGCAGATACGCGACCTTGCGCGCAAAAGCCCTGTCGCCCCACACCTTCAAAGCCTTGCCCTCGAAGCGGATGGCGCCGGTCGATGCCGGCTGCTGGCGGGCAAGCAGCTTCAACAGGGTCGATTTGCCGGAACCGTTGTGACCGATCAGGCCGACAACACGGCGCGCCGGCAAGCTCATCGTCAAAGGTTCGAGCAACAGCCGTTCGGGAATCGCGAAGGTGACGTTGTCGAGCTCGAACAGCGGAGCGCCGACGACGCCAGCGGGCGCGGGCGTAGCGGCCTTCGGCACGAGTTTGAGCATGGAGCCGCCTTCGACTGTCATCTGCTGAACCTGATGGGAACCGAGAGCGTGATGGAGCCGCCGCCGACATTGGCGGGTGGCGCAGGCACCGGGCTTGCCCGGCGCGGCAGCGCAACCGCATCCGCATCGAGCGCACGGTCGCCGGAACTGCCGACGAGACGCGAGCCGATCACGGCGCCGGACCGATTGATGGTGAAGGCGACAGTGGCGGTACCCGCTCCCGCGGCGCCTGCCGGAAAGCGCTTGTAGCGATTGAGATGGGCCATCAGGCTACCACGCCACGATGCGGGCGACACTGACGGCGCCGGGGAAGCGCTTGCCGATGGCGCAGCGGCGATGTTTGAACGACGCGCCTGTGAAATCGGCGGCGCCGATGTCTGGCGCACGCGCTGCTTTTCGGGATGGACCGGCTGGCGGGGCTCGACCTTCTGCACCGGCTTGGGGCGCGGCCGCTTCGGCTTGGGTTTCGGCTGCGGAAGAGGCGGCGTCAGCACCGCGGCGGCATTGGGTGCCGGCGGCAGTTCGGGCACCTTGATCTCAGGTTCCGGTGCGCGCGGGCGCGTCTCGTCGACAGCGGCGGTCTGCTGTTGGTCGGGAACCGGATCCGGCCTGGGTTCCTCGGTGGGCGTCTCCGGCGCATCGGGCGTCAAGTCCGGCTGCGCCTCCGTCATCTGAGGCCCGGGCGCAACCTCCTGCGGAGCCGCTTCCGGCGACACCGCCAGCGGCGCCAGCTCGATCATGACGGGTGCCGCAGGTTCCGCCGGCGCAGCGGCAGTCGCCTTCCAATGCAATACGATCCAGATGGCGCCCGCATGCGCCAAGGCGATGATCGCAACGGCGACCGTCCAGCGTACAACCGCCAGGATGTTCACGCCACTGCCCGCCCGCGCGTCGGGATCGCGCCAATCGATCACGGCCGCGTCGTCCCGCTGGCGGGCGGCGCAGCACCCTGCCCCGTGTCTTCAAGACCGACGAGCGCAACCTTGAGATAGCCGGCCTGGCGCAGGAGATTCATGACGCCCATCAGCTCGCGATAGGCAACGGCGCCGTCGGCACGCAGGAAGATGCGCTGTTCGCGATCGTTCGATGTCTGGCGATCGAGAGTGGCCTGCAGGGCTTCGCGCGGAACATCGTCGTTGCCGAGCGCGAGGCCCAAGTCCTGCTTCACGGTGAGAAAGACGGGCTTGTCGGGTCGCGGCTGCGGCTGTGCATTCGACACCGGCAGATCGACCGCCACATCCACAGTCGACAGCGGCGCCGCCACCATGAAAATGATCAGCAGCACCAGGATCACATCGATGAACGGCGTGACGTTGATATCCGAAACCTCGGCCAGGTCGCCGTCCTGGGGATCCTTCAGCGATACGGCCATCGGCTCACTCCACCAGGCCTGCCGCACGCGGCAAGTGCTCGGGCGTGGCCCGCCGAACCACGGCAGCCGCTGCCTGCAGCGCCGCCTGCCGTTGCTCGCGATCCAGATCGCGCGACAGATGCTGCAGGACTTCGCCGGAGGCATCCGACAGCAGCGCCCGGTAGCCGGTGATCGCGCGCGAAGACGTTGTAGATGATCACGGCGGGAATGGCGGCCACGAGACCGATGGCGGTGGCCAGCAGCGCTTCGGCAATACCGGGCGCGACCACGGCGAGGTTGGTCGTCTTCGACTGCGAAATGCCGATGAAGCTGTTCATGATGCCCCAGACGGTGCCGAACAGACCCACGAAAGGCGCCGTGGCGCCGATCGTCGCCAGCAGGCCCGTCCCGCGCGCCATGCCGCGTCCGGCCCGCGCCTCGATGCGCGACAGCGCGATCGACAAACGTTCCTTCACGCCTTCGGCCGACAGGTCCGACGAGCGCTTCAGCTCCTGAGCCGCGGCATTGACGAGATCGGCGACAGGCCCGCTGCGGGTCCAGCCGGCATCGATCTCGCGCGTCGCCTCGACAAGACTGTCGGCGCGCTCCAGCTTGCGTGTGGCGCTGCGCGCCTTGCGCTTGGCGCCGAGAAGCTCCAACCCTTTTGCCAGCCAAACCGTCCAGGTAACGAGCGAGGCGAACGCAAGTCCGACCATCACCGCTTGAACGATGACGTCGGCCTGCATGAACATCGACCACGGTGACAGATCATGCGGCAGGCTCGCAATCGCGGACATGGCCGGCAACGGCGGCAAGATTGAAGGCTCGGCTGCCGGATCGGGCGCGACGGCGGGCTGCTGGGCATTTCCTGGTGTGGAAGTCGCTGCCGGCGCGGCCCCATTGTCTCCGACGGCCGGCGCGCCTTGCGGCGTCTCGACCGCGTGCGGCACGGGCCGCCCATCCTGCGCAAACGCGCCCTGCCCCGCCAGGATCGAGCCAACAAGCACCAGGCCTGCAAGGCATCCCCGCACGACTGTCGCAACACGCCTTGCGGAGGCCTGCTTTCTGCAATCATCGCTCATCTGATATCCCCGATTGTGTCCGCAGGCGCGCATCACGCTTCCCCGCCGACGGTTGTCCGGCGCACGACCGCCTCATCCTGCAGGATGCGACCGCCTTCCATGCGCAGCACACGGTCTGCCGCGCCGAAGTAACGATCGTCGTGGCTGATCACGATCAACGTATGTCCCTGGCGCTTCAGGTCGGGCAGCAGCTCCTCGTAGAACAGCCTGCGAAAGGTCGGATCCTGTTCGGCCGCCCATTCATCGAAGACGATGATCGGCCGGCCTTCGAGATAGACCTGCACGAGGGCCAGCCGCTTGCGCTGGCCGGTGGACAGATCCGTCGTCGAAAACGTATCGTCGGCGATCGTGACCTTGTGCGCGATCTCCAGCCGTTCGAGATAGGACTGAATCTCCGCCGGCGATGTTCCGGTGGCCATCACAAGATCGTCGAACAGGAAGTAATCGAAGAATATCGCCGAGAAGAGCTGACGATAAGCGTCCCGTGTCTCGGCAACAACCGGCTGGCCGTTGAGCAGCACCGCGCCATCACGCGGCGCATAGAGCCCGAGCAGCAGCTTGATCAGCGTCGTCTTGCCGGAACCGTTTTCGCCGACGATGAAGAGGATTTCGCCTCCCTTCACCGTCAGATCGATAGGGCCCAGCACAAAGGGTTCGGCGCCCGGCGCAGCCGGAAAGGCATAGGTGACCCCCTTGAGCGCGATCGTCTCGACAGCCACCGGCGGCGACGATGGCGCGGCGATCAGCAGATGCGGCTCAGGGTTGGCGAATTCAGACGAGAGCTGCGCCACGCGGCTGAACGAGACCTGCGCGTTGGCGAAACTGCCATAGGCGCCGACCACCTGATTGATCGGCCCCCTGACGTAAAGCAGCACCAGGACAAATCCAGACACCACAGTCCGTTCGATACCGAACCATCCCTGCAGGCCGATGATGAGACCGACGACGATGAAGAATATCGCCGAATCGAAAGCGTTGGCCGTCATGAAGACGCGCATGGCGACGATCTTGACGTCACGAATACGATCGATCGTCGTGCCGATCTGGGCGTCGTGAACGCGCCGGCGCCGGTCGCGGTTGATGCGCAGCTCCTTGGCGCCCTCGGCGATGGCACGGTAATATTTCTGCAGATCATCCTGGGCGCGACGCGCCTCGTCGAACCCCCGCATGCCGCGCTGGCGGGCGATCTTGTTGACGGCGACGCCCACAACGATGGCAGCGGCGACGATGAGAAACAGCGCCGGCGACAGGAACAGGAGATAGGCGATGCAGCCTGCCGTCACAGCGAACGCGATGGCAATCGACGAGAACTGGAAGGTGAAAGCCGAGACCGTGTCGACGTCCGCGGTGAGCGACGTGACCAGCCGGTGAACCCGGTATTGCTCGATCCGGTCGATCGGCGCGCAGATGATCCTGGCCACAAGATCCTTGCGCAACGATGCGATCACCCGCTGGCCGATCCAGCTATTGCCGAGATCCGACGTGATCTCTCCGAACAGCGTCAGCGCCACCAGCCCGGCGAAGGTCCACAGCAGCGCCGCCGCCACGTCGCCATCGGTGTAGAGCGCCTTGTTGATGGTCGCCAACAGCCATGCGGTTGCAAGGCCGCTCGCCGTTCCCATGCCGGTCGCGAAGGCGGCGATCGGCCAGAACGGACGCAGCAGCCGGGCCGCCTCGCCTAGAATGCTTTTTTCACTCGATTTCATGACAGTCCATGGCGCCGGCCGTCAGTGGCCCTAAAAGTATTAGACGAACGAGCCCTCCTGACCGGGAACGGATCGGGGCAAATTTTTCCATTTTGACCGGATGGTTCCGTTCCGGACACTTCACGGCCGCCTCCGTCGCATCAGTTCGAGGAAGCAAGGGGCGCCAACGAGAGCCGCCACAAGACCTGCGGGCAACTGCCAGGGAAACAACATGTTGCGGCCGAGCCAGTCGGCCGTCACCAGAATGATGGCGCCGACGGCGGCGGTCGCCGCAATCTGCTGCAGAGGACGCTGCAAGCCGAGCATGCGGATGATGTGCGGCGCCATCAGGCCGACGAAACTCAAGGGACCGACAATCAGCGTCGCCATTGCCGTCAGACCCGCGGCGGTCGACAGGAGGCAAAATCTCGAAGGGACAATGGACACGCCCAGGGAGCGAGCCGCATCGTTTCCCACGGAAAGCAGGTCCAGCCAGCGCGCCGTAAGCGGAACAGCGCAAAGGGCGACGACGGCAAAAAGGCAGGCCGTGATCGCATCCGCCGGCGAAACGCGAAATGTCGAGCCCGACATCCAGGCTAACAGCACCGCTGACCTGGGATCTCCACTGGAGAGCAGAACGGCGGCAAAGGCGCTGGATATGCCGGCGATGGCAACGCCGACAAGCAGCAGGCGATCGGAAGAGAAACCCGTGCGCCAGTTCAACGCGACAAGCCCGGCCAGCGTTGCAATGCCGCCGGCCAACGCCGCAGCGAACATAGCCGGCAGAGTGAAGTCGGGGATGACCAGAAGCAGCAGGATAACGCCGAGGGCCGCCCCTGAAGACACCCCGAGCACTTCGGGGCTTGCCATCGGATTTGCCGTCATCCTCTGCAGGAGCGTTCCCGCAACGGCAAGCATGGCGCCCGCGCTGGCCGCCGCTGCCACACGCGGCCAGCGCCACGGCAGAATGGTTTGGGCACTCTCGAAAGAAAGCCAGCGCCATCCGTCCACATCGCGCCCGAATGCCAGCGCGACGATGACGCACAGTCCAAAGACCGCAACAGAAGAGGCCAGAACTATTATCGGATTGGCATGGCGATAGGTGACCGGATGCTGCATCGCCGGCGACGTACTTCCCGCTTCGCGCCGACGCAGCAGCAGCCAGAGCAGAAGCGGCGCGCCGAGCAGCGCCGTTGCGCTGCCGGTGGGAAACTGATGTCCCAGGAAGGCGAGGCGTTGAACAAGCTGATCGGCCAGCCATAGCAGCAGCGCACCCAGCAGCGGCGCCCACAGCAGGCGCTGCGCCCATGTGCGTGCTCCCAAAGTGCGCGCCAGGTTTGGCGCCGCAAGCCCGATAAAGCCAATCACGCCGGCCGCGCTGACGGTCATCGCCCCGATTGCCACGCCCAGAGCGATGCCGGAGGCACGAAGTAAAGCGGCCGGAGCCCCAAGCGCTCTCGCTTGCGCCTCGTCCAGGTCAAACAGGGAGAGCGGGCGAACAAGCACAGCGGCGGCAAGCCCGCACAGGGCAAGGCGCGGCAGCAGATAGTCGACGTTGCTCCATCCGTTCTGCACCAGAGATCCGCTTTGCCAGACATACAGGGTGTTAAGAATCTCATGATTCATGATCGTCAGGGTCGCACCGAGCGCCCCACAGAGCAGGCTCAGGCTGAGGCCCGATAAAATGATGGAAGAAACGGAGAAGCCGGCGCCGAGCGAGAGCAATAAAACCGCGCAGGCAGCCAGACCGCCGCCCGCGAGAGCAACCCATTCCTGCCCCCAATCGAGCACGAAGGGGGCAAACAGGGTCGCCGCTGTCAATGCGAGATAGGCTCCTGACGACACGCCCATGGTCGTCACGTCGGCCAACGGATTGCGCAAGGCCTGCTGCAACAGCACGCCGGAAAGACCAAGAGCCGCTCCCACGAGCCAACTGACGACGATGCGCGGCAGCGTCACGTCCATGAAGATCAGAACGGGAATATCTGTCGGAGACGGTTGCCGAAGCGCGTTCCACCACAACTCGATGGGCAGGACCGATCGAAGCTGCTGCATTGTGAAGAGCGCGGCCGGAATCAACAAGGCGATGACTATGCCGCCAGGCGCAACCGGCCGCAGGCGCAAAGGGATGACGACGCTTTCAGCCATGGGCGCCTTCCGAAGCCTGAACCAATGCCTGCGTCAGCAATCGGGCGAACCGCCAGACCGACGGCATGCCACCAAGCGGATAGAAGGCCGGAATGCGGTGGACGCGACCTGCTCGTGTCATCGGCAGGTTCCGCCAGAGCGTACTGCTGCGCAGGCGACGTTCTGCCCGCCGCGTCCGCTCGCCCTGGTCGAGATAGAACAAGCGCGCGCCGGGGGTCTCGGCCAGATAGGCGATGTCTATAAACGCATTGCCGAAAGCCGATGTCGGACGTTTTAGCGCATTGCGCAATCCGAGCTGATTGAGAATGTCGCCAACCCAGCTCCCATTCCCGTAGACGAATATCTGCGATCCGCTCTCGTGCAGCACGCCAATGTAGAGCGGCGATCCCGCATGTGGCTCGAGTTGGCGGGTATAGGTCTTCAGCGCCCGATCAAACGCATCGAGATAGATCTCCGCCGCGCCCGCATTTCCGGCGCGTTCAGCGATCTGCGCCAGGGCCATGCGTGCATTCTGATAGGCCTCGCGGCGCGCATCGATGATCGTCACGATTTCCGTCGGCGCGATTCGTTGAAACGACGCCGACAGGCTTCGCTGCCAGTTGGAAAGAAAGATACGATCCGGCTTCAGGGCGGCGAGCAGTTCCAGATTCGGCTCGTTCCGAGAACCCAGGTCGACGACGCTCTCCGGCAGCACGCATTCCGGCAGCCATTGCCGAAACACGGATGTTTCGGAAACCGCCAAGGGCACAACGCCCACGGCAAGGAGACTTTCAGCGGCGGCCCAATCAACCGCGGCGAGCCGGCCCAAGCGCTCGGCAGCGACGCCAACCCTCCCGCTCAAGCCATAAAGCGTCAGGACCGCCAGGGCCTCGACGCAATGACGGCGGTCGAAAGCAAAGGTTGAAGCATCACAAGCCATGCATTTCCTTCAGACATCACTCTCTTCTTGCAACGCGCAAACTGTTCATGCCGGAACTCCCACGCTAGAAATCGAACGTTGCGGAGAGCAGGAACGTACGCGGTGCGCCGCGCGCCAACCCCATGTTGGTCGACACCGCCGACCAGTAGCTCTTGTCGAAGACATTCTCGACGTTGGCACGAATGGTGACAGGCTTGCCGTTCTCGCGCTGGAACGTGTAGCGCGCGCCCATGTCGAACCGTGTCCAGGCCGGAATGCTCTGCAGGTTGGTCACATCGGCAAATTGTGACGATGTGTAGATCGCGCGTCCCGTCAACGTCAGGCCGACAAGTTGTGGAACGTCCCATTCGGCGCCGAGGTTGAGTTGCACATTGGGCACGCCGATCGCTTTCTTGCCGTTGTTGGTACCACCCGCCGTCTTCGTCAGGACACCGTCCATCAGAGTCACGCCGCCGAGCAGCCGCAGGCCATCGCTTAGCTCGCCGAAGACATTGAAATCGAGACCACGGTTTCTCTGCTCGCCGGCAAGACTGTAGATGCCGTTCTGGGTGAGGCCGATCGGCTGTTCGATCTGGAATGCCGCCAGCGTGGTGGTGATCCGGCCGAAGTCAACCTTGACGCCGGCCTCGACCTGCTTCGAGCGGATAGGCGGCAGCACCGAACCGGCATTGGTGGTGCCGACGGGCGCGACCGAGCCGGAGCTCAAGCCTTCGATATAATTGGCGTAGAAGGATACGTTCTGCCACGGCCGGATGACGATGCCCGTTGCCGGTGTGACGGCGGATTTATCATAGGCGGATGTGACTACGCCCGTGGCCGCGGCATAGTTAATAATGTTGATCTGCTGCAGCCGGGCCCCGAGGATCAGTTGCAGCTTGTCGTCGAGAAGGTAGACGCTGTCGGACACCGAATAGCTCGACAAGCGCGTCCAATTGGTTCTTGGCGCTTTCGTCGCATAGCTGGAGAGATTCGACGGCGGCACGTAAACAGGATTGTAGATATTGGTATTGTAGGTGGTGAACGGTGCGATGATTCCCAGTTCAGACGACAGGCCGGTCGCGCTTATCGTCACCTCATGGCGGACGGGCCCGGTGTTGAATTTCGTGCGCACGCCGGCCTGCCCCGTCAGGGATTCAGAATAGGTCGGCTGCACATACTGCCGGGCCAGCGCGTCGCCGGCGGAATTGGTCAGAAACAGAAAACTGTAGATGCCGAAGAAATCATTGCGACGGGCGCCGACCGATGCGAAGGCGGTTATATTGTCGGTGATGTCGACTTCGCCACTGACGATACCGAAAACGTCCTTCCCATCTGCGTAGTACCAGGGCTGTCCAAGGCTGCTTGAATTCTTCGGCGCAGCCGGAATCGCAAAGCCGGGGTTGAAATAGACAGGACGAGTGGGATCTTTGCCATAGTTCTTCTGATAATTCAGATCGACCGAAAGGCGCACGCGATCGCCCCGGTAGTCGAGCGCCAGGGCGGCCTGTCCGAGCTCGGACGTCTGATTTTCGTTCGGAGTTCTGCCGTTGGTGTAGGCCCCGTTGAAACGGACGCCCCACTCCTTGTTGTCTCCAAACCGTCGCGCCACATCGAACTGACCGCCGAACTGCGCGTTCGAAATATAGCCGAGCGTCATGCGGGCCAGCGGGTCATCGGGCGCGCGCTTGGGCACCAGGTTGATCGTGCCACCGATCGCCCCGAGCGGTGCCATCCCGTTCAGGAACGCGCTCGGACCCTTCAGTATTTCCACACGCTCGACAAACGCTGTTCCCGCGAGTTGGTAGGGAACCACGCCATACAAGCCATTTATCGAGATTTCGGATGCACCGACTGGAAATCCGCGAATAAAGAATTGATTCGAATATCCGCCATCCGACCACGTGTTGCGGACCGCCGGATCGTTCCTGACGACATCAGCGACGCTGCGGGCCTGCTGATCCTGAATCGTCTTGGCTGTGTAGTTCGTGACATTGAACGGCGTGTTCATCACGTCGCGATTGCCCAAGATACCGAGCTGGCCGCCAGTCGCGACCTGGCCTCCCGCGTAGGGAGCGGGCAGACCGCCGGGAGTGCCCTGCACGTCGATCGTATCGAGCGGGATGGCCCCTTCGGGCGCTGCGACAGCCTGCGGCTCAGCCACGGCGCCCGATATCTGCACCGTGTTCGCGCCGGTGAAAGTGTAGCGCAGGCCGGTTCCAGCAAGCAGTCGCGCCACGGCCTCATGCGGCGCCAGGCGGCCGCTGACGCCACTGGTCTGCTTGCCCGCGGTCAGTGCGCTTGGATAGAGGAGACGCAGGTTGAGCTGCCGGCCGAGACTCAGGAGGCCCCCTTCGAGCGGGCCAGCGGGAACGGAAACGTTCAAGGCCGCCGATGAGACGTTGGGCGCCGCCTGAAGGCCGGATGTCTGCGCCTTGAGAGCCGTGCTGCAAGCCAAAAGCGATATTCCGGCCAGGGCCGCATGCGCGATCCTGCTTGTTCTCCACTTGCCTGCAACCGTCATTTCAGCCCCGTTACTCTTGCATCAGCGAGGCGCTGCGCGCCTTCCTGACGAGTAAGAGTCAAAACGAGGGTCGACTCCTGACGTCGGCTTTCAAAAAATTCTGCTAACGCGACCGCACGACGACCATCATTCCGGTGAGACGGGTGACGCTCACCGGGAGATTCTTTTCCAAGGACTGCAGCGCCTGATCGGTATCATTCAAGTCGAAGATACCGGACACCGTCCGCTCGGCCGCGGCCTGATCGAGAACAATAATCTTGCCGTGACGATAGCGCTCCAGTGTCGCCAGCACATCGCGCAACGGCTGGCCAGAAAACATCAGCTTGCCGGTGCGCCAGGCGGTGTCGCTGGAGACATCGCCTTTCGACAGGGAGATACGCCCCTGCGTAAGGGTGGCGACGTCACCGGCTTCCAGAACGACGCGGTCGGAGTCATGGCTCACCTCGACCCGTCCTTCTTCGACCTGGACATCGCCGCCGAACCCGCCTGCCGCGGTCCGCACCCCGTAGCGTGTGCCGAGCGCCCTGGCCTTCAATGCGCTGTCTTCAACGACGAAGGGACGCAACGGATTTTTCGTCACTTCGAAGAAGGCTTCGCCGCGCAACAATTCGATATGCCGCTCACCTGCCGAAAAACGCACTGCGATGGCCGTATCCGTGTTCAGATCGACCCGGCTGCCGTCCGCCAACGTCAAACTGCGAACCTCGCCGACCGCGGTGTAATAGTCGGCCCGCATGCGGTCGATCATGCCCATCCGGTAAAGCGCGACCGACAGCACCGCGATGATGCCGACGGCAGCGACGCTGCTGACCGCCGAGCGCCGGGACGAGCGCAGTTTCTTCAACCGGCCAGGCGGAATCGGCACATCCTTGAGATCGCCCCACAGGGTCCTGAACTCGTCATAGGCCGCCTGATGGGACGCATCGCGCGCGAGCCAGAGCTCGAAGTCGCGGCGGTCACGGTCGGTGGCGTCGCTGGACTGCAGACGTGCAACCCAGCCCGCCGCCTCTTCGGCGATCCGGTCTTCGTTCCCTTGCTGCCGTCGTCCCGCCATGCCCCGCCCAAAAGCTTTCCGCCTGCCCGACAGATCAAGCCGGAACAGGGCTATTCTATTAGAGTCGAACGAGGGGGTGGTACCTGATGTCGAATTAGAAAAAAATCTCGGCGCGGATTGCCTTACAGTGAATCAGCGCCTTGATGATGTGCTTTTCGACCATGTTGCGGGAGATTCCCAGCTTTACCGCTATTTCTCCGTTTGCCATGCCATGCAGACGGCTGAGGATGAAAACCTCCTGGCAACGGGTCGGCAGTTTCTCAATCGCCTGCGCCATCAGGATTAGGCACTGGCGTCCATTGACGATCCGCTCCTGGTCCGGCGCATCGGCGGCCTGGTCCTCGCCGGCCATGTCGGGATGGAACAGGTCCGCATCCGCGGCGAGCCGAGCCGATGTCATTCTTGCGACCGACTTGGCGACCTGAAACAGATAGGCCTGCGGATTCTCGATGATCGTCTTCTGCGGCACGTCGAGCATGCGCAGGAACGTCTCCTGCGTCGCATCCGCCGCGTCCGCCGCATTGCGGAATCTGCGCAAGAAAAAGCGGCGTAACCGCCCTTCTTCCAGACGCTGCAGTTCTTGAACCAATAGCGCGCGCACACCACTCTCCTGATACGCAGGAGCTACCGATAGCGCCGGGATATTTTGCCCGCAATATCAATAATTTATAGGTATTCTAAAGTATGCCGATCCGCGCGGCGGCGTTGTCTGCATGACTTTGAAATCAGGCCGGTTTTCGAAAGCTGTTGTATTTTGGCGACGCGCCCCCGATTGCGAGGTCCGGACGAGCTAGGATGCCCTTCGCACCAGCCAGAGAAAATATGGCGCGCCGATAAAGGTCGCTAGCAGGCCTGCCGGAACCTGATACGGGAACATGAGATTGCGCCCCAGCCAATCGGCCAGCACCATGATCAAGCATCCCAGGGCGGCCGAGCCCATGAGTTGCTCCACCGGGCGCTGAAGACCAGCCGTCCGCGCCATATGTGGCGCCATCAGTCCAACGAAGCTCATTGGCCCGACGATCAGCGTCGCCGCGGCGGCAAGCGCCGCGATCAATAAGAGCAGAGCAAGACGGCTTGCGCGCAGATCGACGCCGATCGATGCGGCCACGGTTGCGCCAAGCGGCAGGATCGCAAGCCAGCGCGCCGGCTGTATCGCCCTAGATTTCTCACGATATGCTCATGAGAGGTTACCATGTAGACTGTAGTTTGAAGGTGAATGTTCGCGGTGTGCCGTAGTAGCCATTCGTCGTGCCGACCAGCGAACGGATATAGGTTCTGTCGAAAATGTTGTCGACGTTGAGAGACGCGCTGATTTGGTCGTTGAATCTATAATTCAGACTTGCTGAGGCGGTGACATAACTCGGAGCCGTCAGGCGGCCGCCGCTATCTTCGCTGTAAAACGAACTCGACGCCAGAATGCCGCCGCCCACAGTCCATCTGTCGAGCGCACCCGGAAGGTTATAGGTCGACCATAATTTGACGAGGTGTTTCGGCGCGATGGTTGTGAAGGCGCCTCCGTACAGATTGGTGCTGGCGTCGAGACTCTTTACATCGGTGTAGGTATATCCAGCGAAGATGTTCCAGCTATAAGTAACCCGGCCGGACACTTCAATTTCCACACCTTGCGAGCGCGCCTTCCCCTGCGCAAAATAGGTCGTGAGCGACGGGTCGGTGGTATCGAGCAGGGCGCGGTTCTTTTCCGTCAAGCTGTAAAGCGCGAATGTCGCATTGACCCGTCCATCGAGATAGGAACCCTTCACCCCGACTTCGAACTGCTCTCCCTCAACTGGATCCAGAAGACGGCCATCCTTGTTCCGTTGAGTCTGGGGCACGAACATCGTCGCATAACTGCCATAAATCGAATACGTGCTGTTCAGATCATAGACCAGCCCCGCGAACGGAATCGGCTTGGCGTTTATTCGATCATTGGTTGGTTTAAAGTTGGGAAAATTCTGGCCTTCATTCGGTCTGTACTTGCTGTCCCACCATAGCAGCCTGCCGCCGAGAACGAGAGTAAGAGGGTCCGCAAGTTTTATGCGTGCATTGGCATACGCGCTGTATTGATTGGTGTAGGTATGCCATCCGACGGTAGGGCCGTTGAAAGCTGGCTTCGGAATGTTCAGGTCAAAGACATTTCGAATTTGTGAATAGAAGATATTCGGAAGCGGTCCATAGAAATTCAGTATGCCGAGGTCTTCATGTGATGCATTGACGCCGAACGTGAATTTATGTTCCCGACCAAAAAGATTGACCGGTCCGGTGGCGTACCAGTCCAACCCGAGTTGCTGGTCGTCCTGCCGTCCATCGTTTGCCGTGAAGTTTCCCGTAAGGGTGGCGGCATCGATTTGTGAATTGAAGTTGGTTGTCGTGACATCGCTCTGGTATCGAAGGTAGTTAAGATTGGCCTTCATCGACCAGCCATTGTCGAACTTGTGCTCAAGTTGGGCGAAAGCACCCGTCTGAGTGTAGATATTTTCATTCCAGGGTGCACCGAAGAACGTCGAGCGCGGGGCGGTGACGAACTTGTAGTCAGTGGTAGCCGGGACGCCTGACCACGCCAGACGCGCGGGTCTACGTTGATAATACGCGCCGATCCGCAGCGTCGTGCTGTCGGAGAGGTCCTTTTCCAGAACGCCATAAATCTGGCCGATCCTCTGGTAAGCGTTGTCTTCAATGAAGTTCTGCGACTGCAGCGTGGCAACCACGCGCGCCCGCAATGAATCATTGATCGGCCCGGTTATATCAAACTGGTTGCGGAAGCTGTTGTAAGATCCGGCGGACAGCGTATTGCTGATGTGAAATTCGGACAGCGGCATCTTGCGTACGAGATTGAAGGTGCCACCGGTTGAGCCCATACCGCTCAAGAGCCCGGCCGGGCCGCGTAGAACCTCGACGCGATCATACATCGCAAGGTCCGGCGCAGACGTCGTAACCGATACATTGGTCGGCACCCCGTCAAATTGCACGTTGTTGACAAAGAAGCCACGCGAAAAGTAGCCGGGCCTGTCGGCATCGCCTTGCTGCACGACCATGCCGGTGGTGTTGGCGATTGCCTGATCCAGCGTCGTGAGATTCTGATCGTCGAGACGTTTTCTGGTCACGACGGAGACTGACTGGGGTGTTTCTTTAAGGGGTGCTCCGTCCTTTCCGACCGTTGCAAATTGGGTGCCGTAAGAGTTTGTGCCTTCCGTCGTTGCCTGATTTGGCTGGCCCTGAACGTCGATCGTATCAAGCGGAATCGCGCCATCGGGAGCGGACCCGACCGCACTCGCCGTCCCCTGGCGGCTGATGGCGACGGTCGTGGCATTTGTGAACTGATATGTGAGGCCTGAGCCTTGCAGAAGACGCGCCAGCGCCGCGCTTGGCGCAATGGTTCCGGACACGCCCGGCGACCGTTTTCCTGACGCGACATCCGGAACATACGTGACCTGCAGCCCTGCTTGCCGGCCAAATGCGGCAAGTGCATTCGAGAGCGATCCGGGAGCAATGTTGAACGTGGTCTGCCGCCCGGCGGACTGCGCATAGGCCGCGTTTTGTGCAACAAACGATGCAGTGGTCATGGAGGATGTCGCAAGCAGGGCCGCAATGAGCAAGCGGCTGCTTCGAAGTCTTCTTCCATCTGCTGTGTTCTTCTGCCCCATGACCCAACGCGCTCCGCTTCATCTTGTCGGGGCCGGCCGTTGGCAACAGCCAGCGACAGCCCCTGTTAGATGAAACGGACGGGCCTTGCGGATTTTCCCCTTTCGGGTCCAGTTTATTTCTAGATCGGCGAGACGATGGTCAGCCACGGAGATATCTGACGCACCGTGCCGCCATAGGGATGCACGACCGCTTCAAGCGCCGCGATCGGATTGTTCAGATTGAATACGCCGCTGATGCGCCGCGAGCCGAAAGAGGGGACGGCGATCAGAATGCGGCCGGAATACCAGCGACGAATTCTGGCCGTCACAGCGGCTATGGTCTCGCGCTCGGCGACGATGACGCCATCGCGCCAGGCTGCGATCTGGGCGATATCGCGCTTGCCCCGTTCGACGCGCTGCGAGCCTTCATCGAAGCTCAGCCAGTCACCTTCCGTCAACCGCTCGCCGATTGGACCGGATGAGTTCGGCACAGCGACCTGAACCATTCCGTGGTCGACGGAGACCGTCAGAAAGCCGGCATCTCTCGTCATGTCGAAGGCAGTGCCGAGTACTGTTGCGGTGAGATTGTCGACCACGCCCTGAAACGGCCGGCTTTTGTCATGCGCAACTTCGAAGAACGCCATGCCAGAGAGCAATTCGACGCGCCGTGCCGATGGTGTGAACAACGTCCTGATTGCACTTTGCGGGCCCAGGGTGACGGTCGTGCCATCGGCAAGGGCGATACTGCTGAGCTCCGCTGTCGCGGTCATATGGTCGGCCCGCGCACGCAGGATAGCGTCTGGTCCATAAAGCGCGCCGGCGCCGGTCGCCGCCAGCAAGGCGACGCCGCCGAGCACGATCTTGCGCCGCGATCTGTCTTCCGGGCCCCGTTGTGCCGTGCGCTGATCGGTCAGGACCTTGCCGGCCATGCCGTGAAGTTCCGCCGCCTCGGCCCACACCGCCTCATGGGCGCCACTGCGGCAGCGCCAGCGACGGATGAGATCGAAGGTCACCGGGTTGGACGGATCGTTCTGCAGCCGAATGATCAGGTCGAGCGCTTCCTCGAAAAGCTTCTCGTCATCTGGCGCCGATTGGTTCATCCGGTCTCTATCCGCTCGCAGCACGCCATCCTCGGCGGCACCGTTCGCCCTACCCTAACTAGAACGAATACAAAGCGGAGATTTTCTCCCTGGACACGAATTAAATCGCCTCATCGTGCAGGCGACCGCGCAGGTGGCGATATGCCTGGCGGACCAATGTCCAGGTGCGGGTGGTGGAAAGGCCCAGTTCGACGGCTACCTGATTGATCGTCAATTCCCCAAGGCGGTGCATCTCGAAAGCGCGGCGCGTCTTCTCGGGCAGTTCAAGGATCGCCCTCTCGACGATGGCCAGACGCTGACGGTCGTAAACGACCGTCTCGGGCGATGGAGAAAGATCGAGAACGCGTTGGAACTCCTCGTCCGGGAGATCGACATAGCTGACGATGCGCTCCCGACGTCGCAGATCGATGGACAGGTTGCGTGCGACAAGATGCAGATAGGCCTGCGGATTGTTGACGACGCCTTGGGGGCTCGCCGTGAGGACGCGTACGAACGTGTCCTGGGTCAGATCGGCCGCGGTCTCCGGGCTATGGCCGCGACGCCGCAGAAAGCGGTTGATCTCGCGTGCATGCCTGATGAAGAGATTGTGGATGTCCCACATCGCGCTCACTGCCGGAAACTAAAACATGTTTCGCAGATAGAACGTCAGGAATTCTCTTGCAAGAACAATAATTTATAGCGATTCAAAAGAGAGTTTTGAATCTGCCCGAACATCGACCGATTTAGTCAGCATTTTCACAGCCTTCGCGACGCCGCCCCGTTGATAGACGATACGGACCAGCCAAACTGTGAAGACCGATCCGGAAGCCCAGCCGCTATCGCCACATATCAAGCTGGAGCAGTCGAAACATTTCAGCCGAGCCGTCCCGAAAAACGATCCGCGTGAGATGGCTGCTCAATGAACGGCACGCCAAATGCTCAGCTTATTTTGCCACGACGAAAGGTTGCCGCATGAATAGGTCGCAGCCTTCGCCGTTACCAGGGATTTACCCCCAATGATTCAGAAAAGGCGGGCAAGTGCAAATAATCGATTTGATGGTACCACCACCCCGGCTCGAACGGGGGACCCCCAGATCCACAATCTGGTGCTCTAACCAACTGAGCTATGGTGGCCCTGAAGCGGGCGGAACCTAGACTCAACACATCCGGATTGCAAGCGCTTCAACCTGGCAGCACAACGAAAGCCGGCGGGCCACATCAGCGGCCCGCCTGGAAGCAAATCAATGTGCAGCAGCGCGAATCAGGCGGCGACCCGCAGCCCCTTGGCGACCACTGCGTTGAGCGGACCGGCTGAGTCCGTCGCGACCTTCTGGACGAGCCCGGAGAACTCCTTTGCCTGGGAGCTGAAGGCTTCGAACTGCTTGCGGGCATGTTCGGTCTGCAGCACCACGACGTCAGAGAGGCTCTTCGCCGCGGTCAGCGACTTGGCGAAGTCAAACAGCGCGTTGGTATTATCGCGCATCAGGTCGATCGCCTTGTTGTTGAGCTCAATCGAACCGGCCGAAGCGGTCTTGTAGGCCGTTTCGATCGTATCCGTGGCTTCCTCGGCCGAGGACTTCAGGCGCGCGTAAGCGGCCTTCGACTGCTCGATATTGCTTTCGATGGCGGCGCGAAACATTTCCTGCAATTCACCGATCGGCGCCAGAACGGCGGCCGAGGCGCGAGCTGGTTCGGCGGGAGCGTGGGCCACGGCGGCGGCCACATCTTCCATCAGTCGCTCCACGGCAACCGGCTCGGGGGCCGGTTCCGGAGCAGTCACGCTGAGCGTCTCGACAGGCGGGGTGAATTTCGCTGCCATCGGCGCGGACGCGGGCGTCTCTGCCGCAGGCTTGACGGGAGCAGATTTAGCGACTGGCTTGCGCGGTGCGGCCATCAGGCATGTCCTTTCGTGCTGAAGCTATTTCTTGACGCCGGCGACTTTCTGGATCGTCTCGCCGAGTTCGCGCGTCTGCTCCTGCAGCGCGGCCATCTGTGCCTTGAGATATTCGCCCTGCAAGGTCAGGACTTCCTGCGGATCCTTGGCATGGACAAGCTTCTCGGCCAGGTCGAAAGCGGCAGCGACATTCTTTTCCGCGTAGCTGATGGCCTTGCCGGTCACATCCTTGACGCTGGCCTGGGCGGTGGACGTCACGTCACCGGCGGACCCCTGCGTCTTATTGATCGCCCCCATGAAACCTTCGAACGCCTTGCGCGCCTGGGCGACGCTGCGCTCTGCGAAATCTCTCATTTCAGTCGGAATTTCATACGGATTTGCCATCACAGTCCTCCGGAACGATGCAGTGGCGCCAATTCGTGTTGTCTGAACGAGAACGCGCCAGCCCCTGCTCAGATCGGCCTATCACGAAAATTATTGCACTGCAATATGCGATCTATTGCAGTGCAAAATCAAAATTAAGCTTGATTCGAGTAAGTAGGGCACAATTCCGCCGTTTCCATGGACCCTCCTGCGCCATCCAGTTAATGATCGTTTAATTCCGATCCAGCAGCGGTGGGTCAGAATGAGACGGGCCGGACGGTGATTCGCTCGCCCCGGCATCGACGAGATCGCTTCAGCATGAAGCTAGCAAGAACTTGGCATGAAGCCAGTTTGACAGGGACGAACTTAGCACATGTCGGAACTGCCTCCGTCATATCCGATTTCCGACGAAGATATCGCCGCCGTCCTGTCGGACCCGGCGCTGGCGCCGTTGCGCGCTGCAGAAACACCGTTTTTCATCGCCGCCGGGACGCCGCTGAAGATCGTCCATGCCAATCCAGCCGCCCATGCCTTGTTCCGCGCAGACAGCCTGGAGGCGCTCGACCGGCGCCTGCTGAATGGCCGGGAACCCGGCGGCAGACGTCTGGTTGAGCTGGCGCGCAACCTGACGCCCGAGACGCCGCCACGGCTGGAACGGTTGCGCTTCTTTTTCGGCAGCACCGCGGAAATCCTCACATTCATCTGCCGACAGAGCGGGGCGAGACCGCTATTTGTCGCCGGCGCGTTGAACGTTCGACCGGCGCTGCTTGCGGCGGGCGCGCGATTCGCGCAGGTGAGCGCAACAACGGCCCGCGCCGACTCTGTTTCCGCATCCGGCGCCTCCGACGCCCCTGCTCCGCCGGCTGCGACGCTGCGCGAGGATGAAGCGAACACACAAGCGGCCGACGCAGCGCAACCGACCATGGTCGCACCGGTTGTGTCCGCAATCGCCCGTTCGGTCCGGCCGCGTGAAACCGGCGCCGTGCGCTTTCTCTGGCAGACAGATGCGGAGCGCCGCTTCGTCAAGCTCAACGGCGCGTTGTGCGAGACCATGGGCTGCGACACCGCCGATCTTATCGGACAGGATTTCGTTGCCGTTGCGGAACGCTTCGGCGTCGATTCCATCGAGAGCCTGCGCGCCGCGCTGACGCGTCAGGAAACATGGAGCGGATTGAAGGTTCTGTGGCCGTTCCGCGAATCGAACGAAGCCGCGCCCGTGACCCTGGGCGGATTGCCGACATTCGACTCCGACCGCACTTTCACCGGTTTCAGCGGCTTCGGCGTGATCAATCTCGACGGCGTGGTCGAACACACGCCTGCCGCGGTGGCCGAGACGGCCGCCGCTACGCAGGCAGAAGACAACGCCGAGGTGAAAACCGCTGAACCGGACACTGAGACGTCAGACGTTCAGAAGTCAGATTTGCCGCAAGCGCCGGAATCGAACGCGACAGAAGGCACCGCTACGCAAGAAGAACCGGCCGACGAGGCCGAAGACTCTTCCGCAGTGCCCGTTCAGGACGACGAGAACGATGCACTCGACAAGGTGCGCGAGCAATTGTTCGCGCCGCAAGCACACGATCCTGGCTATGTGAATTACGCGCCGAATGTCGTTGCGCTACGCGAGTGGCAGCAGCGCGGTGCGAGCGCCGACCGCCAGATATCCAATCCGAACGGATCGAACGGCAACGGCAAATCCGATGCTGTCGAAGCGACGCAGCCACTTGAACGCGCGCCTGAAGATGCCGGCCTGAACCGGCCCATGGACGAGCACGCGCCAACCGATGAGGATGGCGGCAGTTCGGCAGCATCCGTCGACCCCAATGTCGATTCGAAGCGGCCTGTTGAATCGGTTGAAGCTAAGACGTCGACGCCTGAAAGCCAAAACGGTTCTTCAAAAGCCGGCAGTCACGCCGAAGACGATATGGTTGAACTGTCGGCCAGTGAACGCAATGCGTTTCGCGAGATCGCCCGCAGTCTTGTCGCCGACATCGAGGCGAAACTGCCTCGTCAGACGACGCCCGCCGCGACGTCTGTTGCGCCGCCCGCCGACAACACGACGAGCAACGTGACGCCGCTTCATAGTTCGTCGCCGGATAAGGACCGGACAGGCGCGAACGGCAAGGTGCTTCCCGCAGGTGAGGCAAAAGCATCCGGTGAAACCAAGGCACCGGAAGCAAAGCCGTCTGCCGATCGGACCGAAGCATCCGCCCATGATACGCAACCACCGGCGAGCATGGAGCAGCCTGTCAGTCCGGCGATGCCTGTTGTTTCTGAGCCCGAGGCGGAATCGGAACTGTTTCCCGCCAATGCGACCGCCATTCTCGACCGTCTCAATCTTGGCGTGCTGGTGACGCTCGGCGGCGTGCCCGCTTATGTGAATCAATTTCTGCTCGATATGATCGGCTTCCCCAATATCGACGAGTTCCATGACTGGGGCGGGCCGGAGCGCATGTTCCGCGGTTATGAGCCCGAGCGCATGTCGAGCGATGGCGCCTCGGTCCAGCTCGAAACGCATTCCGGCGCACTCCTCGCGCTGAAAGGGCAGTTGCAGAAGATCGAGTGGAACGGCGCGCCCGGGACGTTGATGACATTCCGCAAGGCGGAAACGCCGCAGAATCCGATTCTCGCCGATCCGCGTATCGAAGAGATGCAGGGCGAAGCCCGCAAGCAGGAAGCGGAAATCCGCGAGCTGCACGCCATTCTCGACACGGCAACCGACGGCGTCGCCATTCTCGGCCCTGACGGAAACATTCTGTCGATCAACCGTTCGGCGGAAGCTCTTTTCGGTTACGAACGCGGCGAAGTCATCGGCCAAGCGTTCAGCATGCTGCTGGTGCGGGAAAGCCAGAAGGCCGCGCAGGATTATATCGACGGCCTCAAGAGCGACGGCGTGAAAAGCGTCCTCAACGACGGCCGCGAAGTGATCGGCCGCGCGCGCCTCGGCGGGCAGATCCCCGTGTTCATGACGATCGGCCGCATCGGCACCGAGGCTGCTACAAAATTCTGCGCCGTCCTGCGTGACATGAGCCACTGGAAACATGCGGAGCGCGAACTCAAGGACGCGCGCCGCGACGCCGAGCGCGCCAGCTCGCTGAAGTCGGATTTCCTCGCCAAGATCAGCCACGAAATCAGGACACCGCTGAACGCCATCCTCGGCTTCGCCGAGGTCATCATCGACGAGCGCTTCGGCCCGGTCGGCAACGAACGCTACAAGGAATACCTGCGCGACATCCATGCGTCAGGAACGCATGTCATGAGCCTGGTAAACGATCTTCTCGATCTGTCGAAGATTGAGGCGGGCAAGCTCGATCTCACGTTCGGATCAGTCGATGCCAACAAGATCGTCAATGAATGCGTGTCGATCATGCAGCCGCAATCGATCCGCGAGCGCGTGATCATGCGCCTGGCGCTGGCGCCGCATCTGCCCAACATCGTCGCCGATGAACGCTCATTGCGTCAGATCGTGCTGAACATTCTGTCGAACGCGGTGAAGTTCAACCAGCCCGGCGGACAGGTTATCGTTTCGACCGCGCTGACCGATAGCGGCCAGGCTGTCGTGCGCGTGCGAGACACCGGGATCGGCATGTCCGAGCAGGACGTGGAAATCGCGCTGGAACCGTTCCGCCAGATCCAGACGTCGCGGCAGACGACCGGCACCGGCCTTGGCCTGCCGTTGACCAAGGCGCTCGTGGAAGCCAATCGCGCCTCGTTCTCGATCAAGAGCAAGAAGGGCGAAGGCACGCTCGTGGAAGTCACCTTCCCGGCAACGCGCGTGCTGGCAGAATAGAACCTGCTGAATAATTATCTGGCGGCTGTGTGCGCACTGCCGCCGATGCGATCGTAACCGTAGACGTCGTCACGGAAATTGACCATGCCGTCCGCGCTGGCCCAGCCGGTCATGTAGATCCAGGCTACCGGGACAGGCTGCGGCAGGCGCAGATCAATGCGCTCGCCGCTCTTCTGCTTCTCGAGCAGGTTTTCTTTCGTCGTGCGCCCGCTGCTGTCGAGCAGCCAGGCGGCGAGATCGTAGACGCCTTCGACGCGCACGCAGCCATGCGACAGGAAGCGATAGTCGGTGTTGAAGAAGCGCTTCGACGGCGTGTCATGCATATAGACCGCCTGCGAATTCGGCATGTTGATGCGGATCGAACCGAGGGCATTCTGAATGCCTGAATCCTGCCGCAAGGTGAAGCTTGTCGCGTGTTCCGTGGACCAGTTCACCGATGTCGGATCGACCTCGGCGCCACTGCTATCGAGGATGCGTATCTTGGAGCGCGCCAGGTAGCCGGGATCCTTGCGCATCTTGGGAATGATTTCGTTCTTGATGATGGACGTCGGCAAGGTCCACGTCGGATTGAGATTGATCGCCACCACACGTGTCGCGACCTCCGGCGAAGGATGCTTCACGTCACCGACAACGGCCGTATAGCGGCGAACGACGCGGCCGTCTTCGACCGCTTCAACCGAGGCCGAAGGAATATTGACGACGACATATTTCTGGCCGAAGCCGAAGGTCGAACCGGCGATACGCTGTGCGCTCGACGCCAGTTGGCGGAAGCGGACGGCGGCCGGCACGTTCATCGCCTTCAATGTCGCGCCGGAGACGACGCCGGTCTGGCGCAAGCCCATGCGTGACTGGAAGCGTTTGACCGCAGCGGTCAGAGCTTCGTCCCATTGTTCGCCTTCGCCTTGCCCGGCTGCGAGATCGCCCTCGATCGCCAGACGGCGGCGCAGGGTCGCAACCGCCTTGCCGCTGGCGCCGGGCGCAAGTGCGCTGACCGTCGGCCAGCCGCCCGTGTCGGCGATCTCGGCATAACGCTCGGAGGCCTTGGCGGTGGCGAAAAAGGTTTCCGGCTGGAGCGACGGACGATGGTCCGTCGCCAACGCCATTTCGCGCGGCGGCGCCGGCTTCGGCTTGGGTTTCGGCTTCACGATCGGCGCCAGGTTCTGCGCGGCGGGGCCCTGGGCGGCGGCTGCAGGCGCAGCCGGAGCCGGGGCCGAAGCGCGTGGCGGCGTCAGTTCAGGTGACAGCGGCGCGGGGGCCAGCGTCGGCAATGAGCCGGCCGCAGGGGGTGGTCCGCCGCCTGGTGCCGGCGGCAGAATCTGGGCAAATGCAGAGCCGCCCGTCGCCAGCAGCATAACGACAGCCGAGGCGCAGGGCAGAGTTTGAAAGCGGGACAAGGAAAACATCGGGATTCTTCAAAAAACGACGCTAGCAGCCACTGTCGCGGAACATAGTGACCAGACTGCTAATAGCGAGGGAGCAACACTGTCACGTTATCGTGCGGCGCCAGTGGGGCGCAGGCTTGACCACATTGGGTAAAAGGAGGATTTTGCTGCGCATATTCAAGGTAAAAGACTCAAGCGCATTTTCGAGCGAAGTGGATGCCGGTTCGCGTGAAGAAAATGCGCTCCTAACAATAACCGGATGCGTCTTTCCGATCCAACGGATCGGAAAACGCCATGAGGAGACTGCCCAATGACCGCCGTAATCGGCTCCGCGGAGAAGACCGAAACACGCTCGATGAGCGAAGTCTGGGTGGTGACCATCGGGCACGCCTTAACTCATTGGTATCCTGCCACTTTTTATGTCCTTCTGCCGCTGATCGGTAGTGAAATGGGGCTCACGTACGGTCAGATCGGCATGATCCTGACCTCACAATACATCGCCGGGGCGATTTCAAACCTGCCCGGCGGGATGTTCGTCGACTCGGTGGGCCGCAAGGGCCTGTTGATGGCAACCTCCCTGTTCTGGATCGGCGTGCCTTATTTCATCATGGGATTTTCCGACGCCTATTGGGTGATCGTCACATGCTCGGCGCTGATCGGCGTCGGCAACAATCTCTGGCATCCGACCGCCATTCCCTGGCTGGGCCAGCGCTATCCCGAACGCAAGGGCCTCGTCATGGCGTGGCACGGCATGGGCGGCAATGTCGGCGATGCTTTGGCGCCGCTCGCCGCCGGCGCGCTCATCACCTACATGCTGCTGTCCTGGCGTCAGGTCATGATGATCAACATCCTGCCCGGCGTCGTGATGGCGATCTTGATCCTCTGGTATCTCGGCAAGAGCAAAGCCGAGCCCAAGAAGGACGCCGCGCCGCAGTTGTCAGCCATGGAAGTCCTGAAAGCCCTCCCGTCCCTGTTCCGCAACAAGACGCTGGTGTTTTTATCGACCAGCTCCGCCTTCCGTTCGATGACGCAGAACGGCCTGATGACCTTCCTGCCGCTCTACCTGGCCAAGGAAATGGGCTATTCGCCGTGGTCGGTCGGCCTGTGCATGTTCCTGCTGCAGGCCGCAGGCTTCATTGCCGCGCCGATCGCCGGGCATATGTCGGACAAGATGGGCCGCCGCAATGTCATCATGAGCTCGATGATCATGACCTGCGCCGTGCTGGCGTTCATGATCTTCGCGGGTCAATCACCGCTTTTCGTGGCCTTCATCGCCCTGCTCGGCTTCTTCCTGTTCGCCATCCGGCCGGTGCTGCAGGCCTGGCTGCTCGACGCCACGCCGAAGAATCTCGGCGGCAGCGCCATCGGCGCGATGTTCGGCGTCCAGGCGCTGGGCTCGGCGATCGGCCCCTTGATCTGCGGCGCCATCGCTGACAGATACGGGCTGCTGTCGACCTTCTGGTTCCTTGCCGGCACCATCATCCTCGCCAATCTGCTGGTGTTCGTGATGCCAACCACCCCGCAGGAACAGGCGACCAAACCGGCGTAAGCGCGGTCACCGCGCAAAGTGGCAGGCGCTTTAAAGGGAGAGCATTTTCCGCACCCGAAGTGCGCGAAAATGCTCTAAAGAGGCGTCCAAACCCAATCAGGTCTGGATTCGCCCCTTGAATATTCTCCTCATCGGCTCCGGCGGCCGGGAACATGCGCTGGCCTTGGCGATTTCGAAATCGCCGCGCCTCGACCGTCTCTTTGTCGCGCCCGGCAATCCCGGAACGGCGGAGATCGCGCAGAATGTCACTGTTGATGCCGCCGACCATCAGGCGGTCATCGATTTTTGCCGGCTCATGAAGATTGACCTCGTCGTCATCGGTCCGGAAGCCCCGCTTGTCGCCGGCATCGTCGATGATCTGCAGGCAGCCGGCATCGCGGTTTTCGGACCAAGCAAAGCCGCTGCCCAGCTCGAAGGCTCGAAGGGCTTCACCAAGGATCTCTGTCGCGACTTCGACATTCCCACGGGCGCTTATGCGCGGTTCACGGCGGCAGAACCGGCGAAAGCCTATGTGCGCAAAACCGGGGCGCCGATCGTCGTCAAGGCCGACGGCCTTGCCGCGGGCAAGGGCGTGATCGTCGCCACGACGCTCGACGAAGCGCTGGCGGCCATCGACATGATTTTTGGCGGCGCGTTCGGCGCAGCCGGCGCCGAAGTCGTGGTCGAGGAATTTCTCGACGGCGAGGAAGCCTCTTTCTTTGCGCTGTGCGACGGTGAGCGCGCCCTGGCCTTCGCCTCGGCACAGGACCACAAGCGCGTCGGCGACGGCGACACGGGGCCGAACACCGGCGGCATGGGCGCTTATTCCCCTGCTCCCATCATGACCGCCGCTGTGATCTCGCGCGTCATGCGTGAGATCATCATGCCGACCTTGAGCGGCATGAAGGCGCGCGGCGCGCCTTTTCGCGGCGTACTCTTTGCCGGGCTCATGATCGGCAAAGACGGACCGAAGCTGATCGAATTCAACGCCCGCTTCGGCGACCCGGAAACCCAGGTCATGCTGCCGCGGCTCGAAAACGATATCGTCCCGCTGCTCGAAGCCTGCGCCAGAGGGCAGCTTCCGGACGCGGCCATACGGCTGTCGCCGAAGGCTGCGCTCACGGTCGTTTACGCCGCCAGGGGATATCCCGATGCGCCGGAGCGCGGCAGCGAGATCCGCGGCCTGAAGCAGGCGTCCGCGCTCGACGGCATCATCGTCTACCATGCCGGAACCAGACGCGACGGAGACCGGCTGCTGGCCAATGGCGGGCGGGTGCTGAACGTCACCGCGCTCGGCGACGATGTGGCGGAAGCGCAGAACAAGGCCTATGCGGCGATCAAGACGATCGATTGGCCGGGCGGCTTCTATCGCAACGATATCGGCTGGCGCGCCGTCGCAACGATGAGACGCGGCTGAATATCGTCAGTAGCTCGCGCAGACGGTGGCGCCCGTTACGCCCGACGAAATACCGATCAGGGTCTGGTTACGCGGGCGCATATAGGTCGTCTGCGACATGTTGATCACAGAAGCTGTCTTGCTCCATTCCAGCAGCGCTTTGCCGAACGGCGGATCGTATGTGTAGGAGACGTCGGCGACGATGATCGATCCCGATTGATACATGCCATTGGGCATGTTGTTGCTGGCCGGTTTGGTTGTGTTGGAGACCGCCCCCAGAATGGCGCAGGCACGCGGCGTAGCGTTGTTGCGGACGATCGTCCAGCGCGGTTTGGCGTCATATTTATTGGTTGCCGCCGAGTTGGCGACAAATTCGACGCTGGTAATCGTCATCTTCAAGGAGGACGTGGAGAAGGGCGACATCACCGCTGTGGCGGCATTGAAGATGTTCGTCGCCTCGGCATCGGTCATCGTGCTGCCGGCGGCAAGCTGGCCTGTGAGATCGGACAAAGCGCGGGCGACGAGGGTGGCCTTGCGGCTCGCCATCACGCCCTGGGTCAATTCAGACGTGCCAAGATAAAGCAACAGCATCAGCGGCAGGATCAGCGCGAATTCAACGGCCGCAACGCCGCGCCGATCCGCGCACAACCGGCGTAAACGCGAATATGCCCGAAAGCCGGCGCCCGCGAACGAGGATCTGATCATCGACGCCCCGTCAGCATGACGTCGCCGTCGAATTGCCGAAAGGCTCGTTGCGGAACACCTGCGTCGCCATCAGCATGTGTTTCCAGCCGCCGCCATAGTTGGTCTGTCCGGTGTGATTCACGCCGGTGGCTTTGAGACCGGTGGCAGTGAGAAACGACAGATAGACCGGCATCGGATAGATGACGCGCATAACGACGACACAATTGGCGCCGCCGGTTTGGAAGACCGTCGTATTCGGATCAAAGGTTCTCGATAGATCAACGCCGGCGAATGTCGACTGATTGCGCACGTCGATGATCAGGTTGTTGCAATTGATGAACGACGGCAGGCTCTTGACGATACTCGCATTGCACATGACCTGGCTGCGAAACGCTGCAGAGCTGTTCAATGCGGTTCCGCTAACTGTCGCACCGGTCACCGTCTGCCCCGTCATGACGACACGCGCGGCGTCCGCTGTGGCCGCTTCCAGACCCTGCTGGGTGAAGAAAACCAGCGCCGTCTCGAAAATCGCAAAGAGCAGACCAAGAAACGGCACGGAGACAATAGCGAATTCGACCGCGGTGACGCCATCGCTGTTCCGGCCGAAACTGCGTAACAGGCATTTCGCGCGCCAAAGATTGGCGCGTCGCAGGAATGATCTTCGACTAGCCATACCGGACGCCTGGCTCCGCATCGATATCCCCTGAACTCACAAATCGTCCTCAAGAACGAACCAAGGGTCCGAACCCAAATGTCTCTAGCTCACCTGGCTTGTACAACTGTTACGGCACACAGCAGGAACACGGCTCGTCGCATTTAGATTTCGTTTACTTCTTGGCAGCCGGCATCGCGCTGCCGACGCGTTGCTGTACCTGTCCGGCCGTGTCGGCCATGAATTTTGAATCGTCGCCAAGATTGATCGTCGGATTGCAGCGGGGCGAACAATTGTAAGTCTCGCGTTGAAGGCCACGCTGGACGACCAGCCCTCCCGGCGCGCCCGTGACCAGCACGAGGGATTCGCCGACGGACTTTCCATCCGCGTCGAGCGCGATCAAATTGGTCTGGCCGTAGCTTTTGCCGGTCAGAATCATCTGATTGTTGCGCTTCAGCATCGAGACGTCGGCGATCCCTGGATTGCCGAGGATAATCGTCGACGTATTCGGCGGCAGTTGCAGCACCTTGGCCTGATCGAGGACCACATTGATCCGGTCGGCGGCCAGAGCGCTCGCGCGCGGCAAAACCATGGTGACCACGGCGGCGGCAAGCACAACCGGCGCAATTTTCCAGCGCGTTGGAATTCCGGTTAAACTAAGCATCGCACCTGCTCTGATCGATTGCACTAAGTTGCTTCATTGCAAACGAAAATGGTGAAGGATTTGATAAAGACTGTCCCATCATGGGCTCGGTGCATGATGCGGCGACCAATTACCGCAGCGCTCCGGCAGCCCGGACCGGCGCGCCGGGCGCATATTTCCAAACGGTTCGCGTGCGGAAAATGCGCTCTTTAAGTCGGCCAGACGCGGATTTCGCGGCGGAAGCCGCGCTTCATGCGATCGGATTAGGGCTTCATAAACGGGCTCCACGCTAGGGTTAACCGGTCACCGAAGAGAAGTTGCCCCAATGATCGAATACGCCGCCCTGCTGATTTTCCCCTTGGCGATGGCCTATGCCGCCTTTTCCGATCTGTTCACGATGACGATTTCGAATTTCATATCGGTCGCGCTGCTGGCCGCCTTCCTCGTGATTGCAGTCGCGCTCGGCCTGCCCTGGCAACAGATCGGCTTGCATCTTGCCTGCGGTGTCGCGGTGTTGGCGATCGGCTTCACCATGTTCTGTTTCGGCTGGATCGGCGGCGGAGACGCCAAGCTCGCCGCCGCAACCGCGGTTTGGCTGGGGTGGTCGCACCTGATGAGCTACGGTCTCATTGCGTCGATCTTTGGCGGTCTGTTAACGGTTGTGATCGTCGGCGCTCGCTTCAATCCGCTTCCGGCCTTTCTCTCCCGCTACGCCTGGATCGCCCGTCTGCATGATCAAAAAGAAGGCATTCCCTATGGAATTGCCCTGGCAGCCGCCGGTTTGGTGGTCTACCCGCAAACGCAAATCTGGCTCGCGACCACCTTCGTGTAAGTACGGCAGTTGTTGCAATTTTGGACAATTGCACACAAGTGATTAACCTTAATTTGACGTTTCACTGCTTCAATTCCGGCGGTCCCTGACTCAGAGGGATTAGGCCGGAATTGAACAGACATGAAAGTTGCCCGTCTTGCAGTGCTGGGAGTCGCGTTGGTCGCCGGAGGCGCCGCCGCGATGTTGATGGGTGGCCAGAAGAATGCGCCGACGATCATCCAGGCGCCGCCGCCGCCCCCCCAGATCGAAGTCGATGATGTGCTCGTCAGCAGCCGTGAACTGCCCATGGGCACAGTTCTGAAGGACGGCGACATCGCCTGGGCGACCTGGCCGAAATCATCGATCGGCGACGGTGCGATCCGCAAGTCCGTCGAACCAAACGTTATCGAAGACATGAAGGGCGCCGTTACGCGCGGCTCGTTCCTGCAGGGCGAACCCATCCGCAAGGAAAAGGTCGTCAAGGCCTCGAACGCCGGCTTCCTCTCCGCCCTGCTGTCCAGCGGCAATCGCGCCGTCGCCATCAACATCGACGCCAGCGGCGCAACATCCGCCGGCGGTTTCATCCTGCCCAATGACCGGGTCGATATCGTGCGCACCTCCCGCGACGACCAGGGCAACGATTCCTACATGAGCGAGACGATCCTGAAAAACATTCGCGTTCTCGCGATCGGACAGAATGTGCAGGAGAAGAACGGCGAAAAAGTCGCCGTCGGCGCCAATGCCACCCTCGAAGTTACGCCGGCTCAGGCCGAGAAACTCATTCTGGCGCAGCGGATCGGCCAGCTTTCACTGGTTCTGCGCAGCATGATGGATACCGCCAACGCTGGTGATGAGCCGGTCAACACCGACGACAACAGCCTGACGATCGTCAGGTTCGGCGTCGCCAACAGCGTCGGCAAGAAGTAGGCGCAAACCGTATGCGATCGCTTTCTCCTTCGAGCACTCGAAGGCAGATACTGGAGTGAATATTATGATTGTCGGTTCGCAGCGGAATGGAACGGTGGCAATGGCGATGTCCTTCGCGATCGCTGCCGCCACCGCCATGGTCGCGTTCGATTCTACAGCAAGAGCGCAATCGGCCCAGCAGTCGACCATCGAACGATCCGACGGCGTATTGGCGCGAAGGCTCAATCTGGGTAGCGGCAAGTCCGTCATCATCGATCTGCCGCGCGACGCCGCCGAAATCTTCGTCGCCAATCCGAAAGTTGCGAATGCCGTCGTCCGTTCGGCACGCAAACTCTACATCATCGCCGCGGACGGCGGCCAGACATCGATTTTCGCCATGGACGCGCAAGGCCGCCAGATCGCGGCCATCGAGATCACGGTTGGGCGTGACGTCGGCGAGTTGCAGCGCATTCTGCGCACCGCCATGCCCAACAGCAACATCGTGCCGCGCACGGTCGACGAAACCATCATCCTGACCGGAACAGTCGAATCCGCCAGCGAGGCGCAAAAGGCAATGGACATTGCCAACGGCTTCCTCAGCCCGCAATCGGCGGCGGGAACCGCGACCGGCGGCACCGCCGGAACAGGGAAGCTCATCAACTCCCTCGTCATTCGCGGTCGCGACCAGGTGATGCTGAAGGTGACGATTTCGGAAGTGCAGCGCCAGGTGCTCAAGCAACTCGGCGTGCGCTCCGGTACCGCGACCGGAGGCTGGGGCACTTTCACGATGCAGAATCCGTTCGGCCTCAGCCTGCAGGATTTTTCGTCGAATGCCCTGACGCTCGGCTCGGCGGGATCGAACGGGATCACCGCCACCTTGCAGGCTTATGAACGCTACGGCGTGGCTCGCGTGCTGGCTGAACCGACGGTAACGGCGATTTCCGGTGAGACAGCCAAATTCACCGCCGGCGGCGAGTTGCCGGTTCCCCAAAGCCAGACCTGTACGCCGAGCATAACCGGCACGCTGACCTGCACCACCGGCATCGCCTTCAAGACATATGGCGTGACGTTGAACTTCACACCCGTGGTGCTTGCCGAGGGACGCATCCTGCTGCGCATCGCCACAGAAGTGACGGAGGTCGATCAGACGCAATCGTTCAGCTTCCAGTCGATCAGCGTCCCGGCCTTCCAGACCCGCAAGAACGAAACCAGTGTCGAGCTTCCTTCGGGCGGCTCCATCGTCTCGGCCGGCCTGCTGCAGACGACAACGCGTCAAGTCATCAATGGTCTTCCGGGCCTGATGAATCTTCCGGTCCTGGGAACGCTCTTCCGCTCGCGCGACTATCAGCGCCAGGAATCGGAACTGATGATCGTGGTGACGCCGTACATCGCCAAGGTCACCGGGCCCAACGACATCGCCCGCCCCGCCGATGGGTACGCCGATGCGAGCGATCCGCAAAGCTGGCTGCTTGGCCGCGTCAACCGCCTCTATTCCACCACGTCCAATCCGCAAGCCATCAAAGGTTTCAAAGGAACGTTCGGCTTCATCATCGATTGATGGCCACGCTCACATCAGTTCAAGCCGATAGCTGGAAAGCACGTCAATGCGCCAAAGATGCCCGCTCAACACTCCCCTGCAAAGACATGCTCGTTTCGCAAGCGTACTGGCCCTGCTCATGGCCGCACCGCTGGCCGGTTGCGGCGTGCCGGACAGGCTGGCGACAGGCTCGACAATGCCCGACGACTATCGCGCCCGGCATCCGATTGCTCTCGCGGAACAACAAATCGTCCTCGATATCTTTCCGGCCGGTGGAGGCCTCGACAAGCCGGCCCGGGATCGTATCCGCACTTTTATCGCAAGCTACGTCCGCGATGGACAAGGGCCGGTCGTCGTTCAGCTTCCGTCGGGCGTGCGTGTTCAATACGACACCCACAGGGTCGTCGACCAGATCCGGCGCGAACTCGCGGCGAGTGGTGCAAGGGGATATGTCAACGTCGGGACATATCCCGTCGCTAATCCAATGGTGGCCTCGCCGATCCGCCTGAGCTACGTCGGCTTGAAAGCCACCGTGGCAACGCGGTGCGGAGAGTGGCCCCGGGATCTCGCCTCCGGCAGCAGCGTCGAGGGCTGGGAGAACAGGTCCTATTGGAATTATGGCTGTGCGACCCAAAGCATGCTCGCCAATCAGGTGGCCAATCCCCGCGATCTCGTCAATCCGCAGGGCGGAACGCCGGGTGACGCGGCCATGCGCACGCGCGCCATCGTCAAGGTACGCAACGGCGAGGATCCATCGACGAAATGGGTCGTGAAGAATTCGTCAATCGGTACAGTTGGAGCCGACTAATGGATGCCGAGAGCAATCTTGACGATCTGAATACGCAGAACGGCGCGGCGGCGATGGCCCAGATCGCGCCGGTTCCGCGTATTTCAATCCAGGCTTTCTGTGAATCGTCCGATACGGCAAATGTCATCAATGATGCGATCGAAGATCGCCGCATGCTCAAAGCTCATGTCAAAGTGCACATGGGCGGCGCTCCCGCGGCTATCGAGGCCTATCGCGCGGCGCCGACGCCAAACGTGATCGTTGTCGAATGCAGCGCCGATCGCAATGCTTTGCTCAGCTTCCTCGATGAACTTGCCGAATTCTGCGATGCCGGCACGAAAGTCGTCATCATCGGCCGTTCCAACGACATCTGGCTTTATCGCGACCTGATGGCCCGCGGCGTCAGCGAATATCTCATCGCCCCGGTCGATGTCCTGGGTTTCGTGCGGGCGATATCCGAGCTCTATTCGGTGGCCGGCTCCGTTCCGGTGGGTCGGGTGCTTGCCGTCACCGGCGTCAAGGGCGGCGTCGGCGCGTCCTGCATCGCGCATAATATCTCCTGGGCGATTTCAAAGGAGTTCGAGTCCTCGACGGTGCTCGTCGACATGGATCTCGGCTTTGGAACCGCCGGCCTCGACTTCAACCAGGATCCGCCGCAGGGCGTCGCCGAAATCGTGTTCGCGCCCGAGCGCCTCGACGCCAATTTCGTCGACCGCCTGCTGTCCAAATGCACCGACAATCTCAGCCTGCTGGCGGCCCCCGCGACGCTTGATCGGAACTACGATCTTTCGGAAGGCGCATTCGACGGGCTGATCGACGTCTTGCGCACATCGATCCCCAACATCGTGCTCGACGTTCCTCATGTCTGGACGGCCTGGAGCAAGCGGATGCTGATCTCGGCTGACGAGATCCTGGTCGTTGCCTCCCCCGACCTCGCGAGCCTGCGCAATGCCAAAAGCCTGCTGGACACGCTGCGCGCGGCAAGGCCGAACGATGCCGTGCCCAAGCTCGTCATGAACTTCGTCGGCGTGCCGAAGCGGCCGGAGATTTCCGTTTCCGATTTCGCCAAGGCGGTGGATCTGGACCCGCTCGACATCATCCCCTTCGAGCCGAAACTGTTCGGAACCGCCGCCAACAATGGCCAGATGATCGCCGAAATCGAACCCAACCACAAAATCACCGCCAGCATTGGAGAAATTGCGCGGGTGATGACCGGAAGAGCGGAGATGCGTCCGGTCAAGAGGAACAAGCTCAATCCGCTGAGCGCCCTGCTTTCACGCAGGAAGTCTTGAAGCAATTGAAGATATGACGAGATAACAGGACACAAACATGTTCGGCAAACGATCCGCAACCGGCGCGGCAGTCGCCAGCAGGCCCACGCCGGAGCCTGCGAGGGCGGAAGTTCGCTCATCCACGACCACGATGCCTTCGATTCCGGCGGCGGCCGCTACAGCGCCCGTCCCCGCGCCCGCGATCGTGGAAGCACGCCGTTCGGACGAATATTACGTCACCAAGAGCATGATCTTTGGCGCCCTGATCGAGGCCATCGACCTTTCCCAGCTTTCCAAACTCGATATCGAGAGCGCCCGCGAAGAGATTCGCGATATCGTCAACGAAATCATCTCGATCAAGAACGTCGTCATGTCGATCTCCGAGCAGGAAGACCTGCTTGAGGACATCTGCAATGACGTGCTCGGTTATGGGCCGCTGGAGCCCTTGCTGAGCCGCGACGATATCGCCGACATCATGGTGAACGGCGCCACCAATACCTTCATCGAAGTCGGCGGCAAGATCCAATTGACCAGCGTCCGGTTTCGCGACAACGCGCAGTTGATGAACATCTGCCAGCGCATCGTCAGCCAGGTCGGCCGACGGGTCGACGAATCGTCGCCCATCTGCGACGCGCGCCTGCCCGACGGCTCCCGCGTCAACGTCATCGCGCCGCCTCTGGCGCTGGACGGCCCGGCCCTGACGATCCGTAAGTTCCGCAAGGACAAGCTCACTCTCGATCAGCTCATCCGGTACGGGTCCATCTCGCCGGAAGGCGGCGAGATTCTCAAGATCATCGGCCGCGTGCGCTGCAATGTCCTGATCTCCGGCGGCACCGGCTCCGGAAAGACGACGCTTCTCAATTGCCTGACCAACTATATCGACCTCGACGAGCGCATCATCACCTGCGAGGACGCCGCGGAGTTGCAGTTACAGCAACCGCATGTGGTTCGGCTGGAAACGCGGCCGCCCAATCTTGAAGGCAACGGCGCCGTGCTCATGCGCGACCTGGTGAAGAACTGCCTGCGTATGCGGCCAGAACGCATCATCGTCGGCGAAGTCCGTGGACCGGAGGCTTTCGATCTGTTGCAGGCGATGAACACTGGCCATGACGGATCGATGGGAACGTTGCATGCCAATTCGCCCCGTGAGGCGCTCGGACGTCTCGAATCGATGATCACCATGGGCGGCTTTTCGCTTCCCGCACGCACCATCCGCGACATGATCGTCTCATCGGTCGACGTGATCGTTCAGGCCGCGCGTCTGCGCGATGGTTCGCGCCGCATCACGCACATCACCGAAGTCCTGGGCATGGAAGGCGATGTCGTCATCACCCAGGACCTGTTCCTTTATGACATCGTTGGCGAGGACGCCAACGGCAAGCTCATCGGCCGGCATCGTTCAACGGGAATTGGACGCCCGCGCTTCTGGGATCGCGCCAGGTATTTCGGCGAGGAAAAGCGGCTTGCCGCGGCTCTCGATGCCTCGGACATCGGCGAGAACGGCCTGTAAATTTGTGCGCCATCTGCAGCGCCAAGGAAGACGACGATGGATCAAACGACAATTCTAGTCGCCATGCTCGCCGTGCTGGCTGCCGGCGGCGTTTTCTATGCGCTCATCTATCCACTCATTTCAGGCCAGGCGAAGGCTGAGAAGCGCCAGAGCGCCCTGACCGCGCGCAGCCGCACCGTCAAGGTCGGGGACAAGACCGTTGACGTCGCCAGTCGCCGCAAGCAGATCACCGAGAGCCTGAAAGAACTCGAACAGAAGAGTTCCGCCAAGTCCAAGACGAGCATCGAGGACCGCCTGTTGCAGGCAGGCCTCTCCTGGTCCAAATCACAATTCCTGATGATTTCGGCCGCGACCGGCATATTTCTCGGCCTGCTCGTCTTCTTTCTGTCGGCAAACCTGTTCTATGCGATCCCGAGCCTCGCCATCGGCGCGCTCGGCTTGCCGAACTGGTTCGTCAACTTCATGCGCAAGCGGCGCATCGCCAAATTCATCAACGAATTTCCAAACGCCGTCGATGTCATCATCCGCGGCATCAAGGCCGGCTTGCCGCTTGGCGATTGTCTGCGTGTGATCGCGTCGGAAGCAGCCGAGCCGGTCCGCAGCGAATTCCGCCAGATCATAGAGACGCAAAGCATCGGCATGCCTTTGGGCGAGGCCATCGAGCGGCTCGTGACCCGGGTGCCGGTTCCAGAGGCCAATTTCTTCTCGATCGTCATCAACATCCAGCAGAAGTCCGGCGGCAATCTTTCCGAGGCCTTGGGAAACCTGTCACGCGTGTTGCGTGATCGCAAGAAGATGAAGCACAAGATCAAGGCCATGTCTTCCGAGGCCAAGGCCTCCGCCTATATCATCGGCTCGCTTCCTTTCGCAGTGACTGGTCTCGTCTATATCACTGCACCGACCTACATCGAACTGCTGTGGACGAATGCGACCGGACGCATGGTCATGGGCATTTGCGCCATCTGGATGTGTATCGGCATTATGTCGATGCGCAAAATGGTCAATTTCGATATGTGATCGGCTGAGATATGATTGATCTTCTCATCGAAAAATTCAGCGATACGCAATTTCTGTTCAGCGTCGCCGTGGCTATAGCCTGCGCGGCGACGGTGCTGACCATTGGCCTCCCACTGCTTGAAACCGATACGCTCAATCGGCGCATGAAGGCGGCGGCCGTCGAGCGCGAACGCATTCGCGCGCGTGAACGCGAGCGCTTGAATGCTGGTTCGAGCAAGGTCAATCTGCGTCAGGAGCCCAAGGCTTACATGAAGCAGATTGTCGACAGCTTCAGCCTGTCGAAATGGCTCGGCACCGAGAAGGCCAAGGAACAATTGGCCATGGCTGGGTTTCGAGGTCCACAGGCCGAAATCGCCTTCCTGTTCTTTCGCCTTGTCTCGCCTATCGCCCTGTTCTTCATTTCGCTGTTATATATTTTCGTGATCCTCGATTGGGACGCACCACTGTCCTTCAAGATCGGCGCATCGCTCCTCGCGGCCTATCTCGGTATCAAGGGGCCCGAGCTTTATATCACCAGCACCATCCAGAAGCGGCAGCAGTCCATGCGTCGCGCGTTTCCCGATGCGCTCGATCTGCTGCTGATCTGCGTCGAATCCGGTTCGTCGATCGAGCAGGCATTCCGAAAGGTCGGCCAGGAGATCGGCACCCAGAGCGTGCCGCTGGCGGAGGAATTTGCCCTTGCCACGGCGGAACTGTCCTATCTGCAGGACCGGCGTCAGGCGCTGGACAATCTCGGCAAGCGAACCGGCGTGGAGTCAATCCAGCAGATCGTCACGGTGCTCGTACAATCGGAGAAATACGGCACGCCTCTGGGCCAGGCCTTGCGCGTGGTTTCCCAGGAAAGCCGCGACCAGCGCATGCTGGAGGCGGAGAAGAAGGCCGCCGCCTTGCCGCCGAAGCTGACGGTGCCGATGATCATCTTCTTTCTGCCGGTTCTGTTCGCCGTGATCATGACGCCCGCGATCATTCAGATCATGGCCATTCAATAGCAGGGTGTATTGATATTCACGTGATACCGGCCTGCAAATGCCGGTCTTCTGCGCTTCCGGTGCTCACGTACGAAACGTACGTTCCGCTCCGGTTCTCCAAACCACCATTTTCGGCGCGGTCTGACGTGAATCTCAACACACCCTTGGCGCATCGCTCGAAAAGAGGATGCTCGTTTCTTCGCAAAACGATAATGAATCTGGAGCGCGGATGAATCCGAAAGAACGCCCGGTGCTCTGGTGAATTCCCAAACGCTATCGAGCTGCAACGCGGGAAACTTAAAACTTCCGCGTTTATTTCTCGGCAGGAAGATCGAGCGCCGAGAGTTGCGGCGGCGTTTGTGGCTTCTCCGGGCTTGTCTTTTTTTGCCGCGGTTTCGCCCGATCGATATTCTGGATGTCACGCCAAGTGTTCGACTGGGCGATCATCTGGCGGATCTGGGCGACATTGGATGCGGCCTCCTGCGGCGGGAGCACCTGCCGCTCGATCTCTTCCGCCTCGCCGAACTTGCCCTGCAGAGCCAGGATCAACGCAAGATTCTGCCGCACGCGGACATCGACGCGCGGATGCGCCGCAGCCTGGCGCAAGGTCTGCTCCGCCATCGGCAATTGTTTTGTCAACGCGTAGGACAGACCGAGATTCGAGAGCACCGAGGGCTCGCCAGGCACAATCTGCAAGGCAGCATTATAATAGGCTTGCGCAGCCTGATGGTCGCCCAGCTTGTCGGCGACCGAACCTTGCGCGGAATAGATCGACCAGTTCGGACGCTCGGGCGTATGCGCCCGCTCCAGAACGCTTGCGGCTTCCTGCAGGCGGCCGACGTCGGACAGCGATTTGCCATAGGCGCCGAGGATATCAAGGTCGTTGGGGGACGTCGCCGCAGCTTTCTGCAGCACCGCCGTTGCCTGTGTCGCCTGCCCCGTGCTGCGCAGCGCCCGTGCATAGCGCAGGATAATCGCCTTGTCGGTCGGCCTTGCATCGTAGCGTCGGCCGAGATCTTCCGTATATCGCCGCAACCCGTCGGGATCGCTGGGCACGGTTTCCGATCGGCTCACCGCACCTTTGATGGAGCCGGTGACATCGTTGACCTTCTGGCAGGCGCCGAGAAGGCTTGCCGTCGAAATTGCGGTCGCCAGCATCAGGCCGCGCACCAGTCGGTGGCGTGTACGGTCCGTGTTGAACGATGCCGGAAAAACTGCCAGAAAATTCATTCCACTAGCGCCTGCAATGATACACCGGGCCCCCGTTCTCGATTGATAAAGCGTTAACCCTAACGATGTGTTAATGGACGATATCGAGTATTAAGACAGGCACTTGCCTGAGACATTTGGCTACAGAGGAATCGAATATGAGCGCGGCGGCTTCGGACAAGAGCATTCCCATCTGGTTCGTCTCGGAGGCATCCTGGTCCTCGATCAGCTCGCGATTGCCGCAGACCGTTCTCAGCTTCGCTCAGGCGAGCGCCTTCGCGCCCAAGCCCGGCCGGCATTTGCTGTGCCCAGGCAAATCAGGCGAGGCGGCCTGCGTGCTCTTCGGCGTCGATGCGGACGGCAAGGCAAACAAGGATCATATGGCGCCGGGCCGACTGGCCGGCCTGTTGCCGCCAGGCCAGTACCGCTTCGCCAATGCGCCCGATGCCGACAAGCGCAACGTCGAACTCGCGGCCTTGTCGTGGCTGCTGACCTCCTATCGGTTCACCCGTTACGGCAAGAGCGGCCCGGCCTTCGCCCAACTGACGTTGCCGGACAGCGTCGATGCGCGGCGGCTGAAATATATCGTCGAGGCGGTTTCGAACGCGCGCGATCTTGTCAACACGCCGACCAACGACATGGGGCCTGACGCGCTTGAAGCGCAGGCACGCAAGCTTGCCGGCAAGCACAAGGCGAGCGTGAAGACGATCAAAGGTGAAGCGCTGCTGAAGCAGAATTTTCCGCTGATCCATGCGGTCGGCCGCGCCGCAAGCGAGGCGCCGCGTCTCGTCGATATTTCCTGGGGCCGGCCGAAGGCGCCGAAGATAACGCTTGTCGGCAAGGGGGTTTGCTTCGATACCGGCGGGCTCGACATCAAGCCGTCGAGCGCCATGCTGATGATGAAGAAGGACATGGCGGGCGCCGCCACGGCGATGGCGCTGGGCCACATGATCATGAGCGCCAAGCTCGACGTGCGGCTGCGCATTCTGCTGCCGATCGTCGAGAACGCCATCGCCGGCAACGCGTTCCGGCCCGGCGACGTCTACAAAAGCCGCAAGGGCCTGACAGTCGAAATCGGCAATACCGACGCCGAGGGGCGCCTGATCCTTTGCGACGCGCTGGCGCTCGCCGATGACGAAGCGCCGGAGATGCTGTTTGACTTCGCCACGTTGACGGGCGCCGCCCGCGTCGCGCTGGGGCCGGATCTGCCGCCGTTCTATTGCACCGACGAGGCCCTGGCAGACACCATCTCGCGCAAGGGCTTCGCGGTCATGGACCCGGTCTGGCGGCTGCCGCTGTGGGACCCCTATGACGCCATGCTCGACAGCAAGATCGCGTCGCTGAACAATGTGTCGAGCGGCCCGTTTGCCGGCTCGATCACGGCAGCGCTGTTTCTGCGCCGTTTCGTCGGCAAGGCGCGCGCCTGGGCGCATTTCGACATCTATGGCTGGAATCCTTCAACCAAGGCCGGGCGGCCGGAGGGTGGCGAAATCCAGACGGCGCGCCTGCTTTTCGACATGCTTGAAGAGCGCTATGGCGGCAAGCCGCAAAAATGAAGGGGCGGCCGGCATAGTTCGCGATCCGCCCGCAAATCTCCCCGATTGACTTCCGGGGCATCAGGCGCGTTTATAATCCGGACCCGAAACAATTTTGCATCGAGAGATGGCTGCCGAACTCAAACAATCCCAATCCTTGCGCCTGCTGCATGATGTCTCGCTGGATCTGGTGCGCGAATGCAAGCCCGATGACGCCGCGGACTTCACCTTGCGACAATTGACCATCCTGCTGACGGTTTACCTCGAGCAACCGCCGCACACCGTGCGCGGCCTCGCCGCCAAGCTGTCGGTCACCAAGCCGGTGATCACGCGGGCGCTCGACAGCCTGGGCAAGATCGGCATTCTGACTCGCAAGCGCGATCCCGCCGACAAGCGCAATGTCATCATCCAGCGCACCGTGAAGGGCGCGCTCTATGTCGAATCCCTCGGCGATCTGGTGATCCGAAAAATGCGGGCGCTGCAATGACGACAGCGGACTGGAGATTGCCGGAAGGTTTTGACCGGCGCACGACGCCGGCGCGGCGCGATCTGGCGGCGACGGGGCTGCGCGGCGTCATCGCATCGGCGCGCTATACGGAGGGCCGGCCGACGCGGCTCGGCCGCGAGACTGCGCCGTTGCGCGCGCGGCCGGATGAGGCCGCCTCCTGGGACACACAGGTTCTGTTTGGCGAAGATGTCCTGGTGTTCGATGAGGCGGACGGCTGGGCCTGGGTGCAATTGTTGCAGGACGGCTATGTCGGTTATCTGCGCGCAACATCGCTGGCTGCGGCCGATGCCGATATCACGCACAAGGTCAGCGTCCCGCGTACGTTCGTCTACCCAGCGGCGAACATGAAGGCGCCGGCAACCATGGCGCTGCCGCTTGGCGCACGGGTCACCATTACGCATGACGACGGCACGTTTGCGCAAGTGCAAGGTCTTGCGCCGGGCCTTAGTTTCATCTGGTCCAGGCATCTTTGCGCTCTTGATGACGACAAGAACGATTTCGTCGCCGTTGCGCGGCAGTTCCTGTTCGCGCCCTATCTCTGGGGCGGGAAGACCAGCCAGGGTCTCGACTGTTCCGGCTTGATCCAGATTGCCTTGCAGGCCTGCGGCATCCCCTGCCCGCGCGATAGCGACATGATCGAACGCGACGTCGGCCAGGCGCTCGACCCTGCCGCGGCATTGGCGCATCCCAGGCGTGGCGATCTGTTTTTCTGGAAAGGCCATGTCGGCATGATGAGCGACCACAAGACGTTGCTGCATGCCAATGGCTTTCACATGCAGGTCATGGAAGAGCCGCTGGCGCAGGCTGTCACCCGCATCAAGGACAACAGCTTCGGCCTCGTTACCGGCGCGCGCAGAATCACGCCGCTCACGCGCCTCGCCTAAGGCTGGCTTGTCTGGCCGGACCAGGCCTCTTCCTTGACTCTCACGAAGGCACGCCAGAGACGCCGCAGCGAGATGACGCCTTGCTGGCTGCCGGCGCGGAAGCTTGCATGCGTCGGATTGCCATTCATGAACCCCGCGCTGTGACCGGCGACGACGCCGAGCATGACGACGCGCAATCCGATACGGCGGGCGACGATCAGCTCCGGGATGAACGAATGAGAGATCACATCGGCGCCCAGCGTTCGCGCCACTTTCACCTCTGCCGCGGTGGCGAACGTCAGGCCGGGAAGCCACATCATCACTGCGTCCTGAAAGCTCACGCCGGCGCTGACGGTGGCGCGGCGCAGCCGCCGCTGCAGCCTTGGATCATAGGCCTCAGCCAAGGACATGAGGCCGCCCTGGCTCGCGGCGCCGACGAGGGGGCAGAGCCCGCTCAAATTGATATGATCGATCACCGATATAATATGCCCAGGTACGATATCGGCATTCACCGAGGTTACGCCGGTGGCCATGGCAAGCGTGGTGCATCCCAGAATCGTCAGGGTTTCAAGCGGCAGGGCCATCGAATTGAGGACACCCGTATCGGCGTAGGACCCATAGCCGTGCAGAAAGGCCACGCGCGCGCCTTCCACCACGCCTATGGTAAGAACACCCTCACTCTGAGACGGCTCGGCCTTCGCGGGGAATCCCGGCAGATCGCGAAAATGGAAGCTGTGCACATCCTGCAAGCCTTCCATGAGCCCTTCAAGTCCGTGACCAAGCAAGATCGCGATCGCCACGGGATCGGCGCCGCAGCGAGCCTGAATATGTTCGACTGAAAGATCCAGTTCGCTTTTGTCGACCAAATTCGCTCTCCATAAGGCGCAAGCCTGCCCGGACGTCGTAGCTCGTTGCCCGATAAATCGTCAAACCGGTCAAAAACAGACCGGGACTCCGGCGGATGTCGACAAACGGCCAGCGAGAATGCCTCATCCGCCGGAAATGCATATCTTGATTTGCGCAAAATATCCATCAGGCGAGCAGTGGGCGCCGCTGAGATCGCCGCCGTCCCGTCGCCGGGAACCGACTTGCTTCCAACGGACTTGCTACCAACGGACTTGCCGTCTCGCGCAGACATGTCACACTGCGTCATGTTGGAGGAAGTCGGATGACCCGTCGAACTTTCATCAGCCTGCAAAGGCGCATTCTGTCCGGTGTGCTGACCGCTATACTGGCTCTTGCAGCCAACGCCGTGTTCCTGGCGCCATCGTCGGCGAAGGACGGCGCCATCGCCGTCGACGTCGAACTGGTGCTGGCCGTCGACGTTTCCTATTCAATGGATCCCGACGAGCAACGCATCCAGCGCGACGGCTATGCCCAGGCGCTGACATCGCCGCAATTCCTGAATGCCCTCAAATCCGGCACGCATGGCAAGATCGCGATCATCTATCTGCAATGGGCGTCATCGCTCGACCAGGATGTGCTGCTGCCATGGACGATCATCGATGGTCCACAAAGTGCGCAGGCCGTCGCCGACAAGCTCGCCGAGGCGCCCTATCGACGCGCCCAGCGCACGTCGATCTCCGGCGCCATCGATTTCGCCATGAAGCAATTTCCCGACAATGGCTTCAACGGCGAGCGCCAGGTGATCGACGTGTCCGGGGACGGCACCAATAACAATGGCAGGCCCGTCACGACGGCGCGGGATGAGGCCGTGCAGCAGGGCATCACCATCAACGGCCTGCCCTTGCTGATCCGGCCGTCGAGCTACGGCTATTTCAACGATATCGCCAATCTCGATGAATATTATGAGGATTGCGTCATCGGCGGCATCGGCGCTTTTTCGATTCCGATCAAGGACCGCGGCAATTTCATCGAGGCGACGCGGACCAAACTTGTGCTAGAAGTCGCAGCGGCGCCGCCGCCCGGCATCTTCGACGGAAAAGTCGCAATCGTTCCCGCACAGGCGCGGGAGCCGCGCGTCAGTTGCCTTGTCGGCGAGAATATGTGGCGCAATCGCTGGGGCAATTGAACGGATGATCTCGTGAGGCATTTTCTGACGCTGGCCGCGAGCCTTGCCCTGGCGGTCTGCAGTTCCACCGCGTCCATCGCGCAAACCCGCGCGATCGAGCCGGCGCCACCGATCATCGCCTATGATGCACGCGTCCTGCCGGTCCTGGCGCGCAACGGCATGGTTGCCAGCCAGGAAGTGAAAGCATCCCGCGTCGGCGCCGAGATTCTGAAGCGCGGCGGAAACGCCGTCGACGCCGCTGTCGCCGTCGGCTTTGCATTGGCAGCGACCCTGCCGCAGGCCGGCAATCTCGGCGGCGGCGGTTTCATGCTGGTGCATCTGGCGAAAGAAAAGAAAACGATCGCCATCGACTATCGCGAAGCAGCGCCGGCGGACACGCCCAAGGACGTGTTCCTGGATGACAAGGGCGAGTTCGTGCCGGAGCGCTCGCAATCGAGCGGGCTCGGTGTCGGCGTGCCCGGCACAGTGGCAGGGCTGATCCTGGCGCATCGCAAATACGGTTCCGGCAAACTGACGCTGGCGCAGCTCATCGCACCGGCCATCGCGCTTGCCCAGCACGGATTCACGGTCGATGACGATCTGGCGGACTCGCTGCCGCGCGCCATGCGCCGAATGGGCCGCTATCCGTCGAGCCGCGCCATCTTCATGAAAGACGGGAAGCCGCTTGGACGTGGCGATACGCTTGTGCAGCGCGACCTGGCAAAATCGCTCCAGCGCATCGCCAATCGTGGTGCCGATGGCTTCTACGACGGCGAGACGGCGCAAAAGCTCGTCGCCGCGGTGCGCGCCCACGGCGGCCGTATGACGCTTGCCGACATGAAGGCCTACCATGCCATCGAACGCGAGCCGGTGCACGGCACCTATCGCGGCTGGGACGTCGTCTCGATGCCGCCGCCGTCCTCGGGCGGCGTCCACCTGATCGAACTGCTCAACATTCTCGAAGGCTGGCCGCTCAAGGAGATGGGCCAGAATTCCGCGCAGACCATCCATCTGATGGCGGAGGCGATGAAACGGGTCTATGCCGATCGCGCCGAATACATGGGCGATCCCGACTACGTGAAAATGCCGCTCGCCGGCCTGCTCTCCAAGGCCTATGCGCAAAAGCTGCGCGAGCAGATTTCGCTGGATAAAGCGACGCCCTCGAAAGAGATCAAGGCGGGCAATCCCCTGCCCTATGAGAGCGATCAGACGACGCATTACTCGGTCGTCGATCGTGACGGCAACGCCGTTTCCAACACCTACACATTGAACTTTTCCTACGGCCTCGGGCTTGTCGCCGACGGCACGGGCATCATCCTAAACAACGAGCTGGACGATTTCGCCGCCAAGGCCGGCGCCATGAATGCCTACGGCCTGCTGGGCGGCGCCGCCAATGCGCCAGGCCCCAACAAACGGCCTTTGTCATCGATGACGCCGACGATGGTGTTCAGGAACGGCGAACTCGAGATCGTCACCGGATCGCCTGGCGGCTCGCGCATCATCACGATCGTGCTGCAGGTCATACTCAACATTCTCGATCACGGAATGAATGCCGCGGAGGCAAGCGAGGCAGTGCGCATCCACCATCAATGGCAGCCGGATGAATTGCGCGTCGAACGCGGTCTGTCGCCCGACACCATCAAGCTGCTGGAAGGCAAGGGCCACGATGTGCGCGTCGGCTCGACCTTCGGCTCGGCGCAGACGATCCATCGTCTCGACGGGCTGTTGATGGGCGCCAGCGATTCACGCCAGCGCGGCGGCGGCGCGGTGGGATACTAAAAAAGAAGGCAGTCGGCAGTCGAGCTTAGGCAGTCGGCCTGCCCCTCCGCGACGTCATGCCCGCGCTTGTCGCGGGCACCCACGCCGTGCAGCCGCTGCACCATTGCGGGACATGGACGGTTCTTCTTTCCTTCATCGCTATTGCGCACGACGGCGTGGGTGCCCGGCACAAGGCCGGGCATGACGCTGAAGAGGTCGTAAATTTATCTCAAAGCCACGGCACCCCCGCTGCCGTCGGCGCGAGGCCGAGGTGGCGTGCGACGCTGGCACCAATGTCCGCGAAGCTTTCGCGCCTACCGATCCGGGCTGTGGCGCCGGGGCCGAAGCTAAGGATCGGCACATGCTCTCTTGTGTGATCCGTGCCGCTCCAGGTCGGATCGTTGCCATGATCGGCCGTGACGATGCACAGATCGCCGGCGCGCAGATGTGGACGCAGTTCGCCAAGGCGCGCATCGAAGCGCTCGAGGCCCGCCGCATAGCCCGCGACATTGCGGCGGTGGCCGAAATCGGTGTCGAGATCGACGTAATTGGCGAAGATCAGCCCGCCGTCGTCGAGCGCGTCGATTGCTTCGAGGGTGCGGTCGAACAACGCCATATCGTCGTCGCCCTTGAGCACGCGGCCGGAATTCCGGTGGGCGAAAATATCGGCGATCTTGCCGATGGAGACGATATCCCGGCCCGCTTCCGCCGCACGATCGAGGATGTTGCCCTGCGGCGGCGGGATCGAAAAATCCTTGCGGTGCGGCGTCCGGTGAAAGCTGCGTGCATCGTCGCCGACAAAGGGCCGCGCGATGACCCTGGCAATATGCAGCGGATCGACGAGGCCGCGCACGATGCGGCAGAGATCATAGAGCCGCTCGCGCCCAAAAGCCTGCTCATGGGCGGCGATCTGCAGCACAGAATCAATCGACGTATAGAGGATCGGCTTGCCGGTGCGCAGGTGCTCTTCGCCCAGTTCATCGATAATGGCGATGCCTGACGCATGCGTGTCGCCGAGAATGCCGGGCAGATTGCCGGCGCGCACGATGTCGGCGACGAGAGCGGGCGGAAAGGCCGGATCGGTCGGCGGAAAATAGCCGAAGCGGAACGAGGCCGGCGCGCCGGCGATTTCCCAATGGCCTGAAGGTGTGTCCTTGCCTGGCGAGATCTCCACGCCATAGCCCCAGGCGCCGTCGGCCGCGGCACGGCCGTCGAAGCCCGGCGGCATGACGCCTGTCGAAGCCTGAGCGGCCAGGCCGAGGCCAAGCGATTGCATGACCGGCAGGCGCAGAGGACCTGCACGCCGTCCATCCATGTCGCAACGGCCTGCGGCGCAGGCTTGCGCGATATGGCCCAGGGTATCGGCGCCGGCATCGCCGAACAGATGCGCATCCTGCGCGCCGCCGCAGCCAAACGAATCGAGGACTAGGATGATCGCGCGCGCCATGCAGATCCGATGCGAACAGATGCCTATTGATTCACCGAGCCGGAAACATCGGCCTCGTGATTGAACGCGGCGGCGAACAGCGCCCGCGTGTAATCCGTCTGCGGCGCGGCGAACACATCAATCGCCGGCCCTTGTTCGACCACCTTGCCATGGCGCATGACGATGATGTCGGACGCCAGCGCCCGCACCACCTTCAGGTCATGGCTGATGAACATATAGGCCAGCTTGCGACGCTGCTGCAGATCGCGCAGCAGATCGACGATCTGCGCCTGCACCGACATGTCGAGCGCCGACGTCGGTTCATCGAGCACGACGAACTGCGGTTCCAGTGCCATGGCGCGGGCGATGGCGATGCGCTGGCGCTGACCGCCGGAGAATTCATGCGGGTAGCGATCCATGGCCGCGGGGTCGAGGCCGGTATCGGCGAGCGCGCGGGCGACGATGGAACGCTGCTCGGCCCGCTTCATCTCAGGGTGTTGAATCCCCAGGCCCTCCGCCACGATCTCGGCGACCGACATGCGCGGCGACAACGAGCCGTAAGGGTCCTGGAAGACCACCTGCATGTGCTGGCGCAGCGGGCGCATCTCGGCGCTCTGCAAGCCATCGATGCGCTTGCCGAGAAAAACAATCGGCCCCTCGGAGCGGATGAGCCGCAGCAGCGCCAGGCCGAGCGTGGTTTTGCCGGAGCCGGATTCGCCGACGACGCCGAGTGTCTGCCCCTCGCGCACGGTCAACGAAATGCCGTCGACCGCCTTGATATGACCGATGGTCTTGCGCAGAAAACCGCGCTTGATGGGAAACCACACCTTGATGTCGTCGCCCTTGACGACGACAGGCGCCTCATTCGAGGACGCGGGCGGCAGGCCCTTCGGCTCGGCCGCCAGAAGCATTTTCGTGTAGCGATCCTGGGGACGGTCGAACACCTGCGCTACGGGGCCGGCTTCGACGACACGGCCCTTCTGCATCACGCAGACGTCATCGGCGATGCGGCGCACGATGCCGAGATCATGGGTGATGAACAGCATCGCCATGCCGAGCCTGGTCTGCAGGTCCTTCAGCAGTTTCAATATCTGCGCCTGCACGGTGACGTCGAGCGCCGTCGTCGGCTCGTCGGCGATGAGCAGCGAAGGACGGTTGGCCAGGGCCATGGCGATCATCACACGCTGGCGCTGACCACCGGACAATTGATGCGGATAGGCGCCAAGGCGCGTCGCGGGCTCGGGAATGCCGACCTCGGTCAAGAGCTCGATGATGCGCTGGCGGATCTTGCCGTTGCCGGACATGCCGTGCAGTTCGAGGATCTCGCCGATCTGCCGTTCGATCGTGTGCAGCGGGTTGAGCGAGGTCATGGGTTCCTGGAACACCATGGTGATGTCATTGCCACGCACCTCGCGTAGCTTGTTCTCGGGTGCGCGCAACAAATCCTGGCCGTTGAACAGGATTTCGCCAGTGGGAAATGTCGCCGAGGTCGCGCCGAGCAGGCGCACGATCGACATCGCCGTGACGGATTTACCGGAGCCGGATTCACCGACGATGGCGAGCGTGCGGCCGGGAGCAACTGAAAACGAAACGCGGTCGACAGCAAGGCTCGTCTTGCCGCCCTGATGGAAGGCGACGGACAGGTTGCGGACGTCGAGGAGAGGCGCGTCGGTGCTCATCGGTCGCGCCTCATGCGAATGTCTTTCTCGGATCGAAGGCGTCGCGCACGGCTTCGCCGATGAAGATCAGCAGCGACAGCATGATGGCGATCACGGCAAAGCCGGTGAGGCCCAGCCAGGGCGCCTGCAGATGCGACTTGCCCTGCAGCAGAACCTCGCCCAGCGAAGGAGAGCCTGGCGGCAAGCCGAAGCCGAGAAAGTCCAGCGAGGTAAGCGTGGTGATCGAGGAATTGAGCACGAACGGCAGGAAGGTCAGGGTCGCGACCATCGCATTGGGCAGGATGTGGCGATACATGATCTTGGCGTTGGAAAGCCCGAGCGCGCGCGCCGCATTCACATATTCGAAGTTGCGCGCACGCAGGAATTCCGCCCGCACCACATGCACGAGCGAGACCCAGGAGAACAGCAGCAGGATGCCCAGCAGGATGAAGAAGCTCGGCACCACAAAGGAGGAGACGATGATCAGCAGGTAGAGATGCGGCAGCGACGACCAGATTTCAATGAAGCGCTGGAAGATCAGATCCGTCCAGCCGCCGAAATAGCCCTGCACCGCACCCGCCGCGATGCCGACAATCGAAGAGAACAGCGCCAGGATCAGTCCGAACAGCACCGAGATGCGGAAGCCGTAAATCAGACGCGACAGCACATCGCGGCCCTGGTCGTCGGTGCCGAACCAGTTCCATTCCAGATCGCGGCAACCGGTGATGTTGCGCTCGGCGCCGTTGCGGACCGTGCGGCATTGCTCGTCGGTCAACATCCAGGTGGGCGCCGCCGGCGCGCCGAGCTTCTTGTCCTCGGTGCCCTGCGGCAGATCGAGATTGCGGGTGTTGTAGGAGAAGCGCACCGGCGGCCAAATCATCCAGCCGTTCTTGTTGATCTCATCCGCAATCGTTGGATCGCGATAATCGGTCTGCGCCAGGAAGCCGCCGAATTTTTCTTCCGGATAGTCGAAGACGATCGGCGACAGGAGTTCGCCCTTGTAGGACATCAGGATTGGCCGGTCGTTGGCGATAAGTTCGGCAACCAGCGACAAGGCGAACAGGACGAGGAAAATCCACAATGACCAGTAACCGCGCTTGTTGGCGCGGAAATTCGCCAGCCTGCGCCGGTTGATCGGCGTCAGCGAAATCCAGCCATCTTTGGGGAGTTGGGGAGCGAGATCTTCTCTCGCCGCTGCGGCGGTCGTATCCATCTCAGACCTGCCGTGTTTCGAAATCGATCCGCGGGTCGATCCACGTGTAGATGAGATCGGACAGCAGATTCACGATGAGGCCCAGCAGCGAGAAGATATAGAGATTGGCGAACACGACGGGATAGTCGCGGTTGACGATGGATTCAAACGACAGCAACCCGAGACCATCGAGCGTGAATATATTTTCGATCAGCAGCGAGCCGGTGAAGAAGGCGCTGACGAAGGCGCCGGGGAAGCCGGCGATGACGATCAGCATGGCGTTGCGGAAGACGTGCCCGTAGAGCACCTGCCGCTCGCTCAGCCCCTTCATCCGCGCCGTCTGCACATATTGCTTGCGGATTTCATCGAGGAAGGAATTCTTCGTCAGGAAGGTCGATGTGGCGAACGCGCCAATGGCCATAGCGGTGATCGGCAGCGCCAGATGCCAGAAATAATCGGCGACCTTGCCCAGCATGGAGAGCTGATCGAAATTTTCCGACGTCAGGCCGCGCAGGGGAAATATCTGCCAGAACGAGCCGCCGGCAAAGACGACGACAAGCAGCACTGCGAAGAGAAAGCTCGGAATGGCATAGCCGACGATGACGACGGCCGATGTCCAGATGTCGAAGGTCGATCCATCGCGCACCGCCTTGCGGATGCCCAGTGGGATAGAAATGGCATAGGACAGCAAGGTCATCCACAGACCGAGCGAAACCGAAACGGGGAGTTTCTCGCGGATGAGCTGCAGCACCGGCGTGTCGCGGAAGAAACTCCTGCCAAAATCGAAAAACAGAAAGTCCTTCATCATCTTCAGGAAGCGCTCATGCGCCGGCTTGTCGAAACCGAACTGCTTGTTGAGGTCTTCGATCAGCTTGGCGTCCAACCCCTGGGCGCCGCGATAACCGCTGTCGGACGCCTGCATCTGCGACGCCCCGAGATCGCCGCCACCGCCGCTGATGCGGCCAGTGGCGCCGGAATCAAGGCCCTGCAATTGCGCCATGATCCGCTCGACCGGGCCTCCCGGGGCGAACTGGATGATGGCAAAAGAGATGAGAAGTATACCGACCAATGTCGGGATCATCAGCAGCAGACGGCGGGCGATATAGGCGAGCATGGTGATCCGCCTCCTAAACGCAGCGGATCATGGGGGAGAATCGCATCAATCGGACACTCCAATTCTCTTTGCTCTGTCAGCGTCCCACCACCAGGTGCCAGGCGCCCCGGTGCCGTATTTGGGCGTCGTCTCCGGCCGGCCGAAAACGTCCCAATGGGCAATGAGCGCATTCTCCTTGTACCAATGCGGCACCCAGTAGCGGCCGGCGCGCAGCAAGCGGTCGAGCACACGGGCAGCGACGTTCAACTCCTCGCGCGTCTTCGCCTGGGCGATGAGGTCGATCATGGCGTCGATCGCCGGATTCGCGATGCCCGGCATATTGCGCGATCCGGGAGTCTTCGCCGCCTCCGAGCCATAAACGTTGCGCAGGCCATCGCCCGGCGTGAACGATCCGCCGAGCGCCATGGTGATCGTATCGAAATCGAAATCGTCGAGGCGGCGCTTGTACTGCGCGGCATCGACCTGACGGAACGTCGATTCGATTCCAAGCCGGCGCAGGTTGGCCTGAAACGGCTCCGTATGCGGTTTCAGCGCGCCTGAGGAATCGAGAAACTCGATGTCGAGATATTGCCCATCCGGCAAGCGCATGCGCGTGCCGTCGCGTTTGCAGCCGGCGGCCATCAACAAATCGTTGGCGCGGCGCAGGAGATTGCGATCGGAACCCGAGCCGTCGGACTGCGGCGGCACCCAGGGTTCGCCGAACACCTCCTCGGAGACCTTTCCGCGAAACGGTTCAAGCAGCTTCAGTTCTTCGGCGCCGGGCTTGCCCGTTGCCTTCATGTCCGAATTTTCAAAATAGGAGGTCAGCCGCGTATAAGCGCCGTACATGATGTTGCGGTTGGTCCATTCGAAATCGAACGCCAGGGCGATGGCCTCACGGACGCGCGGATCGGCGAATTTCGCGCGGCGCGTATTGAAGAACCAGCCCTGGGTGCCGACAGGCGTGCCGCTGCGCAATTCGATGCGCTTGATGCGGCCGTCTTTCACCGCCGGAAAATCATAGGCTGTCGCCCAGTACCGCGCCGTGAATTCCTCGTTGTAATTGGTCTCGCCGGTCTTGAAGCCTTCGAAGCCGATCTGGCGTTCGCGATAATATTCAAAGCGGATGCGATCAAAATTATTGGTGCCGACATTCACCGGCAATTTGTCAGCCCAGTAATCCTTGACCCGTTCGAACTCGATGTAGCGGCCTTGCTCGAAGCGCAGCACCTTGTAGGGTCCGGACCCTAGCGGCGCCTCCAAAGTCGAGCCCTCGAAATCGCGGCCCTTCCACCAGGCCTGGGAGAAGATCGGCAATCCGCCGATGACAAGGTGAATGTCGCGGCTGCGTCCGGGCACGAATTTCACCACCAGCGTGTCATCGCCATCGGCGCTGGCGCCGGCAAAATCACGCAAGATCGAGCGATAGACCGGGTGGCCCTTCTCTTTCAGGATATTGAAGGAAAAAGCCGCATCGCTGGCGGTGAGGCGCGAGCCATCGTGAAAGCGCGCTTCCGGACGCAGCGAGAAACGGTAGGTCAGCTTGTCGGGCGAAATACGCACGGAACGTGCGACCAGGCCGTAGAGCGATCCCGGCTCGTCGGAGGTACCCGCCATCAAACTGTCGAAGGTCGCGTCCATGCCGGCCGCGCCGGCGCCGCGCAGGACGTAAATGTTCAACGTGTCGAAGGTCTCGAAGTCCTGATTGCCGCTGCCGGCGCGGATCTGTATGCGCAGAATGCCGGCCTTGGGCGCGTTCGGATTGACGTAGCTGAAATATTTGAAGTCCGGCGGCAGGGCGAGATCGCCAAAGGTGGAAAGGCCGTAAGTCTCGGTCCAGTCTTCCGCTGCCGCTGATGCCTGCCTGGCGCCGGCAGGCAAGGCCATAGCGGCGGTCGCGGCGGCAGCGAGTTCGAGCGTCTTGCGGCGCGTCACATGCATGAAAAGCGATCCCGTTCCTGTTTGATCGAGAAGCAATGATTCGTTGAGATTATGTCGGTTTTTCGTGCCGCCGCCAGCGCGAGCAAGGCAGGCAACAAAAAAGGCCGGACATTCAGCCCGGCCTTCTTGAATACGTCGAAACAGCGGCGGCTTATTTGGCCGGCTCAGGCGCCGGCGCTGCAGGAGCCGCGGGGGCTGGCGCAGGAGCGGCCGGCGCGGAAGCGGCCGGCGCTGCTGCCGGAGCCGCGGGAGCTGCGGTCGGAAGCGGCACCGGATTGTCGGACAGGGTCCGCAGATAGGCGAGCAGATCGCCACGCTGGGTGTCGCTCTTGAGACCGCCAAAGGTCATCTTCGTACCGGGGGCATAGCCGCGCGGGTTCATGACGAAATGATCGAGATGATCGAACGTCCAGGTCTGGTCCCGCTTCGATACGTCCTGGATCGCCTGGGAATAGGAGAAGCCCGGCATGGAGCCGACGTGGCGTTCGACGACGCCGTAAAGGGTCGGACCCTGCTTCACAGCGGCGCCCTTCTCGAAATTGTGGCAGACGCTGCACTGCGCCTTGGCGACGGCCGCGCCCTTGGTCGCGTCGCCCTTCGCCAGAAGTTCGGCAACGGGAACGTCCGGGGCCGCGGCGGGAGTCGCAGCGCCAGCGTGCTCCGCTTCCACCGCCGGCAGATCGTATCCAGGGACCTTGGGGAGCGGAACGTGGAAAATCGAATCCGTGACGATTCCCAGTCCCATCAGGAACAGCAGCGTGCCGAGCACCGCGCCGGCAATCTTATTGAACTCAAAGGAATCCATCATCGTCTGAAGGCTCCGCCAGATGGCCAGACCGCGAAAAGCTCCGCCCGCCGGAAGCCCGGCAATTCGGATGCGCTGGGATAGCCGCTTTGCGGGCGCTTTGGCAACTCGTATAAGCATTCCAAATTGCTACTTTTTGCCGCCCGACAATCAGCCTCAATCCACAGCCCAGAAGCCTCCCCAAATGTCCGCGTCGCCCATCGTCCTCGTCCCTGCCCGCATGTCCTCAACCCGCCTCCCCGGCAAGCCGCTGGCGGACATTCACGGCGAACCGATGATCGTGCATGTCTGGCGGCGGGCCATGGAAGCGGAGGTGGGGCCGGTGGTGGTGGCCGCAGATGCGCCCGAGATCGTCGCCGCGGTCGAAAAAGCCGGCGGGAAAGCGGTGCTGACGCGCCCCGATCACCCTTCCGGCTCCGACCGCATTTTCGAGGCCATCCGCCTGTTCGACCCGGCCGGAAAGCATGACATTGTCGTCAATGTGCAGGGCGACCTGCCGACCATAGACCCGGACTCGGTCCGTGCCGCGCTGGAACCGCTGGCTGATCCGCTTGTGGATATCTCGACCCTGGCGGCGGAAATCCGCCGCGAGGAGGAAAAAGCCGATTCGAATGTGGTCAAGCTTGTCGGCACGGCCGTAGCGCCACGCCGCCAGCGGGCGCTCTATTTCACCCGCGCCACCGCGCCGTGGGGAGAAGGCCCGTTGTTTCATCACATCGGGCTTTACGCCTATCGCCGGGCGGCGCTGGAACGCTTCGTCGCCCTGCCGCCCTCGCCGCTCGAAGTGCGCGAGCGGCTGGAACAGTTGCGCGCGCTCGAAGCCGGCATGCGCATCGACGCGATGGTGGTGGACACCGTCCCCCTGGGCGTCGATACGCCGCACGATCTCGACCGCGCGCGACAATTACTGAGATAGATTATTCCGCGTCTGGCTGCTTTTCCGGCGCGGCGTCGGCGAAGGCCGGCAGTTTGAGGCAGGCGGCCTCGGCTTCCAGGATGCGTTTGAAGCCGGAGATGTCGGCGCCGAAGCGGCGCGCATTCACAAGCTGCGGCACCAGGCAGATATCCGCCATGGTCGGCTTGTCGCCGAAGCAGAACGGGCCCTTTTCCGCGGCGATCAGCGCCTCGCAGGCCTGCAGGCCGTCGAAATTGATCTCCTTGGCCCAGCGGGTGACGTTCGCCTGGTCGACGCCGAAGGCGGCCAGCTTGTTGAGCGGCCCCAGATTCTGCACGGGGTGGATGTCGCAAGACACGGCGAGCGCAAAGGCGCGCACTTTCGCCCGGTTGATCGGGTCTTTCGGCAGCAGCGCCGGCTGCGGGTGCGTCTCTTCGAGCCATTCCATGATGGCGATGGACTGCGTCAGGACCGTGCCGTCATCGAGCACGAGAGACGGCACGAGGCCCTGCGGATTGACCTTGAGATAGTCATCCGATTTCTGCTCGCCCTTGCGCAGGTGGCGGAACGCGTGCTCGACCTTGATGCCCTTCATGTTGAGGGCGATGCGCACGCGATAGGATGCGCCGCTTCTGAAATATCCGATGAGTTTCATATCTCTCCCTTTCAATTCTGTTCGCCCGGACGGTTGCGGGGCAAGATAGCGGCGGCGGCGGCGAGGTCAAATCGCCTTCAGGCGCGCGGTCCAAGCAGAATAACCGCCGCACCGACCAGGCAGATGACACCACCCGTGAGGTCCCAACGATCGGGGCGATGGTTCTCGACCAGCCAGACCCAGATCAAGGAGGCAACAATATAAATGCCACCGTAGGCCGCGAAGGCGCGGCCGGCGGTGTCGCTTTCGACACGCGTCAGGAGAAACGCGAACAGCGCCAGGCTGAGGCAGCCGGGCACAAGCCAGAGCGGCGACTTCTCCAGCCGCAGCCAGGCCCAGAAGGCGAAGCATCCGGCGATTTCAGCAACGGCCGCGGCAGCAAAGATTGCGAAGCTCGACATGATGCTGCGCGCTGCGGTTACATATTCGGATAATTGGGACCGCCACCGCCTTCGGGCGTGACCCAGGTGATGTTTTGCGCCGGGTCCTTGATATCGCACGTCTTGCAGTGGACGCAGTTCTGCGCGTTGATGACAAAGCGCGGATCGGATTTCTTCACGTCGTCGGCATAGACGATTTCATAGACGCCGGCGGGACAGTAAAGCCGTGCCGGTTCGCCGTATTCGGGCAGGTTTTCGCGCACCGGAATCGACGGATCGGCGAGCTTGAGATGGACCGGCTGGTCTTCCTCGTGATTGGTGCTCGACAGGAACACCGACGACAGTTTGTCGAAGGACACTTTGCCGTCAGGCTTGGGATAGGCGATCGGCTTGACCTGCGAGATCGGCTTCAATGTCGCCCAGTCGGGCTTGCCGTGCTTCAAGGTGCCGAGCGGCGAAAAGCCGAACAGTTCGTTGATCCACATGTCGATGCCGCCGAGGCCAATACCGAGCAACGTGCCAAGCTTCGACCAGAGCGGTTTGGCGTTGCGGACCTTGTAAAGATCGCGGCCAATGTCGGACGAACGCCAAGCTTCCTCGTAGCCGAGCAATTCATCATATTCACGGCCGGCAGCGAGCGCCTGCGCCACATGTTCCGCCGCCAGCATTCCTGACAGGATCGCATTGTGCGAGCCCTTGATGCGCGGCACGTTGACGAAGCCCGCGGCGCAACCGACCAGCGCGCCGCCGGGGAAGCAGAGTTTCGGCACGCTCTGATAGCCGCCCTCGGTGATGGCCCGGGCGCCATAGGAGATGCGCTTGCCGCCTTCGAAGGCCGGCGCAATCATCGGATGGGCCTTGAAGCGCTGGAATTCATCGAACGGCGACAGGGTCGGATTCGAATAATTGAGATGGACGACAAAGCCGACGGCTACCAGCCCGTCCTCGAAATGATAGAGGAAGGAGCCGCCGCCGGTGCCATTGTCGAGCGGCCAGCCGAAGGAATGCTGCACCAGACCGGGCTTGTGTTTCGCCGGGTCGATCTGCCAGAGCTCTTTCAGGCCGATGCCGTATTTCTGCGGCTCGCGATTCTGCGCCAGTTCGAATTTGGCGATGATCTGCTTGCTGAGCGAGCCGCGCGCGCCTTCAGCCAGCAAGGTATATTTGCCGCGCAGTTCCATGCCGCGGGTGAAGCCGCTCTTGTGTTCACCATTCTTGCCGACGCCCATGTCGCCGGTGGCGATGCCGCGCACCGCGCCATTGTCATCATAAAGCACTTCGGCGGCGGCGAAGCCCGGATAGATTTCGACACCGAGCGCTTCGGCGCGCTGGCCGAGAAAGCGTGTCATATTGGCCAGCGAGCCGATGAAGTTGCCGTGATTGTTCATCAGGCGCGGCATGATGAAGTTCGGCAGCCGGATCCCGCCGGAAGGTCCGAGCATGTAGAAGCGATCCGCATTGACCTGCGTCGTCAGTGGCCGCTCCGGATCCTCGCGCCAATCGGGCAGCAGACGATCAAGGCCGATCGGATCGATCACCGCGCCGGACAGGATATGCGCGCCGACTTCCGAGCCCTTCTCGACGACGACAACCGTGGCGTCGGGCGCGATCTGCTTCAGGCGGATCGCCGCCGCAAGACCAGCCGGCCCGGCGCCGACGATGACAACGTCATAATCCATGCCCTCGCGTTCGGGCAGATCGGATGCGGCGTTATCGGCCATATGGGGTGTTCCTCGCGCTGATTGGGCTCGATATAGTTCATATATAAACTATATGGTGGATGCACAAGCAGAAATAACGCTTTACGCTGCGCGGGCAAGTCGATTCCAAAGTAGGCGTTTCAGCCCTCGGGCTTGATATTGGCCTTTTTCACCAGCTGTCCCCATTCGTCGATGGAGTCCAGGTAGGCCTTCTGCGCCGCTTCCGCCGAGACGCTGTAGGGCTCGGCCCCATATCTCAGGATGAACTCCTGCCCCGTCGGGCTGGCGACGATGTCGACGAACCATTTGTTGATCTGCTCGACGACAGGCTTCGGCGTACCGACGGGCACCATGACGCCGAAGAAGCCGGGCACGTTCAAGCCTTTGACGCCCTGCTCCTGCATGGTGGGGATTTCAGGATTGGCGCGATAACGCTCCAGCGCGCCCGTCGCCAGGATCCGCAGCCGGCCTTCGCGCGCCTGCGAATTGGCAAAGACGCCATCATTGAACGAAAAGTCGACCGCGCCGCTGAGAATATCGTTCAGGGAATCCGGCGCCGTTCTGTAAGGGACTTCGACCGCCTTGAGCTGCATGATCTCCTTGAACAAGTTGCCCATCAGCCGACCCGGCGGCGATGTGGTGGCGAAGGTGGCCTTGTCGCCTTTCTCGCGCGCATAGGCGACGACATCGCCGACGTTCTTCCACGGACGCTTGGCGTCGATGGTCATATAAAAAGAGAACTTCAGCAGGGTCGCGACCGTCTCGATCGTCTTCTCGATATCGACCGGCGTGTTCTTGAACATGAACTTGTTGGCGGCAAGCGATGTCGGCGAGTGAATGAAGATCGTATAGCCGTCCGGCCTGGCGCGGGCGACATATTCAGTGGCGATATTGCCGTTGGCACCCGGCTTGTTCTCGACGATCACCGGCTTGCCGATGAGCGGACGCGCCTGGTCGGCGAAAAAACGCGCCCAGATATCGGCGCCGCTGCCGGGCGGAAAGGCCGAGATGACGCGCACGTCGCGCGAGGGATAAGCATCGCCCTGCGCCAGTACGACGGCTGGAATACCGGCCACCAGTCCGGCCATGAGAACCGGCGCGCAGCGGCGGCCGAAAGCTTCGGCGATTGCTCTCATGTCCCCTCCCCGGCGCTTTGCGCCTTTGTTCTCCGGCTTATCAGACGGTCATCGACTTGGGTGGTTCAATGCCTTCCCAAGGCTTGTCGACGATGTCGAAAACGACACCGTCGGGCCCGCGGAACTTCTGTTCCGCATGGGAGCCAGGGGGCACAGCATATTGTGCGTCCATGGCTTCAGCACCCAAAGCCTGCAGACGGTCCATCCATGCTTCCACATTGTCGACCATCACACCGAAATGGTGCAGCCCGACATAGTCCATGCCCTTGCCGAGCTGATCATTGGCGAATTTCAGGATGGCGATGTTGAGTGTGCCGTCGGTCAGAAACACGCCGGACGGACGCGCCGCGACTTCCGGATTATTGGGATCAATGCCGAACCGGCGCAGTTCGCGAAAGCCGAACGCGGACTTGTAGAAGTCCGCGGCCTTGCCGGGATGATCGCTGGCAAGAGCGATATGACGGATCTGAAGCATGAATAGTCCTCCCGCGCCCATTGTTGCGCGCGGGAAACTGTTCGGCAAGTCTCTTCAGAGAAGCCTCTTCAAGCCTGCATCAGGCGGTGCTGGCCGCCTTCTTGCCCAGCGCCGCCTGAGCCGCCGCAAGCCGTGCGATCGGCACGCGGTAAGGCGAGCAGGAGACGTAATCGAGGTTGACCTCTTCGCAGAAGTGGATCGACGCCGGATCGCCGCCGTGCTCACCGCAGATTCCAAGCTTGATGCCGGGCCGGGTCTTGCTGCCGCGCTCGGCCGCGATCCTGACCAGTTCGCCGACGCCTTCCTGATCGAGCGTCACGAACGGATCAGCCGGCAGAATTCCCTTGGTCGTATAGGGACCGAGGAAGGACGCGGCGTCGTCGCGCGAAATACCCAGCGCCGTCTGCGTGAGATCGTTGGTGCCGAACGAGAAGAACTCGGCCGACTGGGCAATCTCGCCGGCGCGCAGCGCCGCGCGCGGCAATTCGATCATGGTGCCGACCATGTAGGGAACCTTGACCCCGGTTTCCTTTTCTACGGCTGCGGCCATCGCGTCGATGCGCGTCTTGGTGAGATCGAATTCCGCCTTCGTCATCACCAGCGGCACCATGACTTCGGCGGTCACGGGCTTGCCGGTCGTCTTGCTGGCCTCCACCGCGCCTTCGAAGATAGCGCGCGCCTGCATTTCAGCGATTTCCGGATAGGCGATGGCGATGCGCACGCCGCGGAAGCCGAGCATGGGGTTGAACTCATGCAGTTCAGCTGCGCGGCTCTTCAGCTTCTCGACGCTGGCGCCCATCGCCTGCGCCACTTCGGCGATTTCCGCGTCCGTATGCGGCAGGAATTCATGCAGCGGCGGATCGAGCAGACGGATCGTGACCGGCAGGCCGGACATGATCTCGAACAGCTCGGCGAAATCCTTGCGTTGCATCGGCAGCAGCTTCGCCAGCGCTGCTCGGCGACCCTTCTCGTCGTCGGAGAGGATCATCTCGCGCACGGCGAGAATGCGGTCGCCTTCAAAGAACATGTGCTCGGTGCGGCAGAGGCCGATGCCGTCGGCGCCGAAATTGCGCGCCACGCGCGCGTCCGCCGGCGTCTCGGCGTTGGTGCGCACCTTCATGCGACGGACCTTGTCGGCCCAGCTCATCAATGTCGCGAATTCGCCCGAGAGCTCCGGCTCGAGCATGGCGACAGACCCTTGCAGCACTTGTCCAGTCGACCCGTCGATGGTGATGATGTCGCCCTTGCGCAAGGTCTTGCCCATGGCAGTCAGAGTGCCCTGGTTGTAATCGACCTTGATCGTACCGGCGCCGGAGACACAGGGCTTGCCCATGCCGCGCGCAACCACGGCGGCATGAGACGTCATGCCGCCGCGCGTCGTCAGAATGCCCTGGGCCGCGTGCATGCCGTGAATGTCCTCGGGTGAGGTTTCAACGCGCACAAGAATGACTTTGTGGCCGGCCGCTTTCAGCGATTCCGCTTCGTCCGAGTTGAAGACGATCTCGCCGCTGGCAGCGCCGGGCGAAGCCGGAAGACCCGTGGCGATGATGTTGCGCTCCGCTTTCGGATCGATGGTGGGGTGCAGCAATTGATCGAGCGCCGCCGGCTCGACTTTCGCGATCGCCTCTTCGCGCGAGATCAGGCCTTCGTTGGCCATTTCGACGGCGACGCGCAGAGCTGCTTTCGCCGTGCGCTTGCCGTTGCGGGTCTGCAGCATCCACAGCTTGCCGCGCTCGACGGTGAATTCCATGTCCTGCATGTCGCGGTAGTGCTTTTCCAGCAGTTGCGTGACGCGGACGAACTCGCGGAAGCAGTCCGGCAGCGCCGTCTCCATCGAGGGCCTGTCCGAGGAGGCTGCGACGCGGGCAACCTCGGTGATGTTCTGCGGCGTACGAATACCGGCGACGACATCCTCGCCCTGGGCGTTGATGAGAAATTCGCCGTAAAGCTCGCGCTCGCCAGTCGAGGGATTACGCGTGAAGGCGACGCCTGTCGCCGAAGTGTCGCCCATATTGCCGAACACCATCGCCTGCACGGTGACGGCGGTGCCCCAGCTCTCGGGAATGCTGTTGAGACGGCGATAGGTGATGGCGCGCTGGTTCATCCAGGACGAGAAGACAGCGCCGACAGCACCCCACAACTGCTCACGCGGATCCTGGGGAAACGGCTTGCCGCTTTCGCGCGCCACGCACTCCTTGTATTGGCCGACGATCGTGCGCCAGTCCGCCTCCTGCAGATCGGTGTCGAGCATGTAGCCCTTGCGATCCTTGTACTCTTCGAGAATATCCTCGAAATTGTGGTGATCGATATCGAGCACGACGTTCGAATACATCTGGATGAAGCGGCGATAGGAGTCCCAGGCGAAGCGGCTGTCGCCGGCATTCTTCGTCAGCGCCTCGACCGTCACGTCGTTGAGGCCGAGATTGAGCACCGTATCCATCATGCCGGGCATGGAGGCGCGGGCGCCCGAACGCACCGAGACAAGCAGCGGGTTGGCATCGTCACCGAAAACACGCCCGGCGATCTGCCCGGTCTGGGCCAGCGCGGCCTCGACCTCGCCCTGCAGTTCCGTAGGGTAGGTTTTACCGTGGGCATAAAAATAGGTGCAGAGTTCCGTGGTTATGGTGAAGCCAGGAGGAACAGGGAGACCCAGATTGGCCATTTCCGCCAGATTGGCGCCCTTGCCGCCGAGAAGGTTGCGCATTTCGCCAGCGCCTTCGGCCTTGCCGTCACCGAACGTGTAAACCCATTTGGTCATAGATCGAGGCCTCTCAGAAAATTCGCTGTGCTGTTTGCTGCGCCGCATACCCGTATCAGATGACGCGATGTTTGGCCCATAGCCGGATAATTCGCAATTGCTGGATAGGTTCGCGAAATCCTAATCGAATCATTGCGTAAAGGCGAGGTAACCGCGCTCAACTCAGCTTCGGTTCTCAACGCTGGTTCATGCCCTTGCGCAAAGCGGAGCCAAATCCGATCCACGACCATCCGCGAACGATCAGATCGACGCCGATCAGGACGCCCAGGACCTGGAGGTTTCCCGCTGGCCATTGCGTCAAAATCAGCAGCCCTATCAATGTCGTCACAACGCTCGCCATCGGCATGACAGCGCTCTTTCCGTTGATCGGCAACGCGAAATCCGTACGCAGATGGACGATGCCGGCAGCGAGAATCATCAAGCCGATAGCGCCGGAGAAGAATTGAAAGGGCACGAAAGAGGATGCCGCGGCAGAAAGGGCTGCGGCAATATGCAAAAGCCCGGCACGCGCCCATGGGGTCTGCCGGGCGTCATCGCCGCGGGCGTTATGCCCGATCCCAAGTTCGAGCACGGCGGCAATCGCCATCAATATGCCCACCGGGATCAGCGACAGCACGCGCGACTGGGTCACGATAGCGATCGCAGCCATTCCCAGCACGATGGTGATGAGGCCGGTGACCATCAACTGGCGCGAACGCGGCGCAAGCCGCACGACAGCCGTCACGAGATAGGCGCGAAATTCGGCGCCCGGATCAGGCGTTGTCTGCGGCTCGCTCATCGCGGCGCGGTTCCGGAATTGATCGTTGAGAGAAATATCGCCCGCAATGTTTCACCTCGAAGCTTTGTTTTTCGCCTGTCATCAAATTTTTTTACAAAACGTCAAACGCTTACGTCCAATGTCAGACTTGCGTTTCATGTCTTGCGCAGAGCAGCCCCATGACCTTGGCCGTTAGCAAGTTGCCGACCGATCCGGACTTCAAACATGAAAAGCATGGGTCGCGCAACGCGCCATCGGACAGGATGCTGAGCCTGCTGGTCGACGGCGACAAGGATCTGGTCGGCCTGTTCGCCTATTCGCTGCATCAGCAAAACCTCCGCGATTGGTGCATGGCTTTCGAGGTCACCCATGGTCGCGGTCCCGACAACGCGGATATCCGCCATTTCGAACTCGGCGAACATACGCAGCGGCGCCGTGCGGCTTACCGCCGGGAAGCCGAATGGCGGCTGGCGCGGCAGAGCCAGGATTTGTCTGGCTCTGCCAATGCTACGCAGTCCATCATCCAGCGTGCCTATTTATCCGCCAGCCGCGAGGTTGCCCTGTCAAACAGGCCCTGGCGCAAGATGGCCCGTCTGCTTTCCGGCGGGACCATGCTGCGGCGCAGGCGTGCGGCAGGCCGGGAGGATGCGCGGCGCAATGGCGCGGGCGCCAACGAGAGCTGAGCCTGCCCAACATTTGCAGCTTTTTCCGCAAGTTAACAACATAATAGCGCTAGCCGACGAACTGGTGTAAGCCCGTGGCTGCTCTATATTCGTTTTGAGAAATGCGGCAAGCCACCCCGGGCCAGCAGTGACACACGCTTCGAAAACACCGATTCTCGACAAGGTTCCGACTCCCGATCAGCTCAGAAAGCTTCCTGAATCGGATCTGCCCCAGGTCGCGAACGAATTGCGCCAGGAGACGATCGACGCCGTTTCCGTGACCGGCGGCCATCTGGGCGCCGGCCTCGGGGTCGTCGAGCTGACAGTCGCCTTGCATTACGTGTTCGACACGCCGCGCGACCGGCTGATCTGGGACGTCGGCCATCAGGCCTATCCGCACAAGATCCTGACAGGGCGACGCGACCGCATCCGAACCCTGCGTCAGGGCGGCGGTCTCTCCGGTTTCACCAAGCGTTCCGAGAGCCCCTACGATCCGTTCGGCGCGGCGCATTCCTCGACATCGATTTCGGCCGGACTCGGCATGGCGGTGGCGCGAGATCTGTCGCATGGCGACAACAAGGTCATCTGCGTCATCGGCGACGGCGCCATGTCGGCCGGCATGGCCTATGAAGCCATGAACAATGCCGGGCATCTGCATTCGCGGCTGATCGTCATTCTCAACGACAACGACATGTCGATCGCGCCGCCGACCGGCGGCATGTCGGCCTATCTGGCGCGGCTGGTCTCGGGCGGCGCCTACCGGACGATCCGCGAAGCGGCCAAGCAGCTCGCCACGCATCTGCCGAAGTTCCTCTACCAGAAGGCCAAGAAAGCGGAAGTTTTCTCGCGCGGCTACTGGATGGGCGGCACCCTGTTCGAGGAGCTCGGCTTCTATTATGTCGGCCCGATCGACGGCCACAACATCGATCATCTTCTGCCGGTGCTGAAGAATGTGCGCGACAACGCCACCGGCCCGGTGCTGGTCCACGTCGTCACCAAGAAAGGCAAAGGCTATCCGCCGGCCGAGGCCTCGCCCGACAAATACCACGGCGTCAATACATTCGATGTGGTGACTGGCGCGCAGGCGAAGCCGAAGGCGAATGCGCCTTCCTATACGAAGGTCTTCGCCGAAAGCCTGATCAAGGAAGCCGGACACGACGACAAGATCGTCGCCATCACGGCCGCCATGCCGTCCGGCACCGGCCTCGATCTGTTCGGCAAAACGTTTCCGGATCGCACCTTCGATGTCGGCATCGCCGAGCAGCATGCGGTGACCTTCGCCGCGGGCCTCGCCACCGAAGGCTACAAGCCGTTCTGTGCGATCTATTCAACATTCCTGCAGCGCGGCTATGACCAGGTGGTCCACGACGTCGCGATCCAGAACCTGCCGGTGCGCTTCGCGCTCGACCGCGCCGGCCTCGTCGGCGCCGACGGCCCGACGCATGCGGGCGCCTTCGATGTCGCCTATCTCGCCTGCCTGCCGAATATGGTGGTGATGGCGGCGGCCGACGAGGCGGAGCTGGTTCACATGGTCGCCACGGCGGCGGCGCATGACAGCGGCCCCATCGCGTTCCGCTATCCGCGTGGCGAAGGCGTCGGCGTCGAAATGCCGGAACACGGCAAGGTGCTGGAGATCGGCAAGGGCCGCATCCTGCGACAGGGCACTCAGATCGCACTGTTCTCGCTCGGCACGCGGCTGGCGGAAGCGATGCGGGCGGCGGAAGACCTGGCCGCCTATGGCCTCTCGACGACAGTCGCCGATGCGCGCTTCGCCAAGCCGCTCGACATGGACCTGCTGCGCAAGCTCGCCGCCAACCATGACGTGCTGATCACCATCGAGGATGGATCGATCGGCGGCTTCGGCTCGCATGTGCTGCAAGCGCTGACCGATGACGGCACGCTCGACCGCGCCGGACTGAAAGTGCGCTCGATGATCCTGCCCGACAGTTATCTCGACCACGACAAGCCGGAACGCATGTATGTGACGGCCGGGCTCGACGCCAAATCGATCGTCGCGAAAGTGCTCGATGTGCTGGGCCGCAGCGACGATGCGCGCGGCATGATTGCATGACCAGCAGACCGGTTGACGAGGCGGCGACGTCTCGCGCGCTCGATCTCTGGTTTGCATCCATGCCGGCGGTGTTCGTCTTCTTCTGGTCGACGGGTTTCATCGCCGGCAAGCTGGGGCTTGGGTCAGCAGCGCCGTTCACCTTGCTGCTCTACCGGTTCGCCATCGTCACGGCCATTCTGGTTGTCGTCTCGGCGATCCAGCGCGCGCCATGGCCCAAGCGCGAAGATTTGCTCACCATCGCCATCGGCGGCATTCTGGTGCATGCCGGTTATCTCGGCGCGACGTTCGCGGCGATGACGGCGGGCGTCGAAGCCGGCGTATCGGCGCTGATGGCAGGATTGCAGCCGATCTTGACAGCCGTGCTGGCGGCGCCGTTTCTGGGAGAGCGCACGACAGGTCGGCAATGGGCGGGCCTTGTCATCGGCCTGACCGGCACGACACTCGTCGTATGGAACAAGCTCGGCCTGGGAATGGGTACGCCTCTGGGCATGTTCTACGCGTTCCTGTCGGCGGTCTGCATAACGGCGGGGACGCTGTGGCAGAAACGGTTCGGCGGCCGCATGGATCTGCGCACCGGCTCGGTCGTGCAATTCGTCGCCTCCGGCCTCGTCATCCTGCCGCTCGCCTGGTGGGAAGGCTTCCGCCACACCTGGACGCCGGAGCTGGTGATCTCGCTGGCCTGGCTGTGCATCGTGCTGTCGGTCGGCACCATCAGCCTGTTGTTCGTGCTGATCCGGCGCGGCGCGGCATCGGAAGTCGCGAGCCTGTTCTTCCTGGTGCCGCCGACGACGGCGCTGATGGCCTACTTCCTGTTCCACGAAACGCTCGGGCCGATGGCGTTCGCCGGCATGGTGCTCGTCGTGATCGCCGTCGCCATGGTGTCCTGGAAGACCAAGCCGCGCTGAGCCTGGTTTCGCTGCCAGTATTTTCTTCAGAAACACCGAACACACGGCCGAGCTTGTGCTGCTTCTCAGGCATGTGTCGCGCCCCGACACCCTTGACGATCCACCTATTGTTATATTGAATAACAATTATCGCAGGACGCGCTGCCAACCCGGCTGAAAGCGCGTGTGAGGGGGAAACGGTGGCGACGGCGCAAGCGACGATGGCTGAGGCGAAACTGCCTCCAGGTGCGCAGCCCCTGAAGCCGATCGCCTATGCCAGGATGCGCGCACGGTTCGACGAGCGTCCCGACGGCACGATTTACCTGCGCCACGAAGAAGACCTGAAACCCTATCCGCTGAAGCTCGCCGACCGGCTCGTCCATTGGGCGGAACAGACGCCCGACGCCGTGCTGATCGCCGAGCGCAATAGCGAAGGCGGCTGGCGCAAGATAACCTATGCGGAGGCGCTGGCCGCCGCACGCGCCATCGGCACCGCGCTCCTGCCCTACAAGCTCGAGCCCGAACGGCCGCTCGCCATTCTGTCGGGCAACAGTGTCGATCATGCGCTGATGTCGCTCGCCTGTCTTTATGCCGGCATTCCGTGGTGCGCGGTGTCGCCGGCCTATGCGCTGGTGTCGCAGGATTTCGGCAAGCTGAAATTCGTCATGCAGAAGCTGACGCCGGGTTTTGTATTTGCTGAAGACGGCGCGCCGTTCGTGCGCGCCATCGCCGCCTGTGTCGATCCCGACATTCCGGTCGCCGTATCGCGCAACCCGCCGGGACGTTCGGCACTGCTGTTGCACGATCTTCTGGCCACCGCACCGTCACCAAAGGTCGACGCGGCTTATCGGGCGATCAAGCCGGACGATATCGCGAAATTCCTGCTGACATCCGGCTCGACGGGAAGCCCGAAGGCCGTCGTCAACACGCAGCGCATGTGGTGCGCCAATCTGGCGATGATCGAGCAGACGATCGTCTGCCTCGGCGAGACCCGCCCCGTGCTCGTCGACTGGCTGCCGTGGAACCATACGTTCGGCGGCAACCATAATTTCGGCATGACCGTCTATCACGGCGGCGCGCTTTATATTGACGATGGCAAGCCGACGCCGAGCGGTATCGCCGCAACGGTACGAAACCTGCGCGAGATCGCGCCGACCTGCTATTTCAACGTGCCGAAAGGGTACGAATCCCTGGTGCCGCATCTGCGCGCCGACGCAGAGCTGCGGCGCAATTTCTTCTCGCGATTGCAGTTCAATTTCTTCGCCGGCGCGGCGCTGTCGCAGCACGTGTGGGACGCGCTCGACGAACTGTCGGTCGCCGAAACCGGCTATCGCATTCCGATGTTGACGGGGCTCGGCGCCACCGAGACAGCACCTTCGGCGCTGTTCAACTGGCCCGGGCCAAGTCTTGCCGGCTGGCTGGGCCTGCCGGTGCCGGGGCTCGAGATGAAGCTCGTGCCCACGGACGATCGCTATGACGCGCGCGTGCGCGGCCCCAATGTCATGCCCGGCTACTGGCGCGAGCCGCAGCTCACCGCCGCGGCCTTCGACGAAGAAGGTTTTTACAAGTTCGGCGATGCGGTGCGCTTCGTCGATCCGGGCGACCGGCAGCAGGGTCTGCTGTTCGATGGCCGCGTCTCGGAAGACTTCAAGCTGGCAACCGGAACCTGGGTCAATGTGGGCGCGCTGCGCACCGGGCTCATCCGCGCCTGCGCGCCGCTGGTGCGCGATGTCGTCATCGCCGGCATCAACCGCGATTATCTCGTGGCGCTGATCCTGCTCGACGAGGACGCATCGTGCGGGGTTGCGTCCGACTTGCCACCCAAACCCGGCCTCAACGCGCTGGCCCATCACCCCGCCGTCCGCGCGGGCATTGCCGCCGGGCTGACAGAGCATCTGGCGCAAAGCACCGGTTCCTCGACCCGGATCCATAGGGCCTGGATCATCGACACGCCGCCATCGCTCGATCTCGGCGAAGTGACCGACAAGGGCTCGATCAACCAGCGCGCCGTGTTGCAGGCGCGCACGGCGATCGTCGAGCAGATCTATGGCGATGCGCTGCCAGCCGATGTCATCGAAATGGGCAAGGTGGGCTGATGGCGTGTTCGACAAAAGCAGCATTTGCGCTACGCGCCGCAATCGGATTGCATGAGCAGCGGACGGTCTGCCGCCAGCACGATTTTAACTCCGGCCTGTATTGAGGAGAACAGTATGAACCCCAAAGGATTGGTGGCGGTCGTCACGGGCGGCGCGTCGGGCCTGGGCGAGGCGACGGCCCGCCGCCTCGCCGCGAACGGCGCCAAGGTCGCCATCGTCGATCGCGATTCAGAACGCGGCAACAAGGTCGCCGGCGAGATCGGCGGCAAGGCCTATCGGATCGATGTTTCCAGCGCCGCCGAAGCAGAGGCTTTCTTCGCGGCCCTGCCGGGCGATCTTGGTGCCCCTCGCATTCTGGTCAATTGCGCCGGCATCGCTGTCGCCGGACGCATGGTCGGCCGCAACGGCCCGCATGACCTCGCCGAATTCAGCAAGGTCATCAACGTCAATCTCGTCGGCTCCTTCAACATGATGCGTCTCGCAGGCACTGCGATGACCAAGCTCGAGCCGCTGGAAACCGGTGAACGCGGCGTCATGATCTCGACCGCTTCCGTCGCCGCTTACGACGGCCAGATCGGACAGGCGGCCTATGCCGCGTCCAAGGGCGGCATCGTAGCGCTGACCTTGCCGATCGCGCGTGAGCTGGCGCAGTTCGGCGTACGTGCGCTTGCCATTGCGCCGGGCCTGTTCAAGACGCCGCTGCTGGCGCAACTGCCGCAGGAGGCGCAGGATTCGCTGGCAACGGCAATTCCCTTCCCGCATCGTCTGGGCGCGCCGGAGGAATATTCGGCGCTGGCGCTGCACATGGTCGAAAACGCCTATCTGAACGGCGAGGTGGTGCGCCTCGACGGGTCGCTGCGGATGGCGCCGAAATAGTTTTAATCAAGACGCAAGATGAGGGAACAAGCATGCACGTCAGATACGGAATATCCACACTGGCCCTGGCATTGGTGCTCGCCACGACGTTTGGCTTGGCAGGCGCGGCGCAGGCCGATGTCACGATCGGCATTTCGCTGTCGACCACAGGCCCCGCAGCGGCGCTGGGCATCCCCGAGAAGAACATGGTCGAACTCCTGCTGCCGAAAGAGATCGGCGGCGAGAAGCTGAAGGTCATCGTGCTCGATGACGCCGGCGACGCAACCCAGGCAACGACGAATGCGCGGCGTTTCGTTACTGACGACAAGGCCGATCTCATCATCGGATCGTCGTCGACACCGCCGTCGCATGCCATCAACGCCGTGGCGCTGGAAACCGGCACGCCGCACTTCGCGCTCAGCCCCGTGGCCATTCCGCCGGAGCGGATGAAATACACGTTCATGCTGCCGCAGGACGCCAGGCTGATGGCCGACGTCATCTTCAAGCATATGAAGAGCAAGGGCGTGACGACCGTCGGCGTGATCGGATTTTCCGACTCCTATGGCGATCTCTGGCTCGACCAGTTCAAGCGTCTCGCCGAACCGATGGGCCTGAAGCTCGTCGCCAACGAGCGTTATGCGCGCGCGGATACGTCCGTGACCGGCCAGACCTTGAAGGTCATCGCGGCGCGGCCCGATGCGGTGCTTGTCGGCGCCTCGGGAACAGGCGCGGCGCTGCCGCAGATCGCCCTGCGCGAGCGCGGCTACACGGGTCCGATCTATCAGACCCATGGCGCTGCGACGAAGGACTTCGTACGCATCGCCGGCAAGTCGGCCGAGGGCACGATCCTCGCATCGGGCCCGGCCATCGTGCCGAACATGGTGCAGGATCCCGGCATCAAGCGTGAAGCCGAAACCTATGTGAAACTGTACGAGGGCAAGTACGGCAAGGATTCAGCGACCCAGTTCGGCGCCCATGCCTATGACTCCTTCAAAATCCTCGAGCGCATCATTCCCGTTGCTCTGAAGAGCGGTGCGAAGCCCGGCACGAAGGAGTTCCGCGAGGCGCTTCTGAAAGCGCTGGAAAGCGAAAAGGAAATCGTCGCCTCGCAGGGCATCTACAACTTCACGCCCACGGATCACGCCGGCCTCGATGAGCGGGCGCGCGTGCTCCTGTCGGTGAAGAACGGCGACTGGGCTCCCGCGCCTTAAAAGGTTCCTCCCGCGACTGCGTGTGCAACAGGCAGACGCGACCTTGAAGCCGGAGCGGCAACGCTCCGGCTTTTTTAATGCCCGCCAAGGCCGAGATAGGTTTCGACGACCTTCGGATCGGCGGCGAGATCGCTTGCCTTGCCGCTCATCGTCACCTTGCCGAGCTCCATGACATAGGCATGATCGGCGACGCGCAGCGCCGCGCGGGCATTCTGTTCGATCAGCAGGATGGAAACGCCGGCTTCACGCAGGGCGACGATGATGTCGAAAATATCGGCAACGATGCGCGGCGCCAGACCGAGGCTCGGCTCATCCAGCATGAGCAGACGCGGCGCCGCCATCAGAGCCCTGCCCATGGCCAGCATCTGACGCTCACCACCCGACAAAGTACCGGCGATCTGCTGGCGGCGTTCCTTGAGGCGTGGAAAACGTGTGAACACCTCTTCAAGGCGCGTTGCGCGATCGGCCGGCTTGCGCAGGAATCCGCCGAGCAGGAGATTGTCCTCGACCGGCATGGTGGTGAACAATTCGCGCCGTTCCGGCACCAGGCAGAGGCCGTCGGCAACCCGTTGCTCCACCGGCCGGCGCTCTCTGGCGATGCCATCGAACATGATCGCGCCGGTCGACGGCAGTATGCCCATGACGGCATTGAGAAGCGTCGTCTTGCCGGCGCCGTTGGCGCCGATCACGGTGACGATCTCCCCTTTGGGAACATTGAGCGAGACGCCGTTGACCGCCTCGACCTTGCCGTAGGCCACCTTGAGATCGCGGACGTCCAGCAGAGGCGCGCTCATGCGGAGGCTCCCAGATAGGCCTCGATGACGGCAGGATTGACGCGTATTTCCGCCGGCGATCCGGCAGCGATGCGCGTGCCGAAATCAAGGACGACGATGTGGTCCGTCAGTTCCATGACGAATCCCATATCGTGCTCGACGAGGAGAATGCTCATGCCCTCGTCGCGCAATTGCGACAGCAGGCGCGCGAGCTGCTGTTTTTCGAAATGACGCAGGCCCGCCGCCGGCTCGTCGAGCAGCAGCAGTTTCGGGTCGAGGCAGAGGGCGCGGGCGATTTCGAGAATGCGCAACTGGCCCAGAGCCAGCGAGCCCGCCTGCAGCATCATCTGGTCCTTCAGGCCGACGCGCTCGATCTGGCGGGCGGCATCCGCCATGATGCGCGCCTCTTCCGCGCGGTCGAGACGGAAAGTGGCGGCGAAGACACCGGCCTTGCCGCGCAGATGCGCGCCCAGCGCCACATTGTCGAGGACGCTCATATCGGGCAGCACTTTCACATGCTGGAAGGTACGCGCCATGCCGCGCGCCGCGATCCGGCGCGGCGTTTCGCCGTCGATGCGCACGCCATCAAACGAGACGGTTCCCGCCGTGAGCGGCAGAAGCCCGGACGCCAGATTGAACGTGGTGCTTTTGCCAGCGCCGTTGGGGCCGATCAGTGCGACGATATCGCCGCTCTTCACCGATAGATCGACATCGTTGACGGCGATGAGACCCTGGAACGCCTTGCGCACGCGCTCAAGCGACAGAAGATTACCGCCACGCGCCGGCAAGCCTCGCACCGGCAAAGGCGCGGCATCGGCGACGATCTTCGGCGCGGGCGATTTCGGCAGCAGACGTTCGACGAACACCCACAAGCCACCCGGCGCTTTCTGCAGGATCAGCACCAACACGACGCCGAAGACAACGGGCTCCCAATTGGCGGTGTGGCCGAGCAGTGCCGGCAGGACGCGCTGCAGCGCCTCCTTCAACAGGATGACGAGCGTCGAGCCGAAAAGCGCGGCAACGACATGGCCGGTGCCGCCGGCAACCGCCATGAACAGATATTCGATGCTGGCGCCGATGCCGAAGGGTGTCGGCGTCACGGCGCGCTGCACATGCGCATAGAGCCAGCCGGAGACCGAGGCGAGCAGCGCCGCATACACGAAGACGATCAGCTTGACTCTCACCGTATCGACGCCGAAAGCCTCGGCGGCCTTGGTGCCGCCGCGCAGGGCGCGAATGGCGCGGCCCATGCGCGAATCGAGCAGATTGCTGGTGGCGAGGCAGGCGGCGAGAACGAAGGCCCAGATGACGTAGAAGACCGAGCGGCTGTCGCTGAGCTGGGTGCCTGCGATCGACAGCGGCGGAATGCCGGTGATGCCATCGTTGCGGCCAAGGATCTCGAGCTTGCCGAATAGAAAGTAGATGGCGATGCCCCAGGCAATCGTGCCGAGCGGCAGATAATGGCCCGAAAGGCGAACCGTGATGAAGCCCAGCGCCAGAGCGACGATCAGGGTTACGGCCAGGGCGGCAAACAGAGTCAGCCACGGCGAGATGCCGTATTGGGTTGTCAGCAGGGCCGTCGCATAAGCGCCGAAACCGCAGAATGTCGCCTGGCCAAATGACGTCATACCGCCGACGCCCGTCAGCAGCACGAGGCCGATAACGACCAGCGCAGCAAGGCCGATGTTGTCGAGCAGGGTCACCCAATAGACGGGAATGGCCGGAATAGCGGGCACGATGGCCAGCGCCACTGCCGCGAGCCAGAAGATGATGCGGCGCGGGTTCATCATGTTCGTGAGGAGATCAGCCATGACTAGTCCTCCTCATCGGCATGGCCATGGGCGAACGACAGCCAGATCAGCACGGGAATGATGAGCGTGAAGACGATGACTTCCTTGAAATTGCTGGCGTAGAAAGAAGCAAAGCTCTCGACCATGCCGACCCCGATGGCGGCGAGCGCCGTCAACGGATAGCTCGCCAGGGAACCGATGATCGCGGCGATGAAGCCTTTCAGGCTGATGAGGAAGCCCGAGTCGTAAAACACCGTCGCAAAAGGGACGATGAGGACCCCCGACAATGCGCCGAGCACGGCGGCGAGACCAAAGGCGATCGAGCCTGACAGCGACGTGCTGATGCCTACGAGCCTGGCGCCGAGACGGTTGACCGCCGTCGCTCGCAGCGCCTTGCCGAAGAGCGGCTTGTGGAAAAAGAAGCTCAGCGCCAGCATTGAGGCCAGCGATACCGCATAGACTGAGAGCGTCTGCCCGGTGAAGATGAGCGGCCCCGCCGGTACGGTTAAATCGGTCAATGGGCGGGCACGAAATCCTTCCGCGCCGAAGAAGACGAGGCCGAGCCCGGTCATCGCCAGATGCACGCCGATCGCGACGATCATCAAGGTCAGCACGCTGGCTTCGGCGACGGGGCGAAAGGCGATCGTGTAGAGATAAGGCCCCATCGGCGCGATGATGACGAGGGTAAGCGCGACACTCGCCCATGTCGGCAGTTTCATCGGCGCAAGCCACCAGGTCGCGGCGGCGATGACCACCGGCAGCAGCAGGTTGAGCGCCGCGGCGCGGCTCAGGCGGGCCAGATCCATGTCGCGCCAGCCGTTCCAGAGTTGGGACAGGAAAGCGCAGACGCCGAAAACGAGCAGGAGCCCGATCGTGCCCGGCACTTTGCCGGTGTCGAGCATGGCGAGCGTCAGGGCGCCGTAGGCGACGAATTCCCCTTGCGGGACAAAGATGACCCGTGTGACTGTGAAGACGAGAACAAGCGCTATTCCCAACAGCGCATAGATAGCGCCATTGGTCACTCCATCCTGTATCAAGAACAGAAGGATGGTTGCATCCATCCGGCCTCTCCCCGCCGCCCGTCGGGCCGCCGCCTCGTTGAAGCCGGTGCACATCCTGAAAGCGCATCCCTCCCGCGCTTGCCATCATGCCCCGGCCAATATTATAATGATGTATAATTGTTATATCATATAATCAATTGAAAAATTCTCCGGGGCGGACTTATCATGACGAGTGATGTGCGGGTCAAAAGCAGGCGCCCTGCCCCAACCCGACGCAAGCCGGACGCACGCAACGTGGCGGAGGATGGCGCTTCAGGCAATCCATCGACCGAACCTGGAGGCGTCGAGCTCGGAGATCTGGCTGACATGACAGGCTACGCGTTGCGCCGCGCACAGATCGCCGTGTTCGAGGATTTCCGCCGCACGGTCGGCAGGATCGGCCTGCGGCCGGCGCAGTTCAGCGTCATGATCGTCATCCAGCGCACGCCGGGCCTCAAGCAGACAGAGGTGGCCAATGCGCTTGGCATCCAGCGCACGAACTTCGTCGCCATGGTCAACGAGCTCGAGCGTCTCGGCTGGGTCGAGCGGCGCGCCCTCGACCGGCGCTCGCATGCGCTGCATCTGACCAAGGCCGGTCAAAGCAAGCTGAACGAGGCATTGGCGATCGAGCGCAAGCAGGAAGCGCTGTACGACAGGATTCTCGGCCCCGGCGAACGGCTGAAGCTGCTCGACATGCTGCGGCGGCTGCAGGTGAGCCTCGAAGCGTGACAACTTCCGCAGCCCATGTCAGTCCCGACGCGCCGCAGGCGCGAGCGGGAAACCAGGCGTTGCAATTGGACTGATGATGGTCATTGGCGTCTGCGGAGTGTTGAATCATCAGGTCTGGATTCCCGCTCGCCTGTTCCGCAGGCGTCGGGAATGACACCTTCAACGTATCTCTTCAGTGAAGCGAAGCGCCGTGGCGAACATGCCGCTGCGATAATAGAACCTGTGGCCGCGAACATTCGCCATCGGCGTATCGAGCAGCAGCTTGCCGCAGCCGAGCGTGCGGCACTCCTCTCGCAGACGCTCCAGAAGAGCCGCGCCATAGCCTGAGCCACGGTCGGCCTCGCTCGTCACCAGATCATCCACATAGATGTGGCGGCCGTGCACGATGTTCTCGCCGATGCGGAAGCCGGCCAGCGCACGCGGCTCGCCATCGACCAGGAGCGCGAACAGACGATAGCCGCTGCTTTTGGAAAGCTGGTGCCAGAGCGCGGCGAACTGAGACGCGCTCGTCAGGTCGGGACGCAGCAGGCGCATGACGGGAAAGCAGGTGGCCGCTTCGATTTCGTTTTCGACTTCGCGGATGTCGGACGTCATTGCGGGTCTTTCTCGGCTTCGCCCTCAGATGGCCGGGCGCTTCTGTTGGACAGACGCACCACACATTCCATCGGCGCGTCTCGCTCGTGCTTTCAACGCATTCATTGTGGATCGGCTCGCGCCGTGATCAAAAGTACGCGATTGATCGGCGGCGCCGACGCCGGCTTTTATTTCAGCCTACGGAAATATTCCATTTGCGGAAATATTCTGAAAGCAAACGAGGCGCACGCATAGCAAAGGGCGGAACCGCGACAGCCCCGCCCTTCAGCACGATCTCAAACTTGATATCAGACGCCTTCGACGATGCGCAGATCGCGCACGCAGCCGCCGGCCAGCGCCTTCAGCGCCGCCTGGTAGCCCGGGCTGTCGTGGGCCTTCTCGGCCGCTTCGACGCTGGGGAATTCAACCACGACCGTGCGCTGCAGAAGGCCTGCTTCATAGGCCTTGGCGGCCGTATTGCGCGCCAGAAACTTGCCGCCGCCGGCTTCGATGGCCGGGCCCGCGAGCTTGGCATAGGCCGCAAGCTTGTCGGTGTCGGACACCGAATGATAGGCGCTGATCCAGTAACCCTTGGCCATAAATTCTCTCCCTGCGGGATGGTTGTTGAAAGGCTGAAAAGCCGTGGCGGCAAAATGGCAGGCCAGGCGGCCAAGGGCAAGTGTCAGGGCAGTGCCCGGGCAGAAGGCAGTCAGTTCCCGATATAAACCCGCGGCAGGGCAAATCGTAGCAATCGCCCCGGGCTGTCATTTCGCCCTTGAATTCCCATCATCTTGCCACCATCTTGCCGCGCGGCGGCGGGATGGCTATTCCCTGTCGCACGAATTGCCGGGTTAATTCCCCGGCCAGGGACAATATCAGGCCTGTTACAGGGGGAACGCATATGACACTCGTCGAGACGCGCGGTCTCGTGAAACGATTTGGTTCGTTCACGGCCGTAAACGATGTGTCGTTTTCGGTGCAGCGAGGGGAGGTCGTCGGTTTTCTAGGCCCCAACGGCGCCGGCAAATCGACCACGATGAAGATCATCGCCGGATTTCTGGAACCCTCATCCGGGGACGCCTTCGTCGGCGGGCATAACAGCCGCACGGATGCGCTGGCCGCCCGCAAGCGGCTGGGCTATCTGCCCGAGGGCGCGCCCGCCTATCCGGACATGACGGTCGGGGATTTTCTCGAATTCATCGCCGCCATGCGCGGCCTCGATGCCGCCACGACGCGCAAGCGTCTCGGCATTCTCGTCGATCGCATCGACCTCGCCGAGGTCTGGAACCGCCGTATCGAAGCTCTTTCGAAAGGCTTCAAGCGCCGCGTCGGCATCGCCCAGGCGCTGGTGCATGACCCCGACGTGCTGATCCTCGACGAGCCGACCGACGGTCTCGATCCGAACCAGAAGCACGAGATGCGCGAGCTCATCCGCGAACTCGCGCCCGAGAAGGCGATCGTCGTCTCGACGCATATTCTCGAAGAGGTGGAGGCGATCTGCACACGGGCGCTGATCATCGCACGCGGCGAGATTCTTGCCGACGGAACGCCGGCCGAGCTGCTCGCCAAGGCGCCGGTGTCCGATCCGGACCGCCAGCGCCTGGTCAAGACAACGCCGCTGGAAGACGCCTTCCGCCATATCACGCTCGAACAGGCAGGAGCCTGAGCGCAATGAGAACGGTTTACCTGGTTTTTCGCCGCGAGTTCGCCGGCTATTTCTCCACCCCCATCGCCGCTGTTTTCCTCATCGTCTTCCTCGGTATGGCAACAGGCCTCACGTTCTTCGTCGCCAGTTTCTTCGACCGGGCGCAGGCGGATATGTCGGCCTTCTTCCTCTGGCATCCCTGGCTCTATCTGGTGCTGATGCCCGCCATCGGCATGCGGCTTTGGGCGGAAGAACGCCGGTCGGGCACGATCGAACTTCTGATGACGCTTCCGGTTCAGCCCTGGCAACTCGTGCTCGGCAAGTGGCTGGCCGCCTGGGTATTCGCCGGCCTCGCGCTGCTGCTCACCATGCCGCTCTGGGCGACGGTGAACTATCTGGGCTCGCCCGACAACGGCGTCATCATTGCCTCCTATCTCGGCTCATGGCTGATGGCGGGCGCTTTCCTGGCGATCTCGGCCGCGGTCTCGGCGCTGACCAAGAACCAGGTGCTGGCCTTCATCGGCGCGGTCGTCGTCGGCTTCCTGTTCGTCATGGCGGGCTTCGATCTCGTGCTTTCGGCCGTCAAGCCGTGGGCGCCGCAGATCGTCGTTCAGGCCATCTCGTCGATGTCCTTCATCGGGCATTTCCAACGCATCACCGACGGCGTGCTCGAAGTGCCGGCGCTGATCTTCTTCGTTTCGCTGATTGCGTTCGCGCTTTGGCTCAATGTGCGCATTCTCGAAGTCAAGAAAGCCGCGTGAGGACACCATGAACCAGAAATCCTTCCACACCGGCCGCCTTGCCATTCTCGCAGCCGTGTTCGCGGCCATCATCTTCGGCTGCATCAATATCGCCAGCTCGGAATTGTTCCGCAGCGCCCGCATCGACCTGACGCAACAGCATCTGTTCTCGCTGTCGCAAGGCACGCGCACGCTGGTCGCCGACCTCAACGAGCCGATCCGCTTCCGCTTCTTCATGTCGTCGGGCCTGACCAAGGAAGCCCCGCAACTGGCGGCCTTCGCCGGGCGCGTGCGCTCCATGCTCGATGCCTATGTGGCCGGCTCGAAAGGCAAGATCGTTCTTGAGACGATCGACGCCAAGCCCTATTCGGAAGATGAAGACCGCGCGGTCGCTTTCGGCATCAGCCCGATCCGCTCGTCGACCGGCGATCGCCTGTTCTTCGGACTGGCGGCGACCAATTCAACCGACGGAAAATCAGTCATCGCGTCGTTTTCGCCTGAGCGCGAGGCCTTTCTCGAATATGATCTGACGCGTCTCGTCGCCGAACTCGGCAAGCGCGGCAAACCTGTCGTCGCCGTGCTCGACGGCCTCGGCATGAACGGCAATCCGCAACTCGGCCTGCGCGAGGCGCAGGTGTTGACGCAGATGAAGCAGTTCTTCGACGTGAAGCCGCTGGAAGGCGAAGTCCAGGAATTGCCGGAAAACACCCGCGTCGTCATGGTGGTGCATCCCCAACACCTGAGCGACAAGACGCTCTACACGCTCGACCAGTGGGCGGTCGGCGGCGGCGCCATGCTGGTGTTCGTCGATCCGAACGCGGAGAACCAGATCGGACCGCGCGGCCAGCCGCCGGCCGATACATCGTCGGATCTGCCGAAGCTGTTCAAGGCCTGGGGCGTCGTCTACGACCCGAAGAAGGCGGTCGCCGATCCGACCTTCGCCTTGCAGACCGAGCGCAACATCGATGGCCGTCCGGTCACCATGCTCAACCTGCCCTGGCTCGCGCTACGCAATGAAGCGCTGCGCAAGGATGATGCCATCCTGGCGCAACTGGCGGCGATCGTCATCACCACCTCCGGTTCGTTCGAGACCAACAAGGAGGGCATGGGCATCCGGCCGCTGATGACGGGATCCGCCCAGGCGGGCACCCTGCCCGCGGCTGACGTGAAGGACCGCACGGCTGACATGCGCAAGCTCGCGACCCAGATCGAAAAGGGCAAGGCGCCGCCGGTCATCGCGGGCCGCCTCACCGGCACCCTGGAGAGCGCCTTCACCGCAAAGCCTGAAGGTTCAACCCGCAAGGAAGAGCATATCGCCAAGGCAACCAAGCCAGCCAACGTCATTCTCGTCGGCGACGCCGACATGGTGATGGACCGCAACTGGGTGCAGCGGCGCAACCTGCTCGGCACGGAAGTGGCGCAGGCTTTCGCCAACAACGGCGACTTTGTCGTCAACGCCATCGAGCAGATGGCGGGCGGCGTGGCGCTGGCCGATCTGCGCGGGCGCGGCGTCTCCTGGCGGCCGTTCGAGCGGATCCAGCAGATGGAGGCTGAGGCCAACGCGCGCTACAGCTCCAAGGAGCAGCAATTGCAGGCGCGCATGAAGGACGCCGAGCAGAAGCTGCAGGATCTGGGACGCGGCGGCAAGGAAGGCTCCAACGAGGTGCTGACGCCGCAGCAGATCGACACTATCGAGAAGTTCAAGACCGAACTGCTGGCGACGCGCGAGGAGTTGCGCACCACGCAATTCGCCTTGCGCCGCGATGTCGACAACCTGAAGTCGACCTTGACCGCACTCAACGTCGCCGGCATCCCGATCGTCGCCGGCCTGATTGCGCTGTTCTTTGCCATGCGGCGGACGCGGCGCGATCCACCGAGCTCGAAAGCCTGAGGATACACACATGAACGTCAAATCAGTCTCAATCCTCGGCGTCGTCGCTGTCCTCGCCATTGCCGGCACCTGGGCGGTTCTGCAGTCATCGCCGCAAGGCATCGCTGCCGACAAGCGTGGCCAGACCGTGTTTCCCGGCCTGATCAACAAAGCCAATGACATCACCGCCATCGCCATTCGCGACAACGACACGACCTTTACGGTCGAGCGGCGCGACAATGGCTTCTTCGACAAGGCGTCCGGCTATGCCGCCAAACCAGAGGCGTTCCGCGATCTCGTCGCCGGCGCCATCGGCCTTGCCTATGAAGAGGGCAAGACCGCCGATCCGACGCGCTACGGCGATCTCGGCCTTGCCGCGCCGGGCAATGCGGAAAAGAGCGGCCGGCAGGTGACATTCACCAACGCCAAGGGCGATGTGCTGGCCGACATCATCGTCGGCAATCGCGACAACACCGTCGGCGGCGCGCGCGGCGGCACGTTCGTGCGCTTCCCCAAGGAGCCGCAGACCTGGCTGGTGCGCGGCGAGATGCGCGTGCCCGTGCCGAACACGGCCTGGTTCGAGATCAACCTGATCAATCTCAACAAGGATGCGCTGGCGAAGCTCGAACTACGTGGCGGCGGACTCGACGAGGTGACCATGGTTGCCGAGAAGAAAGGCGCCGACCTCACCCTGCAATCGCCGCCCGAAGGCCGTGCGCCCGACAGCGGCAAGATCATGCGCCTGTCGTTCATGGTCGATCCGTTGAGCTTCCAGGACGTGCGCAAGCCGACGGCCGAGCCGAAGCCCGACGCGCGCAAGCTGATCGCCACCGGCCACAATGGCATCAGGATCACGGTGACCGGCGTCGGTGAACTGGCGGACGGCTGGGTCCGCATCGGCGTCGAGTCGACCAGCGACGAGTCGAAGAAACAGGCCGATGACCTGAAGCCCAAGATCGGCGGCTTCGAATTCAAGCTCTCGAAGAATGATTCCGACATGCTCGCCTGGGGCATGAAGGATTTCACGCAGGAACCGAAGAGCTGAGGCAATATAGCCCGCAGCAACTACCCCAGAAGCCCTCATCCTGAGGAGCCTGCGCAGCAGGCATCTCGAAGGACGGGGGCGTTGGGCCGCGCTCTACCAACCGCGTCATGCCCGCGCTTGTCGCGGGTATCCACGCGATGACGCTGCTGCAGCTTTTCAGAAAAGCTTTGGCACGCAGCGTTTTCTTTGATTTCTAATGCTCACCACGGCGTGGGTGCCCGGCACAAGGCCGGGCATGACGCGGTGGAGAGATCGTGCCTGATGCCCCCGTCCTTCGAGACGGCGCTGCGCGCCTCCTCAGGATGAGGGCTTCTGTTGGCTTCTTATCACGTTGAACTCAGAAGTGCGGCCGCTCGCTGGCGGACACCGTCGTGCGCAGCATCAGCCGGCGCTCGTTGTCGGGAAAATCCGTGCGGGCATGGGATGAGCAGCGGTTGTCCCAGACGACCAGGTCGCCGACCTGCCATTTGTGCGTATAGACGAACTCCGGTCTCTCGGCATGGTCGAACACCCGATCGAGGATTGGCGCAGCCTCACCGTCTTCCATGCCTTCGAGACCCACGGTCATCAGGCGGTTGACGTAGAGCGACTTGCGGCCCGTCTCCTCATGCGTGCGCACGGCCGGATGGGTGTGGGCTGCGGACGCCTCCGTGCCTTTGCCGTCACCCTTCTGCGTCGAACCATAATTGTAGTGGTGCTTGGCGCGCCGGCCTTCGAGTTGCGCCTTGAGCGCAGGGTCAAGCGTCTCCCAGGCGGCATAGCCGCTGGCGAACAGGGTATCGCCGCCGCGCGAGGGAATCTCGATCGAATAGAGAAACGTCGCCTTGTCGGGAATTTCCGAATGGATCATGTCGTGATGGAACATCATCTCGCCATCGGGCAGTGCGCCGATCGGCTCGCCGTTCTCGCGGATGTTCGAGATCAACATGATGTTCGGCAGCAGGCGATTGAAGCCCGGCGGAAAATATTTCGGCGGCCGGCGGATGTGGCCCAGTTCTCCAAAACTGCTGCTGACTCTCAGATGATCTTCCTGCGTCAGCTTCTGGCCGCGAAAGACGAGAACGATGTGATCGAGCCAAGCCTGATAGATCGCTTTGGAGGTGGCTTCGTCCTGCGGCTTCGACAGGTCGACGCCACGGATTTCAGCGCCGATATGCTCGCTGAGCGGCACGACTTCTATGAGATTGCGGGGAACGACATTCATATTCTTCTCCGGCGTTTCCTGGCTCTTACGAGCGCTTTGCACCTAAAGTACAGGATTCCCGCCAAGGCACGCAAGCTTGGCGTCCACTTGACCGTCCCGCCTGCCTCCCGCAAAGTCACCTCAACGTCGAAACACGTAATGTTGCCAAGAGGAAACCATGTCCAAGCCGAAAGTCTTCATCCACGCGCCGCGCGAAGAGCCGGACGAGGTTCTCAAGACGCTTGAGAACGCCGGCTATGACATCGCCTTCGGCGACAAGGCCTGGCAATTGCCGCGCGGCGAGCATGAAGACGCTCTGACCGAAGCGGCCCGCGACGCGGTGGCGATGATGGGTACGTCGATCCGGCACACGCCGATCTCGCGGAGAGTCATGGAAGCCTCGCAGCGCCTGCGCATCGTCGCAAAGTACACGGTCGGCGTCGATGACGTGGATACGGACGCGGCGACCGATCTCGGCATCCTGGTCTGCCATGCGCCGACCGAAGCCAATTGCTTCGGCGTCGCCGAAACCGCCGTCATGATGATCCTCGCCAGCCTGAAGAAGGCGACCGAACGCGACGCCGCCGTACGCGCCGGCAAGTGGCGCGAGCCGCATCTCGGCACGACATTCCTCGGCGCACGCTCGGACGGCTATGCCGGCATCACCATCGGTCTTGTCGGGCTGGGACGCATTGCGACGCGGGTGGCGCAACTGCTGGCGCCGTGGCGCGTGCGGCTGATCGCCTATGACCCGTATATTCCACCGGCCGACTTCCTGCTCGCGGGCGCGAAAAGCGTCAGCTACGAGACCTTGCTGCGCGAGTCCGACGTGGTGTCCTTCCATGTGGTGCTGACGAAGGAAACCCGCTTCATGCTGCGCGAAGAGCAGATCAGGCTGATGAAGCCCAATGCCATCATCGTCAACACCGCGCGCGGCAAGGTGATCGAGGAAGCGGCGGTGGCGCGCGCCATCGCCGAGGGCCGGCTGCGCGGCGCCGCCATCGACGCGTTCGAGGAAGAGCCGCTGCCGATGGATTCGCCGCTGCGCCAGCTCGGCACCAAAGTGCTGCTGTCACCGCATTCGGCCTCATTCAACGAAGACGGCGAATTGCGCCCCGGCATCCAATGGGCGTTGCGTTCGGTGATGACGGCGCTGGCCGGCGGCATCCCCGACAATGTCTACAACAAGGACGTCATTCCGCGCTGGAAAGAGCGCTTCGGTGGCGCTGCCGTCATCGGCTAGCGGAAACCCTTCTCCCGCCAAAGGCGGGAGAAGGGTTTCGCTGCATTATAGCGGCTCGATGCCCGCGGATTTCACGACCGCCGACCAGCGAGCGAATTCGTCGCGCACGAACTGCGTCAATTCCTTCGGCGTCGACGATCTCGGCTCGATCATCTGCGCGGCGAATTTGGCGACCACTTCCGGATCGGCAAGCACGCTGGCGGCCTGCTTGTGCATGTCATCGAGCATGGCGGGCGGCGTGCCCGGCGGCGCGATCAGGGCGTTCCAGGCGCTGGCCTCGACGCCATCGATGCCCGCTTCGGCGAAGGTCGGCACATCCGGCAGAAAGGACGATCGCTTGGCTTCGGTCACCGCCAGAATCTTCAGCTTGCCGTCACTCGCCAGCGGCACGACGGAAACAGCCGGCAGAACGGTCATCTGAACATCGTTCTGCATCACCGCCTGGGCGGCCTGCGGCGAGCCGCCGAAGACGACATGCACGACCTGCGTGCCGCTCTTGGCCGCGATGAGCTCCATCGACAGATGCGACAGCGAGCCGCGCCCGATCGAGGCGTAATTGTATTTGCCGGGGTTCTTCTTCAGAAGGTCGATCAGTTCCTTGACCGAATTGACCCCGAGTTCGTTGCTCACCGCCAGCACGCTCGGCTGCGAGGTCAGCATGGTGACCGGCGCAATATCCTTGAACGGATCATAGGGCATGGATTTCATCAGCACGGTATTCATGCCCATCGGGCCGAACAGACTGATGCCGATGACCGAACCATCTGCCGGCGCCTTGGCGACGACATCCGTGCCCGTATTGCCGCTGGCGCCGGGCCGGTTCTCGATGATGAAAGCCTTGCCGGAGCGCGCCTGAAGTTTGTCGCCGATGATCCGGGCGATGATATCGGGAGAAGATCCTGCGGCGAACGGCACGATGAACTTCACGTTTCCGGTCGGCCAGGTTGGCGGCGTCTGGGCCGCAGCCGGCAGGATGGTGAATGCGACCATCGCGCCGATGAGTGCCAGGAACCTTCGCATGGTGTCTCCCCCATTTGGTGTTGATGGAAGGGCCTGCCTAGCACATGAGCAAGCCATACCGCAAAATCCGGGCTCCGCTGCCCACCCGAAAGGTGGACGCGCCAGCCATGCCGTTGTACGCATTTCGTACAGACTGGGAATCCAGCATTTTCTGCATCAGGGATGGCGATGAGCACCTCGAAAAACTATGATTTCATTATTGTCGGAGCAGGGTCCGCCGGCTGCGTTCTGGCCAACCGGCTGACGGCCGATTCCGACACCAGGGTCCTGCTGATCGAGGCCGGACCAGCCGACCGCCATCCGCTGATTCATATTCCGCTCGGCATGGGCAAGATGCACGAGCACGAAATGTTCGACTGGGGCTACCGCACCGATCCGGAGCCCAATCTCGACAATCGTCAGATCGAGGCCATGCGCGGCAAGGTTCTTGGCGGCTCCTCGTCGATCAACGTCATGGCCTATACGCGCGGCCACCGCGGCGATTACGACCGCTGGTCGGAGAACGGCGCCACCGGCTGGTCCTATGCGGAATGCCTGCCCTATTTCAAACGCAGCGAAACCTGGCAGGGCGGCGAGAATCCATGGCGCGGCGGCGATGGTCCGCTCGGCACCGAATATGCGCGCACGCGCGATCCGCTGTTCGAAGCCTGGATCGACGCCGCCAAACAGGCGGGCCTGCCCTACACGGACGATTACAACGGCGAACATGGCGAAGGCGTCGGCCGCAGCCAGTATACGATCCGCAACGGCCGGCGTTCCTCGACGTCGAATGCCTATCTCAAACCCATCCGCAACAGGCCCAATCTGAAGGTCGAAACCAATGCGCTGACCACACGCATTGTGATGGACGGCAAGCGCGCGCGAGGGATCGAATACGTCCATCACGGCATGACCGTGGTGGCCCATGCGGACCGTGAGGTCATTCTCAGCGCCGGCACGTTCAACACGCCGCAACTGCTCATGCTGTCTGGCATCGGGCCGGCCGATCATCTCAGATCGCTCGGCATCGCCCCTGTGGCCGACCTGCCCGTCGGCAAGAACCTGCAGGATCATCTCGCCGCGATGATCATGTTCACGCGGCCGAAAAATCCCTCGCCATTCCGCGACACGATGCGGTTCGACCGGATCGCCTTCGGCATGGTGCAATCCTACCTGACGGGCACCGGCGCCGGCACCGTGGTGCCGGGCGGCCTGCATGCCTTCATCAAGACCAATCCGAACCTCGCCGTGCCCGACATCGAATTCATGTTCCGCGGCCTGCCCGGCGATGCGGGCATGTGGTTTCCCGGCGTCAAGCAGCCCTATCTCGACGGCTACGGCATCCGGCCCTGCCTGCTGCATCCGGAGAGCCGCGGCGAGGTGACCCTGCGCAGCACCAACCCGGCAGAGCCGCCGCGCATCTTCTACAACTTCTTCACCGCGCCGAACGATCTGCCGCGCCTGCGCCAAGGCTTCAAGCGGGCACGCGATGTCGCCTATCAGAAGGCCATGGACCCGTATCGCGGCGACGAGAAATCGCCGGGGCCGAAGGTGAAGACCGACGACGAGATCGATGCCTTCCTCAAGCGCACGGCGATCACCGCGCACCATCCTGCCGGAACCTGCAAGATGGGCACTGATGCACAGGCGGTTCTCGATCCGCAATTGCGCGTGCTTGGCGTCGACGGCCTGCGCGTCGTCGACGCTTCGGCCATGCCGGACATGGTCGGCGCTCATATCAACGCCTGCGTCATCATGATGGCCGACAAGGCGGCTGACATGATCCGCGACCTCGATCCATTGCCGCCGTCGAACGCGTAGCATTTGCGGCTAAAATTTGTGCGTTTCCGCAAGGTACGGAAACGCACATTCGGGTTCCTCGAAGATCGGTACCGGAGGATTAATAGGCTCAATCCATCAATGAGGCTGCCCATGACCATGTCCTCGCCCCGACGTCTCGCCGCTCGCGTCTTCACCGCCGTCCTACTTGCCGGCGTTTCGACACTGGCAGTTCATGCGGAAGCCACGACGGACGAGGAGAAGGCAGCTGCGGTGAAGGCCTGCGATCTCGGCGCAACCTCGCCGCTCGATCCCGACGGCAAGGCGCCGCCAAAGCATCTCAGCGACATGAACCCGACATTCGATACGTCCGTGACGCAGAACCTGATCACGGCCTGTCGGGATGCGGCGTTGGCCTTCCCCGATGAACAGCGCTTCGCCATCCAACTGGCGCGGGCGATGTACATGGATTTCAAATCCGCCGATCTGGTCCGGCCGACATTGCAGCGCTTCGCCGATAACGGCCATATCGAGGCGCAGTTCATGATGTATCGCTCGAGCGCCTCGAAGCTCGACCCGCTGCGCAATCCGACCGAAGCCAACAAGATGATGAACTATCTCCGCAATGCCGCCGAAGCAGGGCATGCACTGGCGATTGCCGAGATGCGCAACCTGCGCCGTTTCGGCGGCCTGCTGAAACGCGACAATATGGAAGCGATCCGCTGGGCCGACCGCTGGGCCAATCTTCCCTCCCAGGGCCCCGGCGGCGCATGGGAGCACCAGAAGGAATTTGAAGAGGTCGGCAAGCTTTATGCCGCCGCCATGCGCATTTTCTTCAAGGAAGTATCGCCCGAGGACAAGAAGAAGGCCTTCGCGACCATCAAGGAGATGTATGACGCGGGGAACTCCATGGTGGTCGATGTCTATGGCGTTGCCTTGCGCGATGGCTCCGGCGTCGAGAAGCAGCCTGAAGCAGCACGCGCCGCGTTCGAAAAGGGCGTCACCGCCAACAACAGTTCGGTCGCGGTCGAGCTGGCAAAGATGCTCATCAGCGGCGAAGGCGGCCCGCGCGATGTCAAACGCGCCATCGATCTGCTCTTCACCAAATCGATGCGCTATGGTCCTTCAAGAGCAGACGTCGTGGCAAAGCTGTTTCTGTCCAACGAACTTGTCGCCCGTGATCCGCGCCGTGTGATCCAAGCGATGCAGGACGCGCCGGGAACGATCGAGGATTATATCACTCTGGCAGCCCTGCTCGCAGATTATCGGGCGAAGGTCGACAAGACGGGCCTGATCAACAAGTTGTCGCTTGCGGCCGCCGTCGGCGAGCCGGGAACGGCCATGGCCCTGGCCAAACTCAAATTGTCAGAAAACTCTGACTTTCGCGACGAAGCAGGCGCACGCGAACTGCTTGCCCTGCTGGCGCGCGACGGCGACAAGGATGCGCGGTTGATGCTGGCCACGGCGCACTTCAACAATCTGGATTCCACCAGTCAGACACGCCTCATGAGCGGGCCGATGAGTGAGGCGGATATCCGCGCCGCCATCACGGAAGGTGTCACCGCCAACAATCCACGCGCTTTTCTCCTGCAGGGACAATTGACCCGCAAGGGCGTCTTGTTTCCGCAGGATGACGAGGCGGCCACGAAGCTGATCGTCAAGGCAGCGGAACTCGGCAACATCGACGCCATGCTCATGGCCGGCAAGGCCTATGATGACGGGCTCGGGGTGCCGAAAGATCCGCGTCAGCGGTTGCGTTTCTGGCGCGAGGCGGCGCGGCGCGGCTCGGTACAGGCGCAGGAACAGTTGGCGTCGGCCTTCACTTTCGATTTCGGCGCACGGGTGATGAACCTGCTGGAGGGCATCACCATGCCGATCGCACTTTATGGCAATGGCGCCGGACGTCGCTATGGCGACCAGACCAACATGATGGGCATGCAGCCATCGCTGATGGCGATGAGCGGCATGTTCACCGGCGGACGCATCAGCGATTTTCCGCGCAAGGCCGTTGTCGCCGCCGTCATGGACGGCTTTCAGTTGGCGCCGGCCGGACTGAGCGAAGAGAAACTCGTGCCGCTGGCGAAGATGCTGCCGCAGGACGTCCGCGCGGACATCGAGAAGATCCTGAAAGCGGAAGCGGGCTTCACTGGCGATCCGCAGGGCTATTTCGGTCCCGACGCCAGGGCGGCGCTGCGCAAATGGGCCGAAGCCAAAGGTCCGTTCAACGGCCGGCAGCAGCAGGTGGCCGCGGTGAACCCGCAGGCTGCCCCCTCACCGGCTGCTTCGTCGTCGTCGTCCGCACTGCCCGCGGCGACCGTCTCCGCGGTGCGGGACAAAGCCTTCGCGCTCGTGCCCGCCGCGAAGAACGATGCGCAGCGTACGGCAGCCATCCGCCAGATCAACGCGTTGGCGCGCTATGGCGACCAGCCAGCGCGCTGGGTGATCATGCGCAACTATCATCAATCGACCCTGTTGCGCGCCGCCGTGACGCCGGCGGAGCTGACGCGCTACAACCTCGACATCCTCGTCTCCAAGCTGGCTGAAACACCCAAGGCCGATTTCGAGTTCATTTTCAATCTGACCGAAATGTACAAGAAGGATCGTAGCAAGGCCTTCGGCAGCGCCTTTATCGGCGCGGTGCGCGACGACCCGCGCCTGCAGGATCTTTCGGCCCTTACTGAAATCGCCAAACATATGCAGTTCTCGCCCGGCGCTTGCGATGCAGTCGCTTCTGCCGCGCGCCAGTTGAAGGTCGCGGTCTCGGGTGACGATGGCTGTTCCGAAGGATCGCTCGATGCACTGATCGCCTATGCCAAAAAGGCTGGACCGGCGAATATCGAGACGAAAGCGCGGGAAGCCGGCGCCGCGGAGGTTGCTAAACTGGCGCAATAACAGTGCATTTTCCTTCCGTTGCGGGCAGCCAGGCTCTTGCTTATGCTGCCGGCAACAGGAGGAAACCAAATGAAGCGCGTCGGTCTTATCATCCCCTCGTCCAACCGAATGGTCGAGCAGGAAATGGTCCGGCACTTTCCGCAGGGCGTCGAGGCACATGTCACTCGCCTGCGGATGACCGGTGACCATCGGATGTCGCCCGAACAACTGCTGCCGAAGGTGCGCGAGGCGAGCGGCGCGCTGGCTGACGCCAAATGCGATGTCATCGCCTTTCACTGCACGGCCAATTCCATGGAAGGCGGGCCGGAGGGCGAGACGCATATCCTGGAAGCCTTGCGCGACGGCGGCGCCAAACAGGCGACGACCACCGCTTCGTCGATCCGCCGGGCGCTGAGCGCGCTCAACGCCCGGCGCATTGCGCTGATCACGCCCTACAGCCAGGCGACCACCAATCACGAGGCGGAGTTTCTGGCCGAGATCGGCCATCCGACGATCAGCGCCAAGGGCCATAACCTGCCCGGAAGCGATGCCTATTGCGCCGCGCCGCCGCGATTCTGGCGCGACAAGACGCTTGAAGCGCGCAATGCCGATGCTGACTGTTATTTCATCAGTTGCGCCAATACCTCTGCATTCAGCGTGATCGACGAGTTGGAAAGCGAACTCGACCGGCCGGTGATCACCTCGAATCAATCGGTGGTCTGGGATACGCTGACCCGGATCGGCTGGCGGGAGATGGACGGCTGTCCGGGACGCCTGTTCCGCACATGACGCCTGATGAGCGGCATTCTGCCGTCTCGCGGCAAACGTGCATAATGTCTAGTCTCAGGATAAGAGACAGCGAAGCGCGGCAGCACGCGCCGGCATTTGGTGAGGAATACGAGGAAATTCGGGAATGACAGAGATTTCGATGCAATCGCGCGTTGCGATGCATAACGACAACCAATTGAAAATCGGCCTGTTCGGCGCCAATTGCTCGTCCGGCCGGGCGGTGACCCTGGTCGAGGAGCGCTGGTCCGGGAGCTGGAAGGATTGCCTGGCGCTGGCGAAGAAGGCCGATGACGTCGGCATCGATTTCATGCTGCCGGTCGGCCGCTGGAAAGGTTATGGCGGCGATACCGATTATCAGGGCTCCACGCTCGAGACCGTCACCTGGGCGAGCGGGCTGTTGGCCTCGACCAGGAACATCACCGTGTTCGGCACGGTGCATGCGCCGATGTTCAATCCACTGATTGCAGCGAAGGAATTCGTCACCGCCGATCACATCGGCGAAGGGCGTTTCGGCCTCAACATCGTTTGCGGCTGGAACGAGGGCGAGTTCGACATGTTCGGCATGGAACAGCGCGATCACGACCGCCGTTACGAGTACGCGCATGAGTGGGTCGAAGTCGTCAAGCGCGCCTGGGGGCCGGAGGCCAACTGGGACTTCGACGGCGAGTTCCTGAAGCACAAGGGCATCCGGATGAAGCCGAAGCCCTACGGCGAGTCGCGCCCGATCATCATGAATGCCGGTGCCTCAGCCAACGGCCGCGCCTTCGCGTTGAAGAACTGCGACGCCTTCTTCACCTCCGGCTCGCGCACCAGCGATGCGGAAACCGCCGCGAAGGTGAAGTCCATCAAGGAACAGGCAGCGGGCTATGGCCGTGAGATTGACGTCTATACGGTCGGTGTCGTGACATGCCGGCCGACGACCAAGGAAGCGCAGGAGTATCATTACAACGCTTCCGTGGCGCAGGCCGACTGGAACGCCGTGCGCGACATCCTGGCTTTGAAGAACATTTCGCCCGAGACGGTCGGACAGGAAAAGTACGACGAGCAGCGCCGCAACTATGCCAACGGCATGGGCGGCCTGCCGATCGTCGGCGATCCCGACCATGTCGCTAACATCCTCGCGGGTCTGTCCCGCGCGGGCGTCCGCGGCATCGGCATCTCCTTCCTCAACTACGGACGCGAGTTGCCCTACTTCGCCGACGAAGTGCTGCCGCGTCTCGAGCGCATGGGCATACGCGCGCCGCGGCCGCACTGACCGCTATTTGGACGCTGCATAATTCGCAAGGGCGACGATGTCCGCATCGCTCAGCCCTTGCGCTGCTTCCGACATCAGCGGGTCGCCGCCCGTGCGCCGGCTGTCGCGAAATGCCGTGATGGCATCGATAAGATAATCCAAGCGCTGGCCGGCGATGCGCGGTGCGGTCTGCTCACCCGTCAGATTAGGCGTGTGGCAGCTCGTGCAATGGCGGGGATCGACGAGTTCGGCGCCGCGCCTGGCTTGGGCCTGGTCGATAGGTTCGTCGGTCCGCTCCGGCTTCTGCGCCGCGAAATAGGTCGCAAGCGCCTGGATCTCGTCGTCCTTCATGTCCTTCATGAAGGGCGCCATTGGTTCGACGTTGCGCACGCCTTCGCGGATCAGCACCAGCGAATTGAGCAGGAAGAATTCTGGCTGGCCGGCGATCGAGGGGATCTTTTCAGTCTTAGAATTTCCCCCCGCCCCATGGCAGCTCGAACAGAGTTCGAGCCGCTCCGCTGATGGCGCAGACTGCGCCTGCGCCGCCGGGATCGCGACAAGAAGAAGCGCTACGGTCACGACGGCCCGCAGCGTCTTGCGTGTCAGCATTGTAGTCAGCGGTTTCAATTCTTGCCCGCTCCCGCTGCATCCTTGTTGTAGGTGATGCGATAGATGGCGCCGTTCTGTTCGTCCGACACCAGCAACGATCCATCCGGCATCTGATACGGCAGCACGAGCCGCGCCAGATGCTCGTTCTTCTGCTCGTCGAGCAGGCCGGTCATGAACGGCGTGACGGTGGCCTTCCCCGTGCCGTTGTCTTCAACGCGGACGATGGCGAGATCGGAATTGAACTTTTTGTCACGGTTCCATGAGCCGCGGCGGGCGATGAAGGCGACGTTCTTGTATTCGGCCGGGAACATGTCTCCCGTGTACCAGTGCACGCCGAGCGACGCGGAATGCGGCCCGGTGGTCACCGCCGGCAGCACGACATCCTTGCACGCATCTGCGTGCTTGATGTCCGGATCGGGGATGCCCATGGCGTGGCAATAGGGGAAGCCGAAGAACGCGCCTTCCTTGCCTTTCGGCAAACGGTTGAACTCATCTTCCGGCTGGTCGTTGCCGGCCCAGTCGCGACCATTGTCGGTGAACCAGAGCTCCTTGGTGATCGGGTTCCAATCGAAGCCGACCGAATTGCGCACGCCCTTCGCCACGATCTCCATGTTCGATCCATCGGCGTCATAGCGGGCGATATGCGAGTGCGTGGCGTAGTTCGGCTCGCAGATGTTGCACGGCGCGCCGACCGGGATATAGAGCTTACCGTCAGGTCCGAAGGCGACATAGCGCCAGCCATGTGGGCGATCGCCCGGCAGATTGAACTTCTCGGAAATATCGACGTGCTTGGGATTGTCGAGATTGTCTTCGATGTTATCGAAGCGATAGACATTCTTGTTGGCGACGACGATCAGCGCGCCGTCCTTCATCGCCAGACCGTTGGGCATGTTCAAGCCTTGGGCCATGGTCTTCACCTCGTGCTTGCCATTCTTGGTGACGATGGCATAGACGCGGCCGATACCCTGCGTACCCACAAACATCGTGCCTTTCGGTCCGAGCAGCATGGTGCGCGCGCCGGCGATGCCCGACTGCCACACCTCGACCTTGAAGCCGGGCGGCAGTTTGAAGCGCGAGATCGGCAGTTTCTCCGCACCGGCGGCGATGGGAGGCACCGGCACGCCGCGCAGGTTCGGGCTTTGCCCGCTGCGCTCGGCCTGTTTCGCCACATCCGGCACCGCCGATTGCTGCGCAGAGGCGACATCCGCGCCGAGACACATCGCCAGACATGCGGCCGGCAAAGCGGCGAAACGGAAATGCGTAGCGAAAACAGCCATGGACGCCTCCCTCTGTAGCGGCGCACACGCGCCCGCATGAAATCTAGCGTGGCTGTGGCCACTGGCAACAGATTGTAGCCCGCGGATGGTGACAATCGCGCGATCAATCGGGCGGCATGATCTGATCGCTTCTCACCCCGTCCGGCGCTGCGACAGGCGGCTGCGCGGCGCGGCGATCGTCGCCGGGCAATTTGCAATCACCCACAATGGGACAAGCGTAAGGCAAGGGCTTCGGCGCATCGGGACTGCCGGGATCGACCGCTAGCGGATCGCTCGCCAGCGGCGCAAGATCGCCCAATCCATCAGGCGGATAGGTCCGCACCGCCAGATTGAAGCCGAAGGCCGCGATGGCGCCGGCAACGGCGACGACAGCGAGGGCAATCACCCAGCGCTTCTTCAATGCATCGACATTCGACCTGTTCATCCGCTCACACTCTCACAGCGGGAAACGGGGCGCAAACGGCAGCCTTGATCCGATGAATTTGAATCGAATCCGCGTTGGCTTTCAGATCTGCGTCGCATAGGTCGAAAGCGCGCGGCGGTTTTCATCGGTTTCGAGGCGTTGCGACAGCGACGGCATCGCCCGATCCGAGCAATCGGCGCGCGGACAGGTGCGGCAGGAAACACCGATGGGTGTCGCGATCTGCGGATCATCGAGGCTGAGGCCATCGGCGTAAACCAGTTGCTTGCCGAAGTGCAGGGCGCAGCCGAGACCGACGGCAAGCTGCCCCACCCTGCTCGGCAATCCGCCGCGCGAGAGGCCTCGCGCGCCTGTGTCGACGGTGCGGGCGACGCAGAAATAATTCTCGCCATCAGGCATGCGCGATACCTGCACACGCAGCATGCCCGGCGTCGCAAAGGCATCGTAGACATTCCAGCGCGGACAGGCGGCGCCGAAGCGGGCGATATGAATGCCGGACCCGGAAAAGCGCTTGGAAATATTGCCGGCAATATCGACGCGGATGAGATGGAACGGAATGCCCTCGCTGCCGGGACGACGCAGGGTCGTCAGCCGATGACAGATCTGCTCGAAGGACACGCCGAAGCGATGCTGCAGGATGTTGATGTCATAGCGCGTCGATTTCGCCGAAGCGAAGAAGCGGTCGTAAGGCATCATCACGGCAGCGGCGAAATAATTCGCCATGGCGGAGCCGGCGAGAAAATCGGCGGCGGGTGTGGTGAACTTGCCGCCGGAAACGGCGGAGTCGATTTCGCGGCGATGGCCCAGCAAGGCGATCTGATAGGCGAGCTGAAACGTGCGGCTTGCCGCCGGCAGCATTTCCGACAGCATCAGGCGGCGTGTCAGCGGATTGAACTGGCGCAAGAGGCCCGGCATGGCCTCAGCCGGCGCGACCTCCACATCGACCGCGAAACGTTCGGCCAGCACCTTCACCAGATCCTGCTGCAAGGTGAGAAGCGCCAGATTGTTGTCCCGCCAAAGGGCTTCCGCGGCTTCTTCGAGGTCGGGAAAATAGTTGAGGCGGCGCTGCAGGAATTCCGTGACCTCTTCCGACGGCAGGCCGACGGGAACGGCCTCGCCCTCCGTATCGCCGCCTTCAACCGGCGTCATCGCCGCGCCGCGCTGGTAGGTCTGGTACAGGGCCAGCAGGGCGCGGGCGATGCTGGGCAGGGTCGTCACCACATCCTTGACGTCGCTTGCCTTGATGTCCTGCGCATCGAAGACCGGATCGGACAGAGCCTCCATCAGATCGGTGGCGAGCCTGCTGTCGTCCTCGCCGCCAAGCGCGGTGAGATCGACCTTGAACCGCTCCGCCAGCCGCAGCAGCACGTTGACGGTGACCGGCCGCTGGTTCGATTCCAGCAGGTTCAGATAGCTCGGCGAAATGCCGAGCTCAGCCGCCATCTGCGTCTGGTTGAATTTCTGTTCCTGACGAAGGCGGCGCAATTTGCCGCCGATCCGAACTGCGCGCATGCCGACCACCTTGATTTACAAAAATATTACATATTACAAATTTTACTTTGTCAAACTGACGTATAATTTCATCTAAACCTATGAAATTGAATTCTTTATTGCGAATATACGGCACTTACAACATTCTTGCGACACTGTCTGATTGAGACATTTGATGGCGCACGCCGCCGTTGTGACACGCGGAGTAAAAAATGCCTGCATCCTATTCGCCTCTCGTCCGCCGCGACTATACGGCGAGCGACGTCGCCCGCCTCTCCGGCAGCGTCCGCATCAAGCACACCCTCGCCGAGATCGGCGCGGCGCGGCTGCGCGCCCTGCTGGCCGAGCGCCCCTTCGTGCGCGCCCTTGGCGCCCTGACAGGCAACCAGGCGGTCCAGCAGGTGAAGGGCGGCCTCGAGGCCATCTATCTGTCGGGCTGGCAGGTGGCGGCCGACGCCAACAATGCCGGGCAGATGTATCCGGACCAGTCGCTGTATCCTTCCTCGTCCGTGCCCGACGTGGTGCGGCGCATCAACAACGCCCTGCAGCGCGCCGACCAGATCGCCCGCATGGAGGGCGATGTCTCGACCCATTGGTTCGCGCCGATCGTCGCGGACGCGGAAGCCGGCTTCGGCGGGCCGCTCAATGCGTTCGAGCTGATGAAGAGCATGATCGAGGCCGGCGCCGCGGGCGTTCACTTCGAGGATCAGCTTGCGTCGGAGAAGAAGTGCGGCCATCTCGGCGGCAAGGTGCTGGTGCCGACGCAGACCTTCATCCGCACGCTTAATGCGGCGCGGCTGGCGGCCGATGTCTGCGGCGTCGATACCATCATCTGCGCCCGCACCGATGCGCATTCGGCGACGCTCATCACCTCTGACATCGACGACTACGATCTCGCCTTCATCGATCGCTCCAGCCGCACCGGCGAGGGGTTCTATCGATTGAAGCAGGGCAATCATCATTCGGTGGGGCACGCCATCGCCCGCGGCCTCGCCTATGCGCCCTATGCCGATCTGATCTGGTGGGAAACCTCCGAGCCCGATCTGGGCGAGGCGCGCGAGTTCGCGCAGGAGATGCATCGCCAGCATCCGGGCACGCTGCTCGCCTACAACTGCTCGCCCTCGTTCAACTGGCGCGCCAAGCTCGACGTGCACACGATCGAGAGTTTCCAGGAGCAGATTGCCGCCATGGGCTATCGCTTCCAGTTCGTCACCCTGGCGGGCTTTCATGCCCTCAACCTGTCGATGTTCGAACTGGCCAGGGGTTATGCGCGGCGCGGCATGGGCGCTTATAGCGAAATGCAGGAACGCGAGTTCGCCGCGCAGGCCAGCGGTTTCACCGCCGTGCGCCACCAGCGCGAAGTCGGCACCGGCTATTTCGATGCGGTCGCCATGGCCATTTCCGGCGGCAAATCCGCGACGACGGCCATGGCTGGGTCGACCGAGGCGGAACAGTTTCAAGCATCGCGGCAAGCGGCCGAATAGCGGCACATTTCTTCAACTCTAGCTACAACAGGAGCATGTCATGAAAGAGCAATTCTGGGTTGTCGGCGGCGAGTATTCCGATCTCGAGTTCCGCCGCCTGATCGAAGGCACGGGCCAGACTCATGGGCCGTTCGAAAGTTACGAGGCCGCGGAGAAGGTCTGGCGCGATTGTTCGATCGCCAATCGTTTCGAAGCCTGCGCGCGCTTCTCGATCGTCACGTCGGCGGTCGGCCGCCAAGCTGCGTAGCGCTCAATAAAAAACCGCCCTGCGCACAAGCACAGGGCGGCTTTGTTTCCTTCTTGTCATCCCCGACGCCCGCGCAGCGGGTGAGCGGGATCCAGGTGCCAAGGCCACAACGTTGGATCGTCACGTTGCCCCTGGATTCCCGCTCTGCGCTTCGCTTGGCGGGAATGACACCCAGAGTTCAGCCCATCGCTTACGCGCGCGTGCGCGTGATCACGTTCAAGGTCGCCTGCTGGCCCTGGGCCACCTTGTCGAGCGCCTTTTCAAGAGCGGGGATGAGCTTCGTCGGATCATCGACACGGGCTCCGTAACCGCCGAAGGCTTCGGTGATCTTCTCATAGTCCGCCGATGGCGACAAATCGACGATCGGCAGGCTGTTGGCCTTGGAGGCCAGGCCATCCGGATACATCGCGGTCGTCGCGCGGCGCACGGCGAACCATTGCGAGTTGTTCATCACCATGGTGAGCGTCGGCAGCTTTTCCGACTGACCGACGAAGTGCGCGGCCGTCGGGCAGCCGAACATGTAGGAGCCGTCACCCACCGTCGAGATGACCTGACGATCCGGCGCCGCGACCTTGGCACCGAGCGCCTGGCCGAGGCCCATGCCGAGCGCGCCGGAGCTCGTCGACAGGAAGCCGCCCGGCTGTTCGATCTCGAGGAAGGGATAAGGCGCGCCCAACTCCTCGACGATGATGGCGTTCTTGTCCTTCACCTGGTTGAGGCAATGGGCAATCCACGGATAGGCGATCGGCGACAGGCTCGACACCGCCTGCACCGCCTTCTTGCGCTGCTCGATGAGCGCGGCGCGCTGTTCGGCGAAGTGCGCACGGCGCTTGTCGACAGCCGCCTGCTTGCCCTTCAGCTTGATCTTCAACATCTCGTTCAGCATCACCAGCGCAGCGCCCGGCTCACCCGAGATTGCGAGATCCATCTGGAAGCCGCGGAACGGGAACGTCGAGAAGTGCGGATCGGTGGCGATGTGGATCAGCTTGGCGTTGGGGTTCGGCTGGACGTTGCGCGGCACCCACGGCACCGGCGAATCGAGCACGATGATCACGTCGGCTGCCTGCAGCGCCGGGCCATTGACGAGGCCGAGATTCATCGGATTGCTGGAGGCGAGCGAGGCCTGCGGGCCGGTCAGAACCGAAATCGCATGGGCTTCCGCGATCTGGCCGAGCGCCGCGAACGTGTGCGGCTGGGCCATGCTGGTCGTCACGATGACCGGGTTCTCGGCGGCAGCGATCATGTCGGCCGCCAGTTCCAGCGCTTCCGGCGAAGGAACAGCCGGCATGACGCCGAGCTTGCGGTTACGCGGCAAAGGCCCCGCGCCGAGATCGGTGTTGCCGAGCACTTCGCGCGGCAGGGTGAGATAGACCGGGCCGCGCGGCTCGGTCATGGCGATGTCGACGGCGCGGGCGACGACAGTATTGACCGGCTGGCCTTCGCGCAGTTCGTAATCCCACTTCACATGCTCGCGGACGATCGAGGCCTGATCGAAATTTTCCTGCGCCCAATGGATCGGCACGTCGCGTGACCCGGCGTGACCCGTCTCGGTGAGCGGCGTGCGGCCGGCCGCCAGCAGGATCGGCACGCTGTCGCGGGTGGCGTTCATCACGGCGCAAATGGTGTTGGCGGTGCCGACGTTCACGTGAACCATGACCGCGGCCATTTTGCCGCTGACCTTGTAATAGCCGGTGGCCATGGCGACGGCGACGTTCTCATGGGGAACGGTGACGAATTCGGGCAGGATGCCGCCCTTGGTCCGCTGCTGCAGGATGCCTTCGATGATCGGGGCGAAGTCCGTGCCGCCATTGGCGAAAACGTGGCTGATGCCGGAATTCTTGAGCGCCGCCATGTAGGATTCAGCGACGGTCTGCCCTGCTGTCTGGTGAATGTTCATAATACCTCCCGACCGGACCTTCCCGGCTATAAAATCGTGGCGTCTTGGTAGCGGATTACGCCGAGGCGTCAAGGCACCTCAATCGCGCTATCTTGACCGGTCTCTGGGCAGCAAGCAAACCGTTGGGAATGCCCGAAAGGAACCGCATATGAGCGAATTTGACCGGTGGGAAGGCCGCTACAAGGCCCCGGAATTCATCTTCGGCAAGGCGCCGAATTATTTTCTCGCGCAGTGCCAGCATCTTCTGCCCAGCTCCGGCAAGGCCCTGGCTGTCGCCGACGGCGAGGGCCGCAACGGCGTCTGGCTGGCGGAGCGTGGGCTCGATGTGACCTCGCTGGATTTTTCTCCCGCAGCGCAAGAAAAGGCCAGGACGCTTGCTGCCGAACGGGACGTCAAGATCGACATCGTGAATGCAGATGTCCACACCTGGGCCTATCCCAGGGCAGCCTTCGATGTGGTGGCCGAGATCTTCACCCAGTTCAGCTCGCCTGCCGAGCGCGCGTTGAAATGGTCCGGCATGCGCAAGGCGCTCAAGCCCGGCGGCCTGCTGATCGTGCAGGGCTATACGCCGAAGCAACTGGAGTACGGGACCGGCGGACCAAAGCAGATCGAGAACCTCTACACACGCGCCATGCTCGAAGAAGCGTTTGACGGATTTCACGGCATGCGCTTCATCGAGGAGGAGCTCGAGATGCATGAAGGAGCGGCGCACGGCGGCATGTCGGCGGTGATCGGAATGACGGCACGAAAGTAAGGCCATCGCTGATCAAAGGGTCCGAAGGTCTAATATCTCCAGCCCTCTCGTGATCTTGCCTCGCCCCATGCGCAATGCAAGCCTGCATCCGACAGTCGCGGGGAGCGACCGATAACGGGAGGGAGATATGCGCGGATTTGCACGCCTGGCGCTTGGAGTGGTGGTTGGCTTAACCGCCGTCAACACCGTCGCCACGGCGCAGACATGGCCGCAGAGGCAGATCACCTTCATTGTCCCCTTTGCGCCGGGCGGCGGCACCGATGCTTTTGCGCGGCCGCTGGCGGCACAGCTCGACACACAGCTTGGCCAGAGAGTGATCATCGAAAACCGCGCCGGCGCCGGCGGCACGGTCGGTGCTTCAGCCGCCGCCAGGGCAGCTCCCGATGGATACACGCTGTTCGTTGGCGCAGCACACCATGCCATCGCGCCCGCGCTTTATCCCAAACTCGATTACGACTTCGAGAAAGACCTCATTCCCATCGGCCTCATATCGTTGCCGCCTCAGGTCATTGTGGTGAACCCCAGCAAGGTCGCGGCAAAGACATTGAAGGAACTTGTCGACTTCGCCAAGGCCAATCCGGACAAGATGAATTACGCCTCGGCCGGTGGCGGCACGACGCATCACCTGGCCGGCGAATTGTTCAAGAATCTGACGGGAACGCGCATCACACATGTTCCCTATCGCGGCGCCGGCCCGGCGATGCAGGATCTGGTCGCCGGCCATATCGAGCTCGAGTTCGACGGGCTTGGATCGTCCGCGCCGCATATCGCCAGCGGCGCTCTGCGCGCCCTGGCGGTGGCAGCGCCGGTTCGCTCACGCGCGTTTCCGGACGTGCCGACAGCGGCGGAAGCGGGCGTTCCCGGCTATGAAGTCTCGACCTGGTACGGCCTGTTCGCGCCGAAGGGCACATCCGCCGACGTTATCGCACGCATGACGAAGGAATTGCGCGCCGCGCTGCAGACAGCTCTCATCAAGGAGGTCTGGGACAAGAACGGCTCGGATGTTCCAGACCTGTATGGCGCCGACTTCGGCAAGTTCGTCGGCGCCGAAGTCAAGCGTTGGGGCAAGGTCGTGCAGGACTCGGGCGTCAAGCTCGATTGATCGACGCTATCAAGGGATAAGCACCACCGAGCCCGTCGTGCGGCGCGCCGCGATATCGCGATGCGCCTGCGGCAGGTCGCGCAGCGGATAGGTCTGGCCGATGACGATCTTCACCTTGCCGCTGTGGATCATCTCGAACAGGTGATCGGCGCTCGCCTGGCGGATGGCATTGTCGGTCATGTAGTTCACCGTGGTGGCGCGCGTGACGTAGATGGATTTCTCGCTGCCCTGCTTCAGCACATCGAACGGCGGCGGCGCGCCGGACGCTGTGCCGAAGAGAACCACGAGACCCAGGCGCCGCACGCTGGCGAGCGAATCCGCCCATGAATCCTTGCCGATCGAATCGTAAACGACGTCGACGCCTTTGCCGTTTGTGAGCTGCATCACTTCGTCAGTGACATTGTGCTTCGAGCTGACGACGACATGGGTGTACCCATGCTCACGCGCCAGCGCCGCTTTCTCTTCGCTGCTCACCGTGCCGATGATGGTGGCGCCGACCGCGCGCGCCCATTGGCCGGCGATGAGGCCGACGCCGCCGGCCGCGGCGGTGAACAGGATGACATCGCCCTGCCCCAGTTTATGGGTGCGGTTGAAGAGATATTGCACCGTCATGCCCTTGGAAAAGGCAGCAGCCGCGACCTTGTCGTCCATCCAGTCCGGTAAAGCGATCAGGCCATCGGTCGAGCGGAGGCGCGCCTGGGCATAGGAGCCGACCGCACCGCCGCCGGCATAGCCGACGCGCTGGCCGACGGAAAAATCCTGCACGCCGGGACCGATAGCCTCGATGATGCCCGCGCCTTCGAGACCAAGCCCTGTCGGCAATTTCGGCTGATGGTGGAAATGCCCCTGGCGCATGTAGATATCAGCGAAATTGACGCCGACGGCCGTGTGACGGATCAGCACCTGACCGGGGCCCGGGTCAGCAAGCTCGACCTCCTCCCATTCGAGCACGGATTCATCGCCGAACGTGTGCAGTCGAAAGGCGTGGGTCTTCATGGCGTTCCTCAAGGGCAGTTGGCAGTCGGAAGAGAAACCTACTGCCTACTGCCCCCGTTTCTCAAGCCAGACCTGTTTTCAAGCCAGACCCGCTTTCACCCGATCGGGCGTAAACGGCGCATGACGCAGACGCTTGCCCGTCAGCGTGAAGATCGCGTTCGAGATCGAGGGAATCGTGCCCGAGATCGACAGTTCTCCCACAGGCAATGGAATATCTCCGCTGGTGATGATGTCGACATGCAGTTGCGGCACGTCGGACATGCGGATCAACTCATAGTCATGGAAGTTCTGCTGTTCGACCGCGCCATTCTTGATCGTGACCCGCTCCTTGAGGGCGCTGCCGAGGGAGTAGATCAGCGAACCTTCGATCTGCGCTGCGATATTGCCCGGCTGCACCGGCAGGCCGACATCGACCGCACACCAGAGATTGTGAACCTTGATGCCGCCGCTTTTGACGTCAACCGACACCTCGGCCACTGTTCCCGCCAGCGAGAAACCGACAGGCGGCAAGCCCAGTTTGGCGAAGGCGATGCCAAGCGCGCGTCCCTCGCGTTTGCGCTTCCAATCCGCCATCTCGGCGACACGCTCGATGACTTTTCTGGCGCGTGGGTCTTTCAGCAAGGCCAGCCGGTACTCGACCGGATCTTTCCCCGCCATCTGCGCCAGTTCATCGATCACCGATTCAATGGCGAAGTTGTTGTGACCGGCGCCGATGCCGCGCCATGCGGCCGTGCGCACACCGCGCTCTTCATAGATGTGATCGGCGACAAGGTTTGGAATATCGTAATGCGGCATCTCGGTGCCCGCCATGACAATATGATCGACACCTTTCTGCGCTTCCATCCGCGGTTGGCCATACAAATAAGGCACGACGGTATCGGCAGCGATGCGATGCCGCCAGGCGAGCACCTTGCCGGCCGGATCAAGACCGACTTCGATACGCTGCGCGGTCATCGGACGCAGGCGACCGGCCGCGATATCGTCTTCGCGGCTCTGGATCATCTTGACCGGCTTGCCCGCCGCCTTCGCCAGCAGAACGGCATCGACGGCATATTCCACATGCGCCCGGCGGCCGAAGCCGCCGCCCATCTGCACGAGATGGAATTTCACCTTGTCGGGCGCGACACCTGCCGTCTTCGCCGCATCGTCCCTGGCGCGTGTCGGCCATTGCGTGCCGCACCAGATTTCAAGCCCGTCCGTGGTGAGCGATGCGACGCAGGCGTGCGGCTCCATCTGCGCATGGTAGACGTAATCGGTGGTGAACTCGCTGGCATGCACTTTCGCGGCCGAGGCAAACGCAGCAGCGGCATCGCCAACCGATCGTCCGACGACGCCCTGGCTCTTGGGATCGCGCACATGCTCGAGCGCCGCCTGCATGGCAGCGCTGGAGTCCGTTTTGGAGCCCGGCGCATCGCGCCACTGCGCGTCCAGCTTGTTGCGGGCTTCGAACACCGCCTCGACGGAATTGCCGATAATGCCGACGCCATGATCGAATGCGACTGCGTCGATGATGCCCGGCACAGCCTTCAGCGCGTCTCGATTGAAGGAGGCCGGTCCGGAGCCGCGCACCGGCGCCCTTGCGAGCGTGCCATAGACCATGCCCGGCACGCGCACGTCGATGGCATATTGCGCCTTGCCCGTGGTCTTGGCTTCGACGTCGATGCGCGGCACGTCCTTGCCGATCAGGCGAAATTGCGCGACGGGCTTGAGCTGTTCCGGCTTGATCTCCGGCAGCTTTTCCGGCGCTTTGGCGAAAGCCGCTATCTCACCATAGGCCAGCTTGCGGCCGCTGGCGGCATGAACCACGGCGCCCGGCTCTGTTTTCACCTCCGCGACCGGAACATTCCAGCGCGCGGCGGCGGCATCGACGAGCACCTGGCGCGCCTGCGCGCCCGCTGTGCGCGCCGCCATCCAGTAGCCCCGCAATGTCAGGCTGCCCACCACCATCTGCGTGCGCAGGATCGGATGGTTGTAAACGTCCGCTACTGGCGCCGTTTCGACCGAGACCTTCGACCAATCGGCGTCGAGTTCTTCGGCCATGATCAGCGGCAGAGAGGTGTTGACCGCCTGCCCCATTTCAATGGCGGGGGAGACGACGGTCACCGCGCCATCGGGCGCAATGCGAATGAAGGCGTTGAGCGCGACAGGGCCGGCCTGTGCCCTGGTGGCTTGCGGCGCGAGACCAAGCGAGAAACTCAGTGTGAGGCCGGCGCCGCCGGCGAGCACCGCACGGCGGCTGGGAGAGCGCTTGGATGTGACGATCCGGTCGTGCATGGGTCAGCCCTCCCTGGCGGCGCGCTCGATGGCGCGAACGATACGGGGGTAAGTGCCGCAACGACAGAGATTGCCATCCATATGTTCGACGATCTGCTCTCGCGTCGGCTTGGGTGTCTGCGTCAGCAATGTTGCGGCCTGCATGATCTGCCCGGACTGACAGAAGCCGCATTGCGGCGTCTGTTCGGCGATCCAGGCTTTCTGTAAGGGATGCAGACCGCCTGGCGACAGTCCCTCGATGGTCGTCACTTTCTTGCCCGACAGTGAGGACATCTGTGTCTGGCACGAGCGCACGGCAACGCCATCGACATGAACCGTACATGCGCCACAAAGGCCTGCGCCGCAGCCGAATTTTGTTCCCGTGAGTCCAAGATGCTCACGCACGACCCAGAGCAGAGGCGTGTCCGGCTGCACGTCGACACGCACAGTCTGTCCATTAATGGAGACATCCATCGAAGCCATCGTTTTCCCCTCCGAATGAATTTCCGTTCTTTGTTCTTATTTTCATTTCATTCTGCATGGAGCTTTGGGGCGTGCAAGACGACGTGCCTCAGCTTGGCCGCGAATAGTTGCATCCTTTGACTAAGACATTCGTCGCATCGCGTGATGTGCGCGCATGAATAGATGACAAAGCAATGCTCGATCGTTTTCGCTTGTTATTCCGATTGGCAAACGAACTGCGGCCTCATCTGTCACGTCCGGCGCCCGGAGTTGTCGCGCATCGATGCACGTCTCGGTCGAACTCATCGCCATGTAACGGAAGATAAGAATATAGACCTATATTATGATGATTTTATATTTTCTTCATAACATAGCACTTGTATCGACTCGCGGACGGGATTACGGAGCCTCAGGCGGACGAACTGGCCCGCCATTCCATTCAAAAGGTGTTCCGCCCCGTGGCCGTGCTTGCGCGCTTCAGCGATGTTTCGAAGGTTTTGCGCGACCGCAACTATCGGCTCTATCTCGCCGGCAATTTCGCCTCCAGCATCGGCATCTGGGTGCAGAAGGTGGCGATTGGCTGGATGGCCTGGGAACTCACGAAATCCCCTGCCTGGCTCGGCATCATCGCCATCGCCGAAACAGGCCCGACCATCGCGCTAGGGCTCTACTCCGGCGCCCTGCTCGACCGTCTCGACCATATGCGCGTGCTGCGGGTGACGCAGGCGCTGACGCTGCTGTACGCGACCGGCCTCGCGGTGCTGACCCTGACCGGGCTGATGAACATCTGGCTGCTGACATTACTGGTCCTGTCCCGCGGCACGATCTTTTCCATCAACCGGCCTGCCCGCCAGACCGTCGTTTATGACCTCGTCGGCAGAGCCTTCCTGCCCTCGGCCCTGGCGATGAATTCCACGGTGACCAATTCATCGAAATTCATCGGCCCCGGCATCGGCGGCTTCTGTATCGTATGGATCGGCTCCGGCGGCACTTTCGTCGTGGCGCTGCTGTTGCTGCTCGTCTTTACCGCAAGCCTGAGCCTGATGAACGTGACGCCGCATGAACGGCCGGCCCGTGCACCCGCAGGCATCGGACGCGAAATGCTCGACGGCCTCACCTATGTCGTTACGCACAAGGGCGTGCGCCTGCAGCTCGGCCTGATGATTGCGCTCGCGCTGTTTGCCAAGCCGGTCACCGACCTGCTGCCGGGCTTCGTCTCGGAGATTTTCAAGCACGACGCGCGCGGCCTCGCCACCCTGCTTGGATGTCACGGTCTCGGCGCCATGGCCGGCGGCCTGTGGCTGTCGGCCCGCAACACCTTGCACGGGCTGGTGACGATCTCCGTCTGCGCCATCTGCGTCACCGCGGCGGCGCTGATCGTCTTCTCGCTCACCACCACGTTCTGGCTGGCCTGCCTGCTGATCGCACTGCTGGGTTTCCTGTTCGTGGCGACCGACATCAGCAGCCAGACCCTGATCCAGACCGGTATCCGCACGCGCTATCGCGGCCGCACCATGAGCATCTACGGCATGGTCGCCCAGGGCATGCCGTCCGTCGGCTCCATGCTGATGGGGTTCAGCGCCGAATATCTTGGCCTGCAGACGCCGATCCTGATCGGCGGCATTCTGTGCTTCGCCATCGCCAGCGCCGCCTGGTTGTTCCGCCGGGCGATGATCGACAATCTCGAGCTGGCGCGGACGTATCCCGACACGGAGTCGACCTAGGCGAGATAGCCCGCTAGATGCGCCGCCTCGAAGACAAAAGCGCCGGCGATGAGAAGCGCAAAGGGATGCAGTTTGCGCTTCCATGTCAGCAGCGCGGCGACACTGACGATCACGCCGCCGGTCAGCAGATCGCCACCGCTCAATTGAAAGAGGGTGAAGACGCCGGCGACGATGAGGCCGGCGGCGACAGGCGCCATGCCGCGCTCCAGCGCTGTATGCCACGGCTTGCCGCGGTGACGGTCCCAGATCATGCCGACGCCATAGGCCAGCGCCGACGACGGGAGATACAGCGCCACCATGGCGACCAGTGCACCGACAAGCCCCGCCACCTTCCAGGCGATCATAGCGCCAAGCAGCGAACTCGGCCCGGGCAGAAAGCGGCAAATGGCGAAGAGATCGAGATACTCGCGGCCGGTGATCCAGTGGCGCGCGTCCACCGCTTCGAATTGCAGCGGCGCATAGATCACCGTCGCGCCACCGACCGAGGCCAGCGAAAGCGGCGTCAGGACCGCGACGATGGAGAGCAGCAGGGACAGATAGGATTCGTCACGCATCGGACTTGCCCCGCGGCCAGGCGAGCGCGACGCTGATCGGCATGGCGACGGCCACCACATAAAGCAAAGGCCATTTGAAAATACCCAGCGCCACAAAGGTCGCCAGCGCGACGAGGATCGGCACGACGCCGGTGGCGATCGTCTGCACCGCCGAAATGCCGAAGCGCAGCAGCATGCCGATCGCACCGGCGGCGACACCTGCCATCGCGGCGTGAATCCACGGCACACCGAGAATGGTGCGGTAGCTCGCAGCAGCCAGCAGCATGACGAGAAAAGGGCCAGTCAGCATGGCGATGACGGCCACCACAGCACCGGCAAGACCGCGCATACGTTGACCGCAGTAAACGGCCATATTCACGGAATTGACGCCCGGCAATATCTGCGACAATGCCACGCCGGTGAGGAACTGCTCATTCTTCATCCAGCCGCGCGCCGTGACGACCTCGCGATGAATCCACGGCATCAGGCCGCCGCCGAAGCTGAACAGGCCAATCCAGAAAAACATGCGCCAGATTCCAACCAGAGAAACCGGCGCGTTCGGGAGAGCAGCGGGCGGACTGTCGACAGGCGGGGATGATGCACTCTCGCTCACCGCCGGGCTGTCCGCTTGTCCCATGGTCCTGCCCATTCGCTCTTGTTCATGCCCGGCTTACTGCGGGCAGAACAGGAGCGTCAAGGCCCAGGTTGTTTTGGTCCAGATTACTTGGTCCAGGTGACGTCTGCTCTACTTGGCCGCGGCCAAAGCCGGCGAGACATTCATTTTCCTTATCTCACCCATAACATCGCGGGCGAAGATCTCCATGTTCTTCACCGCCAGATCGTGCGGCAGGGTGGCGAATTGCAGCATGGTGAGGATTTTTCCGAAGCCGATCTCCTGCTGATAGCGGATGATCTGCTCGCGCACCGTCTTGGCGCTGCCGCACAGGAACATGCCGCTCTTCATCACCGCCTCCAAAGACTTGTCGCCGCTCTGCATCTGCGCCTTGGCGCGCATGACGCCCTGCATGGACTTCAACGACAGATAGCCCGGCGGCAGAAGCATCTCCGTCGGCATGCGCAGGAATTTTTGGTAGAACGCCTCGGCATGGGGACGCGCCTCGCGCATGGCGATCTCGTCGGTCTCGGCGACGTAGCAGGGCACCGCCCAGCCGAGATTTTCAGGGCTCGCCTGCCAGCCCTGCTTCTCAGCGGAGTCGCGATATTGCGCCATGTATTTGGCGAGCGCGGCGATGGGCGAGAAGGTCTGCAGATAGGTGTAGCGGCGATCGGGATGCGAGGCCCATTCGATGGTCTCGGTCGAGCCCTGCGAGGGAATCCAGATCGGCGGGTGCGGCGTCTGATACGGCCTGGGCCACAGGTTCACATAGTTGAAGTTGTAATGCTTGCCTTCGAAAGCGAAGGGACCGGGACGCGTCCAGGCCTGCACGATGAGATCATGCGCTTCGTGGAAGCGCTCATGCGAGAAGGCCGGATTGACGTTCCAGGAGAAATATTCGGCGCCGATGCCGCGCACGAAGCCGGCAATGAAACGGCCGCCGGTAATGTTGTCGAGAATGGCGAATTCTTCGGCGACAGTGATGGGGTTGTTGAGCAGCGGCAGGGCGCGGCCCAGAACCGCGATCTTCACATTCTTGGTGCGCCGTGCCAGCGAGCCGGCGAGCACGCCCGGCTGCGGCATCATTCCATAGGCGTTGGAATGATGCTCGTTGACGCAGAGGCCGTCGAAGCCAAGCGCATCGCCCATCTCGAGCTCGTCGAGATAGCGATTGTAGAGTTGATGGCCCTTCTTCGGATCGTAATAGGTGTTCGGCAAGGTCACCCAGGCGGAATCGTATTTATCCGGCGCCGAGAGATCGAGATCGGCATAGGGCATGAGATGGAAGAGGTAGAACTGCATTTATGCCTCCCCGGCGAACTGGCGGATCGCCGCGACAAATTCGGCTGACTTTTCGGCGTGCGGCAGATGTCCGCAATTGTCGAGCATCTCGACCTTCGAATTCCTGATCAGCTCATGGAACCTGTCGGCATAAACCGCCGGAATCAAGGCATCCTGCCTGCCCCACAGGATCAACGTCGGCAGGTCGATGCGATGGATCCACTTTTCCAGATCGGCGCTGTAGAGGCGCGGGCTCCACGCGAGCCTTGCCGTTGTGACGCGGTTCTTCACCGCAATGTCGACCTCCGCGTCGCTAAGCGGCATGGCGAGCATGCGCTCGGCAAGCTCCTTCGAATGGAACAGGTTGCGTGTCGTCTGCTCGGCCGTCCACAGGAAGAGGTCGCTCACGGGCACGCCTTTCACGCGCAGACCGGCGGGCGCGACGAGAACCAGCTTCTCGATCCGGCTCGGGTTACGCACGGCGATCTCGGAGGCGATCCAGCCGCCCATCGAGGTGCCGACCAGGGTGACCTTTTCAAGACCGAGTTGCTTCATGAAGCTGAGATAGAAATTGGCAAGGTCGCCGACGTTGTCGAGCCAGTCCGGCGTATCGGAGCGACCGAAGCCCGGATGTTCCGGCACGATGACGTCAAAGCTCTTCGCCAGGTCGGCCATGAAAGGCAGCCAGCGGCCGGCGCCGTTGGCGCCGTGCAGAAACAGCAAAGGTACGCCCGTCCCTTCCCGCATGATGCAGGTCTTGCAGCCCTCGACGGTCTCGAAATAGGTTTTCGGCTCGCTCATCGATTGAAAGTCTCCCTGATATCAGTCTCCCTCTACACCAAAAGGATGGCTTCCCGCCAGCGGCCGGCAGGAAGCGCGAGAGCGATCAGGCGTGGGCGCAGGCCCCAATATTATTTGAGGCCGAGCAGCAGCCGGGGCAGGAACATCACAATTTCGGGGAACGCCGTCAGGATCGCGATGCAGACCAGCATGGGGATGACGAAAATGAGCGATCCACGGGCGATGATCCGCATGTTGGCGCCTGGCGTGACCGACTTCAGCACGAACAGATTGAAGCCCACGGGCGGCGTGATGGCCGCGATCTCCGACTGAATCGTGACGATGATGCCGAACCAGACCGGATCATAGCCAAGATTCTGCACCGCTTTGAGAAAGATCGGGATGACGATGACGATGATGCTGCCAGGATCCATGAACATGCCGAGGACGAGCAGAACCAGGTTGATGATGACCATGATCGCCCAGGGCGGCACGGGCAGGCTCAGCAGCGCGTCGGACGTCGCCTGCGGGATGCCCAGGCGCGACAGCATGAATGAGCTGAAGAACCCGCCGGTCAGCAGCAGCAGGAACATCGCCGTGGTACGGATGGTCCGGTCGAGGCTGCGCATGACAATCGAGCGCGACAACTGACTTGTTGCCCAGGCGATGAGCAGCGCGCCGGCAGCTCCAATGGCGCCCGCTTCCGTCGGCGTCGCCACACCTGTGTAGATGGCGCCGATCACCATGAAGGAGAGCAGCAGAACCGGAATGACGGCGCCCAGCGCCTTCCAGCGCTCCGGCCACGTCGGGCGCTCGGTAATCGGCGGCGCCATTTCCGGCCGCCGGACAGCGGTGAAAATCGCGGTCGCGGACAGAAGCGAAGCGAGCAATATGCCGGGAAAGATGCCTGCTATGAACAGATGCCCGATCGAAGTGTCGGTGATGACACCATAGACGATCATCGGAATGCTGGGCGGGATGAGAATACCGAGCGTGCCGCCGGCCGCTGTCGCGCCGAGCGCCAGCGACTTGTCGTAACCGCGCTTCAGCATTTGCGGGATCGCCATCGCGCCGATGGTCGTAGCCGTGACGGGGCTGGAGCCGCAGACAGAGCCGAAAATCGCGCAGGCCCAGATGGTGCCGACGGCAAGAGCGCCGGGAATGCGGCGCATCCACAATTCCGTGGCGCGGAAAAGATCGCCGCCGATGCGCGTCGCCGCCAATATCTCGCCCATGAAGATGAAGAGGGGCACAACGACGATGATGAAACTGCTCGAGATGGAGAACGACAGCGAGGCCAGTTGCGACAGCGCACCGGGCGATACGAAAGCGGCGACGCCGGCGACCGCGACCATGGCCAGCGCGACGCCGACCGGTGTCCGCAGAATGAAAAGTCCGAGCAGAACGAGAAGGAAAATGCCGAAGCCCGCGAATGCGCTCATTTCTTTTGGTCCTCGCGCGTGTCAGTGACGCTCGTCAGTGGCTGGCCGCCGGCGCCTCTTCGGCGTGCGGATCGTAAGGCGTCAGGTAGAAGCGGAGGAATTGAACAAGCGCCGTCAGCAGAAACATGAACGCGCCGAAAATGCCGATCCAGTATATTTTCCAGAGCGACACGAAAATCATGCCGAAGGACAGCTCATCGGTCTCATAGATGTCGATATAATATTTGATGACGAACCAGAGCAGGATCGCGGCAAAAGCGATGGTGATCGCCTTGCCGAGCAGTCGCTGCGTCTTGCGCAGACCGACCGGAATAAGCGGATCAAAAAGATCGATCTCGATATGGCTGCCGGATTCAAGCGCCGGAGCCAGCGCCAGAAAAAATACAAATACGAGCATGAAGCAGCTTGAGTCTTGCACCCATTCAAGCGGCGCCGCGGCGAAATAGCGGACGACAACGTCGATCACTATGAGTGTCATGATCGTCAAGACCAGAATGCACGCGATAAACGCGCTGACTCTGTTGATCCTGGCGACGACGCGCTCGAGATCGACGAGCCAGCCGTGAGACGGCCCTTCCATCGCTTCCTCCGCTGATTTTTGGTTACATATTCTGCTTGAGAACGTTCCGTACCGGGTCGCCGGTGGGGCCGACGGCCTTGGCAATCTCGTCCCAGACGGGCGCAATCTGCTTCTTGATGGCGGCGAGATCGGCGTCCGTGGCGCGATAGACCTTGGCGCCAAGCTTTTCCATCTCGCCCAGGGCGCGTTCCTGCTCCGCGACCACGTGGGGACCCGAATTCTTCACGACGTCAGCGGAGACTTCCATGATCGTCTTCTGATCTTCCGGTGAAATCTTTTTCCACAGATCCAGATTCATATAGTAGAGCGACGAATTGGCGCCTTCACGCAGATAGGTGATGTAAGGCGCCACCTCGTAGATCTTGCCCGAGAGTGCGAGGTTGGAGAGGAACATGGTGCAATCGACCGTCTTGTTCTGCAGAGCGATATAGAGTTCGCCGGGATCGATCGCGACCGCCGACGCGCCGAGCGCACGCAACTGGAGGCCTTGCCAACGCCCGGCGGTCCGGATTTTCTTGCCCTTCCAGTCCGCCAGAGTCTTGATCGGACCATTGACGCAGGCAACGACCAGACCTGCCGATGGATATGAGAAGAGATTCCTGATGCCGTGCTTTTCCAGTAGCGGCCTGGTGATGGCATCGACTTCGGTGACCATCTTGTTGGCGATCTCCGGCTTGTCCGGAATCCAGAAAAGCGGCTCGACATAAGCCAACTCACGCACAAGGCCGATGACGAAGCTGGCGCTGGTGGTGCCGCCGCCAACGGCGCCCGAGCGGACCGCATTCAGCGTGTCCTTCGCCGCAACGAGGGCGCCCGAGAACTGGAGGTTTATCTTGACCCTGCCCTGCGTGCGTTTCTCGACCTCAGCGGCCCACGCTTTCATGATCGGGGCGTACATATCGCGGTCACTGTACCAGACGGCAAAATCCACGGTCTGGGCTTTGGCGGGGCCAGCTGCCGCGATGAGGCCGGCTATCCCGGCAAGAGCTGCGGCGCGTATGATCCCTGCAAGCGCATGGCGCATGGTGATGTCCTCCCCGGAGAAGCCCTATTTTCTTAGAAAGCTAACATCGGAAAATGAGGTTTGCAATGCATCTTGCATTGCAGACAACAAGCACAGCTTTAACATGATGCTGACAAGCACATCTGGATATGCCAGTGAGGCGTGCAATACCGCGGTACAGCAAACAGAGCCGAACCAGATCCCGGGAGGATGGAATGAAGATGAAATCGCTGACTGCAATCCTGACGGCTGCGGCCGTGCTCGCCGGTGCTTCTGCAGCTTTCGCGCAGGAAAAGATCAATGTCGGCTTCACCCGCACCGCCACCGACATCGGCCTCTTCGTCGCCGACAAGCGCGGCTACTTCAAGGCTGAAGGCCTCGACGTCAATTTCATTCAGTTCGATTCCGCCGCACGTATGATCGCGCCTTTTGCCTCGGGCGATCTCGATATCAGCGCTGGCGCCACATCGGCCGGCTTCTACAATGCGGTGGCGCGCGGCATCGACATGCGCATCATCGCCGACAAGGTGTCGACCCCACCCGGCCGCACAAGCCAGACCCTGGTGGTGCGCAAGGCCCTGGTCGACTCAGGGAAGTTCAAGAGCCTGGCCGACATCAAGGGCCTCAAGCTCGCCAACACGGCCCCCGGCACGGCGGCGATGGGCTCGCTCTATAAAATGGTCGAGCGTGCCCGCCTCAAGATTTCCGATGTGGAACTGGTCTCGCTCGGCTTTCCGCAGCAGGTGCTGGCGCTCTCGAGCGGCGCGATCGATCTTGCCCTGCCCGCAGAACCGATGACGACCGAGGCCATCTCCAAGGGCTATGGCGTCAAGGTCATCACCGACGACGAGGCCTATCCGTATCACCAGATCGCGGTGATCTTCTACAGTGGCAAGTTCGCCACCGAGCGCCGCGCCGCCGGTATCAAATTCCTCAAGGCATTCCTGCACGGGGTGCGCGACCATAACGACGCGCTCGACAAAGACGGCAAGTTCACCGGCGAGAAAGGCGAGGCGATCATTTCCATTCTCAACGAATATACGACGATCAAGGACCCGGCCTTCTATCGCTCCTTCGCCCTCGCCTTCTGCAATCCGGATGGAACGGTGCATCTCGACAGCCTGAAGAACGACTACGAGGTTTATAAAGCGTCCGGGCTGCTGGAAGGCGCTGGCGATGCGACCAAGCCGGTCGACGGCTCGTTTCTCGACGCCGTGCTGAAGGATATCGGGCCTTATAAGAAGGCGAATTGAATCCTTCTCCCGCCCAGGCGGGAGAAGGTGGCCTCTGCGAAGCAGAGGTCGGATGGGGGTGGGGCGCACTAACGCATTTTATACGTGAGGATGGAATTTCGCGATATCATGCCGATGAGGCTTTTTCTTTCGCCCTCATCCGACCCTCGCTACGCGAGGGCCACCTTTTCCCGCGAAGCGGGAGAAGGGATTACCCTCCCACCTCGGCGACGAACGGATTGACGAGATTGCCGATGCCGGTGATCTCGACATCGACGACGTCGCCGGCCTTCAGGTTCGGCGATGCGCCGTCGGTGCCCATCCAGATCACGTCGCCTGGATAGAGCGTTATGTAGCGTGTGATCGTGCTGATGTATTTCGCCACGCCGAAGAGCATGGCATTGGTGCGGAAGCGCGTCGTCTCCTGGCCATTGACGCGCACGATGGTTTCGAGCGCATCGAGATCGACATCCGTCTCGATCCACGGGCCCATCGGCTTCCAGGTGTCCGGGCTTTTGGCGCGCCACAGGGTGCGGTCGGACTTCTGCCAGCTCCGCTCGCTAACATCGTTGCCGATGGTATAGCCCAGCACGCAGGACAGAGCGTCTTCCTCCGACAGGTGCTTCGCCTTCTTGCCGATGACGGCAACCAGTTCGCCCTCGTATTGCACGGCGTCAGTCGCATCATGCGGGATGATCACGGACTCACCATGGGCGATCAGCGCATTGTTGGTACGCTGGCCGACATCGGGCTGCGTCGGCAGGTTCGGCGGCTGCCCGGTGCGGGCAGCCACTTTCATGATGTGCTCGGTGTAGTTGAAGCCGACGCAATAGAAGGTCGGCGGAATGACCGGCACTTCGATCTTGATGGTTTTCAGGTCATGCATGCGGCCGGAGCGCTGATATTCCGCGAAGGGCGAACCTTCGACTTCGGCGACCCTGTCGCCCTCAACGAGGCCGTAGAATGTTCTGTCGTCTTTAGACGCCTTGATCCAACGCACTTGCAATCTCCATCTTATTCACGGATCGGCGCGCGCACCTGAGAGCCGCACGACTTCCGCCCATTTCTTCACTTCGGCGGCGACGAACGCCGGCATATCCGCTGGCGGACGCCAGTGGGACACGACGGCATTGAGTCTGAACGCCTCGCGAACAGGATCGGCGGACAGCGCCTTTTCCACGGATGCCGCGATCAAGGCGATGCGATCGGACGGCGTGCGCGCCGGCGCGAAATAGGCGAACCAGGCATCGGCGTTGACGTCGGCCACGCCGGCCTCGTTCAGTGTCGGCACATTGGGCAGTTGCGGCACGCGCCTATCGGAGGCAATCGCGATCGCCCGCACAAGACCGCCTTCGATCTGTCCCAGAATATTGGCCACGGCCACAAAGCCGAAATCGACGATGCCGTTGACCATGTCCTGCACCAGCGGCGCGCCGCCGCGATAGGGCACGTGCACGGCCTGAACGCCGGTCTTGATCTTGAACAGCTCCGCCGCGAGGTGCGAGGACGAGCCATTGCCCGTCGAACCGTAGTTCAACTTGCCCGGCTCGCTCTTCAGCATGGCGACGAGATCGGCGGCGGATGAGACCTTGAGATCACGCCGGACGACAAGCGCATGCGGCACGGTGCAGACGCCGCAGATCGGAGCAAAACTTTCGATCGTCTTATAGGCCAGATTGGGAATCAGCGCATCGTTGGTGCCGTGCGTCTGCTGCGTGCCCAGCACGACGCGGTAGCCATCGGGATCGGCCTGGGCGACCGCGAGCGCGCCGATGGCGCCGCCACCCCCGCCACGGTTTTCGATGATGATGGCCTGTCCGAGCGTCTGCGCCATCTGATCGCCTAACGCCCGCGCCACAAGATCGACGGACCCACCCGGCGGATAAGGCACCACAACAGTGATCTGCCGCGACGGAAAACGCTCCTGCGCGGCAGCCGCAAGCGGCGAGCCAAGGAGCATCGCGGCTCCGCCCAATATCTGCCGCCGATCAAACAGGTTCATTCCTTTATACACGTACTTATTCGCCGAGCTTCACATTGGCCTGCTTGATGACGCCGCCCCAGAGCTTTTCTTCGCTGGCGATGAAAGCAGCCGCTTCGGAAACTGAATTGCCGATGGGCTGGGCGCCCTGGTCGAGGAATCTCTTCTGGATGTCGGGCGAGCGAATGACCGCGACGATATCACGATTGGCTTTGGCGATGATGGCGTCCGGCGTGCCGGGCGGCGCCATGAACGCGAACCAGGCGATGGCGGAGAAATCCTTCAGGCCGGATTCCGACAAGGTCGGAACGTCCGGCAGTTGCGAGGATCTCTCGAGCGAGCAGACACCGATGATCTTCATGGTGCCGCCGCGATGCTGCGGCAGGGACAGTGAAATATTGTCGAAGAACACGTCGACGTGCCCGGCGACGAGGTCGTTCAGGGCGGGAGCAGTGCCGCGATAGGGCACATGGTTGAATTTCACGCCGGCGCGCGATTCAAACAGGGCCGCCGTCAGATGCGATGTGCTGCCGTTGCCCTGGTTGGCGCAATTGAGCTGGCCAGGATTGGCCTTCGCCTTGGCGATCAGTTCGGCAATCGTCGTGACGCCGAGCTTGTTGCTGACATCGACGACATTCGTCGCCGAGCCGATGATGGTGATGGGTTTGAACTTGCCCGGATCGAAATTCAGCTTCGGATAGAGGTTCTGGTTGATGGCGATCGGCGGTGCCGGCGACGCCATCAGGGTGTAGCCGTCGGGATCGGCATGGAAGACGGTCTCCGCCCCCACGTTGCCGCCCGCTCCCGTGCGGTTTTCGATGACGACCGGCTGCTTCCAGACGTTGGTGAGCACTTCCGAGATCAGGCGCGGCAGCGCATCGGCGGTTCCGCCAGCCGCAAACGGCACGATGACCTTGACGCTCTGCGACGGCCAGTTGCCCGCATCCTGCGCCAACGCGGCCGGTGCAAACAGCGATGCGCCGGTCGCCACAAGGCTCTTGTTGAATAAGCGGCGATCCATAGGCTTCCCTCTCGTTTCTTCAGGCGACGAGTTGCTCGACTTCGTTCTGGGCGTTCCTGCCCTGGGCGCGATATTGCCCGATCTTCTGGATCAGCGGTGCATCCGTCATGGTGTAGAGAATGGCGTCTTCCGTTCCCTTGTTGACATGGCGGCGCCAGAGGAAGTTCGGCACGACGAAGATGTCGTTTTCTTCCCAGTCATAGGTCTTGCCGGCGATCTCGGTCTGGCCGCGCCCCTGCATGCAGACATAGACCGTGCTCGCGGTTTCTCGCTTGAACTGCGTCTCCTGGCCGGGCTGCAGCAATTGCGCACCATAGCCGGTGGTGGGGAACAGCGAGGCGCCCGTAACGGGGTTGAGCACGTCGAGGAAGGTGCCTTCATAAGGATCGCTGTCCTGGCCGCGCATGGCGGTGAGCGCCGCCGCAATGTCCTTGCCACGATAGTGCACACAGGGGCTTGTCTGGTGACCGATGCCGCGCGTGTGCGAGACTCGCGGCACGAGGCCGCCCCTGCCGTAGAGCTTCTGCGAATAGCCGGTGGGCATAGTCTGCGCCTGCGCGCGCGCATTGTGCGGCGCGCCCGGCATGTCTTCGTCGAGCCAGATGAGATCGAGGAATTCCAGCACCGGCCAGTCGAGCGTGTCGATCCACGTCACGGGCTCGTTGGAATCATTGCCGTGATCGTGCCAGGTGCCGTTCGGTGTGAGGATGAGATCGCCGCGCTCGGCCTCGCAACGCTCGCCCTCCACCATCGTATAGCCGCCCTTGCGCGACAGGATGGTGCGGCTGGCATTGGGCGAATGCATGTGGGCGGGCGCAAGATCG
>Ga0182744_1000034_pt1 | contig 168941 bp, 181 predicted proteins | sample eDN3rd30CKraftMG_FD_128525 | JGI IMG/M metagenome (GOLD analysis project Ga0182744, IMG submission 128525) | Enriched Miracle-Growth compost microbial communities from Emeryville, California, USA - eDNA 3rd pass 30_C Kraft MG (version 2) (version 2) ... | reverse complement strand
CGGTGGAATAGGCATCACCGCATCCAATAACGGGACGGGCTCGACACGCGTCACGGCGACGGGGGCCGTGATCGGAACGGCGGATGATGGCATTCGCGTTGAAGCGCATACCCTGACGACCGGCGGGGTTGAGATCAATGCGGCCCGCGTGACCGGGGACAGAAACGGCATTTCCGCGATCAACAGGGGAGGCGGCGCGACGAAAGTTGCAGCGACAGGACCGGTATCGGGTGGTGAGTCCTATGGCATTCTCGCCGTGAATGGCGCGGCGTTTATCAATCCGGACGGCTCCATCAGCCCGGTCGGCGTCTCGACCGCGACCAGTCTGACGGTGGAAGCCGCGCGCGTCACCGGCGTCAATGCCGGCATCTATGCGCAAAACAACGGCACGGGCGCGACGCGCGTGATCGCGACGGGAGCCGTGGCCGCTGGGCCCTCCGGCACCGGCATTTTTGCCGCCAACGGCACATCGACGACTGGAGCAGGAACAACCCTCAGGGTCGAGGCGCTGAATGGCGCATCGGGTTTTACCGGCATCTCCACTCGAAATTACGGTAGCGGCGCCACCGATATTGTCGCGACCGGCCTGGTCGAAGGAATTGGCGGCCATGGTATTGTCGCGGTGAATGGGGCGACCGCCAAAAGTCTGTTTGTCAATGTCGAAAATGTCTCCGGTTCGGTCGCCGGTATTCTTGCCAGTAACGATGGCACTGGTGCGACCGATGTCATCGCCGACGACGTGCAATCGAGCGCGGGGACCGCAGTGATGGCCGGAGGAAGAGGCTCTCGCGTGAACGTCGACGTGGCTTCGGCTGTCGGCGAAGTGAGCGGCATTGTCGTCGTCAATAACGGCTCGGGTGCGACGCGTGTTATCAGCGGACGGTCGGTAGGGCAAAACGGTCATGGCATCAACGCCACCAACGCGGCCTCGGCGACCGATGTGACCATCATCAGCGCGGGTATCGCAACCGGCGACGTCGGCGGCAATGGCATCCGCGTGCGCAACAACGGCACCGGCACGACGCTCATCTCGACGGGGGCTCTCGTGGAAGGGGGCGCGGCGGCGATCTCGGCTTTTTCCGCCGGCCAGGCGATCACCATCGAAGCCGGCGGCCTTGTCCGCAATCTGTCGCGGCTTTCCACCAGTGTCGCTATCGAAGGTGGTGGTGGCCCGATCGATTTCACCAATGCCGGCGGCATGGTTGGCACGGTGCAGTTCGGTGCCGGCGCGCACATCATGACTAACAAGGCTGCGTGGAACACGGCTGGCGGCACGAACGAATTCGGCGGTGGCGAGCTCTCCAATGTCGCGGGCGTCGCGATCTTCGCCGCCGCCGACGGTGGTGTAGCAGAGACAACGGCGTTCAACGGTCTGGCGAACTTCAACAACCACGGCATGTTCATCATGGCCGATGGCGGCGCCGGCGACCGTGCCGCGACGGGCGGCAACGTGCGCTTCGAAGCGGATTCGGTCTATGCGATCGATATCAACGGCACCGGTCAATCGGATCGCATCACCGCCAATGGTGCGGCGACACTGGTCGCCGGTTCGACCCTGGCGGTCAGCATGCAAGGCAGTCTGCTCTATGGCAATCGCTATACGGTGCTCACCGCCGACGGCGGCGTCAACGGCCAATTCGGTTCGGTGACGGGCCTGCCTGCCAACACCGCCTTCCTTGCCATGCTGGATACCTATGACGCCAACAACGCCTATCTCGATGTCGTCAAGTATCGCAACTTTGCCGACGCCGGCTTGACGCGGAACCAGATCTCGACAGGTCGTGGACTGGACAGCATTCCAACAGTCGGGCCGCTGTTCAATGCGGTCGCCGGTCTGATGACGGACACCCAGGCCCGCTCGGCTTTCGATCAACTCTCGGGCGAGCAGCATGCTTCGATGAGCAGCGTGCTCGTCGACGACAACCGCTTCGTGCGGTCTTCCGCCATCGACCGTCTGCGCAGCGCCTTCGGTTCCGTGGGCGTGACGTCGGTGCCCGTCATGTCCTATGCGCCGGGCGGCCCGACGATGGTACCCGCCACCACCGAGCGCTTCGCGCTTTGGGGGCAGGCCTTCGGCTCGTGGGGACGATTGAACGGCGACGGCAATGCGGCGGCTGTCCGCCGCTCAACCGGTGGTTTCACCATCGGCGGCGATACATTGATCTTCGACAGTTGGAGGGTCGGTCTGCTCGGCGGCTACAGCAACACCAGTTTCAGCATTTCCGGCCGCTCCTCGTCGGGCAGCAGCGACAATTACCATGTCTCCGTCTATGGCGGCCGGCAATTCGGCAATCTCAGCCTGCGCACCGGCGCAGCCTATACGTGGCATGACATCAAGACCAACCGGTCGGTCGCCTTCCCCGGCTTCAACGATGCGCTGTCGGCCAGCTATGGCGCCCGCACCGCGCAGGTGTTCGGCGATCTCGGCTATCGCATCGACATGAACAGCGTTTCTCTCGAACCCTTCGGCAGTCTGGCCTATGTCAACCTGCGCACAGAAGGTTTTAGGGAGACCGGCGGTCCGGCAGCGTTGACCAGCAAAGGAACGACGACCGGCGTTACCTTTACGACTTTGGGCCTGCGCGCCTCCACCGACTTTGCGTTCGGCGGCATGATCGCCACGGCGCGCGGCACGCTTGGCTGGCGGCACGCTTTCGGCAACACCGCGCCGGTGTCGACCTTCGCCTTCGCCGGCGGCAATGCCTTCAACATCGCCGGCGTACCGATCGCGCAGAACGCTGCGGTGGTCGAAGCGGGGCTCGATCTGCGCCTGTTCCAGGATGCGACGTTCGGCGTTTCCTACAACGGCCAGTTCGCCTCCAGCGCGAGAGACCAGAGCGTCAAGGCCAATCTGGCGGTGAAGTTCTGATGTACGGTCTTCGGTACGAAGGGGTGGCCGCTGTGTCTGCTAGCGCCATAACTTCTGGCTGGCGATGGCGGCGCCCTCGACCAGGGACGCCATCTTCGCCCAGCATATTTCGTCGTGAACGCGGCGCAAGCCGCAATCCGTTCCGGCGATGACGTTCTCGCGGCCGACGACGCTCGCGTAGCGCATCAGGCGCTGGGCGACCAGTTGCGGATGTTCGATCGTATCGGAAGAATGAGAAACGACGCCGGGCATGAGCATCTTGCCGTCGGGCAGTTTGTTGTTTTCAAAGACCGCCCATTCATGTTCGTGGCGGGGATTGCCTCCTTCGATCGAATAACATGTTGCGTGGATGTCGAAGAGCAGATCGACAAAATGCTCCAGTGCCACGTCTGCCATGTGTGGCCCCTTGTAGCTGCCCCAGCAGCAATGCAAGCGGACCTGGGCTGGCGGGCAATCCCGCAGGGCGAAATTCAAGAGCTCGACCCATTTGGAAAAACTGCGGCGATATTCGGAAATCGTTGCACCTGGGTTGGTCTGCCACAGGCCCGGCAATCCCGGTTCATCGATCTGCAGGATGAGGCCGGAGTCGGTCACGGCGCAATACTCGTCGTGCAGCGCTTCAGCCAATGCCAGATGGTATTCGTCATCGGAGGTGTAGAAGCCGTTCGGCATGGTGATGGCGACCGTGCATGGCGAAACTGATGTCAGGAATCCCTCCGTGGCGCCTGTGGCTTCCATGGCGCTCTTGAGATTGCGGATGTCCGTTTCGACGTTGTCCTGGCCGCGGTAACGAACTTTGTCCGCGCAGTAGAGGACCGGATTGTTGAGAGGGTACAGACCGCCTCGGGCTTCGAAATAGGCGGGGAACTTGGCGAGATCCCTTGCGCCTCCGGCATCGTTGGGATGCATTTCGCCCGGCTTGAGCGGACGTTCGGCAAAGCCATCGAAGCGATGGCGGACATAGTAGAGGAAATTCGACTTGCCGAACTCACCGTCGCCAAGGATGGTGATGCCACGCTCGGCCTGTTTCTCGACGATGTCGCGGACGGCGGCGGCAAGATCAGTGTCCGCGACCGCGTAATCTTTTGCCTCTCGTCCCGGCAGGCTCGGAGGCCGGGGCAGGGCGCCGACATGGGAGGTCAAAATTCGGTCGGTGCTTGCGAGCATTGTTATTTCATCCGAGATTTGGCGATGCGCTCACCGAGCCTCATCCGACCCTTGCTGCGCAAGGGCCACCTTCTCCCGCAAGCGGGCGAAGGAATGGCGCTTCTCCGCGCGGCGCTATTTCACGATGGAATCGGGAGCGACGATGCTCTGCGGATCGATGCGCTTGGCGTCATAGCCTTGAGACTTTGCCACCCATTCCCAGGTGCTGTTCAGCCGCGCCTTGTCGATCGTGCCGAATCCTTCCGCCTTGCTGACATCATTGTCCAGCAGGACCAGGGCGTCGTTGAATTGCTCCACGACGAGCGCCTCATCGACGTCCGGGTAAAGTGCCTTGATCGACTGTCCGACACCCTTGGGGTCCTTCAACGCAGCCTCACCGGCCGCGCGAATGGCGCGCACGAAACGGCGCGCGACGTCGGGGCGCTCCTGAATGAGCCTGTCGGATATGATCGCGGAATAGCTGTAGCCCTCGAAGCCGATATCGGACCAGGGGAGGATCTTCAGCTTCTTGTTGACTTCCTTCAGCGCCTGGGCCGTCGTCGACGCCGACGTCAGCCACGACACGATGCCGTCGACCTGGCCGGAGGCCAGCATCGGCGTCATGGCGGCGGGATCGACCTTGATCAGGGTGATCTTGCTTTCGTCGAGCTTCAGCGCCTTGACGATCTGCGGCCAGAAGACGTTCGAGGATGCGAAGGTGGCGGTTGCGAGGCGCGTGCCGCCCAGATCCTGCAGGGATCTGATCTTCGAGCCTTCGGCGACCATGATGGAGTCCGCGGGCTTGTTGTAGAAGGACACCGCCGTCTTCACGGGGATGTTGGATTCAGCCTTGGCCTGGAGCAGCGCCACGATGCTTCCCGAGCCGACGTCTGCCGATCCGGAAGCAAGGCGTGTGATGCTGTCGGATGATCCTTTCGCGGTGATGAATGTGACGTCCAGCCCCTCCCTGGCAAAGAAGCCCTTGTGCTTGGCGTAGTATTGAATGCCCTTGTCGCCAGATGGGAACCAATCGTTTGAATATGTCAGCTTGTCCTGTGCCGATGCCGAAGACATCAATGCGATGATGCCGGCGGTTGTGACGGCGAGACCGAATGCCGGCATTGATATCCGCTGAATCATTGTCGCACCTTTCTGTGAAGCATTGCGTTGTTCAGGAAGCCCTCGCCTGACCTGCTCGTGTCTGGCTTGATCGAGCGTGGCCTGGCCGAAATCCGTAGGAGCGCTGGAACATGTCCGCCATGTGCTCGTTGCTCGTGCAGACGGCATATCTCGCGGGGTTTTCCGGCGTGACGCAGGTCGGGATCGCTTCGATCGTCGCCAGAGGATCGGCGTCGTAGAAGAAGGGAATCGAATAGCGGTCCTGCGCGCTGTCGTTGTTCTTCACGCGATGCAGATTTGAGTTGTAGATGCCGTTGGTCCAGCGGGCCATCAGGTCGCCGATGTTGACGACGAATGTGCCGGCAATCGGCTTTGCCTGGATCCAGTCGCCGGCAACGTTACGCACTTCCAGGCCGCCGATCTGGTCCTGCGCAAGAAGGGTGACACCGCCCCAATCCGTATGTGCGCCGGCGCCGATCTGGTTGCGTTGCGCTTCACCTGGCTGCGGAGGGTACTTGATGATCCGAAGCTTGCCGCCGTTGGATGTGAAGAACGGCTTGAACCAATTATCAGGCAAGTCCAGGGACCGCGCGATCAGTTCCAGAAGAAGATCGCCCAGACGTCGCATTTCCCTGGCATAGGCATCCATTTGCGTGCGGAAACCGGGAAGCGCCGGCGCGTGGTTCGTCCCGTAGCCGCGATATCTGGCGACCGCGTAAGGATGATCCGCGGGCACATCGGCCCCCCAATTGAAACTCTCTTTCAAATCCGGCGGCGCCGCCTCCTTGGTCGGATCCTGACTGTCGAGTTTCTGGCCACCAATGGGTTCATAGCCGACAGACGCCGGATTCTTGCGCAACGCCAGTTGCATCTTGTCTTCGAGCGGAAGATCGAAGAACGCCTTCGCCAGGGCAAACTGATCGTCGATCAGCCGTTGCTCCATCCCATGGTTTGCGATGTAGAAAAAGCCGGTCTCGCGGCAGGCGCGGTGGATGGCCTGCGCGGCCCGGTCCCGGGCAGGACGCCCGGCCTCCTGCGTGTCGGCGAGGTCGACAATGGGTATGAATGTCGGCGGCTTCGGCGGCGAATACAAATGCATGATGGTCACTCGGTTCAATCGCCAAGCGGCCGCGTTCCAGTTTATAATTATCTGGAATCAAATGATAAAATCACCTGCCGCGACCTTCGTTGACGGTCATTACAGGGGCGGTGAGGGTTGTTGACAAGCATCGATTGTGCAACATCTCGTTGCTTCCAGGTCAACGCAGGCTGGCGCCGCCAGCCGCAAACAAGGCGGAAAAATGGCCAAGCCAGGCAACCGGTCTCAGCCTCGACAGGGAGACCGGCCGCATCCGAGTTTCCTGACCTCGGCGGTGAACTGCTTTCTCACGGCGGCGCGGCTTGGCTCGATCCGTGCCGCCGCGGACCAGCTTCATATCGCGCCTTCGGCCGTGAGCCGCCACATCACCAAGCTTGAGGGGGCTCTTGGCGCGGTTCTGTTTGAGCGTCTGCCGCGGGGCATCAGGCTGAGCAGCGCCGGCGAAGTGTTTTTCTACCATGCGCGGGAAAGCATCAAGCAGATCGATCGTGCCCGCTCGCTCATCACCGATATGCAGGGGCTGAAGCGCGGGCAGGTGAGCATCGCCACGACAGAAAGCGTCGCGACGGCTTTTCTGCCTCCTATCGTGGCCGAGTTCTGGCAGCTCTATCCCGATATCGCGATCTCCCTGCAGACCACGCGCAGCGGCAGCGCCTTCGCCGGGGTGGCCGATGGAGAATTCGATCTGGCGATCGGCTTCGATATGCCGGCGGACGTCCCGTTGCAGATATTGGCCAGCGCCAAACTCGTCATCGGCGCATGGATTCCCAAAGGTCATAAACTTGCGCGCGCCAAGTCGATCAAGCTCACCGATCTGCTGGAGAGCAAGCTGCTGCTGCCCGATCAATCGATCAAGCTCAGGAGCCTGCTGAACCCGCATCTGCGGCGGCTGGGACATATCGAGCCCCGGCTCATCTCCAATTCCACCTCCGTGCTTCAGCTTTTTTCAGCCCTGGGATGCGGCGTGTCGATCTTCACGAAGATCGATGCGGCGCAGACGACAACGCAGGCGAGCACGGTTTTCCTCCCCGTCAAGGAATTGGCGCGTCATTCCCAGACCCTGCAGCTCTGCGCGCGGCGCGCCGGCCTTTCGCCCTCCGCGCTCGCTTTGGCCAATCATCTGACCGGGCCGATCCGCGCGCTTTCGGATTTCTAGGCGACATGCATAGGGTCAGCGTCTAGGTCTTGTGAAGCCGGGGTTGGACGTCGCGCGCGCAGACGTCGGCAATGAGTTCGAGCAAATCCCGTTGGGTTGGGCTGATTGCGTCCGACAGGATCACGGCCTCGATCCGCCGTGTGAATGAAGGATCGACGATCGGCATTATGGCAATGTCAGGATGTTGAATGGTGGTGGACAGGCGTGGTGCGACGGCCAAACCAACGCCAGCGGCGACCAGGCCCTGTGCCGATTGATAGTCATCCGTTCGAAAGACCACGCGCGGCTCGAACCCGACTGAGCGGCACATGACTTCAAATGCCTCTTCGTACGGGGCCGTTCCATGATGACGGACCACCCATGATTCGTCGGCAAGGTCAGCCAGGCGGACGGGCGCGCTCGCGGCTGCCAGGGGATGGCCGGCCGGCGCAAGCAGGCAAAGGGGGTCCGTCAACAGATGGCGCGTCTGCAACCGTGGAAGCGAGCGCCGCAGAAAATCATAATCCCATGTCAGGCCGACATCGATGGTTCCGTAAACAAGCTCGGAGGCCAGATCGCCCGGCTCGACCGCGCGCAATGCAAGCTGGTAGCCAAGATTCAATTCGCGAAACCGCTTGACGACGAGCGGCGCCAGATAGGCGCTTGCCGTCGAGAAGACCCCAAGCGTGATCGTCTTCGGCCGTTCGGCCAGGAGCCTCAAATCGCGTTCCAGCTCGGTGCTGTCGCGGATGAGCTTGCGCGCGCGCTCGTTCAGGACCTTGCCGGCCTCCGTCAGGCGAATGCCGCGGGGCATCCGCTCCATCAGGACCACGTCGAGATCCCGCTCGAGAAGCGCGATCTGCTGTGACACCGCCGATTGTGTCAGGTGAAGCCGGGTGGCGGCGGCCGTAAAGGAGCCATCGTCTGCAACGGCGCAGAAAATCCTGAGACGCCTGGTATCAAGCATTTGCAAGTATCATCATGGCCCCTTCAGCTTATCGGCCGCTAGCCGGCCAAAAGCTGCGGCGGGCGTTTTTCACAGCCTGTTTTGCCCAAACCGAGCGATGAACGCAACGGCGGCAACATCCAGCGTGTCGCAGGGGTGATTGGCGCGGGGGACCCGTTATTTCGCCTGAAATCGGGAAAAATTGGCTTTCGGCTCCGAATGGGCTAATCCACCGCCACCTGTGGTGGCCAGCTCTGGTGGGCTTGCCGCCGCGTTCTCCATTCGAATCCGATTAACCCCATATGACCGCAACCGATCCAGTCAGCCGGCGGCGCACGTTCGCCATCATTTCCCATCCGGACGCCGGCAAAACCACGCTCACCGAAAAACTGCTGCTGTTTGGCGGCGCGATCCAGCTTGCCGGCGAAGTGCGCGCCAAGGCCAACCGGCGGCAGACGCGCTCCGACTGGATGGGCATCGAGCGCGAACGCGGCATTTCGGTCGTCACCTCGGTGATGACGTTCGAATATGGCGATTGCGTTTTCAATCTGCTCGACACGCCGGGCCATGAAGACTTTTCGGAAGATACGTACCGGACGCTGACGGCAGTCGATTCCGCCGTCATGGTGATCGATGCGGCCAAAGGCATCGAGGATCGCACGCGCAAACTGTTCGAGGTCTGCCGCCTGCGTGACATTCCCATCGTTACTTTCATCAACAAGCTCGATCGTGAAACGCGCGATCCGTTCGACCTGCTCGACGAAATCGAGAAGACCTTGGCGCTCGACGTCGCGCCGATGACCTGGCCGATCGGTCGCGGTCGCTCGTTCGCCGGCACGTATGATATTCGCGCCAGCGCCGTGCGGCCGGTCGAGGGCGAACAGGTGTTGCGCCCGGTCAATGGGCCGGACGACCCGTCGATTGCGGAACTGCTGCCCGAGCATGAGCGCGCGGCATTCAGCGAAGAACTGGCCTTGGCAGTCGATGGTCTCAAGCCGTTCGACAAGACGTCTTTTCTCGAGGGCCATCTGACGCCGGTCTATTTCGGCTCGGCGCTGCGCACCTTCGGCGTCAAGGATCTCATCGACGCGCTGGCTGAATTCGCACCGCCGCCGCGCGGGCAGGAATCGGCAACCCGCCTTGTCGAGGCGCGCGAACCCAAGATGACGGGCTTCGTGTTCAAGATCCAGGCGAACATGGATCCCAACCACCGCGACCGCATCGCCTTCATGCGTGTGTGTTCGGGCAAGCTCGCGCGGGGGATGAAAGCGAAAATCGTACGCACCGGCAAGCCGATGGCGCTCAACGCGCCGCAATTCTTCTTCGCGCAGGAACGCGCCATCGCCGACGAGGCCTATGCGGGCGACGTGGTGGGCATTCCCAACCACGGCACTTTGCGTATCGGCGACACGCTGAGCGAGGGTGAGGATATCGTGTTTCGCGGCGTGCCGAGTTTCGCGCCGGAAATCGTGCGGCGCGTCAAGATCGGCGACGCCATGAAGGCGCGCAAGCTGCTCGATGCCTTGCAACAGATGGCGGAAGAGGGCGTCGTGCAGACATTCGTGCCCAATGACGGCTCGGGCGCCATGGTCGGCGTGGTCGGCGCGCTGCAGCTCGATGTGCTCAAGGAGCGGCTGCAGGCGGAATACGGCCTGCCGGTGAGTTTCGAGCCGAGCCGGTTCGAACTCTGCCGCTGGGTCAGCGCTACCGACCGTCAAGAACTCGACAAGTTCATCCGGGCGTTTCCGTCATCAATGGCAAGCGATCTCGACGGCGCGCCGGTGTTCATGGCGGCGTCCGCCTGGGCGTTGAACTACGAGGTCGAAAAGTGGCCGCAGATCACTTTTTCAGACATCAAGGATTATCAGAAGAAGGCGGCTTGAGAGCTACCCTCATCCGACCCTTGCTGCGCAAGGGCCACCTTCTCCCGCAAGCGGGAGAAGGAAGAACCTAGCCGGCGTTGGCGTAGGCCTTGCGCGAGAACACCGTCAGAAACAGGATCTTGATGTCGAACCATATCGACCAATGGTCGATATAGGTCAGATCGTGCTCGACGCGGGCACGCATCTTGTCGTCGGTGTCGGTCTCGCCGCGGCAGCCGTTGACCTGCGCCCAGCCGGTGATGCCAGGCTTGACGTTGTGGCGACGTGCGTAAAGAGCGATATTGCGGACATATTGCTGGTCGTGCGCCATGGCGTGCGGACGCGGGCCGACAAGCGACATGTCGCCGCGAATGACATTCATCAGTTGCGGCAGTTCATCGATGTTACAGCGGCGGATGATGCGACCAACGCGCGTGATGCGGCTGTCGTTGGCGCTTGCCTGCTTGATCGTGCGGCCGTTGTCGAGGGTGGTCATGGAGCGGAATTTGAAGATGTTGAACGGCTCCTGGTTGAAGCCGTAACGGCGTTGGAAGAACAGGACAGGACCCGGCGAATCGAGCTTGATCGCGATGGCGACGAGCGCGAGAAGCGGGCTGAGCAGGAGAAAGGCGATCGTGCCGACGACGATATCGAAGGCGCGCTTGGTCAGGATCTCGAAGGTCGACAGCGGCCGGCGCACCAGATGCAGGCTGGCGATATTGCCGATGCGCTCGATGTGCATGTCGTTGAAGCGGTCCAGGATTCGCTCCGGTCCCAGATGTATGGCGGCCGGTACGCGCAGGAAAGCGTTGATGCAGGCGTCGATGGTTTCCTTGTTCGACCACGGTACCAGGATGAAGACTTCTTCCGGCTTCAGGACGCGCGCGGAGGCGGCGGCGAGGGCCAGATCGTCAGCCAGGCTATCGGGACCGCGCAGCACCGATGAGGCGACAATGCGCATGCCCAGATTCCATGGTTCATAATTGCTGGTAAAGCGATTGATCTCTTCCTCGAAGCCGACCAGGCAAATGCGCTTCTGGGCAATCCCGCCATTGCCGAAGCGATCGGTGACGATGCGGACCAGAGTGAGACGCACGAGGAGCACGCTCGCCAGGCCGCCGACATAGAAGAAGACGGCGGCGCCACGCGAGAAGTCGGCGCTGGTCTTGGTCAGGAAGGCCAGCATGAACGCGCTGGCGAAGGCGACATTCCACATCAGCAGGGTGCGCTTGAAATGGCCTCTGAAGCTCAGGTAATGGGCGAAGACATAGTCGCGCCGCATGACGCTGGGCACGAGAAAGAGAGCAGCGACGACATAGCCCTGGTTGTCGAAGCTGTGAAAGGCATGGAACGCGCTGGAGCTGGTGTAGGCCAGGGCATGGTAGAGAAGAATGGCGACGGCAGCGCTCGCCAGAATGGCGCCGGCGTCGGTGGCCGCCGCGACGGCGGAAAAAAAAATCCGGACGATAGCGGGATGGTCGGCCAGGCCCAAAGACAGGCGGCGCCACCGGCCGCCCGAATAGGCCGTCGATCCCTGATTGAAAGACACAAAATTCGTGTTGGCCAAGGTGGTTGCCCCGGATTGAAACAGAGACGCCTCGCCGTGAAACAATTGGAAGCGATGCGGCGTGCGACATTCCGGTGGCTGCAAAGGACAAGCCGCGGGGGGCGGGCCAGGCTCAAACCTCTTGACCTAGACGGGCCGGACGAAGCATCGTCAGGCCGGAAATTCAGGGGTTGGTGATGCAGATGAATCTGAAAATATTGGCGATGGCAGGCTTGGCGGCGCTCGGCCTGGCGGAAACGGCGGAATTGGCGCAATCGCGCCCGATTATGCCGGCCGAAAACCGCTATCAGCCCTATACCGGGGCGCTTCCGCTCTGCGAGGATCCGTCAGTGTTGGGCAAGATCGCGAGCCGATTCGCCCAAAAGGAATCGGAATATTGGAATTCTTCCCTGCAAATCGTCAGTTATGACCGGGTTCGCGAAAGCGGCTATCGCACCAACGGGTTGGACTATATTCCCCGCCGCTATTGCACCGCCCGCGCCTATATGAACGATGGGCGCGCCCGTCAGGTCACCTATTGGGTCGGTGAAAACCTCGGCATGATCGGCTGGGGCCTGACCTGGTGGCCGAGCTGGGGCGTGGAATGGTGCGTTGTCGGCCTTGACCGCAATTCCGCCTACGGGGCTGCCTGCCGGGCTGCACGGCATTAGGCCCGGGGACTCCCGACGATGACAGCGCCGTTCAGGCCCGTTCTGCTGCTGACTGCCTGCCTGGGCGCTGTTTTCACGGGTGTTTTGTTGAGTGCATTGCCGGCCTCGGCGCAGTTCCGCAGCGGATCCGGCAGCAGCAGCGATTGCATTCTCGACCGTTGCCAGGATCGCGACGACCCGCAGCCGCGCGGCGGCCGGGCTAATCCTCGCAGCGATCGCGACCAGTCTTTTGGCGATCAGCCGCGCGGCGACCGGTTTCGCCGCAACCAGACCGGCAGTGCCGCGCCCGGGCAGTTCGATTTCTATGTGCTGGCCCTGAGCTGGTCGTCGAGTTTCTGCGCCAGCGGCGACAATCGCGGCCGCGATCAATGCCAGATGGGGTCGAACAATGGGTTCGTCGTCCATGGGCTGTGGCCGCAGTATGATCGTGGCTTTCCTTCCGATTGCGACAGCCCGGTGCGCAATCTGCCGGCGGGCGTAGCGCGTGATGCCGCCAGCGTGTTTCCGGAAGAGGGCCTGGCGCGCTACGAGTGGCGCAAGCACGGCACTTGTTCGGGCCGGTCCCCGGGCGACTACATCGCCGATGTGCGGCGCGCCCGCGACAGGATCGCGATTCCCGATGAGTTGCAGCAGCCGAAATCGCCGCAGCGCCTGGCGCCGCTGGATATCCAGCGCGCCTTTGTCGATGCCAATCGTGGATTGCGGCCCGGCATGATGGCGGTGGCCTGCCAGCGCGGCATGCTGCAGGAAGTGCGCGTCTGCCTGAGCAAGGACCTGCGCGACTTCGTGTCCTGCCCGGAGGTTGCGCGGGCGTCCTGCCGGTCGCAGCAGATCACTGTGCCGGCAGTTCATTGAACTACCGCCATATCTTTCACGCCGGCAATTTCGCCGATGTTTTCAAACATGCCGTCGTGGCGCGCATCCTTGTCTATCTGATGCGCAAGGACGCGGCGCTGCGCTATCTCGATACCCATGCCGGCATCGGCAAATATGATCTCGGCTCGGAGCAGGCGCAGAAGACCGGCGAATGGCGCGACGGCGTGGGGCGCATCGCCAATGCAAAGGTGGCTGCCGATATCGAGGCATTGCTGAGGCCCTGGCTTGCGGCGGTTGGGCCGCTCGATGACGCAGGCCGCCCGTCGATCTACCCTGGTTCACCGATGCTGGCCCAGCGTCTGCTGCGCGCGCAAGATCGCATGACCCTGTGCGATCTGCACGACCAGGATGTGCGCGTGCTAGGCCGCAACATGGGCAAGGATCCGCGCGTCAAGGTCATCCGCATCGATGGCTATATGGCACTGAAAGCCTATGTACCGCCGGTCGAGCGACGTGGACTTGTGCTTGTCGATCCGCCATTCGAATCGACCGACGAATTCATCCGTCTGCGCGACAGTGTGATCGCTGCCTGGCGCAAATGGCCGACGGGAACTTATGCCTTATGGTATCCGGTGAAAGACAGCGCCGCTGCAGACGGCCTGCACGAGGGGCTTGCCGCGGCGGGCATCGGGCGCATCCTGCGGGCTGAGATCGATGTCGGACTTGACGATGCCGCAGGCAAGTTGAGCGCCAGCGGATTGGCAATCATCAATCCGCCGTATCCACTATTTGACGAGATCAAGACACTGGCGCCCTGGCTGGCGCAGACGCTGGCGCAAGGCGCCAAGCCGCGCTGGACGTGCGCATGGACGGCGGGCGAAGTTTGATGCTTCGGCCGCCCTCATCCGACCCTTGCTGCGCAAGGGCCACCTTTTCCCGCAGAGCGGGAGAAGGAGTCTTTCTTGGCGTTCAGGCAGCCGCACTCTGCAGCGGCGGGATGCGCAGGACCTGGCCCGGATAGATTTTATCGGGATGGCTGAGCATCGGCTTGTTGGCGTCGAAGATCACATTGTATTGAGCGCCCTTGCCCTTGCCGTACATGCTCTCGGCGATCTTCCAGAGCGTGTCGCCCTTCACCACGGTGTAGGTCTTGGACTCGGCACCGGGTTTGTCGGTGTTTAGTTTATTGTCGACTTGCGCCACGCCTTTGGAATTGCCGACGGTGAGAGCGATCTTTTCCGCTTCCTCGGTCGAGGCCGCCTTGCCGTTGAGCGTTACCTTGTCGCCATCCACTTGCATCTCGACGCCGGAGACGTCGAGGCCATGCTTGGCGGCTTCCTTCTTCAGGTCATCCGCTGTCGCTGCTTTTGCTTCGCTGCTGCCAAAAACGGACGCGCCAACCGATTTTGCAAAATTCCACAGACCCATGACGGCCTCCTTCAAAGAACAGGCCGGAGACACGGTCACTTATGCTTCTGCATTCATGACCCGGTTCAGCCAGAGGCCAAGGATAGGGCGGGGTCCGAAAACGCGAAAGAGGACGCAACAATAAAATCCCGGCGGATATGAATCCGCCGGGAAGAATTTCGATCGGATTATCCGTAGTTAAAAGCGATAATTGATGCCAGTCCGGATGATCGAGCCGCGATAGCCCGCGTTCGACGTAGAGATCACGGAATTGTTGTCGTTGCCGATCTGCGTGTAGAGATATTCGCCCTTCAGCGATAGTCTCGGCGTCAAAGCATATTCGACGCCGCCGCCGACAACCCAGCCGTTGCGCCATCCATTGTTGGAGAAGCCTGCGGGAATCGTGGTATCGATCACGCTCGAGCGCACATTGCCGCCGGCATAACCGGCCGTAGCATAGATCAAGGCGCGATCGAAGGTCATGCCGGCGCGGCCGCGCAGGGTGGCGAGCGAGTTCATCGTTCCGCGCATGAAAATCGGTCCCGGCAGCGTGTTCGACGCATTGAAGTTGGACCAGCCGATGTCGCCTTCAAGACCGACGACAAACTGATTGATCTGATAGTTGTAACCGACCGTGCCGCCGATCAATGCGCCGTTTGCCTTGCCGAACGACGAGGCGCCGCGACCCAGATTGCCGAAGCCGCCGCCACCGTTGATACCGGCGTAGAAGCCGGTCCAGCTATAAATGGGCGCTTGGGTGAAGACCGGTGGCGGGGACGAGGGCTCCATGCGAGATGGGAGATCGGCGGCGTAAGCCGCGCCGGTCATTCCTGCGATCGCCGGTATGATCGCTGCAGCCAGATATTTATTCATCACCCTTCGCTCTCCTATGTCGTCTCACGCACTTCGCGGAACTACTTGGCCGCCGAAATGTGTCGCGAACTCGTCTGTAATCGCGCTGCAATTTGGAAATTGTCCGCCGGCCTTGCCACACACGCGGCGAATGATCGGAACCATTCGATTCAAATGCGATTCAAGTGAGATTCAAATGCGATTCACGGGCGGAACGCGGAATCGGCTTCGGAGGACCATTCAGCGTGATTAACGCTTGCTTAAGAAAATCGGATTTTGAGGGTATTATTTCCCACCGAAGGCGGTGCGCTGGGTCGAAATTGTGACGCAACCGGTTATTGTGGCCCACACGTGGCTGGAAATGGGAAGACAAACACCGTGTCAGGAGATCAATCCGCAGCTTCCGGTTCGGCAACTCCCGGCGTGGCTTTCATCACAGGTGCGGCGCGGCGGATCGGCCGCGCCATTGCGGAAAGCCTGGCAAGGGACGGTTATGCGATCGCCCTGCACGCCTCGGCGAGGTCCCACGCCGATGCTGCCGCCTTCGCCGGCGAATTGCGCGCCGCCGGCGCCACGGCCCACGCGGTCGCCGCCGACCTCATGGATGACGCCGCGCCCGAAAAGCTGTTCGCTGAGGTTGGGCGCACGCTCGGTCCCGTGACCCTGCTGGTCAACAACGCCTCCCTGTTCGAGACCGACGCCATCGAGACATTCGATGCGGCCCTGTTCGACCGGATGATGGCGGTCAATCTGCGCGCGCCCTGCGCGCTGGCGGCGATCATGATGCGCGAACTGCCGAAGGACCGTGACGGCGCCATCGTCAATATCACGGACCAGCGGGTCTGGCGGCTCAACCCGCATTACTTTAGCTATACACTGACGAAGGCCGCGTTGTGGACGGCGACACAGACGATGGCGCAGGCGTTTGCGCCGCGCATCCGGGTCAACGCGGTTGGTCCCGGTCCTGTGTTTCCCAATATGACGGACGGCACTGAGGGTTTTGTGCGCGAGGCTGCCGGCATTCCCATGGCACGCCCGGTCTCGGCCGAGGAGATCGCTGATGCGGTCTCCTATCTCGCCCGCGCACGCAGCATCACCGGACAGATGATCGCGGTGGACGGCGGCCAGCATATCGCCTGGAAGACGCCGGACGTGATTGCGGGTAGATAAGGATTCAAAAAAGCCTTCTCCCGCAGGGTGGGAGAAGGCTTTAGAAGCGTTGCGCGGCTGCGCGCCAGCCGATGCTTTGTTCGGGCGGCATATGCCTGCGGCGTACCCTTTCCAGGATCAACCGTTGATCGTCCTGCGAGCCGGCGGCCTCTGCGAAGCTGAGAAACATCTGCTCGAGCAGATCCTGCTGGGCGTGGCTGCCGCCGAGCCGGTGCATGGAGGCAAGCGCCGGACGCATGAGCGTCAAGGCCGTGTCGTTGTGGCCTCCCGCGGCAGCGAGAATGGCCCGGCAGATTGGCAGGGCGCTGGCCTGCACAGTCTCCGCCAGCGGAGGCTTCGCCTGCCTTGCAACTGTTTCCATGCCGGCGATGAAATCTTTCGCTGCGGCGTGGCGTCCGGTGCGCGTCAGCGCCAGCATCCAATGGGGGAGAGTGAAGGGATTGTGGCAATCGCCGATGCGCGTCTGCGCCTTGTCGGCCAGTTCGCTCCAGCGGTCTCCGACATCGACGCCGGCGCGCTCGAGCCGCCAGAGAGCGGAGACGGCATTCTGGACGTCGATGTAAAGATCGGGCATCGCCACGGTCATCGTCGATGCCAGGTCACGGAACTTGCTGTCGTAGAGCGCCAAGGTCTGCGCGTATTCTTCGCGTTCGATATGATAGAGCGCGCGATGCCACCACAAGTGGTGGACGAGATTGTTGCCGCCCTCCCAATGCGCTTCGTTTGCTTCGACAAAGGCGATGCCTTCGGCGCGGCGGCCCTGCATCTCGAAGACATGCGCCAGCGCATGGGCCGCCCAGATGTCGGACGCATCGATGGCGATGGCCTGGCGCGCTGCCTGTTCGGCGATCTTGTAGCTGCCGGTTTCCTCATGAGCGAAGGCGCGGCAGGCGAGCACGGTCCCATAGGCCGGGAGATCGCGACCGTAGCGTGGCAAAATCTGCTCGGCGAGCGCCAACATCGCTTCAGGACGACCGAGCCAGAAGCCGAGCAAATGATGCAGCCGGAACGCCAATATATCGGTGGGCCATTGTTCCGCGATGGTGCTCCATGCGTTCATCACCGCGTCAAGATCGCCGTCGATCCATAACGCCAGTGCCGCGACATGGGCTTGTTCGCGGAGTGTCGCCGTGCCGGCAAGCCGCTGCGCCTGGGCGAGCGAGTCGCGGGCAAAGTCGATGTTCTTCTCGTTGAAGGACAGCATGGAGAACGTGCCGCGCAGGACATGTGCCATGCAGAATTCGGGGTCTTCCGCCAGGCAGGCTTTCAGCCGCTGGGAGACGTTGAAGCGATTGAGCAGATAGCCGTCGATCGTATGATCGTAGGCGCCAACCGCTGCCGCCGAGGCGCAGGTGGTTTCAAGCCCGTGGGCATCGCGAAACATCGCCGCCGCTCAATCGGCGGAGGGCAGGCGGCGGATGGTGAATTCGATCCGGTCGTCGTCGAGTTCGCGCCAGAATTCGATCTCAGTCATATAGGCGGCCTTTGGAAAACGCTCGAACCATTCGCGCGCCTTGGCGCGCGCGTCATTGCGCGGCAAAGTGAACGTCTCGCGGCGCCAGCCGTTGTCGGCGTTGCGGGCGCTTTTGGCGCGCGCGCCGAGCGACCGGGCGATCTCGCCGGGCGATTTGCGAAACATCTGCATACGCTACTCCAGATTACCCTGGGAAATTAGCGCAGCCCGCCGTCGCTGGCGAGTCGCTTGAGGATAGACTGGTGCGGCGGGATGTCGTCCGCGTGACGTGTCTCAGCGCGGCCGATGGGCCTTCAGCGCATCGTCGACCAGTTTGGCCAGGATTTCCGGGTCTTTGGGGAAGCCGGCCCTGATCCACATGGCCTGCAGGCTTTTAAGGACAGCACCGATGGCCGGGCCGGACTCGAACCCGCGCGCCATGATGTCGGCGCCGCTCACGGGCAGGCGCTGTTCCGGCGTATCGCGCAGAAAGGCATAGGCCGAGGCCCAGGCTCGTTCATTTGCTTTTTCATTGGCCGAATCACCGCTTTCCGCCTGTGCGAGCAACAGGCCGTCGAGAGCGGCGCGGCGCTCCTGTTCGTAGAGGAAGAACACCAGTTCGCCATGCGGCGGGGGGACCGCGCGTCCATGCAGCTTGCTCAGAGCAGCGGCGGCGCGCGCCAATCGTGTTTCCTGCAGGTTGGAGAGCCGCAGCATGTCGCGCAGTCGCGTCGCGTCCTCGGGAATGAGCACGCAGGCGGCGGCGAGCCGCATCAGGACATCGGGCGCAAGGTTTCGCGCGGCCTCGACCGCGATATAGGCGGAAAGGCGCGCCGGCACGACAATGCCGGCGACGAGTGGGCCGAGCAGGCCGGCGTGGGTCATGTCGGCGACGACGCTGGCCGCATGCGGCGCCACGAGCAGTTTCATGATTTCGGCCTGCACGCGTTCGCGCGACAGCCGGCTGAGGCCGCCGCGTTCGAGAATCGCGGCCTTGAAGGCCTCTTTGTCGATGGCGCCGTCGCCGTAGGCGGCGTGGAAGCGGAACAGGCGCAGGATTCGCAGATAATCCTCGCGAATGCGCTGGCGGGCGTTGCCGATGAACCGCACACGGCGGTGCGCGATGTCGTCGAGGCCGCCGGCATAGTCGTAAAGCCTGCCGTTGCGATCGACCGACAGCGCGTTGATGGTGAAATCCCGGCGCAGGGCATCGGCGCGAAAGTCGTGGCCGAAGCGCACTGTGGCGTGGCGCCCATCGGTGTCGATGTCCTCGCGCAGAGTGGTGATCTCATAGCACATGTTCTCGACGAGAACGGAGATCGTGCCATGATCGATGCCGGTCGGGATGGTGCGCAGACCGGCTTTGGCGCAGCGCCGCGCGATCAGTTGCGGCGAGGCCGTGGTGGCGAGATCGATGTCGGCAATGGCGGTGCCCAGCAGCGCATTGCGGACGGCGCCGCCAACGACGCGAGTCTCCTCACCATCGCCATCGATCACGCCGAACAACCTTTGCAGGCGCGGATCGGCGAGAAATCCAGCGTCCGTAAGCCGGCCGTCGATGACGCGGGCTTTCGGGCGCGGCGTCACCGATAGAGCCTTTCGTAAAAGTTGTGCAGGATGCCGGCGGTCACGCCCCAGATGTAGCGTTCGCCGAAGGGGAACGCGTAAAAGCTGCGCATGACGCCGTCGATCTCCTTGTGATGCAGCTTCTGATTGTCCGGTTGCATCAGATATTCGAGCGGCACTTCAAACGTGGCGTCGACCTCGTCCGGATTGATGACGAGTTCGAAGCCGGGCTGCACCATGGCGACAAGCGGAATGACCCTGAAGCCGGTGCCGGTCTGGTACGGATCGAGATAGCCGAGCGCAGTGGCGTAATCGGCCTTGAGACCGATCTCCTCCATCGCTTCGCGGAACGCTGCCGCGGCCGGCGAAATATCCTCGGGATCCATGCGTCCGCCGGGAAAGGCGATCTGGCCGGGATGGGCGCGCAGATTGCTGTTTCGCTGCGTCAGCAGCACCGTGGCGCCTTCGGGGCGCGCGACGACCGGGATCATGACTGCGGCGGGCTTGCCGGGACCGACGTACGAAAACTTCACCCGATTGAGATTGTGATCGCCGGTCTTGGGGATGTCGCGGGAAAACACATCCTCCGGCAGGTCGAGCGTCAGCCGCTCGCGTGCGCGTTCGAGTACCTCTTCCGGCGAATAGATAAACGTGGACGTTGCGTCAGCCTGGGTCATGCCAAGCTTTCTATTGTATCGGCGGGCGCGATCGCAAAAAAATCTTCGCCCGAAGCGACACCGAACATGGCGTGCCCCTCGACGCTGCGGGTTTCGCCGCGCTCGACGAGTTCGTAATAGAGCGGTCGCGTCACCAGCGCCCAGAGGCCGCTGCGCACGAGGACGTAGGGTTTGATGCCCTCGGAAGGGCCGGGCTCGAACCGCAGGGGATGGGCGCTGTCCGCGCTCACCCAATCGTCCACGTTGGTCCGGAAGTTCAATCTGCCGTCTTCGACGACCAGCTCGACCGCCAGGAACGGGGCGTCCTCAACCTCGACCACGACCTTTTCGACCGGTGTTACAAGGACATGGCGATCCCCGTCCTTACCTGGGTCCTTGCGCAGGATCGAGGCGAACAGCTTGACCAGTGCGGGTCGGCCGATCGGCGAGTTCTGATAATACCATGTGCCGTCACGGGCGATGCGCATGCCGATGTCGCCGCAATCGGGCGGGTCCCAAAGATGCACGGGTGGCAGGCCGCGGCCCGCTGCCGCATGAGCGGCCGCTGCAAGATTGTTCAATCCTGCCGCTTTTCCGCCGTCTGGATCAGGTTTTGCCGCCATAATACCGCGCAAATTGAGTGAACTATTCCGGTGATTGCCGGAAAAGTGAAGCACTGGTCATCGACAACGCGCCAAGGCTCTCTAAACTGGTTTCTTTGATCGATCCAGCGGGTTCGCGCGGTTGGCGCCGGTCCGCATTCGTCAGGAGGCGCAATGAGTGCGGTGATTGAGCAGCAGCCGGCCTCGGTCGAGGAGGCTGCGTCGCGACAGGCAGAGCAGGCGCTCGAGAAAGTTGCGGCCGCACGGGCAGCCATCGGAACCGTTATTTTCGGGCAAACCCAGGTGGTCGAAGAGACACTGGTCACCCTGATCGCGGGCGGTCACGGCCTGCTCGTCGGCGTGCCGGGCCTCGCCAAGACGAAACTCGTCGATACGCTCGGCACCGTGCTGGGGCTGGACGCGCGGCGCGTGCAATTCACGCCCGATCTGATGCCCGCCGATATTCTCGGCTCGGAAATCATGGAGGAGGCGGCTGACGGAAAGCGCGCCTTCTGTTTCGTGCGTGGCCCGATCTTCGCGCAATTGCTGATGGCCGACGAAATCAATCGCGCCAGCCCGCGCACCCAGTCCGCGCTGCTGCAATCGATGCAGGAGTATCATGTGACCGTGGCCGGCGAGCGCCACGATCTGCCGCGGCCGTTCCATGTGCTGGCGACGCAGAATCCGCTCGAGCAGGAAGGCACCTATCCGCTGCCTGAAGCGCAGCTCGACCGCTTTCTCATGCAGATCGACGTGACCTATCCCGATCGCGCCGCCGAGCGGCGTATCCTGATCGAGACGACGGGCGAGAGCGAGGCGGTGGCGCGCGCGGCGATGACGGCTGACGACTTGATCGCGACGCAAAAGCTGGTGCGCAGGCTGCCGGTGGGTGATCGTATCGTCGAAGCCATCCTCGATATCGTGCGCGCGGCGCGCCCCGGCGAGGGCGATGCCGCCATCACCAAGAACATCGCCTGGGGGCCGGGCCCGCGCGCCGCCCAGGCGCTCATGCTCGCCTCGCGCGCCCGCGCGCTGGTGGGCGGCCGGCTGGCGCCGTCGCTCGACGATATCGCAGCACTTGCAGGCCCAGTGCTCAAGCACCGCATGGCGCTGACCTTCGCCGCGCGCGCCGAAGGTGAGACCATTGCCGGCGTGATCAAGCGGCTCGTCGAAAGGATTGGCTGAAGCATGGTCGACGCCCGCCTTCTCGATGAAGACGAAAGCGGCGTTCAGGCTTCCCACAGCCAGGGTGCTCTCGATCTCGCGCGCCGGCTGCCGAGCCTCGTGGTGGCGGCGAAACAGGTTGCCGCGACCGTCATGCACGGCGTCCACGGACGCCGCCGCGCCGGTGTTGGCGAAACGTTCTGGCAGTTCCGGCCGTTCGTGTGGGGTGAGCCGACGACCCGCATCGACTGGCGCCGTTCGGCCCGCGACGATCGGGTCTATGTGCGCGAGCGCGAATGGGAAGCCGCGCATACGGTATGGATCTGGATGGATCGCTCGCCATCGATGAATTACGTCTCGAGCCTTGCCGCGCAACCGAAGGTCGATCGCGCGCTGGTGCTGGGCATGGCGGCCGCCGATCTGCTGGTGCGCGGCGGCGAGCGTGTCGGCATTCCGGGCCTCATGCGGGCTGTCGCCGCCCGCAACATCGTCGATCGTTTTGCGGAAAGCATGATCGAGGAAGCGCGCCGCAAGACCTATCAACCGGCCGAACTGCCGCCGGGCGACACGCTCGCGGCGCGCACGCAGGCTGTGCTCATCAGCGATTTCCTGTCGGCGCCCGCCGAGATCGAGCGCACCGTGCATGGCATGGCCGCGCGCGGCGCCCAGGGCCATCTGGTGATGATCGCCGATCCGGTGGAAGAAACGTTTCCGTTCTCCGGCCACACGGAGTTTCTCGACGTCGACAGTTCTGCGCGCCTGCGGGTTGGCGAAGCGCAATCGTTCAAGGCCGAATATATTTCACGCCTGGCGAAACACCGCGACGCGGTCCGCGCCATCTGCGTATCGCGCGGCTGGACGTTTGCGATCCATCGCACCGACCGTCCCGCATCGGAGGCGCTGCTGGCGCTGCGCATGCGGATCGAGGCTGAGGGCAGTGGCGTGTTGCAGGGGAGCGTCGCCTGATGCTCGGTCTGCCGCTTGCCTTCTCCGCTCCGCTGGTATTGGGCGCGCTCGCGCTGCTGCCGGTGCTCTGGTATCTGCTGCGCATCACGCCGCCGCGGCCGCGGATGATCGCGTTTCCGCCGCTCAAACTCATCCTTGATCTGCAGCCCAAGGAAGATACGCCGGCGCGCACGCCATGGTGGCTGATGTTGCTGCGCCTGGCGCTGGCGGCGGCGATCATTCTCGCCATGGCCGGGCCGGTGTGGAATCCCAAGCCAACGAGGGAAGCGGGCACGGGGCCCGTGCTTGTCGTTCTCGATGACAGCTGGCCCGCCGCGGTGCAATGGAGCCTGCGCATTTCCGCCGCCAATGACGCGATTGCCACCGCCGCGCGGCAAGGCCGCAATGGCGCGGTGGCTGCCGTGTCGGACGGCGCGCGCGACATTGCCTTCAGCGATCCGGTCAAGACGGTCGAGCGGCTGCGCGCGCTGAAGCCGATGCCCTATATGCCTGATCGCATGGCGGCGCTCGGCGCCATCAAGAAGTTCCTGGCCGCCAATCCGCAGGCGGACATTCTCTGGATCTCCGACGGCATCGCGGCGGGGGATTCACGCGGGTTTGCCGAAGGCCTGATCGCGGCCGCGGGCAATGACGCCAATGTGCGCGTGCTCCAGGCATCGCAACTGCCGCTGGCGCTGGCTGGCGCCGAGAATTCGCCCAGCGCGCTGGATGTGCGCGTCCTGCGCACTGCTGCCGGCAGCGCCGCGCAGGGCACTTTGCGCGCCTATGACCTGAAAGGCCTGCCGGTTGGCGAGACGCGCTTTGCGTTCTCGGGCGATACCGAGACCAAGGCGCGCTTCGAGCTGCCGATCGAATTGCGCAATGAGATCGCCCGCATCGAGATCGATGCGGAACATTCCGCCGGCGCTGTCACCTTGCTCGATTCGCGCTGGAAGCGGCGGCGGATCGATGTCATCTCCGGCGTCACCGCCGACGTGTCGCAGCCGCTGCTGTCGCCGTCCTATTACGTCACCAAGGCGCTGGCGCCGTTCGCTGACGTGCGCGAACCGAAGATCGGCATCCGCGATCCGGTCAGCGCCGCTCTCGACGATCAGCCGGCGATGCTGGTGCTGGCCGATGTGGGGGTGGTCGCCGGCGCGGCGCAGGAAAAGCTGAACAAGTTTATCGATGACGGCGGTGTGCTGCTGCGCTTCGCCGGCAGCCGCCTTGCCGCCTCGACCGATGATTTCGTGCCGGTGCGGCTGCGCCGTGGCGGGCGCGTGCTTGGCGGCTCGCTGTCCTGGGATACGCCGCGGCGTCTGGCGCCTTTCGAGCGTGAATCGCCCTTCTATGGCCTGCCGACCAGCGGGGAAATTTCGGTAACGCGGCAGGTGCTGGCGGAGCCGGAGGCGGGATTGCCGGGCAAGACCTGGGCGGCGCTGGCCGATGGCACGCCGATGGTGACAGCGGTACGGCGCGGCAAGGGGCTCATCGTGCTCTTCCATGTGACGGCCGATACGACATGGTCCAATCTTCCGTTGTCGGGACTGTTCGTCGACATGTTGCGGCGGATCACCGCCATGTCGGGTGAGAGCGCGACGGGCGATGCGAACGGGACGGCGTCCGCCGACGGCCAGGCCAATCGCACGGAGACTGTGGCGCCGACGCGGACGCTCGATGGTTTCGGCGTGCTCGGCGATCCGCCGGTGACGGCAAAGCCGATCCCGGTCGATCATTCCGGCGTGGGCAGTGCCGATCATCCGCCGGGATTTTATGGGCCCACGACGGCGCTCGTCGCCGTCAACACGCTGTCGCCGCAGGACAAGCTCGAGGCAGCGAATTTTGAAGGATTGAGATTGGACATGCAGGCGCTGCGACCGGCCGAACCGATTGATCTTCGGCCCTGGTTCATCTGTCTGGCCTTCATCGCCCTGCTGGCGGACGCACTGGCCTCTATCTGGCTCGGCGGCGGTTTGCGGGCCTTGCGTAAACGCAACGCCGGCCGTGCGGTCTCCGCCGCGATCCTGGCCGTGCTGGCGTTCGGTGCGGTCGCGATGATCGGCGCGCCGCAGGAGGTGCATGCGCAGATGTTCGATCCGCCGTCGTCGCGCGGCCAGTTCGATCTGCGCAATATGCCGATGCCGCGCCAGCAGATGCCGCAGACGCTGGGCAACGTGAGCCCGGCACTTGCAACACGCCTCGCCTATGTGGTTACGGGGGACGCCAAGGTCGACGAAGCCAGCCAATCGGGATTGATGAGTCTGTCGCGCGCGCTGGCGGCCCGCACCGCATTGACGCCGGGCGATCCGATCGGGGTCGATCCGTCGAAAGATGAACTGGTGTTCTTTCCTCTTATCTACTGGCCGATCGTCGCCTCGCGGCCGCAACCCTCGCCCGAGGCCGTGGCCCGCATTTCCAATTTCATGAAGGAGGGCGGCACGATCGTCTTCGACACGCGCGATGCGATGACGAACCGGCCGGGCGACGTCCCGACGCCGGAAACCCAATGGCTGCGCCGTCTGCTTGCCGGCGTCGATGTGCCGGAACTTGAAGTTGTGCCGCGCGATCATGTGGTGACGAAGACGTTTTACCTGCTCGACAATTTCGTCGGCCGCACCACCGTCGGCCAGACCTGGATCGAGGCCTTGCCGCCGGCGACCGAAGATGCGGCGCAGCGCCCGGCGCGCGCCAGTGACAGCGTGTCGCCCATTATCATCACATCGAACGATCTCGCCGCCGCCTGGGCCGCCGACAGCCGCGGCCAGCCGCTCTATCCGCTTGTTCCCGGCTCCAATCGCCAGCGCGAGATGGCCATCCGTGGCGGTGTCAATCTGGTGATGTACACGCTGACCGGCAATTATAAATCCGATCAGGTGCATGTGCGCGATCTGCTGGAACGGTTGGGACATTAGCCGATGACCCAGTTCAACATCGCATGGTCGCCGCTGCTGCCGACGCTCGCTCTGGTCCTGCTCGCCATTGGTGCGGTGGTTGTCGTGGCGCTCGGCTTCTGGTCCGGCCGCAAGGGCACATGGCTGCGGGCGCTTGGCCTGGCGCTCATTCTGTTTTCTCTCGCCGATCCCTCACTGGTGCGCGAGGACCGCCAGCCGTTGAAGGATGTGGTCGCCGTCGTGCTCGATCGCAGCGCCAGCCAGACCATCGGCGATCGTGCCGCGCAGACCGACAAGGCGCGGGTGGAGATCGAGAAATCACTGGCGGTGCTTGGGAATGTCGAGACGCGCGTGGTGGAAGCCGGCGCTGATGCGGCCGAAGCTGACGGAACAAGGCTGTTCTCGGCGCTGTCGTCCGCGCTGGCGGACGTGCCGCCGGAACGGATCGGCGGCGCGTTTATCGTCACCGACGGCGTCGTGCACGATATTCCGGCGCAGGCCGATCTGCTCGGCTTCAAGGCGCCGATCCATGCGCTGATCACCGGCCGCGAAGGCGAACGCGACCGACGTATCGAACTGGTCGAGGCGCCGCGCTTTGGTCTTGTCGGCAAGGATCAGACGATTGCCGTGCGTGTGCTCGACACCGCCGATCGCGGCGAACCGATCGAGCTTGTGGTGCGGCGCGATGGCGCGGAAATCTCGCGCACGCGGGCGCGCGCCGGCGCGCTGGTGAGAGTCAATGTGCGTGTCGATCACGGCGGACCCAATGTGATCGAGCTGGAAGTGCCGGCCCTGCCAGATGAATTGACGGCGCTCAACAACAAGGCCGTCGTCGTCATCGAAGGTGTGCGCGACAAATTGAAGGTTCTGCTCGTCTCGGGGGAGCCGAATGCGGGCGAGCGCACCTGGCGCAACCTGCTCAAGTCCGACGCCAATGTGGACCTGGTGCATTTCACTATTCTGCGGCCGCCGGAAAAATCGGGCCTCGACGGTACGCCGATTTCGGAACTGTCGCTTATCGCGTTTCCCACGGCTGATCTCTTCGGCCGCAAGATCCGCGATTTCGACCTGATCATCTTTGATCGTTACTCCAACCAGACGGTGCTGCCGCCGGTCTATTTCGAAAACATCGTGCGCTATGTGCGCGAGGGTGGGGCGTTGCTGATTGCGGCGGGGCCAGACTATTCCGGACGCGACGGTCTGTTCTATTCGCCGCTCGGCAAGATCGCGCCGGCGCGGCCGAGCGGAGATGTCATCGAGCGCGCCTTCCGCGCCCATGTCACGGACATCGGCAACAAGCATCCGGTGACGCGCGGGCTGCCCGGCGCCGACCAGAATCCGCCTGCCTGGAGCGAATGGTTCCGGCAGGTGAACGCCGAACCCCTGCGTGGTGCCGCGGTCATGGCAGGCGACAACGACAAGCCACTGCTACTGCTGTCGCGCGAAGAAAAAGGCCGTGTCGGCCTGCTGCTCAGCGATCAGATCTGGCTCTGGGCGCGCAACTACCAGAACGGTGGGCCTTATCTCGAATTGCTGCGCCGCCTCGCGCACTGGCTGATGAAGGAGCCGGAGCTTGAGGAAGAAGCGTTGCGTGCCACGGCGCGTGGCCGGGAAATCTCCATCGAGCGGCAAAGCCTGAAGCCGGAGATTGGACCGGTGACCGTGACATCGCCCTCGGGCAATACGCAGGTCGTGACATTGAAAGGCGCAGAGCCTGGCCTGTCGCGGGCGCAGGTGAGGGTCAGCGAGCTGGGGCTCTATAAACTCACCGAAGGCGAGCTGACCGCGCTCGTCAATGTCGGCGCGGAGAATCCGCTGGAGTTTCGCGAGGTGGTGTCGACGCTCGATAAGCTGAAGCCCTTGGCGGAGGCGACGGGCGGCACGGTGCGGCGCATTTCTTCGGGCTCCGGCGACAGCATCTCGCTGCCGCGGTTTGCAGCGATGCGCGAGAGTCCGCTCTACGGCGGCTCCGACTACGTGGCGATCCGGCGCACCGGCGCCAGCGTCGTCACGGGCATCGGAGTCGCGCCGCTGGCGGTGGGCTTCCTCGGCCTGCTGGCACTGCTCGGCAGCGTGCTCGCAGGCTGGTTGTGGGAGAGCAGGAAGCGCAGCGCGCCTTAAAACGAGGTGTTCGCCATCCAGGCTGGTTTCTATTTCTTGCCCTCGAGTACGTCCTCGTAGAACTTGCTCACCTGGTCGCGCAATTGCGGCGACATGTTCACGGCGTCGCGGACAAGGCCGGCGAGTTCATCAGCGTTCATCGGATTTAGATCTAGTCCGATCTTGCTGGCATCTGCCTGAAACTCGCGGTCGGCGATCATCTTCTGGAATGCGTCACGCAGGATTGTCATGCGGTCTTCCGGAACGCCCGGCGTGGCCGCCAGCGCACGGCCGATATCCGCGGTCAAGGAAAAGACTTTGAGGAAGGCCTTTTCGACTTCGGTGTTGGCGAATTCGCCGAGAACAGGGACATCCGGATAGGCAGGAATGCGCTTTGTCGATTGCGCCACGATCGGTACGAGATCGCCATTCTTGACCTGCTCCGACAGAATTGATTCAATGCCCGCGACGGAAGAAACCGCAAAATCGACCTCGCCGCGCTCGACCGCAAGGAAAGCCTGCCCGATGCCGTTATAGCCGCTGATCAGCTTGAACCTGGTTCCGGCGAGGCGGTTGAGCAGCAGCGGCGTCTGCGCCGGCACATTGTTGAGACCCGGCGAGCCGGCGACCACTTCGCGTTTGCGAGCATCGGCGAGGTTCTTGATGCCGGAGCGACGCGAGGCCAGCCCGACAAAGGCAAGACTGTCCATGCGGCCGATCCATTTGAAATCGCGGGCGTCGAATTTGGCGTCCTTGTTGAAGAGGCTATCCAGCACCAAGGTGACCTGGATCACGCTGATGACGGTGCCATCATGCGGTGCGATGTTGGCCATGTGATTGAGCGCCACAAGACCACCGGCGCCAGGCATGGCAGTCATGACCATAGCCGGTTGGCCGGAGATGAAACGGCCAAGATGGCGTGACACCAGTTGGCCGAAAACACCGTAAGAACCTCCCACCGCAGTCGGAATCACAATGCGAACGGTTTTGCCACGGTAAAAATCCGGCTCCGGTTGCGCTTGCGCGGCAGTCGAAAGTTTCATGACGCAGAGCGCAATTGCGGCAAAAAGTATTGCTCTCATTTCGTTCCCCCGCGGCGTCTGAAACGCGCCCTTAAGATGGCAGCTCTTGAAGTCATGCCTCTGCGGATAATTTTTGATTTTCCGCCGCGCGGTTCAAGCGGGAAAACGTCTCCGTGCCACCAGGCGGCTCGGAGGATGGCCGCCGTCAGGATTTGATTTGGAGGGAGAGCAAAAGACGCGGGCAGTCTGCCCAACGCCACCGTTTAGGCCGTCGACGAGAGACGAGGTTTGGAGAGAGCCGTTCGCTGCACGCGAAACGGGCTCTCAGAACGCGCGGCCGATCTTGCCTTTCAACGCGGCGAACGCGCCGGGCTGCAGCTCAGCGTAAAGCAGGCGGCCCGGATCGACTGGGCCGGGCAGGGCGATCTTGCCCATGGGCGCCGGCTTGAAGCCGAGGCGATCGTAATAGGGCAGGTCGCCGACGAGGATGACGACGCCATGGCCGGCGTTGCGGGCGGCTTCAAGAGATTTCAGCGCCAAGGCCTCGCCGATGCCACGCGAGCGGAATGCCGGTTCGACGGTAAGTGGCCCGAGCAGCAGCAGATCGGCGTCGCCGCATTTCGCTGGCGTGATGATGTTGGCGCCGATGAGCAAGGTGCCGACGTGGGCGACGAAGGACAGGTTGAAATCGGGCCCGATACCTTCGCGCAGGCGATAGGCGGTGCGGGTGAACCGGCCTGGTCCAAAAACGCGCTCGTCGAGCCGTTCGACGAACGGCAGATCGGATGCGCGCAGCGGCCGCATGCCCAAGGATTGTAAATCCGGCGTCTGCAGATCCGAAATCGCGGGGCTCATTTTGGAGGTGTCTGACATGGCGCTCAAATAGCAGGATTGCGGGGCGTGGCAAGGTGACGGGAAATCAGAAAATCTCCGCCTTGGGCTTGCCGGTGAAAATCTCATCCAGGCGCTCCCGCGTGCTGCGTGACGTCGTCGCCGGTAGCGCATTGAGGCCGAAAAAGCCGGATTCGACGATTTCGAAGTCCGGCGCACGGGGACCGTGGAAGGTGAAATCGCGCACCACATAGACCAGCACATGATCGCGGCGCGAGGCGCGCTTGTTGAAAAAGATGCCGTGCAGGGTCATCGGCCCGGTGACTTCGATATTGCCTTCCTCGCGCAGCTCGCGGGAGAGCGACAATTCGGCCGTTTCGTCCTTTTCGACCCCGCCGCCGGGAATATGCCAGCCTGGCACGTAGGAGTGACGCACCAGCAGAATGCGGTTCTGATCGTCGATAACGACGCCCCTGACTCCCAAGGTTACCGGGCGGAAAAACCGGAAGTAGATGTGAAACAGGCGATTGCGCAGGGGATTCAGGCGTGTAACCCAGTCCATGACAGGCAGTCCGAAGCTTGAGGCCGGAGACCAGAGGAGGCCCGGTCCGTCACCTGATCCGCACGAAATTCCGAAGAATCGCAAGCCCCGGATTGGCAAAGCCGGTCAAAAACTATATTAGAATTATTCTAATTTAAGATTTCTATCTGGCTGGGAGCCTCATCTTGAAAGCCTTCGCGGACCTCACCGAACGGGAAATCCTGGCGGTCGCAATCTCTTCGGAAGAAGAGGACAGCCGCATCTATATGACTTTCGCGGAAGACATGACGGAACGTTATCCGGCGACGGCGAAAGTGTTCGTCGAAATGGCCGAGGAAGAGACGCGGCATCGCCACCAGCTTCTGCAGATGTACGAGGAGCGGTTCGGGCCCCACCTGCCGCCGATCCGCCGGGAGGATGTGAAGGGGTTCCTGAAGCGCCGGCCGGCCTGGTTCACCAAGAACCTGCCGCTCGATGTGGTGCGCAAGGAAGCCGAAGCGATGGAGTTTCAGGCCGTCCGCTTCTATTCAAAGGCCGCGGAACAGACGACGGATGTGAACGTCCGCAAATTGCTCGGCGATCTGGCGGAAGTCGAAAAGGAACATGGGGCTACCGCGGCACAGCTTGAGCAGGCGTATCTGACCGAAGACGTGCGCAACGAGGAGGGCAGAACTCAACACCGTCTTTTCGTGCTGCAATATGTGCAGCCGGGCCTCGCCGGATTGATGGATGGCTCCGTCTCGACCCTGGCGCCGCTGTTTGCCGCGGCCTTTGCGACACACAGCAATTGGCAGACGTTTCTCGTCGGTCTGGCGGCCTCCATCGGCGCCGGGATCAGCATGGGGTTTGCCGAGGCTCTATCAGACGACGGGTCCATGACGGGGCGCGGCTCGCCGTGGTTGCGCGGCGGCATCTGCGGGCTGATGACCACGCTCGGCGGCCTCGGCCACACCTTGCCCTATCTGGTGCCGGATGCATGGCCGAACGCCTTCTGGATCGCCACCGCCATCGCTGGCATGATCGTCTTCATCGAACTCTGGGTGATCGCCTGGATCAGGGCACGCTATATGGACACGCCATTCCTGCAGGCGGTGTTTCAGGTGGTGCTGGGCGGCGTCATCGTTCTGATGGTCGGCATATTGATCGGCGGGGCGTGAACGAGAAAACCGCGCGGAGGTGATCCGCGCGGTCCATCTTGTCTGATCGATTGTTTAGAAGCAGACGCGGACCGGGCGCCGCACGGGGCCATAGGGGCTGCGGACCATGCGGTACTGGATGGTGCAGCGCGGCCCGCGCGGCGCGACGAAACCCAGGCCTGGGCGGTGCGGGCGCCAATCGCGGCCACGGTTCCAGCCGCGATGATCGTTGTGGAAGCCGCCATGGTTATGGCCGCCCCAGCCCTGGGCCGCCGCCGAGCCTGCCGTGGCAATTCCGGCCGCTCCGCCCGCAAGCGCGAGGCTGGCGGCGAGCAAGGAATATTTCGCGAAATGAACTAAGCGCATGGCCAACTCCTGATGTCATCCGATCCAACTACCTGAGACCGTTGCAGGAATTTGAACCTTGCGAGCTGAATGGCTTTTGAACTGTCCGTTCAACCGCTGTTCACATTTCTTAATATTTGACGAATTCTGGCGGAACTCTAGCGAGATTGCGACGTTACCTGTCCGAAGCGTCCCCGCTTCCAAGACTGTCCTTGGCCGCCCGTCCTCGTTCTGCTCTCGAAGAGAGCGGGCCACACTCAGGAGCTCTTCGATGTCAATGTCCGGCTCGGTATCTACTACCACACGGCCGCGATTGGTCACCGTCAGCGCGTCGGCGCCGGCTGCCCTTGCAAAGGCGCCGAGCATGGCAAGAGCCATTCTGGCCCGTGATGACGTGGTTTATGTCACGCGTTTTCTTTCCGCGATGCTCGGCTTCGTCGCCCTGCTGGGCGTGACTGCTTATCTCTTGTGATCCGGAAGCGGGTCTGACCCGCGACCATAATTGGGGTGTTGCGTGTTACGGTGCGGGATAACCTTTCCGGCACCGCCCCACCTGGACGACGTTCTCTCCCTCAGCTTTTTATCCATACGCCGCTGGGCAAGACCGGATGTTGGAACAAAACAGGAAGCATGGTCATGTGCGGAGGTATCCTCCCTCGTGATTCGTGATCCATGGTAGCCCTCCGTTCCGCGCTCGATTCCCAGCCCAACTATCTGGAAGCTCTCAATCTCGAACAGCGCCGGGCTGTCGAGCACGGCGTTACGGAGAAAAATGCCGTCCCGGGCAAGCCTCTGCTGGTGATCGCGGGGGCGGGATCCGGCAAGACCAATACGCTTGCGCACAGGGTCGCCCATCTCATCGTCAACGGCGCCGATCCGCGCCGCATCCTGCTGATGACGTTCTCGCGGCGGGCGTCATCGGAAATGGCGCGCCGGGTGGAGAGAATCTGCGCCAAGGTCCTGGGCAAAGATGGCGCCGTGATGAGCGATGCGCTGACCTGGGCGGGGACTTTTCACGGCATTGGTGCGCGGCTGCTGCGTGAATATGCCGAACAGATCGGGCTGCATCCGGACTTCACGATTCATGATCGCGAGGATTCCGCCGACCTGATGAATCTGGCGCGTCATCAACTCGGCTTCTCGAAAACCGAAAGTCGGTTTCCCACCAAGGGCACCTGCCTTGCGATCTATTCGCGCGCCGTCAACGCCGAGCAGCCGCTCGACGAGGTGCTGTTGCGCTCCTTTCCATGGTGCGCTGCCTGGCAGGCGCAACTGCGCGAATTGTTTGCTGCTTACGTCGACGCCAAGCAGGCGCAGAACGTTTTGGATTACGACGACCTGCTGCTCTATTGGGCGCAGGCTGTCGGCGATGCGGTGCTGGCGCAGGACATCGGCAGCAAGTTCGATCATGTGCTAGTCGACGAATATCAGGACACCAACAAGCTGCAATCATCGATCCTGCTGGCGCTGAAACCGGAAGGACGCGGGCTGACGGTCGTTGGTGACGATGCACAGGCGATCTATTCGTTCCGGGCGGCGACTGTGCGCAATATTCTGGATTTTCCCGGCGCATTCACGCCGTCAGCCGACATCATCACGCTCGATCGCAATTATCGTTCGACGAAACCCATTCTTGCCGCCGCCAACAGTGTCATCGACCTGGCGAGCGAGCGCTTCACCAAGAACCTCTGGACCGAACGTGAATCGGCGGAGCGTCCGCAACTGGTTCTGGTGCGCGATGAAGCCGAGCAGGCGAACTATATCGTCGAGCGTGTGCTGGAAAACCGGGAAGGCGGCGAAACGCTCAAACAGCAGGCCGTGCTGTTTCGAACATCGAGCCACAGCGGACCGCTTGAGGTTGAACTGACGCGTAGGAATATTCCGTTCGTCAAATTTGGCGGCCTCAAATTTCTCGATAGCGCGCATATCAAGGATATGCTGGCGGCGCTGCGGTTTGCGCAGAATCCGCGCGACCGAGTGGCCGGTTTCCGGCTCATGCAGATTCTGCCTGGCGTTGGGCCATCCTCTGCCCAGCGTGTCCTCGATGCCATGGCGGAGCAGGCCGATCCGATCGCCTGCCTGTCGCATATGCCGGCGCCGCCGCGCGCGGGCGAGGATTGGCGGAGCTTCGTTCGCACCATGCAGGATCTGGGAGCAGGGCAGGCGGGGTGGCCCGCCGAGATCGGCCTGGCGCGGCAATGGTACGAACCGCACCTCGATCGCATCCACGAGGATGCGACCGCACGACAGGCCGATCTTCTTCAACTGGAACAGATCGCGTTGGGCTATCCGTCGCGCGAGCGCTTCCTCACCGAACTGACGCTCGATCCGCCCGACGCGACCAGCGACCAGGCGGGCGTTCCGACGCTGGATGAGGACTATCTCATCCTCTCGACCATTCATTCGTCCAAGGGCCAGGAATGGAAGTCCGTCTTCGTCCTGAATGTCGTCGATGGCTGCATTCCAGCCGATCTCGGCGTCGGCACGAAGGACGATATCGAGGAAGAGCGCAGGCTTCTTTACGTGGCCATGACGCGGGCCAAGGACAGCCTGCATCTCGTCACGCCGCAACGCTTCTTCACCCATGGACAGAATCCGCGCGGCGACCGCCATGTCTATGCGTCGCGCACGCGGTTCATTCCCGCGGCCTTGCTGAAGAATTTTCAGTCGATCGTCTGGCCAAGCGTGCCATCAAGCGCGGCGGCGGCGCGGCAGGACGCCCGGCAGGTGCGCGTCGACGTCGGCGCAAAAATGCGCGGCATGTGGCGGTGATCCAGTCACAATTTTCTGTCGTAGACAGAGATCAACTGGTGCATTCTTGACCTCGACAAAATGCCTGATTCGTCCAGGCGGCAGAGTTGAATGCCCGCAGGAGGGGCGCGCGTTGATCGGGATTTGGACGTATGAGACGCCCGCCGGACCTGCGACCATCGAACCCATTTTCGACGGTGGCGGCGATGACCGTTACCGTCTCGTTTTTGATGGCGATGTGCTGGGTCTTTATGATTCGCCGCGGCAGGCATTGGCGGCTTTGGTGGCGGGAACCTGTTTATGGTCGTCCGCCGGAGACCTGACGAAATTCGGCTTTCCTGGCAACTTGTCGGGATGGGACTTCAGGCCCCTGTCTCGAGGAGGACGTGCTCAGCAGGTCGCCGAAAGCGGACAGGACACCCCAAATCATGAATAGCGGTTCATTTTCGCGAAATTCGAAGAGATTTGGTGCCGGCAGAGAGGATTGAACTCCCGACCTTCGGTTTACAAAACCGCTGCTCTACCGCTGAGCTATGCCGGCCGCTCCCAGGTGCGGCACCTGGGCCATTGTGACGGCGTTTCAGCTACCAGCCGGGGGGCTCCGGCGCAATATTCAGAGCAAATTATCTTTGGGGGCGTCCACAACGCACAAGCCCTCCAGCCGGAGGCCAGAGGGCTTGGTTCGCGGTGGTCGTAGCGGAAGGGTGTCCGCAGCCGCGAATTCGGTTCAGTAGACGATGCGGCGGAAACCGACGACCTGGCCAAAGCGGTTGTAGACCGGCTTGCGGACGACGTGACGGACGTGGCAGCCGCAGTAGACGGGCGTGGCGTAGGCCGGCTGCGAAGCGGCAATGGCGGTGCCGACGATAGCCGCACCGAGCAGGCCGGCGGCAAGACCGCCGCCGTAGCCGTGGCCGTGCCAGCCGGCGGCAGCCGGGGTGGCGGAGACGGCGAAGGTGGCAGCAATCGCCAGGGCGCCAACGGAAGCGGTGAGGGCGGTCTTCGAAAACGTGTTCATGTGTTTCTCCTGCTTTGTTTCGGGCCGATGAACTCTCTCAACCGGCGATGATGTGTATGTAGAGGAGAGGGCAACGGGCCGATGTGCGGGGACGCACGCTTGCGTGGGGTGTTCTTGTTTGTGAGCTACCCTCATCCGACCCTTGCTGCGCAAGGGCCACCTTCTCCCGCCGGCGGGAGAAGGATTCGCGCTCTCATCCCTGCTGTATTTGAATCAACGTTTCTTACAGGCTGCATCAGATGCGATGCTTATCTGTCTTTAATTGGTCCTGACCGCTTAATTCAATCTTGAAGGCAGCATGACATGGTCTGCGCGCCACTTGCCGTTTAGCCGGACATGTTGCGTCGCGATGGTGCAGCGTTCTGCAAACGCATGATGCACAGGAGGACTCAAGCATGTCGCCATTTGACAACATCATTGAAGACGTCGCGAGCCGCTTCGGGCTCGGTGCCAAAGTAGCCCCACTGGTGCAGGAGCTTTTGAAGCTCGTCAGCAGCTCGGGCGGGATCAGCGCATTCATCGACAAGTTTAAATCGGCAGGTATGTCCAACGAAGTAAGCGGATGGCTCGGCAATGCAGGAAAGACTGCTGAAGCCGCGACATCGTCGCAAATCGATCAGGCGCTCGGCGCCAAGACCGTCGATGCGATCGCGCAGAAGGTCGGCCTCAACGGCTCGGTCGCGTCTGCCGCCATCGGTTATCTCATGCCGAAACTGATCGGCCAGTTGACGCCGGGCGGCGTTGTCGGAGCCGGCGTGCCCAACTCCGTCTCGGACTTCCTGCGCGCGTCATCCGCGGACAGCATGTTCCGTGCGCCGGTGCCCGTCGAAGCGATGGCTGCCCAGGCGTCGTCCAATATGGGCCGGTGGACCGCGCCATTGCTTGGGTTGATCGCACTGGCCGGTCTCGGCTGGTACGTCCTGGGCCACGAACCACCGGCGACGGCTGCGGTCAACACGGCAAACAACGCCGCAACGAACACCGGCGCTTCGCTCGGCGATCCCATGGCGGGCGTGATCGCTGCCGCGACCAGCAAGGCGAGCGCCGCGCTGGCCGGTCTGGGCTCAAACGTCCGTACCCCCGACCTGCTCAACATTCTCAATAAATCGATCATCAACTTTCCGACGGGCAGCGCGCAAATTCCGCCGGAGGGCATGGCGCTGTTGCGACAGGCGGCGAAGCCGTTCGCGCAACTCCCCGCCGGTTCGGTCATCGACATCATTGGCCACACCGACAACACGGGTGACCCGGCGATGAATCTGCAGCTCTCGCAGCAGCGGGCCGAGGCGGTGCGCAACGCACTGGTTCAAGCCGGCGTCAATCCCGGCATGTTGATCGCGAAGGGCAATGGCAGCGCCAATGCGGTAGCGAGCAACGATACGTTGGAAGGCCGTTTCCAGAATCGCCGTATCGAATATCGAGTGTCGGACGGCAATAACATGACCGGATCCCGCTAACTCCGCGGCCCTCGAAGAAGCGAAAATAAAAGCCCCGCGGTTTCCCGCGGGGCTTTCCAGTTTGAACGCCTGCTTTTAATCGTTGGCGTAGATATCGCGGTCCTTCGTCTCCGGCAGCAGGATCAGGCCGATGATGAAGGTCATCAGTGCGATGATGATCGGATACCAGAGACCGGAGAAGATATTGCCGGACGCCGCTACGATGGCGAAGGCGGTGGGCGGCAGGAAGCCGCCGAACCAGCCGTTGCCGATGTGATAGGGCAGCGACATGCCGGAATAGCGGATGCGGGTCGGGAAGAGTTCGACCAGCATGGCCGCGATCGGCCCGTAGACCATTGTCACGAAGATGACGAGGATCAACAGGATGCCGGTGGCGGCGAGGGCGCGGCTGCTGCCGAGCATCTCGCCGATCGACGGCGTCTTCAGGATGGTCGCATCGTTAGCGGCCGGATAGCCGGCCTTGATGGCTGCGGCAACGACATCGGCCGGAGCGGACGGTGCATCGGCGCCGTTGATCGTGACCTTCAACGGCTGACCGGCTGGGCCTGGAACAAGATCGTAATGGATCGAGCTTGTCGCCAGCGTCCGGCGCAGCACGTCGCAGGGCCTGGTGAATGTGCGCACGCCCACCGGATCGAACAGCGTGCCGCACTCCGCCGGATCGGCGGCGATGGTGAGCTTCACGTTCTGCGTCGCGTTGAGCAGCTTCGGATTCGCCGTGTTCGCCAGCATGGTGAACAGGGGGAAGTAGGTCACTGCCGCGATGAGGCAGCCGGCGAGCAGGATCGGCTTGCGGCCGACTTTGTCCGACAGCCATCCAAAGAAGATGAAGAACGGAGTACCGATGAGCAGCGAAGCTGCGATGAGCAGATTGGCCGTCGTGCCGTCGACCTTCAACGTCTGCGTCAGGAAGAACAGGGCGTAGAATTGTCCCGTGTACCAGACGACGGCCTGGCCGGCGGTGCCGCCGAAAAGGGCAATGAGCCCGATCTTGGCGTTGTCCCAGCGGCCGAAGGCCTCCGTCAGAGGCGCCTTGGAGGCCGTGCCCTCTTCCTTCATTTTCACAAAGGCCGGCGATTCAGCAAGCTGCAGCCGGATCCAAATCGACACCGCGAGCAGCAGGATCGAGACAAGGAAGGGAATGCGCCAGCCGTAGGCGGCGAAGGCTTCGGGCGTCATGCTGAGACGCAGAGTCAGAATGACGATGAGGGAGAGAAACAGGCCGACCGTAGCGGTTGTCTGAATCCATGATGTATAAAAGCCGCGACGGTTCTGCGGCGCATGTTCGGCCACATAGGTTGCGGCGCCGCCATATTCACCGCCGAGGGCCAGGCCCTGCAGCAGGCGGCAGATGATGAAGGCGGTGGGCGCCAGATAGCCGATCGTATCGAAGCCCGGTAGCAGGCCGACGACGAATGTCGAGAGACCCATGACGGTCATGGTGACGAGGAAGGTGTATTTGCGGCCGATGAGATCGCCGAGGCGACCGAAGAACAGAGCGCCGAACGGACGCACGGCAAAGCCGGCGGCGAAGCCGAACAGGACGAAGATGAATTTCGCCGTGTCGTTGGTACCGGGCACGAATGTTTGCGCGATGTTCGCGGCGAGCGAACCGGCGAGATAGAAATCATACCATTCGAAGACGGTGCCGGCGGAAGACGCAATGATAACCTTGCGCTCCTCCGGCGTCATGGGACGGACCTTTGCGCCGTCCACTGTGCCTGCCATTGCCATATGTGATTCTCCCATTGAATCGCGCTGCCCATGGGCTGACAACGCGCTCTCGCTCCCGGTCTGCGCGGGCCAGCCGGCAATCGGACCGGATTGGCGCAGCGCTTCATTTCGTCGTCATTGAAGCTTTGCCCTGGCGAGTCGCTTGGACTCGCTGATCGACGGTTACAATTGGACCGAATCCCAAAACCCTGTCGATGGAACCTTCGTCTACCGACGTTGGTCTAAGGTCGCCCGAAAAGCCGGGTTTTGCGGCGATCTGGCAGCCCCGTGCCTCAAACCCGGGCCGTAAACGCCTCGTTAACCATAATAAAAAGTTAATTGCGCGGGTTTCGCCGTGGCGCCGTTAACCGTCTATGATGGTGGCGAGGAGGCCACCTCGCGACGGAGTAGTTTCATGCACCCATCGTCTGGGATGGTCCGTGCCGCCTGCGCGGCGAGCTGTCTTCTCACATGTTTCCTGCCGCTGACGGCGCAGGCCGGAGGTTTCCGGGCCGCTGGTCCTGCCCCGGGTGGTTTCCACGCCGCGCCGCGCGCCGCCATCGGCCAGGCTCGCGTGCAGCGTCCCGCCCTCCCGGCCCTTGGTCATGCGGGTCTGGGTCATGCGGGTCTGGGGCATGCAGGTGGCCGATATGCAGGTGGCGGAATTCCAAATCTTGGACGTACCGGTTTCGGGCATACGGCGACGGCCAACCCATCGTTTGGCCGGCCGAGTTTTGGCTATCCCGGACGGCAGCTGCCGGGCGGCCCGATCTATGGCCACGTCAGGACCGGGCCGCAGCCTTATGGTTTCGCGGGCTACGGTTATGGCCAGCACCGGTTCGGCCAATATGATCATAGCCGCCGCCGCCGCTTTGCCGGGCCGTTGATCTATCCCTTCGGCGGTTATGGCGGGGAGACCGTCGTGACGCAGGCCGAGCCGCCGCTGGTTGCGCAATACGCGGAGCCGCCGCTGCAGGGCTATTATGGTGCGGTTGCGCCGACACCCTGTGTCGCGCCGATCATCATCCAGATCGGCCCCACGGCTGGAGGCGGGGGACGTCTGTTGCCGCTGGTGGTGCAGGGCGGTAGCGCGGGCGGTTGCGGTGTTCCGCAGGTCGTGACCTATGCGCGGGCCGATGCGCCGCCGCAGGTCATCGATGGCATAGGGCCCGCGCGGCGTGGCAAGCACAAGGTGCGCGCGCGGTATTGATCACACCTGGAGCGCGCGGCCATTTAACCGGGCCGCGCCGCCATGCTAGGAGCTCTCCGACCGTATCATTGCCGGAGACGAAACATGCCTGACCATCACGAGAATCCGCGCCTCGCCGCTGTTCAAGACGCACCCGTATATCTCGATCGCGATGCTACTGTCGCCAAGGCATGTCGGCTGATCGAGGAGGCCGCTGACAACGGTGCGCATATCATCGGCTTTCCGGAAGGTTTCGTCCCGGCCTTTCCCGATTGGTACAATTGGCACATGCCGCGAAGCGCCGAGGTGACGGAGTTCAACAAGCGCCTGTTCAAGAATGCCGTAGAGGTTCCAAGCCCCGCCGTCGCGGCCCTATCCGCCGCCGCGCGGCGTACGCGTAGCCACGTCGTCATCGGCGTCAACGAGCGCGACAGCGGCACGATGGGCACCTTGTACAATTCATTGCTGTTCTTCGGACGAGATGGAGAGCTGCTTGGCGTCCATCGCAAGCTGATGCCGACGTTCACCGAACGTCTGGTGCATAGCGCCGGCGACGGCAGCGGCTTGCGCGTCTATCCCACGCCCTACGGCGCCATCGGCGGATTGATCTGCGGTGAAAACACCAACAGCCTCGCGCGCTTCACCTTGCTCGCCCAACAGGAGCGCGTGCACGTGGCGTCATGGCCGGCTTTCACGCGCGGCCAGCAGAATTTCGAGGCCATCGATATCCGCGCGCGCTACCACGCGCTCGAAGGGCGCGTTTACGTCATCAGCGCCTGCGGCATTCTTGATGACGCCAGTCTCGACGCAATCGGCGTTCCGGCGGACCAGTGGGCCGCGCTGCCGTGCAGGGGCGGCCACTCCGGCATTCTGGGGCCGGACGGCAATTACATCGTCGGACCGGCCGACGATAAGCCGCAAATCCTTTACGCGGACGTCGACTTCGACAAGGTCATGGTCGGCAAGCAGAGCCATGACCTCACCGGGCACTACAACCGATTCGATATTTTCACGCTGAATGTCCGCACATCGGCGCGCCAGCCGCTTGCGCGCTCCGGCGTTGTCTTCGAGGCCGATAGCGCCAAGACGAACGGGGCGGCGAACGGGCCGGGCGAGGCTGATTGATTGTGGCTTCCGCCGCCTCAGTCCTTCAGCGCGCCGCGCACCAAGGTCAGCGCCACCGCACAGGCGTTGGAGACGTTTAGGCTCTTGATGGGTCCCGGCATGTCGAGCCTGGCGAGAACGTCGCAATTCTCGCGTGTCAGTCGGCGCAGGCCCTTGCCCTCGGCGCCCAGCACCAGCGCCAGCGGCGCCTGCAGCGCCGTCTCCTCCAGGGAAGCGGGACCCTCCGAATCAAGCCCAACCCGCAGAAATCCCTCGCGGCCGAGATGTTCCATGGCGCGGGCCAGATTGACGACATTGACGATCGTCACATGTTCCAGCGCGCCGGAGGCCGCCTTGGCGAGAATACCGGTCATCGCCGGCGAGTGCCGCTCAGTGGTGACGAGCGCGGTGACGCCGAAAGCCGCCGCCGTGCGCAGGATGGCGCCGACATTGTGCGGATCGGTCACCTGATCGAGCACAATGATCACGCCTTCGGGCTCCAGATCGGTGATGTCGGCTGCTTCCAGCGGCCGTGTCTCCACCAGAACGCCCTGGTGCAGGGCTTCAGGCGGCAGACGGGCAGAAATTTCGTCGGCCTCGACGATGGTCGGCTCAATGTCGCGGCCTTTGAGCTCCTGCTCCAGCCGGGCGGCGGCGGCCGAAGTGGCATAGACGTTGACCACCTTGCGCCGGGACGCGCGCAGAGCCTCACGGGCGGCGTGGAAGCCGAAAATCTGGACGATGTTGGGGTCGCTCTTGAAGCCCTGAGAGCGGCCGCGTGAGCCTCGCTCCCGCGATCCCTGGCGGGGCGGGTGGCCGGCGCCGCGCGGGCCATCGGAAGGACGCGGATCGTCCCGCCTGCCGGGAGGGCTGTTCGGCCGTGTACGGTCGTCGCCGGGGAATTTTCTGGCCAAAGCTAACCTCATCTGCCGCAACCGCGCCAAATGCGCGCATTTTCGCAGAGCGCACTCATGTCACGGCCCGCCGGAGCGCGCAATGCACGGGTTTTGCCGGACTTTGCGCCTTCTGGCGGCTGCAAGGGGTTGACAGGCGCTGGCTCGCTTCCCATAAGCGCGCACACGGAGACGCCCCGCCGCGCGGGGCCCATTCGTCCCGCGTTTTTAATGCGGGATCGCTCGCCCTTCCCGGGGCGAGATGGCTCCGGGGGAATGTCCCGAGCGGCAAAGGGGGCGGACTGTAAATCCGCTGGCTATGCCTTCGCAGGTTCGAGTCCTGCTTCCCCCACCACCAAAAATCCCGCCGGAAGTGTCTAAATATCTGATTTAATTTTCATTGTATCTGGCTATTGCCAGCGCGCGCCCTTCATTGTTAGGCTGGTGACCTAACCAATGACCTAACAAAGGCGCGTTGTCCTCATGCCAGGACGCTCGAAACCGGCCAAGCCACACAAGCGGCGAGGCTACTGGTATTTCGTCAAGCGGGTGCCGAAGCCGTTCGCGATCTTCGATCCGCGCAGGCTCATCACCATCAGTACCGATATCGCGATCGCCGACGATCCGCGCGGGGTGAAGGCGACGGAAGCGGTTCGCCAGATGGATGCGGACCTGATGCGCTATTGGCAGGACCGCGCCACCGGCGTCGCTGATTCCGATGCGCTGCGGCGCTACAACCGGGCGCGGGCGGATGCCAAGCGGCTGGGCTGGATCTACAGGCCCGCCAGCGAGCTGCAGGGCGGCGACTACGACGACCTGGTGCGCCGCCTTGAGTTTCTGCGGCCGGCGCTGTCTGCGCCGCCGGCGGAGGCCGTGGCGGCCGTTCTCGGTGGCGAGGAGCGGCCCGACATCATGGCGAGCCAGATGGTCGACGAGTTCGAGATCATCGTGGCTGCGCAGCTGGCCGGCAAATCGCCGGCGCAGAAGAAGCGCTGGCGCATCCAGCGCGACACGGCGCTTGAGACATTCGTGGCGGCGATCGGCGGCGACAAGCCGCTCAAGGCGTTGACTAGGCGCGAGGCCGTCGAGTTCCGCCAGCACTTCGTCGACCGCATCCTTGCCGAGGAGATCGTTATCGGCACCGGCAATAAGGGCATCGGCCGCGTGTCGTCGATGTTCAACGCCATCAATCTCAGCCTGCAGCTGGGCCTGCCCGACATTTTCAGCCGCGTCGCGATCGCCGGCGAGGAAAAGCAGCAGCGCCTGGCGTTCGCCTCTGACTTCGTGCGGGACAAGTTCCTCGCCGAAGGCATGTTCGCGGATCTCAACGAAGAGGCGCGGCGCATCATCTTCGTCGTCATCGAGACCGGCATGCGCCTGTCGGAGGTCTGCAACCTGACACGCGAAACCATCCTGCTCGATCACAACATCCCGCACGTGCGGATCCGGCCGGATGGCCGGCAGATGAAAACCAGCCCGTCGCGGCGGGACATCCCCCTGGTCGGCGTTGCGCTGGAAGCGCTGCGCCTGCAGCCTGATGGCTTCCCGCGCTATCGCGACAAGGCGGACACGCTTTCAGGGTTGGTCAACAAGGCGCTTGAGGCGCGCAAGCTGCGGCCGGAAGAGGGGCAGACGCTCTATTCGCTGCGGCACACATTCGAGGATCGCCTGACGGCCGTGGAAGCGCCGGAGGCGGTCATCGCCAACCTCATGGGCCACAAGAAGAGCCGGCCGAAATATGGTGTCGGGCCGTCGCTGGAACTGAAACTGAAATGGCTGACGACTATCGCCTTTGCGGCGCCGGCAGCTGTTTGAACGGTTGCGCCAGATGCGCGTCGATCGGCGGCGCGCGGCGTGCCAGAATCGCCCGTGCCCGCGCCACGGCATCTTCACGGTTCATGGCGAGCGCAAGCTCTTTCTCGGCGCGATCGAGCAGCGGCGCATAGACGGCGCCATAATGCACGACGACATAGGCCGCCTGCTCTACGCACCATTGCAGCTTCTCGATCGAGTGCTGGGTCATGCGGCGCGAGCCTTCGTTGTTCGATAGGTCCGCGGCTTGGGGTTATTCTCCCACGAACTACGGGCGACCTCGCCGATCTGATGCCAGGATCGACGTGGCGCCCCGTCATGATACCGGGGCTGTGCAGCAACATCCGCTTCGTAGGCGACCTGTCCTGGTGACTTCGGGGTTCTCCAACGCCGCTCAGCCATCGGTCTGCGCCCGCCGTGCACGTAGGACGGCTTTGCTGAGGTCATTCGGATTGAGCATGCGGTCAAGGAGACCGTGACCTCTCAGCGTCTCCAAAGCTGCATTGAGCGCAGCGCCGGGCGTAATGGTCTGCACTTCGCCTGCGCAATAGGCCAGCACGTCAAGTTCGAACGGTGACAGTTTGGCGAGCAAAGCCTGCGCTGCTATCGGCTCGGCGGCGCGGGCGCGGTCCAGCAGTTCGTTGTTGCTGGCGCGCAGGTCGTCGTGCAGCTTTTCAAAGTGGAGATTGTAGCGGCCGACGACGGCAGCGATGAGCGCCAGGCCGCGCGCGGCTTCGGTGCCGAGATTCATCTCCTTGGCGATCGCCATGATGTCATCAGTGATCTGCATGGTGGGTATCCTCGTCAATCGGCTGCGCCCCCGCGCCGCGGCCGGTTTTGGCGTTGATCCGCAGGCCATGCAAAGGGCACGTGATCACGCCGCTGGCGTTTGGCGGGAAATTGAGAAGGACTCGGCGATGCGGGCAGAGCCAGCCGATGTCCGTCCGATCGGCCTGCACGTCGAAGTACATCGTGTTGACGTTGATGATCCGCTCGTTGTGCCCGTAAGGATAATCGATTGTGGTGCGGATGCATCGAAACAGCTTCAACTCTGGTGCCGACATCGGTGCGCGTTCACCGTATGCCTTATGCTCTCCCTGCAGTGGCGCGGCCAGTGAGAAATGCAGACGGGTCTTTGCGCCATGCGCGCCATGCGGCAAAGGAAATGGGCGCAGCATCTCGCGCGTCATGAAACGCTGGTCATAGTGGTAGTGGAGATCTTTAAAATTGAAGAGCTTGGCGTCCTCGTGCAAAGGCCCGAGCACCGGCCACCATCTGGGCTCATCGAGATAGCCCTTTTCGAAGACGGCCGGGACAAGGTAGAGAACGCCAACACGCGGCTCGGCGACTTCGTCGATGCGGAAGGTGCGATCGGTGCGCATCAGCCACGCCCCTGTGTATCGAGGTCTTCGAGCCGGATCGTCGCCAAGCGCTCTTTCGCGCCGGCCATCACGGTATCAAGCGTGATGTTGTCGCCGCCCAGCTTGATGCCTGCCAGCATGACGCCGACCGTGACGCTCTCGAAGAGCACCAGAACGTCCGCGAAGTCGCCGCCGGCATCCATGACCGGTCGCACGATCGACGCGACAATGTCGCCGGCGAGCTTATTGTGCAGGCCGCTCAAATCCGGCTTCGTGTGGGGCTTGCCGGTGATGCGCGCGATTACTCGTTGCAGCTCGGCAAGATATGCAAAGAACCTCATGCAGGTTGCGGTCGACATGGTGTCAGGGCACGCATGGTCACAGACGACAGCGGGCGCACGGATGCCCATGAACCGCTGCTCCAAGATCCATGAAGGAGTAACGATCAGCACGTCCTTGCGCCCCAAGTGACGGGCCAGATCGACCGCATAACGTCGCTGCTCCGTGTTGCACACGAAGATGCCGCCTTCCGGCAGTGCAAGAATTTGGCGTGACGTGCGGCCAGACCCGCGCTCTTCGCTCTGGTTCTCAGCCATTGGCGGCGTCCTCCGCGCTGTCACACCTTTCCGGCTTGGCCGGCGGCGTGTATTCGACGTACTCAGCATTGCGCGAGCGGCCAAACATCCACGCCTGCATCGGGATATTGTGTTTCTTCACCCACACCGCGACGACCTCGTCGAGCATCCGGTCAAGATCGTCACTCGCCTCGTTGGATACATCGACGAAAGGCTCGTCGCCGTCGGGGTCGCTGTATTCGCTGTTGACCTCTGAAAGCACTTCGAGGCCTCGGCCACCTTCGAACACCCGTGTCGTGTATTTGCCTGGTACGGCCTCAAGCACGTGAAACCAATTGCCGAAGACCGCCTTGGCCTCGGTGATCAGCTCCGACTTGGTTTCAAAAGGCCCAAGGCCAAAGCGCTCGCCGTCCGTTCCTGCGTACCAGCCCCAATCCAGCGGGGCGGCGGCCGTTTCAGCGTTGATTGCCGCAGCCTGTGCGGCGGGCAGGGATGCGGCTGCAGCTGCGGCGGGCGCGGCTGCGATACCTTTCAGAATGGTGCGACGATCGACGGCCATCACACGCCCTCCGTCTTCAACGCTATCCGCATGTAGTGCACGCCCGCGGTGAAGCGGTGGCTGGCGATATCGCGCGCGGTGATGAGCGGGCTGAGCGCGCTGGCGTTGCTGGGGGGCCAGCCGCGCGCCGTGGCGTAGGCGTTGTAGGCGTCGACCAGGTGCTGGGCCTTCACCTTGCTGTCGGTTTCGCGGATGATGCTGGCGTTGGCGAAGGCGGTGAAGCGCTCCTCGATCGGCGGCACGTCGCCGCCCGTGTCCGCGTCATCCTCTTCCATCGCCTCCGCCATGGCCTCGGCCGTCGTGCGTGTATCGGGCGTTGCCACAGGCTCCTTGTCGGCGGCGGCATCGCGGACGATCTCGCGCAAGGCGAGCGGCAGGCCATCGAGCAGCGGCGACGTCCCGGCCTTGATCGCGTCCCGTCCTGGCTGGTCGAGCTGGTCGAGCTGGTCGAGATAGGCGACGGCGTCGAATGCGTCGATCAGGTCGGCATCGAAAGCCGGATCGGTGCCGATTGCGTCAACGAGCGCAGCGTCTTCGTCACCATCCCGATCGGTGAGCGAAGCCGCTACACAATCGGCCAAGGCCGCTTGTACGGCTTCATCGCTGGTTGCCACCGCAACCAACATAGCCTCATCAAAATCGCGGGTCGTCTGCAGCTGCCGCAGCAACGGGTTAGCGATGCTGGGCACATGCATTTCCGACTGGAAGCCAAATGAGCCTTGCCAGTAGGGCCGCGACAGCGCCACCAGCAGCACGCGCAGGGCTGTCGCGGGATTGCGCCGCATGGCGGCGGGGATGGCAGTATTGGCCGCCGCCAGTAGCGCTTCCGGCTGCTTCGGCGGCGGCGGCTTGCGGACGGGCGCGTCGTCGTCATCCGCATCGCCGCCATGGCTCACGGTCGTCTTGCCGGTCGCGCGCTGCAGCTTCTCTTCCCTGGCTTCGCGCATGGCCTTGGTTTCAAGCGCGCGCTCGCATTCGACGAACTTGCCGTCGTGGCTGATCTGCACGCAAATGCCGAGCTTGGCGCGGCGGCCCTTGGCGATACCGCGCGTCCAGCCCTTGGCGATGAGATCGGCATTGCGTTCCAGCAGCGCGATCGTCTCGGGCGTGCCCGGCGTCATGGAGCGGAGCGCGGCATCGTTCTCGTCGATCTCGCGTTCTTCCGAGTCCTTGTAATCCGCCGCATCTTCATGAAAATTGCGCAGGCTGGTGGCGTCGGCGTCAAACTCGGTGCGGAACCAGCCCCAGCCCTCGCGGGCGATGATCTTCTGCGCTGCCGCTGCCAGGCGCTTCTGCGCCAGGTCCCGCGCGATGCCGGCGTCGAGCCAGTAGGTATCGTCAGCGAACAGATCCTCATCGAGCCGGCCGCCGGCCGCCGCATAAGCCTCGGCGCCGACGAAGGTGGCGAGCGAACTGGTCGACACCACAGCTTCGCCGCGCAGGCGCTTGCGGATCTCGAACGGGTTGCGGCGCAGCTGCGGCGAACCGTTCCAGATCTCGATCTGCTGATCCTGATCGGTGCTGCTGCAGAACGCCTCGGCCGATGCCAGAAGGATGCTGCCGTCGCGCCACGCTTCTAGGATCGTCGGGTGCAGGTGCGCCAGCGCCAGGCGGGCTTTCACCGTCTTGATCTCGGCACCAAAGTGAGTGGCGATATCGGCGGCGGAACGACCGGCGCGGTGACAGGAACCATAGGCGATGACTTCCTCGACCGGCGTCATCGGCTGATGGCCGACATTCTCCATCAGCGACAGTTCGCGGGCCTCGACTTCGGTGCCGCTGAAAATCGACACGCGCAGGGGCGTGTCCTGCGGCAGCAGCTCCAGTTCGAAGGCCCGCTGCAGCGCGTGCCAGCGCCGCCGACCGGCGAGCACGTGCCAGTTCATGCTGTCGACGCTGATCGCCTTGTCGCCAAGGTTCGGCTCTGTATCGTCCACAATGACGATCGGATTGACCCAGCCGCCTGTCGCGCCAATCATATGCGCCAGGGCATCGAGCGCCTGATCCTGCACCACATGATCGCCGCGCGCATTGAAGCGGCTGATGCCGGCGATGGATCTGGCTGATGCGAATTCTGTTGTGAGGTCCATGTGGGCTCCTAATCTTCGAAAACGGGCGGCGGCGGGATGCGCTTGCCCAGACGTGCGGCCATGGCGTCCCACTGCTTGTGAAGGGTCCAGAACTGCGCATCGCGAAAGGTCTCGATGCGGCTTCGCATGGGCTCGTCGACGCCGGAGAATTCCAGCATGCCGAGCGCGAACAGTTCGGCCCCAGCGCTGTGGAACATGTCGCGCTGCATCGCCAGGCGAGCGCCCGTGGCATGCAGCCAGATCGCCTCGGCCGCCTGGATGCCGGTGCGAAGACTGCCGGGGCGATGATCCGTGCGCTGGAAGGCGTGAATGACGGCGCTCAACGCAGCACCGCGCAGGACAGCACCCACACAAGCGCGAGGATGGTGCCGCCGGTCAGGATGCCGGCGAGATAGCAATGGATTTCGCTCGCGGCGAGATCCTTGCGGACGGTGCGATGGGCGGTGAAGCCGGGATCGTCGGGCTGGCGGATCATGGGGCTGCCCTCACGCGCCAAAGCGCTGATCGTGCCGGCGCAATCCGGCGGCGATGTCGCGCATGCCCTGTTCGGTCGAGGTCGGCGCGTCGTCATCGGCGGCAGCCTGCAGCGCATCGGTGAGGCGCATGCGACGCGGTGCGTGCATGTACCAGCCGATGAGATAGCCCGCGCTGAGACAGGCCAGCATGACGACAAGCGCGATGAGCGTGATGAGAAACCACAGCGAGCGCTCGGCGATGTCTGCCGGCGGGACGAGCAACAGCGGCATGGATGCCTGCGTCGCCGCCATGGCGGGCGATGCTTTGGCGGTGATGACGAGCACCGCGAGAATGACAACGGTTATCACGGCGACGATGGCGACACTGCGCCAGTCCGGCGGTGCCAGGCGACGCGGCACAAGCTGGCATTCGCCGCAGCCGCTGCAAAGATTGCCGACGAGTGGACGGCACGCGCGGCCGGCGGCCCAGCCGAACATGCCGCCGAAGAGCCATGTGGCGGCCATCGAGAGGCCTTTGTGAACCTCGGGCGAAACAGCAAAGGGGTTCGCCGCCATTGCCGGCTCGGGCAAGGCGCACCACAAGCCGGTGAAGAAGATGGCCCACAATGTCAGGCCGAAACTCAACATGATGCGTTCAAGCATGGGCGGCTCCTCAATGGTGGCCGTTGGCCTCTTCGTGGCTGGCGATGCGCGCATGCGCGCGCGCGGCGAATTCGGTGATCTGGGATTGCATCCAGCCGCGCACGGCGAGATGCAGATCGAGGTTGGCGTCGGCCTCGCGCTGGCGAATGTCGACGATGTCGCGCGCCATGCGCGCCACGATGGCCTTAGGCTCTGTCATCAGATGGCGGTCCTTCAGCCAGATCACGCCGTCATGGGTGATGGCGTGGTCGGGCGTGGCGGCGGGCTGTGCGTGCATCAGGCGGCCTTCTCGACAGCGCTCTGCCTGTTCGCGCCGTAGGCAGCCTCTTGCGGGACGGGCTTCGCGCGCAGCCGCAGCCAGGCGCGATCGCGGTCCTGCGAATTGCCGTGGCGCACGCGTTCCAGCCCGGCCAACAGGTTGGCCTGCGCGAGGATGGTGTCCCGCGCGATCGCCAGATCCTGCTTGAGGATCTCGATGTCGACGGAAAGACGCTCGGCCCGTTCCTGCTCGTCACGCTTTTCAAAGGCGAGACTGCGCTGGGTCTTCTCCAGATCGGTGATGGTCTTGCGCACGCTGGTGAGGGTGCGCTCGTCTTCCGCAAGGCATTGTTCGAGGGCGGCGATGCGCTCGGCCTGGCGGGCGACGATGCCGCGATCGGTGCGGGCCGGCGCGGGGCGGGATTTGGCGCGGGAAGCGGCCATATCAGTGGCCTCCCCGGTTGCCGGCGGGCGCGGCGACCTTGGCGTCCTGCGCCTCGAGGCGGCGGGCGCGGTCGGCGGCGCGGCGGTTGAACATGTGGACCTGGCCGATGGTCCAGCCGGCGTCGAGCAGCTGCTGCTCGCCGCACGAGTCCTCGGCCTTGCGCACGGCGATCATGTCCCGCGCCATGCGGTCGATGATGTCTTCGGGCTGCAGCAGGTTCGCGCGGATCAGCCGCGGTGCTCGGGGCGGCGGGGCAGGCCGGCGGGGGATGTCTTGGAAAACGATCATAGGGACTCCATCGGTTGACGATGAAGCCAAAAATATACGTACTAGAATATATCAGTCAACATAAAAATACGAATAAGTATTTCTGTGTGTTACAGACAGCCGCTTATAAACCCCATGAGTTTGGGCCTAAAGGCTTCCAGACTAGAGATTTCCAGTGTTGAGCCGTTGCCTGATTGCTTGACGTTCACTCGCCAAAACATCGCCGTGACGCCACCCTCGGAATAGGTATGTTCAACTCGTGCGGATTTTGAAGCCGAGAATTCTTGGTAACGTAGGTCGCTTCTGGGCGTGTCCGGTTCGGCTGCTTGTTGAATGCATTCTGCCACGGCGTTGAATGGCTTGCTGCTCGTCAGAACTTGGTCCGGGGGGCTGCGCGGATCAACGCCACACGCAGTTACGCTTGCAGCCAATCCAATGGACAATAAGAGCTTCTTCACCTTTGGCGCCTCCACTCTCAATAACGGGGACGAAGGTCTTTCACCTTCGCCGCCCACTCGATCATTACCCCTGTGATAGGGTCCTCATCCGTATTTGAAATGAGATCGAACCCACCGCGCTTGTTGCGCACAATCTGCTTCACCAGAATTCGGTCGTCGGAAAGGCCAACAACGCATAGATGGCCTATCAGGTCGTCTGTGATGGGCGATCGAACGTCGTCATAGAATACTAGCCAGGAGTTGAGCAGAGGTCCGAGACTTTTACCGCGAATTTCGACGGCTACAGTCTTATCGGTAGCGGCCACCGGCGCTTCCACTTCCTCGAATTCCTCGTCAGCCAGTGCATAGTAATGCGCCCGCGAGCCGGCGCCGACATAGCCTTTGATCTTAACCTTCCGAACCGGCCTAGGATCGAGAGAGGCGGCAAGTTCATCGGACTCGATGTGCTCAATAATGCCGCGCTGCCGCGCCAAATGGATAATACGCTCATAATACTCGCCGTCCGGCATCGTGCCGCTCAGCCAGCGGGTCACGTACGGTTGGCTCGCCTTGCCTCCAATGAGTTTAGCGAGTTCGGTCTGGCTGATATTGTTAGGTTTTTCGCCCAACAAAGCCTTGAGGATGGCAGGGATGTCCACGATCATGGCGCAAATATGCGAAATTGCATAATCCCGAGCAAATACCCAATCACATAATTTTCTTGACGTAAAAATACGACTACGTATATATATGGCTCATGAAGCCAATCGAGCATATCCGTAAACATGTCTTCGAGGTCTCTCAGGTTGCCTTTGCGGGCATCGCGGGAACGACCCAGGCCACGGTTTCTCGTTGGGAACGCGGCGAGCTGGAGCCAAATCTCGACCATCTCGCCCTCATCCGGGATGAGGCTCGCCGCCGGGATATCGTTTGGTCCGACGGCCTTTTTTTCGACCCGCCGTCAGCGGCCGACGAAAAGGCCGCCTCATGACCGGCGGCCCGTGTCACCTCATCACCCATCGTCCAGCCCCTTCGTTCAACCGCCAGAATCATGCGCGGCGGACCGGTGCCGGTCGAGTGGATTGTTCGTCGTGTTTTACAGGGGAGTTGTTCTGATGGCCGCGCTGTTTCGCAACAATGTGCCGCGCCGCCATGGCTCGACGGAGGCGGTGATTTCGCGCGCGGTGGAGACGCTGGGCGGGTTGAAGCCTGCGGCGGCGCTCATCCAGCGTTCCGTCAGCGCCTTGCACCAGACGACCAATCCGAACATTCCCCACAGCCTCGGCTACGAGCATGTGCGCAAGATGACCCAGGCCGGGGCCGATGCCTTTGTCGAGGATCTCTGCGCCATCGCCGGCGGCGCCTTCCTGCCGCAGGCCAAGCCCAATGCGGACTTCGCCTCGCTGATCTCCACCTATTGCGGCGAGCATGGCGAACTGCTGGCGCGCAGCGTCGCCGCCATTGCCGACGGCAAGGTTACGTCGATCGAAAGCGCCGACCTGCTGCGCGATATCGACGATGCCATTCGCGCGCTGATCGCCGCCCGCGTGCGCCTGCTGGCGCCGGCGGAGACAACCGCAGCGGAGGTTGCCTGTGCATAAGATCAGCGATCCTGCGGCTTATGCCCAGCGTGAATATCAGAAGGCGGCGGCCGTTATCGCCGAGGCAAAGCGTCTGCCGAACACCTGCGATGCGATCGACTTTCTCAGCAACCACTACGAGCTGCTGCCGCGTCCGGCGCGTGATGTCTTCGTCGTCGCGCTGATCGGAGACATCGCTGCGGAAGAGGCGCTGGCGCGCGTGCGCAACGGCGCGGCCGGGGAGGGTGGCCATAGGGGTGAGCCTGTTCTGTAGGCTCTCCCGACTCGTCTTCAGTTTCGCCGCCGAGGTCCCCCCCTGCAGCGGCGAGAAGCCCCGCGCGGCGGCGGGGTTCGGGTGGCCGGTCTGCTTCCTCCCAGATCGGGGCCGGCCACCCGGTTCGCCGCAAGTGTTGCGTGCTCAGTGCCGCGTTCTCAGTTTTTAAGGATGATCCCATGCGCGTTGTCTCTTCGCGTTCCACCGCCCGTTCTCCCGTTGCCGTCGCCTGCAAGCCGCCCGCGCCGACGATCGCCTTTGCTGATGAGCCGAGGCCGATCGAGGCGGTGCCGCGCGTCGTCGTCAACGCGCGCATGGAAGGCATTCGCCAGCACTCCAATTCGCCTGACTTCGTGACCGTGAGTGTCGCGCGCGTGCGCTGGCTGGAGGGCAGGTGATGCGTCTTGTCCACACCAGTGCCGAGGCGAATTGCCTGACCTGCGGCGCATGCGGAACCAAGGGCGTCGTCGCGGCCTCCAACGGCTCCGTGCGGCTGGGCGACGATTTCATAGCGAAGAAACTCGGCCAGCGTGGTTGGCGGGTCGCGGCGCGTGCCCGCGACATTCGCTGCGATGCGTGTGTGCGAAGCGAAAGAGAGCGTAAGGCAATGACGAAAAGCACTGATACGCCGGCCGATCCGCCGCGCGAGATGACGCGTGAAGAAGGCCGTCTGATTTTCGGCAAGCTCGATGGCGTCTATGTGGACGAAAGGCGCGGCTATGAGAATGGCTGGTCTGATCTGCGCGTCGCCAATGACATGGGCGTGCCGCTGGCCTGGGTGCGCACCGTGCGCGAGCGGCACTTCGGGCCGGAGGGCCTGAATGCAGAGGCCGTCGCCGTGGTGGGCGATGCCAAGGCGCTGTTGACGAAGGTCGATGACTTCTCAGTTCGCTTGAAGGCCCTGACGGATGAATTCGCGGAATTGAATGACCGCATTCCGCGCATCGCCCGTGCCGTCGAAGCCATGGAAAAGCTCACCATTCAGCAGCCGAGGGGGATAGTTCAATGAGTGAAGGAACTAAGAATCCTGTTTCGTGTGAAACACTCAACGCCACGGTGCTGGCCAGCCTTGCATTGACGCAGACCGAACGCGACCTGCTGGCGGCGCTTTGTGCCGAGGATGCCGCGCCGAAACGCGTCACCCTGCTTCTCGCCGCGCTCTATCCGGCACGGCAGGACGTGGATGCGAACCTGCTGCACTTCCACATCTGCAACCTGCGCAGCAAGCTCGTGTCGCTGGGCCTGCACGTGGTGCACCAGCCGGGCGGCTTCTATGTGCTGACGGACAAGAGCCCGGCCGTGGCGCTCAAGCCCGACGAGCCGGCGCGCCGCCGCTCTTCCCGCGCCGCCAGCGCCGCTGCCCGCAAGGGCCACGCCTCGCGCGTGCGGATGCAGATGGCGCGGCGGGCGGCTGAAGGGGGTTCGCGGTGAAGGCGCATCCATGGCTCGTCAACTGGCTGCTGGAGGATGCGAAGCGTGTCGCCAATTCCCGCCCGTTCGATCTCGGCGTTGGCGGCACGCCGGGCGATCACTACATGCTGCGCTGGTGGCGTATCCCGCGCAACGATCGGGCGAATGTCTACATCCATCGGTTCCGTCATTCGGACGATGACCGCGCCTTGCATGATCATCCGTATCCCAGCTGTTCAATGGTGCTCGAAGGCAGCTACGTCGAGCACACGATTGCCCAGGGCGGCATTCACCATAGGCGCGTCGCAAGAGCCGGCGACATCACCTTTCGGGGCGCTAGGGCCGCGCATCGCATCGAGCTGACCGAGGGCGAGTGCTGGTCTCTCTTCTTGACCGGACCGCGCGTGCGCGATTGGGGATTCCACTGCCCGAAGGGCTGGGTCCACCACGACGATTTTGCCGATCCGAATAACCCCGGCCTCGTCGGGCCGGGCTGTGGGGAGAAGTGACCATGGAACTTTATGCAAGGCTGCGCATCGCCAATGTCACCCGGCAGAAGGAATGGGACAAGGATGGCGGTATCTCGCTGTCCTATCGCGGCAATGAGCTTACGGGCGAAACCGGCGAGGCCTGTAACATCATCAAGAAGCTCGATCGCGAGAAGCTGGGCATTCGTGGCTCGCGAGCGACGCCCGATCAGCTGGCGGAAGAATTGGCCGATGTGATCATCTGCGCCGATCTGGTCGGGGCGACATTGAGCGTCGATCTGGCGGCGGCCGTTATCCACGCGCGTCCGCGCGAGTGGGCGTATATCGACACGCTCGATCCTGCCGGCGGTCTATCATTCCTGGGCAACCTGCTCGGTCGTTGCGTTGGCGAGGTCAACCGTCTTTTGGACCTGATCGCGCGCCGGGACCTGCAGCCGGAATCAGATGACGGCTCCGCATGGCTGTACGGTGGCAAAGGTGCTGCCCTCGCGCGAGTGTGCCTGGTCGTCGAAAAGATCGCCAGCCTCGCCAGCATCGATCTCGATGATGCTGTCATCGACAAGTTCAACGCCACGTCGCGCAAGGTCGGCTTGACAACGATGATGGCGACCCATGGCTAAGGGCGGCAGCCGCAAGCAAATCGAGCTGGGCAAGACCAACCGCGAGGCGGTGCGCGCCTATTTCGCCACGCATCTCTGCGCGACGCAGGTGGATTGCGCGCGCGACACGGGCATCGGCATCATGGCCGTCTCGCGCCACTGCCGCGCCATCCGCGCCGAATGGTGCGATTACGCCAGGCCGGCTGACCGGGATTACCAGGCGGTGCGGGCATGACCGACGAAAAGCCCCGTTTCGCCTCGGAGGTCGAACTGTGCACGGCGTTTATGGACGCCGTGCGCAAGAATGGTGAGTGGACCATTTATCCTGAGACGGAAGGCTTCGATATCCTGCTCGTCAGAAGAGCCGATGGCTTTCAGATCGGTATTGAGGCGAAGCTGCGCCTGAGTGCCAAGGTCGTTGGCCAGGCTGTGGAGCAAGGCAATTATTGGCGGGTGGCCGGCCCGAACCCGGACTGCAGGGCCGTGCTGGTGCCGCACGATACAGGCCACGATCTAACGGCTGTCTGCGATGCGCTCGGCATCACGATATTGCGCATGCGCGCCGGCGATTCGTGGCGAGCCTCGCGGATGCGGCCCTACAGCCCGGATCTGCCAAACCTTAAAGATTACCACGGCGGCTATGAGAACTGGTTCGAGCGCTGCCCTGACCAGCGGCTGCCGCTGCCCGACTGGATACCCGATGTCGTTGCGGGCGATAAATCGCCAGTCGCCCTGACCGAATGGAAGGTCAAGGCCATCAAGATCGCCGTCACCCTCGAATTGCGTGGCTCCGTTTCGCGGCAGGATTTCAAGTTCCACAAGATTCACATGCCGCGCTGGATCGACCCCTATGCGGCTTGGTTGGTGAAGAATGATGCCGGATTGTGGGTTGTCGGGCCGAAGATGCCGGATTTCCGCAGACAGCATCCCGTCAATTACGAGCAGATCAAGGCAGATGCCGATCTCTGGATCAGGCCAGTCATAGCTGTCGAGCCTGCAGCAGACATGTTGGGCGGTGCGGATCTAGTTGAGCGGTGCCGGTGATGACGGCCGCCCTCGAAGCCCATCCCATCGCCAACGCCTTCCCGATGATCGAAGGCAAAGAGCGCGAGTTGTTCGCGGCCGACATCGCCGCCAATGGCCTGCTGGAAGACATCATCCTGTTCGAGGGCATGATCCTCGACGGCCGCAACCGCCACCGCGAGTGCCTGGCGCACGGCGTCCCGCCGCGTTTCAGGGACTACGTCGGCGACGATCCTGTCGGCTTCGTCATCTCGCTCAACATGCGCCGCCGACACCTGACGACCAGCCAGCGCGCCATGGCGGCGGTGACGATCGCCAATCTCGGACGCGGCCGGCCGAAAGCGAATAATCCGCAACATTGCGGAATTAGCACGCGCACGGCAGCGGCGATGCTGCACGTCGGCACGCGCTCGGTCGAGACGGCGCGACAGGTCGCCGACAGAGGTGCTCCCGAAGTCGTCGAAGCCGTCCGCAATGGCCGCATCGACGTCACCAACGCCGCCGCGATTGCAACCCTGGACAGGCAGGAACAGGCGGCGCTGTCCAGGCAGGATGAGGCCGCCATCCTCAAGCGCGCCTCCGAGATCCGCGCCCGCCAGAACATCGAGCGGCGCGATGCTCGCATCTCGAAGCTGGAACATATCCAGTCCGGCACGCAACCGCTGCCGAGCGGCCGCCTCTTCTCGATCCTTCTTGCCGATTGCGCCTGGCGCTTTCTGAGCGGCGACAGCGACCGCTCGATCGAGAACCATTATCCGACGATGACGATCGCGGAGCTGTGCGCCATGCGTGTCATCGACATTGCCGCCCCGAACGCGATGCTCGCCTTCTGGGCAACAAACCCACACCTACGGCTTGCCTTCGACGTGATCGAGGCTTGGGGCTTCGAATACAAGTCCTGCTTCACCTGGCCAAAGGACAAGATGGGCCTTGGCTACTGGAACCGCTCGCAGCATGAAACCCTGCTGATCTGCACGCGCGGCGACTTTCCGGCTCCGCTGCCGCAGCATCGTATCTCCTCGGTCATCGCCGCCCCGCGCGGCCGCCACAGCGAAAAGCCTGCCTGCGTCGCCGAATGGATCGAGCGCGCCTGGCCGACGCTCTCCAAGATCGAACTGTTCTGCCGCGACCCACGCCCCGGCTGGGCGGTGTGGGGCAACCAGGCGCAGGTGAAAGAGGCTGCGGCGGTATGAAGCGCGTGGAGCAACTTGCCGAAGGAGTGACGCTGTATCTCGGCGATTGCCGGGAGATCGCGCCGACGCTCGATCGACACGACATCCTGCTGTCTGACCCACCTTATGGACAGCGGTTGAAGAATGGCGGCAAGCGGACAAGCCGCGTGGTCCAGCCCAACGGTTCAAAGCGTATCGTCGAATCGAAATGCTATGCGCCGATCGTCGGCGACAATAAACCTTTTGATCCAACGCCATGGCTCGATATGGCACCGGAGATCATTCTCTGGGGCGCGCACAAATTCGCCGATCGCCTGCCTCCGGGAGGCTGGCTTGTTTGGGACAAAGTGCCGAACGGCAAGGTGCGGCTGCAGGGCGACGGCGAGGCGGCATGGATTAATCGCGATCAACCGCTACGCATGTTCCGCCTGCTGTGGGATGGCGTTTGCGTCGGTTCCGCCGCTCGTCACGAAGTGACTGCGGGACAGGCGCGCTTCCATCCAACGCAAAAGCCTGAAGCGCTGATGGCATGGTGCCTCGGTTTCGTAGAGGGCCTTTCCGTCCTTGATCCTTACATGGGCACAGGTTCAACCGGCGTCGCCGCCGTGCGTGCCGGAAGGGGATTCACAGGCATCGAGATCCAGCCGGCTTTCTTCGAGATCGCCTTGCGCCGGATAGAAGCCGCGCTGCGCGCTCCTGACATGTTCATCGCGCGGCCTGAAAGCCCTGTGCAGGAGGGCTTGTTTTGATCATCAAGCGGGAAGAATACACGAAAGATTATACCCGCATGGATATCGGCGTGTTCCGCGATCCGCGCATCACGGATGCGCTCGGCATGCTGGCGTTTCTGCTGTCCTGCGAGCCCAAATGGAACGTCTCCAACAAGGCGCTGCAGAAGAAATTCGAGTGCGGGCGCGATCGCATTCAGCGCTGGATGAGGCAGATCGTCGATGCCGGCTACGCAACGCTGGAAACGGTGCAGGACAAGGCGACAGGAAGGATCGTCGGCAAGTTCTACATCATCCATGAGGTGACGCGCCTGCCGCTCGCCGTGTCCGTGGAGCCTTGCGATTACAGCATAGCGGACGAAGGCGATGACGTTGAAGACGATATGCAGAATCCGCATGAGCAAAGCGCCGCACCGGTCGCCGAGACAGCAAGTGTGCCGGCGTTGGCACACGATAATCCCACGATAGGAACAAACGCCCGAGAGCCGGAAAACACGGTAGATGGGCAGACCCATGAACCGGCTTTTCCGTCAGACGGTAAACACGGTCATAGAAGTAGTATTATATATAAAATAAATACTCCCCCTATAGTCCCCCACGGCGAGGCTCTGCGAGAGAGGGACTTTCGAGGAGGAGGTCTGACGGTCGATGACCTTCCAACCGAAGTTCGTGTGCTGTGGGAACAGTTCAAGCGCGACTGGCCTTGGGGCGATAACGATTCCCTGCCACTTGCGGTCAGCGCATTCGCGAAGCTCACGGACGTCGAGCGCGGGCTCGCCATGGCGGCGCTGCCTCGCTACGTCGAGACGTGCGAAATTCGGGCCGGGAAGCGCAGGGCAGGGCGAGCGGCGGCGTACTTCCGCGATGCGAAGTGGGAAACCCGCGTGCCCAAGGCTGGCGATGCGCCGAAGCAGATCTTCGTCCAGCAGTACGCGCCGCCTTGGGACGAGTGGCAGAAGATCCACCGGCGCACGCATCAGGGCCGCAGCCTGCCGACCACGAAGCACGTGCAGCACGGCAGGACGGCCGAGGGCTGGTGGTTTCCGCGTTACTGGCCCGATGACACCGATTACCGCAAGGCCGGCCTAGATCCACCGCCGCCAAAGCCGAAGCCAGTGCAGGAAAGCGAAGATGTTCAACTTTGAAGGGGCGATGATGCGGCCGGATCGTGCGATGATGGAGATGATGCCGGTGCCGAAGCTGTTTCGCGAGGAGCGCGAGGGGGGCGACTGGCGCGTGGCAATGGTGCGGCCATGGCAGGAATTGGAGATCGCGGGCGAGTGCCACAAGCTGGGTTTCGTGTCGTTTGTTCCGATGGAATTCGAGACGATCAAGAAGCGTGGTCGTCAGGTCCGTGTGGAGCGGCCCGTCATCGCAGGCTATGTCTTCGTTCGAACCAGCAACGCCGATTGGGTCGAGATCAACGCGCTGGACGGCGTGATTCGGCTGCTCAACCAGTTCGGTGATGCGCCTCCGCAGAAGATTCCCACAGACTTCATGGATGAATGGCTGTCGCGAGGTGTGGTCCCATCCACGCGCAAAGTTGCGAAGATGCCTAAAGGAATTCAAACAGGTGCGCGCATCAAGTTGATGAACGGCGTATGGGCGAAGCTCGTCACCCGCATTCTGTCGGTTGACAAAAAGAGCCGCATCAGCATTTTGATGAACGTGTTCGGGAAGGACTTGAAAGTGAAGTTGCCTTCCGATGTCGAGGTGGAAGTCCTCGACTGAACGATTGCCGACCTATCTGGTAAAGCACTGCGGTGTAACAGTAGCAGATGCACGGACGGCGGCAGTCGATGTGAGACGCAAGGCTATGGCTCATGCCCGCCACGTCTGCACGTCAACCGCTGCGAAGCCCTGGGCTGCAGCGATTTACGGAAAGATTCGTAGCGTCAAACAGGTGGGGGTGGGTATGGCGCAAGCGCCAGCCCGATTGCGTGCTGGCCCGGCTGGTGCACCCGATCGCAAAGAGATGCGCCGTGCCTATGACCAGCAGCGCTACGGCAATGAGCCTTGGCGCAAATGGTACAAGCAGGCGGTATGGGTACGCGGTGCCAGGCCCGCCCAGCTTGCACGCCAACCACTCTGCGAGATGTGCCTTGAAGATGGCTTGATCACGCCAGCAACAGTGGTCAATCACCGGGTGCCTCACATGGGCCGATGGTATCTGTTCATAGATGCAGGCAACCACCAGTCCCTGTGCAAGCCGCATCACGATCGCGATGCGCAACGCGATGACATCAAGCATCGCCGCGAAGCTCGGCCCGACCGGTAGGGGGGTACCCAAAACTCCCTAACCCGCAAACCCCGGACCGGCGCCCTAGCAACGAATTTATCGCCGCGAAATTCTGGGAAACTTTGTTTTTTAAGGAGGCCGGCTAGCCCGGCAGCAGCCAATGCGTGGACGGCGTCCCGACAGTCCTGACGAACAGGCGGCCAAAGGATTTCCGGGCAAGCGGAAGTCCAAGACGCAGAAGCAGATTGCGCACGCCGAGGAAATCGCGGCGCTGCTCGTCGCGGCTCCTGCCGAATCATCCGATCCGCTGGCGCCGCCGGCGATGTTGAATGATCCGCGTTGCGCCGCACCGCGTGCGATCTGGCTCGATTACGTGCCGCGCTTGGCGCGCATCAACGCGGTGACGGAAACCGACCGGCACACGTTCGCGATGTTCTGCGTCTACACGGCAGAGTTCGCCGCGGCCAATGCCGCGATCATCGACGAGGGTTACTCGCGCAACGTCAAGACAATTTCCGGTAGCATGATGCCGCGCAAGAACCCGAACGTCGAACGCCGTGATACGGCATGCGCGTTCATGCTCGACCTGGCCAAGCGTTTCGGCCTGACCGCCACCGACCGTTTCAACCTGCTGTCGCAGCAGCGTGCCGTTCTGCAATCGGGCATGCTCGGCAACGCCGGGGCTCAACAGCAGCGGAGCGAGGGCACGGCCGCCGCGAGCAAGCCTGACGCTCCGGCAGACAACAGCAGCCCCATCGGTTCGCTCGACAGTTTCGACTCCGATCCGCCGGGCTTCCTGCCGCACTAGCCGATGCAAGCGGCGGAGGTTGTAGACCGGCCAGCAGCTCCGCCGCCGTTGGCGGAGCCAGAGTGGATCACGCGTGCGACCGACGAGTTCGGGTGGACCTGGGCGCGCCGCGCATGGGAACGAGCCAGCAAGGTCGAGGGCGCCTGGTTCGATTACGCAAAGGCCGACGCCATCGTCGCGAAATGGCCGACGTGGTTCTTTCTAACCGACGATCGCTTCGCTGGCGTTCCATTCATCCTGTCGTTCTGGCAGGAAGTCATCGTCCGGCTGCTGGTTGGCTGGAAACGGCCGATCGAAGTGGTCGACCCGCGCACGCACCAGCCCGCGATTGTTTACGTCAGGCTGTTTCGCCGTCTGGATCTGTGGATCCCGCGTAAGAACGGCAAGTCGGAGTTCCTGGCCGCGCTGGCCCTGCTGTTCTGGGCGATTGAGGGCGTCGTCGGTGGGCAGGGCTTCTGCTTCGCCCGCGACGAGAAACAGGGCAAGATCGTGTTCGCCAAGATGGCGGTCATGGTCGGCCTCAACCCGCAACTGATGGCGAAGGTGTCGGCCTTTGCCAAATCATTCTGGATGGCGGAGCGGCGCTCGTCGTTCGAACTGCTGTCCGGCAAGGCGGAAGGCAAACATGGGCGCTCGCCGACCGTCATCGTCGGCGACGAGATGCACGAATGGCGCTCGACCGACCTTGCCACGAACCTGCGGCAAGGCACGGGCGCCAGGCTGCAGCCGATCGAGCTCTACGGTTCCACAGCGGGCATCAAGTCCGAGCGTACCGGCTGGGAACTGTTCGAACAGGCCGTTGCCATCCTCGACGGCGTCATCGACGATCCGACCACCCTCATCGTGCTGTTCTACGCCGGCGAGGAAGAGGATTGGCAGGACGAAGCCGTCTGGCGGCGCGTCAATCCAAATGTCGGCCTGTCGCCGACGATGGACTTTCTGCGGAGCGAGGCGGCCAAGGCGGCTCTTAATCCGCGCGCCGAGGCGCATTTCCGCCGCTACCACCTCAACCAGTGGGTGGAGAGCATTTCGCGGTGGCTGCCCATTGAAAAATGGAAAGCATGCGGAGCATCGGCAGATTGGAAGACGCGGGCGGAGCGGTTTTTGGGCCGCCGCTGTGTCGGCGCCTTCGACGTGTCGTCGACGCAGGATCTGACGGCGCTGTTGTGGTGGTTCTTGCCGACGCTCGACGACCCGGTTGTCAACCTGTTGTGCCGGTTCTGGGTGCCGCAGGCGACGATCGAATTGCGCAGCAAACGTGATCGTGTCGATTACGAGCAATGGTCGCGCATCGGTGCGATTGAGCCAACACCAGGCGACTACGTTGATCAATCGTACCTGCAAAAGGCCATCCTAGAAGGCCTCGAAATGTTCGATGTATCGCAGATAGGCTTTGATCCATGGAACGCTCGGAAGCTGGTGACGGATCTGCAGGCCGAAGGTGTCGATGCGGAACGGTTCATCGAAGTGCGCCAGGGCATCCCGTCGCTCGGCGAGGCTTCGAAACACTTCGAGAAGCTGGTGTTCGCCGGTCATCTCGATCACGGCGGCCATCCCGTTATGCATTGGAACGGCCGCAATGCTCTTATCCGGTTTGATCGCAACATGAACTTCAAGCCGGACAAGGAATTCAGCCGCGAAAAAATCGACGGGATCATTGCGGCCGTCACTGCTGGCGCGGTTGCCATCGCCGGAGAGGAACCCATGAATATCGATGATTTCCTCAACAATCCGGTGCACAGCTAATGAGCCTGATGCGATGGCTGGCTCGCGGCCTTGGACTGACGGATCGACACGGTTGGGCGCAAGGGGTCTCGTCCAATAGCACCGCCGGAAAAGTGGTGACGGTCGACACGGCGATGCAACTGGCTGCGGTATGGGCGTGCGTCCGGTTGATCTCGGAAACGATCGCGACCCTGCCGATGCTGGTATACAAACGCGGGCCGGACGATGAACGCGTCGTCGCATCTGATCATCCTCTGTACGGGCTCCTGCATGACAGCCCGCACGCAGATTATACTGCCGTCGAATTCTGGGAGGGCATGGCTGCCGGCCTCTGTTTGTGGGGAAACGGCTATGCCGAGAAAAAGTTTGTCGGCCAGCGCCTGGTCGCATTGGAGCCGCTGCGCAGCGATGGAATGACCGTCGTTCGCAAGACGAACGGTGCACGCGAGTATCGCTATTCAGGCTACGGGGCCGCTCGTGTTCTTTCCGAAGATCAGGTCTTGCACATAAGAGGCTTTGGCGTCGCTGGTGATGTCGGCCTGTCGCCGATATCGATGGCTCGGCATTCGCTGGGAGCCGCGATGGCGGCGGATGAAACCGCCAGCAAGATGTTCGCCAATGGTGTCAGGCCGACGGGCATTCTCACTGTCGACCAAGTGCTGAAGGGGGAACAGCGGGACGCGATCAAGAAAAACATCGTCGAACCGATGGCGGGAAGCGGCAATGCCGGCGGGCTATTCCTCCTCGAGGCAGGAATGAAGTTCCAGCCGATCACGATGACGCCGGAAGATGCGCAGTTTCTCGAAACGCGCGGCTTTAATATTGAGGAAATCTGCCGCTGGTTTCGTGTACCGCCTTTCATGGTTGGACATACACAGAAGTCGACAAGCTGGGGTACGGGGCTTGAGCAGCAACTTATCGGCTTCCTGACCTTCGCCTTGCGTCCCTATCTGACGCGCATCGAGCAATCGGTCCGTCGATCACTCATTCCTGCGGCCGAGCGGGGCTCGCTGTTCGCGGAATTCAAGGTTGAGGGCCTGCTGCGCGCCGACAGCGCCGCACGTGCGAACTTCTATGCCATCATGGTGACGAACGGCATCATGTCGCGCAACGAAATCCGTGGCCTCGAAAATCTGCCGCGCAAGCTCGGTGCCGATGATCTCACAGTCCAGGCCCAAAATGTGCCGTTGGGCACGCAGCCCGCCAAGACCACCGATACGCCACCGCCTCCCGAAGACGACGAGGAAGACAAGCCATGAAAAAGAAAACCTTTGCGCTGCAGGTCAAGGATCTGACAGAGGAAGGCACGTTCGAAGGCTATGGCTCGATCTTCGGTAATGTCGACAGCTATGGCGACAAGGTCATGCCCGGCGCTTTCGTCGAAAGCCTAGCGAGGCATCGTCGTGAAGGATCGAGCGTGCTGATGCTGTGGCAGCACAATCCCGACGAGCCGATCGGCGTCTGGGAAGACCTGGCTGAGGATTCCAAAGGGCTTTGGGGCAAGGGACGTCTCATCACGGAAGTGCAGAAGGGCCGCGAGGCTTACGCACTGCTGAAGAATGATGCGCTGCGCGGCCTGTCGATCGGATACTCGGAACTGGAATCCGAGCCTGACGGAAATATTCTCCTGCTTAAAAAGCTGGAGCTGTACGAGATCAGTCTGGTGTCGTTTCCGGCCAATCGCCGCGCCAACGTCACCGATGTGAAGAATGAACGCATGCAGGATTTTGCCCGCCGCCTGCGCGACGGCAATCCCATGCCCATCAAGGAATTCGAGGATATCCTGCGCGAGGCAGGTATCCCGAAGGCCATGGCCGCACAGATCGCCTCTGTCGGTTATGCGAAGGCCATTCGGAGTGAGTCCGAGGGCAAGGCGGATCACCAGTCCCTGCGCGATTTGCGAGAAGCGGTTCGCGCGTTCTCTTCCTGAAGGATACGCATATGAAAACGCGATACCTGCCGCTTCTGGCGGCCGGCGTGCTCGTGCTCGCCGCTCTGTCCATCTCCACTGACGCTTTTGCGGCCGTCGGCCCCGTTCTGACGGCGCCGCACTCGGCTTCTATGGCTTCCCTCTTTCTCGCCGGCGGCGGCATTGCTCGCCTGGCGTCCTGCCCTGTCGGCCCGCGCATCTTTTTCAAGGCGGATGACGGCGGCGGCACTGGTGAAGCGGACCTCGCCAAATTGGCGGTTGACCTGAAGAAGGCCGCCGACGAGGTCAAGACATCTGCGGAGAAGACGGCCGCGGAGCTTAAGAACCTTGGCAAGATCACTGAGGAAACCAAGAAAACCGCCGATGATGCCCTCATCAAGCACAACGAGATCTCGGCTCGCCTGACCGAGATCGAGCAGAAGATGGTGCGCGGCACGGGCGAGCCGGAGCGCAAGAAGTCGAATGGGCAGATCGTCACCGATCACGAAGACTTCAAGGCCTTCGTTAAGGCCGGCGGCAAGGGTCGCGTCAGCATCGCTGTCAAGGCCATTATCTCGGCCCTGACCACGGATGCGGACGGATCCGCCGGCGATCTGATCGTGCCGCAGCGTGTTCCCGGCATCATCGCGCCGCCGCAGCGGCGCATGACCGTCCGTGACCTGATCACGCCGGGCCGCACCGCCAGCAACGCGCTGCAGTACGTCAAGGAAACGGGCTTCACCAATGCGGCGGCGACCGTGTCTGAGACCGCTGGCAGCGCCAAGCCTCAGTCCGATATCAAGTTCGACATCGTGACGACGGCGGTCACCACCATTGCCCATTGGGTTCTGGCGACGAAGCAGATCCTAGACGATGTTCCGCAGCTGCAGTCTTACATCGACGGTCGCCTGCGTTACGGCCTCGCCTATGTCGAGGAAAATCAGCTCCTCAACGGTGGCGGCACCGGGACTGATCTGAACGGCATCTACACCCAGGCGACGGCGTATGCGGCGCCGATCGTTCCGATGGCGGCTGGCAACTTGACCAAGATCGACGTCATTCGTTTGGCCATTCTGCAAGCTTTCCTTGCCGAATATCCGGCGAACGGCATTGTCATGCATCCGTCGGATTGGGCCGACATCGAGCTGACGAAGACCGACGAAGGGGCCTATCTCTTCGCCAATCCGCAGGGCGGTGTTGAGCCGCGTCTTTGGCGCCTGCCGGTTGTTGAGACGCAGGCCATGACGCTCGACCGCTTCCTGACCGGCGCGTTCCAGCTGGGCGCCCAGATCTTCGATCGCGAGGACGCGAACGTGGAGATCTCAACGGAAGACAGTGACAACTTCCGCAAAAACCTCGTCACCATTCGTGCCGAGGAACGCCTGGCGCTCGCCGTCTATCGTCCGGAGAGCTTCATCAAGGGATCGTTCACGACCGCTCTCGCGGCCTGAGCGCCAACGCAGTAACCGCGCGTCCGGCCGCAAGGTCGGGCGCGCCTTCAGGCAGACAACGGAGCCAAGTCCATGCGACTGAGAGCCAAGGATCAGATCCACATTTCCGCCGTGAAGCCGGATGCGTTGCGGCCCGGCGAGGAATTCGAAATCAGCGATACCGCCGGCGAGGCGCTGGTGAAACAGCATCCAACCATGTTCGAGCGGCTCGACGGCGAGAAGCAAGAGCGTGTCCCCCTCAACAAGATGGACAATCGGCGCAAGACGCGCTGATCAAGACTAGCCCTCTTTCCCAGACCGGAACCATGTCACCCGACAACCGGCCCCCGCGCTGCGGCGCCAATGCAGGAGCATAAGCAATGCGTCGTTACAAAATTCTCATCACGACCGCGTCGGACGGGTCTGCCACGGCCTATTCGCCGCGTATCGCCGGCAAGATCCACAGCATCCAGTATGTCAAGGATGGCTCGAACGGTTTCGCCAACGGCGTCGGTTTTACCGTTACCGCCGAGGCGACCGGTGAAAACATCTGGACCGAAGCCGCTGTGAATGCCTCGGCCGTGCGCTATCCGCGTGCACCCGTGCATAGTCAGGCTGGCGTGGCTGCGCTCTATGCCAGTGGCGGCACCGCGGTGATGGACAAGGTCGCCCTCGCCGGCGACCGCGCCAAGATCGTAATCGCCTCGGGCGGCAACGCCAAAGTCGGCGTCGTGCATATCCTGGTCGATTGATCGTCATGACTGTTGTCGTCATCGAACCGCCGTCGGAACTCGTCGTCTCGGTTGAAGAAGCCAAGGCGCATCTGCGCGTGGATTTCGATGACGACGACGATCTGATCGAGGGCTATCTGCAAGCCGCGATCGGCAATTTCGACGGGCCTGGCGGATGGCTCGGCCGCGCGCTGATCCTGCAGACGTTGGAACTGCGGCTCGACCGGTTTCCGTTCTATGGCGTGGTGCTGCCCTATGCGCCCGTCGTCGATCTGCAGGCGGTGCTTTACGACGATGATGATGGTGTCGAGCAGACGCTTGATCCTGCTGTCACGCGGATCGTCGGCGGCGATCATCATTCCAGGCTGGTGCGCGCCTATGGGCAGTCGTGGCCGTCGACGCGATGCCAGGAAGAGGCGGTGCGAATCCAGTACCGCGCCGGCTATGGCGAGTCCGGCGCCGACGTGCCGGCGCCCATCCGCCAAGCTATTCTGCTGTATGTCGGCCACTTTTACGCCAACCGGGAACAGGTCGTGATAGGTGGCCAGCCGGCGTCGCTGCCACTCGGGGTCGAGGCCCTGCTGGCGCCGTTCCGGATCTTCGCATGACGCGCGCTGGAGACCTCGATCGCCGTCTGCGCTTCGAACGCCGCACCGAGGGTGCGAACGATGGTGCCGGCAACGTCGAGGAGGCGTGGGGGCCAATCTGCACGGTTGCCGCAAAGGTGCTGCCGTACCGCACCGGTAACAGCGAGAAAGTTCTCGCCGGCCGACTGTCGGGGACTGCGCTTTTCACCGTCACAGTGCGCCAGTCGTCGATGACGAATGATCTTGATACCGAATGCCGCGCGGTCGACGTTCGCTCTGACGAGATCTTCAACGTGCGCTCGATCGTCGATCTCGATGGGGACGGCGCGTGTTGGACCATGGATGCGGAGCGCGGCGTCGCCACGTGAGCAAGGTGTTTCACTTCACGCGGGACTTCGACTGGAAGGTCGATGCTCGCCATGTCGTGGCTTACAAGGCCGGCCGCACGCGCAACGTGCTGGAGGCTTGCGCCATTGCCGCCAAGGCGGCCGGGGCGGGCCGGATCGTTGCCGATCGCGCCACCGCTTTGCCTAAACCTGTTGTAAAGAAGCGGAAGCCCTGATGGCATGGAACAAGGTCGCGCGCGCCGAGTGGCTGACGCGCAAGATTGCCGCCCTGCCGGCTGCCGCGCGCGCCGCCATGGTCGCGGGCAATGCCGAGAATGCCGCTGAGCTCATGCGGTTGCAGAAGAGCCTGGTGCGGAAGAAGAGCCGCAAGACGGAACAGTCGATCCGCAGCAAGGCCGGCAAGAATGACCTTCAGGTGCTCGTCGTCGCCGGCGGCGCGTTGACGACGAAGCGGCTCCGCGCAGGCGCCAAGACCGACAGCAAGTTCGACAACGAATATGACTACGCCCTTGCGGAAGAGTTCGGCACGGCGCCGCACATCGTCGGTGGCAAATTCGCCGGCGCACGGCATCCCGGCTCGCGGCCGGTGCCGTTCTTCTTTCCGCCGTTTCGGGCGCTGAAAAAGTCGATGAAGCGCAAGATGGGCCAGAAGACGAAGGCCGCCGCCCAGGCGGTGGCGCGCGGCGGCTGAGGGACATTATATATATGGACACCTCCCACGCCCTGCAGAAGTTCATCTTCGGCAAGTTGACGACGGACAGCGGCATCGCAGCCGTGGTCGCGCAGCGCGTCTATGACCGCGTGCCCAAGAGCGCGGTGCTGCCCTATATCGAATTCGGCGATGATGAGATCCAGCCGGAAGACGCGGAATGCCTCATAGAGTGCGACGATATTTACGTCACCCTGCATGTCTGGTCGCGCGCGCCCGGACGCGTGGAGGCGAAAGATATCGCCGGCGCGCTGGTGCGGGCGCTAAGTGAGCAGGAAGGGACACAGAATGGCTATGTCATCCAGTCCCTCACTCATGACAGCACCCGCATTCTTTCGGATCCAGATGGTCTGACGACGCACGCGGTCGTCGTCTTCCATGCCGAAGTTGAACCAATCGCGACTTGATAGGAGCAAGCCATGGCGAAGCCGGTTACAGAACATTTTTCGGGGTTCAAGGTCTATCTGGGTGACGGTGACGATCCCGAAGTTTTCGAAGCGCCATGCGCCTTTACGCAGCGCTCGCTGAGCCTGACGACCGATCTGGGCGAAACCATCGTGCCCGATTGCGCCGATGAGGATGCGGCGGCCTGGATCGAACGCGATAAGACGACGAAGTCCGCATCGATCGAGGGTGAAGGGGTCCTGTCCAAAGCGGATTTGGAGAAATGGCGCGCCTTCGATGCCCTGCCGGGATCAAAGAATTGCCGCGTCGAATTCTCCGGTGATCTCGCCGCCGGCGGCGGATATTACGGCGGCAAGTTCCATATGACCAAGCTGGAATTTCGCGGCCAGCGTGGCCAGCGGGTCACCATTGCCGTCTCGCTGTCGAACGACGGGCCGGTGACCTGGGTGGCGGCAGCCGCATGAGCAGGGACGGCAAGATCTCGATCGACTTCGGCGGGGCGGAGCGTCAGTTCCGCCTGGCTCTGGGCGAGCTCGAGGAGCTACAGGAACTGGCGGATGCTGGGCCTGCGCTCATTCTCAAACGCCTCTCTGGCGACGAATGGCGCACGCGTGATGTGCGCGAGACGCTGCGCCTCGGCCTCATCGGCGGCGGTATGGCCGCGCGCAAGGCGAATGATCTCGTCAAGCGCTATGTCGACGATCGGCCGGACTGGACATGGAATGCCCAGCTCGCCTTCGCCATCATGGGCGAGGCCATCTCCGGCGTGCCGGATGAACATGTGGGAAAAACGCAGGAGGCGACGGCTCCGACGGAGACGGACCGTCCGATGACGACGGCCGGATCGCCTTCGCCTCCTTCTATGGCTCCGGCGCCGTAATGGGCTTCTCGCCGCAACAGGTGCGGCGGATGTCTATCTGGCAATGGGTAGCTGTCGTCGACGGCTGGAACAAGAGCCAGCAGGGCGACGAGCCCGATAGAACGGTGACGGAAGTGGAGGCCCAAAAGCTCTTCGCTTCTCTCGACGAGCGCCCCCTGTGGGAAAACTGATCTATGGCAACCGACCTCGAACGGCTCGTCGTCTCACTTGAGGCGCGGATCGATTCCTTTGACAAGGCGATGAAACGCGCCAACGATCTACACGCCAAGAATACGGGCGAGATCGACAAGCGCACGGCCGCCTTGAAAGACAGTGTCAGCCGTCAGTTCGGCGACCTTGGCGAGGCCGCCAGCCGTGTGTTTGGCGGTATGGTCAAGGGCGCGATCGCCGCCGCCACCTTCGCGGAATTGTCGAAGCAGATCGGCGCCAGCGTCGAGGACATGAAAAAGCTGGAGGATGCTGCCAAGCGCCTCCAGACGACGACGGATGCCGTGCAGAAAACGCGCTTCGCCGGTCAGAAGCTGGGCGGGCTCGATGCCGGCACGGTCGACACTGGCCTGACGGCGATCGCCGATAAGGCCAACAAGGAATTCCGCGACGGTGAAGGCGAGCTGTCCAAGCTGCTCGATGCCAACGGACTGAAACTTACCGATCGCGCCGGCAAGCTGAAATCCATCAACGATCTGCTGATGGATGCGGCTCTGCTGATTTCCAACGCCGCGACCGAGGCGGACAAGGTCGACATCGCGAAATTGTTCGGGCTCACCGAGCAATGGGTGAAAGCGCTGGAAGGTGGCCCGAACGCGCTGCGACAAGGCCAGGCGGAAGCGACGGCGGTTGGCGCCGTCATCGATAAGGAGCTGGTGCAGCGGGCGGCGGACTTCGACAAGATCTGGGCGTCGTCGTGGAACAACTTCAAGGTCTATGCGAAGTCGGCGACGGTCGAAGCGGCCGGGTATTTGCGCGGTGTGGCAGCCGCGATGAATCCGTGGTCCAGCGACATTGAGGCCTTGCAGCGCAATCTCGACGTTGCCAGGAAGGCCAAGGCGGACCTCGGAAGCGGCAGCGAACCGGGACCCCTCGCTACATTGCTAGGTCTGAGTGGCGACACCTTCGTGGACAAGGGCGTCAAGGATGCGGAGGAAAAGCTCGACCGAGCGCTGCAAAAACTGAAGGATCACGGTCTTCAGACGGTCAAGCAGATGACCGTCGATGCGGCAAAGGAGGCAGATAAGGCCACCGGAAAATATGACCCCGCCTTCGGCAATCTCGACTATGCTAAGAAGCAATTTAGCCTTCCGAATGGCCAGCAGCACACGACAGTTCCCAAGACCGAGAAGTCGGGCGGCAGCTCCGGCGCTGAAGCGCAGAACGATTTCGACCGCGAGGAAAGGTCGGCGGAGAAGCGCATCCGCAATCTGAATGCGGAGGCCGAGGCCATCGGTAAGACCGCCTATGAGGCGGCCTATGCCGAGCAGCAATACCGCTTGATGGATGCTGCGAAGAATGCAGGCGTCGAGACGGATCCGAAGGTCATCGCCTCGATCGAGCGTCTGTCCGCCGCCTATGCGGAGGCCAAGGTGAAAGTGGAAAGCGCCAAGCAGGCCTTCGCCAAGAGCCAGGAGCTGCAGGGCTTCGCCGGCAATCAGCTCATCGGCATCCTGCAGGGCGCGACCAAGGGCATGGAAGGTCTGCGCCAGGCGACCTTGCGCTTTGTCGATGCGCTGATCGAGGCGGTGCTGCAGGCCGCCCTGCTGGGCAAGGGACCGCTCGCCGGCATCTTTGGCACCATGGGCGCAGGCGGCAATTATGGTGGGCTCGTCGGCGCGGCGTTCGGCACCAGTGGCGTTTCCGGCAGTAGCGGCATGCCTATGGTGTTGCCCAGCGCCTTTAAGATCGGCGGCGTCGTAGGGCAGGGCGGGCAGGCGACGCATGCAGTGCCTCTGTCAGCCTTCGCACGCGCGCCCCGCTTTGATGTTGGCGGCATGGTTGGTTCGGCCGGGAATTTCCTCAAAGGCCTCGGTGCCGGTGCGCGGCCCGTCATCGCACACGATGGGGAGATCATCCTCAATGCAGCGCAGCAGAAGGCGCTCGGCGGGGCGATGAAAGGTGGACAGCAGATCATCCAGTTCGCCCACAATCCTACATTCCAGATTCCGCAGATGCCGAATGGTATCACGCTGCCGCAGTTGCTGTCCTATCTGCAGCGCTATGATCAGCAGCTGCAGCGCAAGCTGCCGGCGATGCTGCGCAAGTCAACGCAGAGATACGGTTGATGGCCTCCTATTTCTCAGAGACCGTGGACGCCGAACTGCGCGGCGTAACCGTGCGCATGGCTTCGCTCGTTTTCTTTGATTTCCTCGATCATCCTATCCGCGTCTGGCCGGGTTTCGGCATCCTGCACGCGGGTGGGCATGATTGGGTGGGAATCGGCGAACTCGGCTCGATCTCGGAAATCGCCACGACGAGTGGGACAGATGCGGAGACGGTGACATTCACCCTGTCGGGCATCGACGAGGATCGGATTGCCGAGGCGTTGGCCGCCAGCGAGCAGGTCAAAGGCCGCGCGGTCACGATCTTCCTGCAGTTTTTCGACGAGCACTGGCAGACACTCGACAGTCCATACGCCCTTTACACTGGCGATATGGATCAGATGAAGATCCAGCGCAGCGAAGCCACGCGCACCTGTCAGGTGACGGCCGAGGGGCCGTTCGCGCGCCGCGCCATGCCACCCTGGGGCTATCTCTCACATCAGGCGCAACAGCGCATCTCGCCTGGCGACCTCGGCCTGAAGGATATGACGGCGATGCAGAACAAGACGACGCAATGGCCGATCTACATCTGACAGCGGATCTCGCTGCATTTCTGCGCACTGGCGGCAACAGCGTTTTCGCATGGGGCTCTCGTGATTGTTGCACCTGGGTGTGTGACTGGGTGCTGGCGCGGCGTGGCATCGATCCGGCCGCGCCGTTTCGTGGGCGCTACAAGACCGTGCGCGGAGCCGCAGGTTTCATCCGCCGTGCCGGATCTCTGGCGATCGCCGTGTCGCAGGCCATGGAACGCGCCGGGCTCGAGCGGACGGAAGCACCGGACGCCGGCGATATCGGCCTTATTGCCACGTCGGACGGCGATGCGCTCGCCATCCGCACCGCGCGCGGCTGGGCGTCGCGGGGGCTCCGCGGCATCACCATTTCAACGTCCGCGACCTGCATTGTCGCCTGGAAGGTCTGATGCCTCCCGTTCTCATTCCCATCGTCACGGCCGCTCTGACGAGCGCCGGCATCTCCGCCACCGCCGGCATCACGGTTTTCGGCCAGCTCGTCACCTATTCGTCGATAATCGCCAACGCTATCGTCACGGTGGCATCGCTTGGCGCCAGTTACGCACTCGCTGCCGCCAGCCAGAAAAAGCAGAAAGGCGACACTGGCCAGGTTCAGTTGAAACAGGCTTTGCCGCCGCGCATGCGCATCATCGCGCGCGACAAAGTCTCCGGTGCGATGGCCTTTACGGAGACGGCATCGCCAAGCGGAGCTCTCCATCAGGTCATCATCCATGCTGAGGGCGAAAGCGACGGCATCGAGGAGTGGTGGCTCAATGACACCAAGCTGAATTTCGTCAGTGACGCGTTGCCGTCAAATGGCAACGCCACAAACCTGGCGCTGCCCTGGTATGTGCAGGTCAGTATCGAAAGTCATCTCGGCGCCGACGAGCAGGCGGCGTCGCCCGTGCTACTGGCACGCTTCCCGTCTCTGTGGACCGCCAATCACAAGCTCAATGGCCTCTGCTATTCGGTGTTGCAATGCAACTGGGTGCGGCAGGAAGATTTCGGGCACACCTATCCCAACGGGGTGCCGGGCCTGCGCGTCGTCATGCGGGCGGAGGGCATCTATGATCCGCGCACCGACACGACCGCATGGACGGACAATGCGGGGCTGTGGATTCGTCACTACCTGACCTTGCCGCGCGGTTTCAACATAAACGCGGCCCGCATCAACGAAGCCTCATTCTCAGCCTTTGCGGATCTCTGCGACGAGCTGGTCGAATTGAAGAACGGTGACACCGAGAAGCGTTACACCGTCATCGGCAACTATCTTCTCAACGAAGCGCCTGCCGAAGTATTGCGCCGGCTCCTCGCGGCCTGCGACGCGGAGCTACAATTTCTGCCCGATGGCACGATCGGTATCAGCGGCGGACAATGGGAAGAGCCGACGATCGAGATCGATGACAGCATGATGCTCGATTACAATTACGAGCAGGGAAACGACAAGCTTGCCGCGTTCAACCAGGTCAAATTGAGCTACAAGAGTCCGCTTCACGATTATCAGATCATCGAGACAGAGGCGTGGGATGATCTTGAGGCGCAGGATATTTCGGGGGAGATAAACCCCACAGACCTGACCCTGGAATACGTTGGCACCCATAGCCAGGCGCGGCGGCTGGCAAAGATCGCGACGTACAAGGGCAATCCGCGCCATCGGCTGCATTTCGCGCAGCCGCCGGGCGGCATCCGGGCACTCGGTCAGCGCGTGCTGTGGCTAACGATTGCCGAGCTGGGTATCATTCATGAGGCCTTCCGCGTGGTGCCAAATGGTTCGTCTATGGCCGGCGATCTTGGCCAGTACAACACGACGTTGGAATCTCTTCCAGCCGAAGCCTACGCCTGGGACCCTGAAACGGAGGAGGGTGACCGTCCGCCGATCCCCGTTGATCCGAACGCGCCGGCTGTGCCGCCCGTGCCGACCGGAATGACACTGTCTCTTGTACGCTCGACACCAAGCCCCGGCATCGTTACCACGCGCATTCTTGCTGATGTTGATGATGTCGCGCTGACCTGGGAGACGATCGGCCGTTACCGCAAGACTGGCACCCTGGCATGGACGGTGATGAGCGAGGACAGCCAGCATTCGGTTCTCAGCGATATCGCCGATGACGGCGCGGAATATGACGTCCAGACGTCGCACACCGGCTATGGCCGCGAAGCCTCTGGCCAGAAGAGCGACTGGACCGAGATCATGACCATCACGGTCACGGCGGACGATGAGGCGACGGACCCGCCAACCGATCTCGCCGTCGATATCGACTATCTCTTCGGCCCGCGCTTCACCTGGACCAACCCGCCGCAGGCGAACTACTGGCAGACCCTGCTGTATCGCGGCTCAACGAACGTCTTCGCCGATTCCACGCTGGTCGCCACCATCAACGGCACGCCGGGCCAGCCTGGCAGCACGATCAATTCCACGCCGGCCGGTACCTGGTACTGGTGGGCCGTCGCGACCAATCGCTCCGGTACCCCGTCCGCGCCGAGCGACCCGGTCACCGACACAAAGACCTGACGAGGCAATCTCCGCATGACGATCGCATGGCCGTCCGTGCTCAAGGCGCGGATGTACAATCCGCATCTGCGCAACTTCGCCAAGGGCGGCGGTCCCACATTGACGGGACGGCAGCAGCGCAGCTTTCAGGATGCGGGCTTCTGGGAAATCGTCGTCGACCAGATCGCCGTGCGCAACCGGGAGCAGGCGGCGGCCTATCGCGCCATGATCGCGAAGCTACGGCAGGGTGAGGAGATCCTGCTGCCGGTCTGCGATCGCTACAAGGCGATCGGCGCGCGCGAAGAGGACTCGCAGGGGGTCTTCAAAAACCAGGCGATCGGGCGCGCCACCCAGTTCGATCTCACCATCACCGGCGTCGATCCGCAGCCCGGCCATTACCTGACGATCGGCGATCGGCTGTATCTCGCCACCGACATCATCGCCGGGCCGGACGTACCCCCGCTGCTCAACCCCGTCGTCAACGATGCCGAATGGCATGACGACGAGCCGTGGACCGACGACACGCCGCCGCACGCCGATTACTCCCTGCGCGTGCTGCCGCCGGCGCGGCAGCTCTACGCCGTCGACACGGTGGTGAAGTTCCGCGACCTGCAGGTGCGCTGCGTCCTGAAGGATCTCGCGGACGGCGATCTCGAACTGGATATCGGGCGCGGCTTCCCGACGCTCACCTTTGTCGAAAGCATCTGACTTCAACTCACAGGACATTCTGCAATGGCACTTCTCACGCACATCGAGAACGGCGACGAAGGGTCGGCCGCGCGCGGCAAAATCAATAAGGCATTCGACCTGATGGTCGACTTTGCAGGTTCGGACGGCGAGCGGCCGGGTGACAGCCCACTGATGTTTACGCCCACTCTCACCGGCGCGCCGGAGGACGTTACGGCGCTCACAGGGGCCACGGTGGAGACGAGTGAGCGCGGCCGGATACTGCGCGTCACCGCTCCATTTACAGCTGGCTCTGTCCGGCGCTTCGCCCTTAATCCCGGCGAAATCAGATTCGTGCGCTGGGCCGTTACGCGTAACGCCAATGCACCGGACCCCCTCGGAGACACGGTGCGCCTGGGGATCGTGTTTCTATCGAATGAGTTCGAGCAGATTTCCGAAGTCGCCGTCTTCGACCTCAATCTGATGGTGGCCGACGGCCGCCAAGAGCGCTTGGCGACGATCGGTGGCGCCGAAGGCGAAGGCATAACCCATATCTGGCCTGTGGGCGCTGTCTATGCTGTGCCGTTTGTGCGTTCCTACGGATCGGGCTCGGATACTGATCTTGAGATCATTCAGATGGATGGTGAGGCGGCGACATCTATTGCTGCTGCCGCTGCTACTGCAGCAATAGCTGCGTCGGGAGTTGCGACAGATGCAGCAGACGCAGCGGCTGAAGATGCGGAAGAGGTGGAAGAGACGCGCCAGCAGGTTGTCGCATTGGTCGCTGATGCTGTGGAGCTAACGACCGCGCTTCCTCGCGTGTCCAGAGTGGTCTTGAAAGCGCTAGACACGACGCAGGTGACGGTGGCCTATCTGACTGAGTCAGGCTGCCAAGGAATGTTCGACTGGGATAGCGCTGATCGTTCGTCATTTATGGAAGTGCAGGAGCTGCATGCCACAGGAATTTCAGGCAGCCAGATCACGACTTCCGAATATGGACACCAGCTCGACACTGGCAGCGGCGTCTACGTCAAGGCGGGCATCGGCGGGCTGTCGGCCTATGTGCTCTATTTCGTCGTCCGAACCGGTATTCAGACCTTCCGGTTGGCATCGAGCCTGGCCAACGCGAAGGCTGGTACGACGCTCACGCTGACCAATGCCGGAGCTTTTTCGATTTTCCGTCATGCCGACCCCCATGAGGGGGTTCATATCATTCCTAACGGGCGCAAGTGTAACGGGTCGGAAGGCGTGTGGCGGCGGCAAGTGGCGCTACAAGAGGAATACAAGGGTGAATGGTTCGGGCTAGATGCATCGTTTGCGCACAATCAAGCCATCCTAACGGCCGCGCTGACGGCTCTGCCAAACGGGGCGACACTCGTCGTTCCGCAAGGAACATGGCCGATCTCCCGTTACACTCAAATGCGGTGGCGGACCGGTCAGACGCTTGTAGCGCACGGGTGGGGTGCAAAGCTTCAGGGCAACGGAACGGCGTCATGTGTCGTCCGTATCCAAGTATCTGGCTGCTCTGTCATAGGCTTGTGTGGCGGTAACTTCACCGGCCAAGTGGAAGGCGAGCTGACAAATGTCGATCAGCACGTTTCAGAAAGCTGCGGTGTCCAGATTTGGCCAATCGATGGAACGACGATTGAGAATATCCGGGTGCGAGACAACCATTTCTACCAGGTGGATACGGGCGCCTGTTGCGAGCCCAATTATGATGACTCGGACGACGGCATCTCCCCGCCCAAGATGATCTATTATTTGACCCGTCACTGTTGGATTGAGTCCAACCTGTTTACGGAGATTCGGCGCCAAGGCGTTGAGCTTTTCTGCGTCGAGTACAGCCACGTCCACCACAACACGATATTCATGGATGCAAAGGGCGTAGGTTTTTCAACATCCCGCGTTGTGCGCGTCGTCGGCGCAAAGCACGCAACGATTGTTGGCAATCGATTCTATGGTTTTGACGAGACCAGCCCAGCAACGCGCGGTGTGACCATCGAGCCGGCGTCGATGTCGCACTACACGGACCCTGGCGCGATCCGCTTCGCTGGTAACGTGCAGATCATCGGTAATTATTTCGAGAACTTCGCCGAGGATATCGCCATCATCGGTGGCAGCGGTCCGGTGGACGTGATCGGCAACCAGGCCTGCGGGAACCCGATCATGGTGGCGCCATCGAGTACCGTTACGATTTCGGTGGCTACGCCTGCCATCGTGGCCTGGACTGGCCATATGCTTCCGAACGGAACGCGGGTGCGGTTGACAACGACTGGCGCCCTTCCGACTGGTCTTTCAACGGGCACAGACTATTATGTGGTCAACGCGACCACCAACAATTTCCAACTTGAAGCTAGCGTCGGCGGTGGTGCAATTGCCACAACTGGCGCCGGAAGTGGCGCTCACACAGCAACTGCGCCGGACTTGCGGCCAGCCTCACGTGCGCAAACCTATTTTTGTCGACAGGGCAATCTCGGGTATGCGGAGGCGACCTCGATCCCGAATGTCCAGACAGTCACGATGACGATCGCCAGCCCCTGCGTCGTCACTTGGACTGGCCATCTGCTCGTCAATGGAGATGCTGTCTCATTCGTAACCACCGGAGCCCTGCCGACGGGTATCTCGGTAGGAACGACATATTACGTAGTCAACAAGGCTGTTAACACCTTCCAGCTTTCTTTGACGCCAGGTGGCGCAGCGATAGATACCAGTGGAACGCAAAGCGGAACCCACACGATCCTGGCGGATCGATGGGTGCGCATGGCCAAGATGACGACGAACCTTCTGACGGTCTCTGACAACACGGTTCTGTCGAAAGCGATCTTCTTCGAGTCCCAAGGTGCAGTGGTACAGCAACACATTTGCAACAATCGCTTCATCGGCAACGGCAATTCCAACAGTAAGTTGATCACCATCACGAATAGTAACGACGTCGCTGGTCTTGAGCGTTGCGAGATGACCAACATCGAGGGCAATTACGCGGTCACGAATGAGCTATCGCCAGGAGGGCCGATCACAATCACGAACACCAGATCTGGGGAAATTTACACTATCAACAGAAACCGCATGAGCCCCGGACCAAGCGGAGTCCTATTTTCGGAAGCAGGTGCCGTCACTACTGGCACGGTGACGGCCGAAAGCATCGATAGCAATGAGGCGCTCCCAACTGGACGATGGGCGGCTCTCTTCAACCCGCCGCGCGATTTTGGCAAGTTCAATGTGGGGTCGCTATAATGACGATTTCTTATCGAAACTCAAAGCTCATTCCGATCTATGCGGAGCTGGATTGGAACACGGCTGGCTTTGATACTGCGGCGCTGCTGGGTAGTCTGCCTCTGGGGGCTAAGCTACTCCTCGCCAACGTCGTCGTGCAGACCCAGTTTAACGCTGGGTCAACAAACCGCCTGAACATCGGGTTCGCGTCCAACGGCAGCGGTTCAGAAATCTGCACCAATGTCGACATCGGCGTGGCCGCCAATACGCGCATCGAATTGCCGCAGGCGTGGATCCAGAACCCGCTATCGGCGGCTCGCTCGTTTTACGCCAGGTACACCCAAACTGGGTCAGCGGCCAGCGCCGGAAAGCTGCACGTCAATCTGCTGGCATTCATATAGGTTTCGTGAAGGTGTTGCTTACATCAAGGATATAAAGGGCTTGACCAGAACGATCGACATGCGATGTAGGGGCATGGTTGGGCGGAAATTCGAGACATTGGAAGGAATGCGGGGGGCCGCGGCATTCGCTGTGGTGCTTTACCATTCATGGGGGCTGTTCGGCGGACAGATTACGGCCGGGGGTTATCTCGCGGTTGATCTGTTCTTCGTTCTGTCTGGCTGCGTCCTTTCGCATGCGAACGACGGACGTTTCGCCTTAGGTCGAACGACCGAATGGTCATTCTTCATTCGGCGGCTGATCCGGCTGTGGCCGCTTCATGCTTTTGGAATAATCCTTGGCGGGACCGGATTGGCACTGCAAAGCGCCCTGTCTCCAAACCCCGTGCTAACGGGCGGGCAGGTCGCGACGGCAGCTATAGCGGGTTTGGCCTTCTTCCCGACGCCGTTCCACAGCGATTTGTTTCCCTTGAACGTGCCGGCATGGTCGTTGATGTATGAGGTTCTGGTGAGCCTCGCCTATGCCGCTGTGCTGCGGAGGCTGCCGGATGTATGGGTTGCGATCGTGGCAGGGCTCAGCTTTGCAGGGCTCGCAGCACTGATGGTTGTCTCGGCACACCCTGCTACATATGGTCCGCTTGCCTCTGACGTACCGGGAGCGGTGTTGCGCACGCTCGCATCTTTTTCCATCGGGGTTCTTATCATCCGATATCGGATGATAATTCCGGTTCCGCCCATATCGTCCGTCGCTGTTGTCATGCTCGCGTGCTTACCTCTTGTGGCTCCAGTTCCGGCACCGGTTCGCGTCCCCTTTGACCTGTTCGCGATTATTATCTGGTTCCCGATCTGCGTCGCGATGGGCATTAGGGTTGAGCCGATTGGAGCTCGCACGACCGCAATCATGGCAAAACTCGGCGTCGCATCGTTCGTTGTCTATGCGCTTCACTATCCTATCATCCAGGTGTTTCTCGCCGTTACGACCCGAATACAAGCCGCCGGTCCTATTCTGGCTGTATGTTTAGTCATTGGCCTGTGGTGGGTTACCCCTTCAGTGGCGCGCATAGATGACGAGATCAGAAGCCGATTGTTGAAGCGGATCGCCAAGTAGGCCCAAGAAAGTGCGATATCGACGAGAAGAAAAGCGGCTGCGGGTATGCGCAAGGCCGGCCGAGCCTCCGATCAGTAGCACGAAGATTACTGCCCAGATGTTTATGCAATCGACGGTCACACCTCGGTCATAGGTGTCCGCCGCGTGATCGTGCCCGCGAGTCAAGCTTGCAGGGCTCTTCTGCTTAATCGGCATCATTCAACACCGTCGTAGTTTCCGCGCCGCCCTACGAGGGCGCGCCTACATCCCCCTGGAGCATCCCATGTCATTCCCTCCTGTCGACTATGACGTCGCGCTGGAAACGCTCTCCCATGAGGGCTTGGTCCGGCAGACCTATCTGGACAGCAAAGGCGTGCCAACCTGGAGCGTCGGCGTCACCTCGCGTTCCGGCCACAGCGTCGAGCGCTATTACGACAACCCGCAGCCGATGGACTATTGCCTGCAGGTCTATGTCTGGCTTTTGCGTGGGTCCTATACGCGAGACGTTGAAGCGGCTTTCAAGGGCTTCACTCTCACCAAGTCGCAGTTCGCCGCGGCGCTGTCGTTCCACTGGAACACCGGCGCCATCAAGCGGGCCGCCTGGGTGGCGCTGTTCAAGGCGGGCAAGATGGCGCAGGCGGAAGCCGCGTTCATGCGCTACAGCAAACCGCCGGAGATCATGGCGCGCCGTAAGAAGGAAGCCGACCTGCTGTTTCGGGGCCGCTGGTCGAACGATGGCCGCATCACCGAATACACGCAGGTGTCGAAGAGCCATCATATCGTCTGGTCGAGCGCCAGGCGCGTCAACATCGAGGCGGCCTTGCGCGCCGCGCTGGCCGGCGATGGCGCGCCGGCTGCGGCGCCGGTTTCCCTGATCTCGCAGGTGGCGCCCGACGATGCCCCGGCGATCGCCGTGCCGGCCGCCGGCGACGAGATCGTGCAGAGCACCGCCGGCTATCCCGCCGTACAGCAGGATCTGAAAGGCCTCGGCTATTACGATGTCGGCATCGTCGGCGACACGCCGGGCGGCAAGACCGTCGGCGCCATCGCCGCCTTTCGCCTCGATCGCGGCATCGGCGGCCCGGCCGTGGTCGATGATGCGCTGGTGCTCGAAATCGCCAAGGCGAAGGGCGAGGGTTGGCATCGGCCGATCGCCGACGCGCGGGCGCAGGCGAGCACCCAGACCGTTGCCGAGCGGGTGCCGGAGGCTAAGGCGGCGAAGAAGGGCGTGCTGGCCTCCTGGTGGGCCACTTTCTCCGGTGGCGTGCTCACGGCCGCCGCCTTCGCCAAAGACAACATCTCGGCCGCCAAAGATTACATCACGCCGGTGACGGACCTGGCCGGCCCGGTGCCGGGCTGGGTGATGATCGGCGGTGTCGCCGTCGCGCTGTTCGCGCTCTACAAGATCAACGCGTCGACGCAGGACAAGATCTCCGATGCCTACCGGTCGGGTGAACGCTCGTGAAGCGCGGTATTCTCCGCGGGCTTGAAGAAGGTCGTGTAGCCTTCTGGTGCCCTGGCTGTCGTGAGGCGCATCAGGTGCGCGTGGAGGGCGAAGGCCGTCCGAAATGGACGTTCAACGGCGACTACGATCGCCCAACCTTCACGCCTTCCATTCTCGTCTCGGGCGTACAGGCCGAGCATGACGAAAATGGCGAGTGGACAGGTGAATTCGTCTGCGACGAAGCCGGAAAGCCGCTCCCGCTCTGCTGCCACTCCTTGGTGACGGATGGCCAGATTCAGTTCCTCGGCGATTGCACGCACGGTCTGGCAAACCAGACGGTGCCACTACCGGACTTTCCAGGAGCATCATCTTGATCGCCGTCCTCGGTCTCGCCTGGTCGACGGCGCGCGGCCTCTTCGGCGGCCTGTCGGATGAGCTGCGCAAGGGCCTGATCATCGGTGCCGCGTTGCTCGTGTGGACGATCGCCGTCTGGCAGACGTCGAAGAATGCCGAGCGCGCCCGCAACAATGTGGCGGGCCTCAACAACACGATCGCCATCCTGCAGCGCGACGCAGCGATTTCGCGCCAGGCGGTCGACGATGCCGACGAGCGGGAAGGGCGGCTTGAACAACATGCGCAATCCAACCGGGAGAAGCTTCGTGCGCTCGAAATCGAACTCGACAAGGCCGACGCCGGCGCCAAGCCTCGGCCGGCGATCTGCGGGCCTGATAGCGCTCGCGCTAGTCCTGCCGATGTTAAGCGGCTGCTCCGCTTCCGAAGGTAGCCGGAAGCTGGAGCGCCGTCTGCCTGACGCGCCAAAGTTCGCCCGGCCTGCCGTCGTCGCGGACCCAAAGCCAGGCGAGCGCATGATTATTATCGCCGCTCGCGAGCGCGCCGGCCGGCTCGAGGCCAATGCGGCGATTTCGGAATTCGTCACATGGTATCGGCAGGTTCAAGCGGCCTACGCGCAAGAGGATGGGCGTTGAAGCTGGGGGGCGTAACGCAGGAGCGATTCATGATCATCGTGCGACTAGCCGCCGGCGTCAAAGATCACTTTCCAGCCCGCCGGTCCGAATGGCTGCTGGCCACCTATCTCTGCGGCTGGGGCATCATCCTCGGTCAGCCGGAGCCGCTGTTCGATACATCGCGCGCCTTTTCCGGGCTACGCGCCTTCGCAAGCGAGCATACCTGGGCCTGGGCGTGCCTGCTGATCGGCGCGGTGCGGCTTCTGGCGCTTCTGATCAACGGCACGTTCGCACACACCTGGTACGGACGCTACTCGCCGCATGTGCGCGGCAGCCTGGCCTTCCTGAGTTGTTTCATCTGGACCGCGATCTCGATCGGCATCCTCAATTCGGGCGTATCTTCGACGGGTCTTGTTATCTATCCGGGTCTGCTTTTTCTCGAACTCACCAATATCAGCGAGGCGTTGAAAGACGCCGGCGAAGTCGACCGGAGCCGCCGGGATGCAAGCCCTTGACCCTGCCGTTATCGACAAGCTGCCGCCCGCCATGCAAGCCGTCATCTATCTCGCCCTCCTTATCGCCGGCGTCATCGTTGCGGTGTGGTCCTATCTCAACAAGTTCAAGGCGGCGCCGGCGGCGCCCGACAAATCGGCGGCGGATTTCATGCTGCAGGCCGGCGAGATCGCCGACATGCGGCCCGTGCGCGCCGCGGCCGCCTCGCTCGCCAGCATCGACCTGACGTTGAAAGAACTACTGAAACGGGCGGATGAGCGCGCCGGAGAAACCGAGCGGCACGGCGAGGCGCTGGAAAAAGTGTCGGAAGCTCTGTTCTCGATCAAAAACCAGATGGCGAACGATTCGAGCTACCAGCGCGGCCTCCACGAAGGCGGCAGGCGCATTCGAGACTAGCTTCGCCATGCGAGGCAAGACCGCGCCCGGCCGGACAGACGGGCTTCCAGCAACAGGAGAGTATTATGGGTGCAATGCGCGCGCCAAGATGGCCATTGTGAATGTGGAAAGACTCAGCGACTCGATGGAGCGGCTGACGTTCTCGGCGGTCGCGAAGTCCGGCAGCTATCCGGCCGATGGCAGCGACGAAGACAACACCTACGCGAAGTACTCGCCGTCAGGATCATTGTCTCTGACCGTCGCCAATCCCAATCTGCTTGGAAAATTCAAGCAGGGCGAAAAGTACTATCTGGACTTCACCCTCGCTCCTGAGTGATCGCGGCTTCGGCCGCCCCGAGGTTCCGCGTTGCCAGATGCGCGGGACAATGCCCTCCCTGGGCGTTTCCTCCCTAAACTTGCCCCGTTTCCGGTTCGGTCCGGAGCGGGGCTTTTTTGTGCCTCAATTCGACCCCAGATTCGATATGGCGCGGTGACCTATCCCGCCGCGATATTTTTAAAGGTGCAACATTGCTTGAAATGATTGAATTTAAACCCGCTGAAGAGGTCCGGCAGATGGTTCTTGCGCGGATGAAAAACGAGCCGGTCATCCCTCCTGGCATGGACGTGAATATTCTACCGTCTGAATCGGGGTGGCGAGCCGAAGGCGTGCCGCCGCAAGGGCAGCATATCGCCTACCGCGACGCAATCCATTGCATTGGCTTGATCGGCGTCGCCATGAGCCGGACAATCAGAATCCTCGAATTTGAAAAGGATCGGGCGGTAAGGCTGTCAAAGGAGTGAAACGAGTATGGCGTATCAATATGAAATCAGCGTGCCGGCTGCGGAAAAAGCAGTGCGATTTACCAGCGACGTTCCCTTGCCGGGACTGCAGATCGGGGCAGAGCTGCTTCTGGTCGATCAGCATATCAATCTTCGGAACGGCCGTATCTTGATCGTTGAGGGCATCAGAACAGTTCTTACCGTTAAGGACGAAAAGGTGTTCAACACATCCATCGTGATCGGGTGTCGAGAGGAAGAGCTGAAGTCGCATTTCTAAGCGAACTACGGCCCAAATATCGAGCGGCGCGCACGTTCAGCGGTGCGCCGCTCGTTTTCAGCTGCGCGATACTCGATCGCGCGCTGCTGCTCGAAGTCTGGCGTCACGCTCTCCCACTTCTTTTTCCATGCTTTCTTCGCCTCCTCGAAGGTCTTCGCCATGCCGCCAAGATCCGGCTGAAAGCGATCGAGTGCGCAGGTGACCGTCCAGATCCATTCGTCGCCGCTCGGCCGGGGAAAGGTCTTGCCGATATGGCCGACCCTGAGGTTCTGGCAGATGATGGTGTATTGATGGTCATACCACTCGATGCCGGGCGTGACGTTCTTGTCACGCCGCAGGATCATGGGCAGGCGCGCGTGCGGCGGCCGGTCGTCTTCCGGATGGATCGGCTCGGTTTCGTCCATGCTAGATCCGCCAGTTCTCGACGCCGGGCGCCCCCTGGGCCTTGGCCAGGTTCTCCTCGCCGCCCTCCAGGCTGCTGTTGCGCATGATCAGCGCCCCGTGGTGCATGGTGATGGTCGAGCCCGGATAGGCTTTGACCGCGCCTTCGAAGGCGGCGTGCGCCACCGTCACGTTTTCCACCTTGCCGACGATCTTCGCCAGGCCGCTGGGCGGCCACTGGTCGATCTGAAAATGCATGCCGCTGGCGAACGGCCTGAATTCCACGAGATTCATGTAATAGGCCTGCAGCGCCGCCAGCACGTAGCGGGTGGATTCCGGCGTCAATGCCACGCCCTTGCGCTCAGACGCCTTCTCCCAAACCCGAAACATGAGGGTCTGGACCAATTTGGAATGGTTGATCACTTCCCCAGGGGAAAACTCGTCGCCAGACATGTCCTGCTCACTATCGGTCCCCACCGATCGGCAGAGAATTATCGCGCCCGATGGGGCTTGCAAGGGGAAAGATCAAAAAGAGAACAATGGCCTAACATTTTGCCTAACATTGAGGTCTCGCCTTGAGTGCTGAATAGGACAAAATGCAATAAAATCAGACGCAGGTTAGTGGACAATTTTAGGGGTTCATTCCTGCTTCCCCCACCATCCACCCTTTCAATGACTTGCTGATGAACAGCTGCCCGCGGGCGTGCCGACTATCGTTCGTCGATACGCTGCCGGATCGCCTGGTCGATGGGAGGGCGATTGCGAAAGCGTTGATCGCTTAGACGCTCTTCGCGATAGGCCCAGGCCAGCAAGGCGGGTACTCCGAGCAGGAACAAAAGCGCCCCTCCGACCCAGAGCGTAAAGGCGATGGGATTAGCGCCGAATGTCAGAATATGCCCCCGGTCATCAACCGTTCCATAGGCCCAGGCGCGGTAAACGATTGAAACGGCATGCACAGCCAGCGCGGCTGCGAACAGCAGTCCGATCGTTTTCGCGACGAGAGGGTAGCGCTCAAGGAAGCCTCGCACCGGCCGATCCAAGATGGAAGAAGTCCAACGATCCAAGATGGAAGAAGTCCAAAACGATCCGAGGACCACGAGAGGCAAAACGACCACTCCGCAAATGAGGAGGCTCCAGGCGGCAGGGAGCAGATAGCCGAGCAGCCAGAGCGCCGCTGCTACCGCGAGGCCGCCAAGGACGGGATGGCGGCGGAAGAACTGCTTCAAGGCACGCATGATGGTCATCCCCAACGGGGAGGGTGCTTTGAGCCATCGAACGCGTCCAGCGAAACGCCGAGACGTAGCTAACGTCGAGTTGCGACATTCATGGATGCAGGGAGAGCGGCCACGGTTCATGGTGTTGCCTGACATCCCGTGCCGCGAGATACGGTGTATCCATTTTGATTACCTTGTCCGCTCAATCCTGTTTGCAGAACTATAGTATCCCGCTAGTATTCGGCTGCGGGGATTGTGCGATGAGTTCAGCAAGCGTCAGAGTTCTGATCTGCGGCGGGCGTCACGTGGGGCGGGTTCCCAGCGATTGCCCTGTAGCGCAAGTCAACGCCCGCATCGGTCGTGCGACAGACGAGCAACGCCGCCTGCAGGCCCTGCTGCGCGACCTTCATGCACATTCCCCAATTGAAGTGCTGATGCATTTCGACCTTCGCGGCGCCGAACGCCTTTCCGCGCATTGGGCGACGATTTCGGGAATATCGGTGAAGAACGTCAAGGCGGCAACGCGCGGCAAGAGCCTGGACGCTTGCAAGGCGCTCCTGCAGATGGAGCACGTAACTCTCCTGCTGCAATTTCCGATCGACAGCGACGACAATGAGGGCGAGTTCGCAACGGCAGCTCGAGACCTTGGGATTGCGGTTCGGCTGATCGAGCCGGCCAATATGACGTCGATGGCTCTCGCCTAGCGCACACGACGAAACCGGCAGCAGCAGCTTTCAATCAGCCGCAGACGCCTGGCCAAGGCTGTGGATCGCCTCACAACGACCTTCTTTGTCTTTGGTTCCTCTTGTCATTTCGATTTGCTGTTGAAGCACCGATGCCAAGCGGTTGGGGAACCTATGTCCAAATTTGACGTTCGACGGGACCCAGTCTCACGAAGGGAGAAATTCGATGCGTAGATTTATGGTTTTCAGTGCACTCTCCGGCGCTCTGCTTGTGGCCGGCAGCGCCTATGCTCAATCACCCTCGCCGTCCGCACCCTCGCCGTCCGCGCCAAGCACCGGCACGATGTCGTCTCCGACAACCACAATGGCGCCGCAGTCCGCGGGCGCGATGTGGCGCAGCTCCAAGATGATCGGCGTCGATGTCTATAACAGCAGCGACGAGAAGCTTGGCGACATCAGCGAAGTCCTGCTGGATCCGTCCGGCAAGGTCGCCGGTTATGTGGTCGGTGTCGGCGGCTTCCTCGGCATGGGCCAGCATGACATCATGGTGACCCCCGACAAACTGAAGTTCGTCAATGAACCGGTGCGCAGCAGCACCGCTGCAAATACAACAACCGCGGACCGGACGACGACCGGGACCGTCCCCGGCAGCACTACGACGTCCACTCGGTCGACGGCTGACGCCAAGTGGTATCCCGATCATGCCGTCATGAGTGCTACGAAGGACGAACTCAAGGCGATGCCGGAATTCAAATACACCAACTAAAAAGAAGTGGCTGCGAAGAGGCCCCGGGCTCTCGCCCGGGGCCTCTTACGACAAGCAGAGTATTCCTCAAATGCGCCTTATGAGGCGCACGACAAGCAGCAAGACAATCGCGCCGATCATCGCGGAAACGATTGATGCCGCGATGCCGGTGCCGAGATGGAAGCCGATCCTTGGAAAGAGCCATCCGGCAATGAATGCGCCGATGACGCCAACGACGATATCGCCGATCAATCCAAACCCGCCGCCCTTGACGACCAACCCGGCCAGCCAACCGGCGATCGCACCAATAATGAGGAAAACAAGCAGCCCTTCAGTCGTCATTTCAAATACTCCCCGAACCGGTCGCCTCGACCGGTAAAGTGTAACTGATTGCCGAGGTCCCGGTTCCTTGCCTTCGTCGGGCCGGGGCGCCTGAATGCCACCCCATCCGGTGCTGCAGCCACGTAACTCGTTAAGTTTGCGACCTTTTTTGAAAAGCGCAAGGCGGCTCCAAACGTGACAATTCAGGATTTGGATGATCTCTCGCGAGGCTTGAGTGTTATGTCTTTGTACGAATAAACTCACTCAAACAAAAAAGCCGAATCGGGAGGCGGAATGGAGGGGACGAATTTCTTCATCAACGCCGTGCTCGGGCTGGTGGCGCTCGCCGCGGCTGGCGTGTTGTTCGTGATGGGAACGGGCCAGATTGAAATACCGAGGGCGGAGCGCACATGGCTCGCCATTCTCGCCGGCGCTGTTCTTCTGACGATTCTGGGCTTCGCTGTTTTTTCCTGAAGCGCCGCTGGCTTCGTCATTCTCCGGCCGCATCCATCGCAATCCTGGATGGATCGCCGGATGAATCATGCTCATTCTGCTTAACCTTGCGGCAGACTGCCAAAACGCTGCGCCACGCATCCCTAAGCACCATAACTGCGGTCTTATAGACTCTATGCTGCTGCATTGCCTTGCGGATAGGACAGCAGGCTTGTCCAATCCGGGCATGATGAACACGCAGTCTCGGCCAATTCTCAAGTCGCGCTGGTGGCGCGACTTCGCTCTGCGCGATTTTTCGACCGCGGATATGAACCGTGTTGTCGCTGTCGGACACATCCGCGAAGTCGGCCCCTCTTGTCCCGATAACGTCATAGACCGGATCCGCTATGCCTCATGAACCTGCCTATCCGATCGCGGACTTCATCGCTGATATCGGCGACATCGAGCATTCCGTCGACGCGATGACCATCCGGCGCAAAAGTCGCGACCGCTATGCGGTCAGCCCGATGTTGCGCAAATCGCTTGAAGGCAAATATGCCGACGTCGTCGTGTCGCCGGCCGACAAGGAGGAAGTCATCAAAGTGGTGGCGGCCGCGGTGAAGCATCGGGTGCCGATCACGGCGCGCGGCGGCGGTACAGCCAATTACGGCCAGAGCGTGCCGCTGCGCGGCGGCATCCTTCTCGACATGACGCGTATGGCCGGCATTGTCTGGACGCGCCCCGGCGCCATCCGTGCGTTGGCCGGCACCATTACCGCCGATATGAATGCGGCCGCGAGGAAGATCGGCTGGGAACTGCGCATGCATCCCACTACCAATGCCACCGCGACCATCGCCGGCTTTGTCGCTGGCGGCACTGGCGGCATCGGCAGTGTTACCTGGGGCGTGTTGCGCGATCGCGGCAACATCACCGGCATCGAGGTTCTGACGGCGGAAGACACGCCGCGTATCGTCGAACTGCGTGGCAAGGATACGGCGCTCATTCATCACGCCTATGGCGCCAACAGCATCATTCTTGAAGTCGAGATGCCGCTGACGCCGGCCGTGGAATGGCGTGAGACGATAGTCGCCTTCCCGACCTATATGCAGGCGGTGCGCTGCGGCGTTTCACTCGGCCAGACGGTGGGCATCGTCAAGAACCTGCTGTCGGTGCATGAATGGCCGACGCCGAAGCTGATGCCGGCCATCAGGGGGCTCGTGCCCGATGGCCATTCGATGATGTCGAGCTATGTCGCCAGATCGTCGTGCGAGGACTTCGACGAAGTGGTCGCCGACTTCGGCGGCATCATCGTTTCCGCCTGTGCCGAGGGGCAGGGTGTCTACAAGATTCCGCTTTATGAAATGGCGTTCGGCCATGCTTTGGCGCAGATCCAGCGCACCGACAACCGCTATACCGCGATCGAGGGATTCTTCCACGACGACGATATCGCCGGCCTGGTCGAGCGTGTGCATGACAAGCTGAACGGCGCCGGTCCGATGCGTCTCGAACTGCGGCGCTGGGGCGCCAAGCTGGCGGGCAGCGGCTCGCCCTACGTTATTTTCGAAAGCGAAGAACAATTGGCCAGGATCGCCGACATTATGAAGGCGGAGGGTGCGGGTGTCGCCAATTCGCATGCATCGAACGTGCGCAGTGTCGGCAAGAAGGACATCACCGAGGAAGACCTGGCGTTCAAGCGCGCTAGCGATCCCTACAATCTGCTCAACCCCGGCCGTTTCGAACTCGACAGTTCGGCTGACGCAGGCGGTGGTTTCGATCTTGCCATCGACAACTGGTTCGTCCGCCGCACAGCGGTCTAGGTTTCAGGAGCAACGCATGTCGCCGACAGATGGGTGCGGAGTGCGATCATGACGATGAATGCCGCCGTGAATTCCACCTTGCCGGAAAAGGCTGCCGAGGCGAGCGTCGAACCTTCGCTTGAACCGTCGCGGTGGTCGCTGTCGCAGATTCTCGATCGATCGCTGCCGGTGATCGCCGGCATCATCTTCCTGCTGGGGTGGGAAGGATTGATCAAGGTCTACAACATCTCGAAATTCATTCTGCCGCCGCCCTCCGCGATCATCAGCACGCTCATCAACGAGCGAGCGGACCTGTTCGTCGGGCTAAAATACACCGCCGCCGTGACGCTCAGCGCGTTTATCCTGGCGGTCGTCAGCGGCATTTTCTTCGGTGTGCTGCTGACGCAGAACCGCCGCATCGAGAATACGTTCTGGCCCTATGCGGTGATGATGCAGGTGACACCGGTGGTTGCCATCGCTCCGCTGGTCATCATCTGGGTCGGGCTCGACCGGGTCTGGCTCGCGATGTTGCTTCTGGCCTGGATGGTGGCTTTCTTCCCGATGCTGTCGAATACGGCCATTGGCATGAAATCGGCGGATCACGGCTTACGCAATGTCTTCGAGCTCTACGGCGCGTCGCGCTGGAAGCGGTTCCGCTATCTGCAGCTTCCCTCGGCGCTGCCGTTCATTCTGGCTGGGGCGCGGATTTCCTCCGGCCTGTCGGTGATCGGCGCGGTCGTCGCCGAATTCGTCGCCGGCAGCGGCGGCTCGCGCGGCCTGGCGTTCATGATCGTCGAGAGCGGCACCATGCTGAACATCCCGCGCATGTTCGCCGCCCTGGTCATGCTCTCGGCCTTCGGCCTGGCGATCTGGTACGTCACTTCGGCCGTGCAGACGCTGCTATTGCGCCGTTGGCATGAAAGCGAGCTGAAGCAGGAAAACTGAAAGTCAACTGATGTCAGGACAGGCGACCATGCTGGACAATCCCGATCGCACGACGACATCCGACAGCGAGGCGTCACCGCGGCGCAAGCCGCTCGTGCGCATGCAGAATGTCGACAAGATCTATTCGAATGGAACGGTGGCGCTCAAGAATCTCAATCTCGACGTCTATCCGCAGGAGTTCATCAGTCTGCTGGGGCCGTCGGGTTGCGGCAAGTCGACGGCGCTGCGGATTTTCTCAGGGCTTGGCGCATATTCCGCCGGCGCGATGGATTGGCCGCAGTCGATGTATGACGTCAGCGGCAAGCCGGAACGCGAGGTCGGATTCGTGTTTCAGGAAGCCACCTTGATGCCCTGGGCCACCGTGTTCGACAATGTGTTTCTGCCGCTGCGCCTGAAAGACCAGAGCAAGGCGCAGATGATGGGCCGGGTCAACGAAGCGCTGGCGCTCGTGGGCCTTTCGAACTTCGCCAAAGCCTATCCGCGCGAACTTTCCGGCGGCATGAAAATGCGTGTCTCCATTGCCCGCGCGCTGGTGACGCAGCCCAAGCTGCTGCTGATGGATGAACCCTTCGCCGCACTTGACGAAATCACCCGCACGCGCTTGTCGAACGATGTTCTCGATATCTGGGCGCGCGCCAGGTGCACGGTCATGTTCGTGACGCACAGCATCTTCGAGAGCGTCTATCTTTCGCAACGCATCGTCGTCATGGCGGCGCGGCCGGGGCGCATCATCGGCGAACTGAAGATCGATGCGCCTTATCCGCGCGACAAGGAGTTTCGGCTGAGCAGCGAATATTCGGCCTACTGCCGGGCTGTTTCAGACATGCTCGATCTGGCGATGAGATCTTGAGCAAGGGACCACCCTCATCCGACCCTTGCTGCGCAAGGGCCACCTTCTCCCGCCAGCGGGAGAAGGAGACATGCTTTTCTTGAGAGGGATTTGATATGTATCCTATAGAGGATTTTTCCAGCGCCATCGCCGAGGTTCCGCATTCGACGGACCGGATGACCGTGCGCACCAAGAGCCGGGATCATTATACGATCAGTCCGTTGCTGCGCGAGGCGCTAGCCGGCAAGACCGCAGATATCGTCGTGTCGCCGCGCCACAAGGCCGATCTCATCAAGATCGTGCGTGCGGCCGTGCATCATCGCATCCCGATGACGATGCGCGGCGGCGGCACGGCCAATTATGGCCAGAGCGTGCCGACACGCGGCGGCATTCTGCTCGACATGACGGCGCTGTCGGGGGTGTTGTGGGTGCGCGGCGGACACTTGCGCGCGTTGGCGGGCACCTTGACCAGCGAGGTCGACATAGCCGCGCGGCTGCAGGGCTGGGAGTTGCGCATTCATCCTTCTACACGCTCGACCGGGACGCTTGCCGGCTTTGTCGCCGGCGGCAGCGGCGGCATGGGAAGCTGCATGTGGGGCATGCTGCGCGACCGCGGCAATATCACCGGCATGGAGGTGATCAGCGCCGAGGAAGAGCCGCGGGTGCTGGAGTTGCGGGGGCGTGATGTCGATCTCATTCATCATGCCTATGGCACGAATGCGATCATGACCGAGGTCGAGATGCCGGTGGCGCCGGCTTTCGAGTGGCGCGAGACGATCGTCGCTTTCCGCGATTTCCTTCAGGCAACGCGGTTCGGCGTCCAGCTCGGCCGCGAGACGGGCATTCTCAAGAAGCTTATCTCGCTGCAGGAATGGCCGGTGCCGCGGCTGATGTCCGCGCTCGGCACGATCGTGCCGGAAGGCCATTCGATGGCGAACTGCATGATCGCGCAACCGTCGTTCGAGGCGTTCGAATGCATCGTCGAGGATTTCGGCGGGGTCATCGTGTCCAACTGGGCGGAGAGTAAAGGGCCCTACGGGGCGCCGCTTTATGAATTCGCCTATGGGCATGGCCTGCGGCAGGTGCAACGCTCGAATTCAAAATATACCGGGTTGCAGGGCATGTTCGGAGGCGACGACGTGCCGGCAATGGTTGCTCGCGTCCACAAACGGTTCGGCGGCCCGATGCCGATGCGTCTGGAGATCTTTCACAGCGATGGGGCGGTCGTCGGCATGGGCTCGCCGTATTTCCTTTATGAAAGCGATGGGCAGGTCGCCGAGGTGGCGGATTTCATGCAGGCCGAGGGCGTGCTCGTTGCCAACAACCATGCCAACACCGTCCGTGATGTGGGCATCAAGGTCATCGATCATCGCGACGCGGCGTTCAAGGCCTCGATGGACCCGCACGGCTTGCTCAACCCCGGCAAGCTCGATTTTGATGACGACGCGCCGGAATCGACGCCGCATGCGCTGGCGACGAATGGCTGGAATTTCAAGAAAGTGGGGTAGGAGGATGCGGGTACGAGGCTGACGCCCCCGTCCTTCGAGACGCGCCTTTCAGGCGCTCCTTGAGGAGCCTGCGTAGCAGGCGTCTCGAAGGACGGGGGCGTCACGCCGCAATCACGCAAAGTGCTGCTTCAATGCACCACGATACGGTCTTTGCCGTGGTGTTTGGCGCGGTACATGGAGCGGTCGGCATCGCGCAGCAAGGTGTCGATCTCGTAACCGCTGTTTTTCGCAGTGGCGATGCCGATGCTGATGGTGATTTCGAAATACGGCTCGCGCAACGCGTCCATCAGCCGTTCGGCGATCATATAGGCTTCGGCGTTCGAGCAGCGTGTCAGGCAGCAGACGAATTCGTCACCGCCGATCCGTCCCGCAAGGTCGTCCGGCCGCAGATTGTCGACGATGGCCTCAGCGACGGCGCAGAGCACGGTGTCGCCGGTGGCATGGCCGTGGCGGTCGTTGACGCCCTTGAAATTGTCGAGATCGATCATCAGTACGGCTGCGGGCGTGTCGCTTTTGGCGCAGTGGAGCAGTCGCCGCGTGGCTTCCTGCATGAAATAGCGGCGGTTGGGTATGCCGGTCAGCGTGTCGGTGGAGGCTGCCTCGCGTTCGATATTCTCGGTCCTCTCCTTCGACATGCCGATCAGCAGCACGCTCATGGCGACCAGATGCACGACGGAGACGATCGCCATCGAGATGATCCAGGGGCTGATGAGGACCACTTCGACCGATGTCGGCCAGTAAACCATCGTCGTGAGACCGCGGACGGCATAGAATGTTCCATGCAGTGTCAGCAGGACTGCCGCGGCTTTCTTGGAAACGAGTGGTTCCCGGATGTGCCAGAATTCATATACTGTCGCAAACGTATAGGCGCTCGTTATAAGGGATGCGAGGATGATGCGCGGCGCAATATGATCGTAGAATGCCGGAACCATGCAGGCGGAAAGCCAAAGCACTGGGCCGATCGCCAGGGCGAGCCAAAGGGTTCGATGGCGGCGGAACAATCGGCCGGAATTCCAGAACATGCCGTTGGACAGGGCTAGCAGGGCGTTCGCCAGTCCGATGGAGATGACGTCAGGAATATTGCCGCGCGCCGCGATGAGGGCTGCCCCCGATGCAGCCACGAGATTGCCGGCGCCCCACCAGGTCAGCGAGGCGCTGTCGGGCGAGCGCTGCCCGGCAAACAGCATCAAAAGGCCGGAGGTAATCGCAACGAGGATCATCGCGAAAAAGACGGTGAGGACGTCGAGCGTCATTTACGTCCCGAACAAGTACGCATCGTAATGCCCAACCTTGTCCCCGGATCAATCGCCCTGTGCACTTGTGGCCGCCGCTCCGTTCAAAGTCCGGTTTTGAAAGTCGATTCGCGGTCTAAAGCCCAGCCTCATCGTAGTTAAGCGATAAAATCTTAATAATCAAACCTGTGCCGGGAGCTTTTCGCGCAGGCCGGCGCGCTCCATGCGGGGCAGGACTTCCTGCAGGAAGTAGGGCATGTCGGCAATGTAATCGAGGAAGGTGATGGCCGCTCCGCGCAGGCCGGCTGCCTCAAGCTGAACCATTTCATCAACAATGTCGTCAGGCGAGCCGACGAAGGTGTAGCTGCCGGGGAAAGTGCCGGGATAGATCTTGCCGCGCAGGCGCGTATGGGCCTGGGGGTTGAGGTCTATGCGCTCTTCCTTCGGGGTATCCTTGCCCATGGTCGCCGCCTTCTGCCTGCGCATATGGTCGAGCGAGGCGCGGTCGGCCATTTCCTCGGCGAAGTAATGGTAGAAGTCCTCCGCCTCCTGGCGGGTTGGCCGGCAGACGATATGGCTCGATGTATAGACGGGGATGGTGCGGCCATAGCGCGCCGCATAGTCACTGACGCTTTTGACGATCATCGGGGCGCGGTCCAGCGACGATACCGAGGTAAAAAGGAGATCGGACGCCTGGGCCGCGAAGTCGCGCCCCTGGTGGGAGAAGCCGGCCGACATGACCGGCGGCATGGGCTTTTGCAGGGGCAGTGGGTTGGTGGTGAGGCCGCGCAACTTGTAGAATTCTCCGTCCCAGTCGAATGGCGCGCCGCCCTTCAGCAGTTTTTCCAGGATGCGAAACCACTCCAGCCCCTGGTCGTAGCGCCGTTCAGCGTCGATGGTGACGAACATGGCGATGCGCTTGGTCAGCGCGCCGATCGCAGCGCTATGGGTCAGGGTTTCAAACGAGCAGCCGAGATTGTCGGCCTCGCCGCCGAGGCCGCGCCATTTGGCGACCGGCAGGATGAATTCAATGCCAGCCTCGTCCGCCATAAGCGAGATTTTAACGATATCGTCCCAGTTGGCGCGCCAGCGCTCGGGCGCCTTGCTGATCGCGAAGCCACCGTCGCAATTGGCGTTGAACAGGCCGAGCTTGAATCGGTTGGGTCCGAAAATCGGGTTGGGGACGGCTTTCATTGGGCGTTTCTCCAAATTTTCTTGATGTTGGGCGCAACATGCCGATTTTCGGCTGCAGTGACAAGGCAACACATGCCGGGCGGCTCCAGCGCAATTGCATACGATATCTTGATCTTGAAAGTGGACTGAGCGAAGCTGGCCCGGCGCTAAGGGGTTGGCCCTGCAAAGGATTCGGCTGGCGCGTTCGTGCCGTTCGTATGTGTGATTGCGCACATTGTCTTTCAAAGCATCGCTTTAAGGCCGGTTGTCGAATTCTAAGATCAAGTCTGCGACCAATGGAGGTTGATATGTTTGGCTGGATTCTTCTCGCCATTATCGTCGTGATCGGCCTTTGGCTGATCTCCAGTTACAATAACCTCGTTGGCCTGCGGCAGCGCACCAACCAGGCATTTGCCGACATAGATGTGCAGTTGAAGCAGCGGCATGATCTCATCCCCAATCTCATCGAGACGGTGAAGGGCTATGCAGCGCATGAAAAAGGCACGCTCGATTCCGTCATCCAGGCGCGCAATGCGGCGCTGAACGCATCCGGGCCGGCGCAGCAGGGCGCAGCCGAAGCAGCGCTCGGCGGAGCGCTCGGGCGGCTGATCGCGCTGGGCGAAGCCTATCCCGACCTCAAGGCCAATGCGAACTTCCAGCAGTTGCAGACCGAGTTGTCCTCCATTGAAGACAAGCTCGCCGCGGCGCGCCGCTTCTTCAACAATGCGGTGAGCGAGTTCAACGCCTCGATCCAGGCGTTTCCGGCGGTATTCTTCGCCAAGGCGATGGGCTTCAGCGAGCGCACCTTCTTCGACGTCGGCGAAGTCGACCGCAAACAGCTCGATGCGGCGCCGCCGCAAGTGAAGTTCTGAGCAGGCAGTAGGCAGTAGGCAGTAGGCAGTAGGCAGTAGGCAGTAGGCAGTAGGCAGTAGGCAGTAGGCAGTAGGATCTTCCTCGATATCTCTTATCCGACTGCCTAAGCCCGACTGCCGACTGCCTCTCTTTCCCAACACAAGGGCTGACGCATGGAGCCGGTGTTCGGTCTCTACACACATATCAGGGCAAACCGCAGACGCTCGATGTTTCTGCTCGGCGCGTTGTTTGCCCTGGTCTATGTGCTGGCCTTCGCCGGCGCGCTTGTCGCCCAGGTGTTCCGGTTCGGCGATGCGGGGCTCGAGTTTCTGTTGCGGATGGCGGGGCGCGATTTCCTGTCCGCGTTCCCCTTCATCACGCTGGGTACGCTGGCATGGGTTTTCATTGGATTTCGGTTCAACCGGTCCATCATCGGCCTGGCGTTGACCACGCAGCCGCTGGATCGCACGCAGGAACCGAAGATCTACAAGATGCTCGAGACCCTGTGCATCTCGCGCGGCATGACGACACCGCGCCTGGAAATTCTCGAAACCGACGTTCCCAACGCCTATGCCTCGGGCGTCAACGACAAGCAGTATACGATCACTCTGACGCGCGGACTGATCAACACGCTCAACGATCAGGAGCTCGAAGCGGTGATCGGCCACGAGCTGACGCATATCCGCAACGGCGACGTGCGGATGATGGTCGTCGCCATGGTGATTGCCGGCGTCGTCGCCTTCTTCGCGGAAATGTTCTTCCGCCTGCTGATGAATTCGGGTGGTTGGGGATCGTCGTCGCGGTCGTCCTCCTCGTCGTCCAGTAAGGAGGACAAGGGGAAGGGCGGCGCTGTCGCTGCGATTGCCATCGCCGCACTGATCGTCGCCGCTGCGTGGGTTCTGTCCTTGATGATCCGGCTGGCGCTTTCGCGTTCGCGCGAGTTCCTGGCGGACGCGGGCTCCGTCGAGCTGACGAAAAATCCCGACGCGATGATCTCAGCCTTGCGCAAGATCGACGGCAAGGGTGAAATTCGCGAAGCGCCATCGGGCATCATGGAAATGTGCCTCGACAACCCACGTTCGGGTTTCGCCGATCTGTTTTCGACGCATCCATCCATCGATGCGCGCATCGCAGCGCTGAAAGCTTATGCCGGCGGACACGAGAACCTTTCTGCGCCCGCACAGCCGGAGGCGTCGCAACCCGCGATCCCGCCATCTCCCACCACGTCCGCGCCGCCGCCGATCAATCCTGCAGGCACCATTGGGCCAGGCTCTATCGGTCCCTGGGGCCGCAGGCCGAACGGCTAAGTTCCTGACAGGAACCATTCTTCGAAAGAGACGTTTTTGCGGACGTCGGCTTGCACGCACAATTTCGGTTGCGTGCAGACTCAAGCGCCAAAGTCTGGCGGCCGACCGGTATGCGCGCCTTTGCGCGATGCCGATCAAGGAGGCAGGACAATGGCATACAGAAATCTCTCGTCCCATCTTGTCGTAGGTGCGCTCTTTGGCGTTCTCTCGCTTTCTGTCGCGCAAGCTCAAGGCGTTCCAGGCGGTATCGACCGCGGCGCCGAAGCGGGCAGCCGCGCAGCCGGACCGGTCGGCGCCGTGGTCGGTGGCGCTGTCGGTGGTGTCGTGGGTGGCGTTGCCGGGCTTCTCGGTGTCGACCAACGCCCAAGATTCCGTAGCTATGTCGTGGAGCAGCACAGGCCGTCCTACACCTATCGTGAGGATTTGCGCGCAGGCGTCGTCCTGCCCGCAGAAGGCGTGACGTATTATGATGTGCCGCCAGAATATGGCCCGACAGAATATCGTTATACGGTCGTCAACGATCGCGCCGTGCTGGTCGATCCGCGCACGCGCACTGTCGTGCAGGTCATCGAATAACGCGGAATCGCGTTATGTCGCGGGACAACGAACAGCGCCGGCATGTGCGGGCGCTGTTTGTATGTCCGGCTTCGGGGGCGCTATTTGCCCGAGCGCTTGATGGTCTTGATGATCCGCGGCGGCTGGCCCGATTGGGCGGCGATGTCGCGGTCCTGCGCCTCGATGATCGCCTTGGCCGGCTCGTCGCCGTCAAGGCCGCCGAGCGCGGTGGTCGGCACACGCCGGTTGGAGCGGATCGCACCATCTTCGTAGACGACGTCGAAGAGCGTAAACTCGGAGTCGTTTCCGCGTTTGCTTTTGTTTTTTGCCATGGGGATATTCCAGGAGCGGCGGCTCTGTCGCGCCCAATACAGCGTGAATTGCCGCGTGAATTGTTATGCGTCGCCAGGCCCGATTCTGCCTGACATCAGCGAGCGGACATGTAGGCCCTGGCGGAGCGTTCGGCAAGCCAAGCCAAAATGATGCGAATTGAGGCATTTGGGCAGAGCCGATGAGCCGCGGGAGGGTATGTATTGGGGCCTGGGAGAAAATCCTCGATGCCGAATCGCCGGCCGTTTCATCGGGTCGTTATTGTCTGTATTCTGGCCTTGCTGGCCTTTGCTGTCGGAGCCGCGCAGGCGAAGGTCGAAACGATTGAGGTCGATGGCAAAGCCGTGACGGTCGAGCGTTTTGGCGATGCGAGGGGTAGCGCGCCCGCAGTGGTTCTTGTCCACGGATCCGACGGCGCCGGCGGGCGCTACCGGGCTGCATCCCGCAAGCTGGCCGCGGCGGGCTTCAACGTCTTCCTGGTGCACTATCTGGACATGACCGGCGGTCGCCACGGCCGCGCCATGGTCGCGAATATTCCGGTCTGGAACAAGGCCGTGCGCGGCGCCATCGATCATGCCGCGCGTGAAGGCGGGGCTGTGGACGGGAAAGTGGGGGTGATCGGGGTTTCGTTCGGCGGGGTTCTGGCCGTTCTGAGCGCGCAGCAGGACCCGAGAGTCGGCACGGTCGTCAGCTATTTCGGCTATGTGCCGCGGGGCACGGTGACCAAACGGCTGCCGCCAGTCCTCATCCTCCATGGCGCCAAGGACAAGGTCGTGCCGGTCTCGTGGGCGCTGGCGCTTCAACAAATCGTGCAGAGGCAGGGAGTGCCCAGTGAAATCCGGGTCTTTCCGGAGGCCAGGCATGGCTTTGGAGCCAAGGAGGAAGTGCTGGCAATGCAACAGGTTACGGCATTCCTGCGGCGCTATCTGGGGCCACCCCCGGGGAAATAGGGGTGTGGCAAAACGGGGCTTGCTGAATCAGTCGTTCGGTATCATTTATAAGGGGATGACTGATATCCCGGAAATCAGACTGATCGAGGCCCTGAAGAAAGTGGACGCGCACGGCGATGTGGCGCCGCCCCACGTTCAGGACCCCACGACGATGGTGATCAGGCAATTGGCCGTTCAGAACGATCTGATGCGCTGGGACGATAATCGTGGCCGGTTTGTGCTGACCAGCACGGGGCGTAGCCGGATCACCAAACGGCCGGGGACGTTCGGGACGGTTCTGCGTTTTCGGGCGCGGGACAGCGAAGAAGCCCTGCCGGCGCGTCAGAAGCGCTAGGCGCCTTTCCCCTTCAGCTATGGAACGATGTTCGGCACCTCCGGTGGCGTCTCGGTCGGGACGCCGATCGGCGTCGGCGTCGAGGGATCGTTGATCGGATTGTCGACTTCCGGCGGCACGCCAATGGGCGGCCGGGGCTCATCCTCCTGGGGCGGCGGCGGAGCTTCCGGTGGCGCTTCGACAGGCCTGTGGCCAGGCGTCGGCGGATCAGGTGTTGTGGGTGTGGGATCGGGCCGGTCCGGCACCGGCCGCTCTGGCGTCGGCTGATCCGGCTTCGCCGGTGGCGGTGCCGGCTGTGGTGTGTCCGGTCCTGAACGGATGGCCATCATGTCTCCTGCGAAGTGGCAGCAAACCTGAATGGAGGTCGGTCCAATCGCGTTCGCTGCATGTCTGGGATGAAAAGTTAACCGTCTCGCGGCGGATTCGTTCCGCGGCGGGTTGTGCAACTTCTCTCTTGTATGCGAGTTGATCTGGCAACGTTTTCTGCCGTCATACAGGGACGGCGCGGGGAGCCGATCATGAAAAATGCAATCGCAATTTGTGTGTCCGTCGCAGCCTTGGCGATGGCGTCTTCCAGCCTTGCTCCGGCGATGGCGCAGAGCGGCGGCTATGATCGCTCCGATCGTGATCGTTCGGCGCGGGACAGCGGACCGACCGTCAATCAACTCGTCGATCAGGCAGACTCGCGAATTGCGCGCCTGAAGGCCGATCTGAGGCTGACGCCGGAACAGGCCGACAAGTGGGGCGACCTGCAGAAAGTTCTGCACGACCGTGCTGTCCGCAGTGCCGAATCCTGGATCAAGCTTCGCGAAGAGATTGCCGATCAGCGCCAGCGCGCGCGCGACGAACGCCGCCGCGAGCGTGATGAGCGTGCGCGGGATCGCGACGCTGCAACTCCCGCGTCAGGTGCGGCCGCCGCGCCCGGCACAGCCCCCGCCAACAATAATGCAGCGGCCGACAACCGGTCCGCGGCGGACGGCAGGCCGGCGGCGGATACGCGGGCAGACACGGCGCGGGGCGATGCCGCCCGCGCGGACAGCGATGACGACATCGCCTCGATGCGCCGCCACGCCGATGCTCTCACCGCCATGGCGGGCGATCTGCGTAAAATCGCGGATGCCAGCGAACCACTTTACCGGTTGCTCGATTCGAGCCAGCGCCAGGTGTTGATCCGCTTCGTCAGCACCGCCGATCGTGAGCAGGACGACGAGGGCCGCCGCCGTTACCGCCGCCGCTGAGTGCTCATCTTGCCGTCCTGGCTGCCAGTCGCTATCGGGATCGTGGCGGGAGCGCTATCGACGATAAGCTTCGCGCCTCAGGTCCTGAAAGCCTGGCGAGAAGGCGACACCGCCGCAATTTCGCTGCGCATGTATATTGTGACGGTCGTCGCTTTTGCGATGTGGATCATCTACGGCGTGATGATCGGCAGCCTGCCGATCATGATCTTCAATGCGCTGAGCCTCGTCATGAGCGGATCGATCCTGGCGATGAAAATCCGCAACGGACCCGAGGGCTAGGCGTCTCAAGCCGCTTTCGCGGCAGCCGTCGAAGGCAGGGTCAGCACGTTGATCTGATTGCGGCCATCCCGTTTGGCAGCATATAGCGCCCTGTCCGCGGTATCGAGCAGCTTGCGGAAATCATCGGCTGAAACGCCGGTATCGACAGAGGCAATGCCGATGCTGATCGTCAGATGACCGTTGATGCCCGCGGGATGAGGAATCCGCTGCTGATTGAGCGCGGTCCATATCCGCACCGCCACGGTCTTGGCGTTCTGAGCCCGTGTATCGGGCAGGATGACGGCAAACTCCTCACCGCCGTAGCGCGCCGCAAGATCGGCGGGACGTTTGGTCTCGCTCTCGATGATGCGAGCCACCTGCGCAAGCGCCCGATCGCCGGCCGGGTGGCCGAGGCTGTCATTGTAAGCCTTGAAGTGATCGACATCGATGATGAGCAGCGAGAATGCCGTCCGGTCGCGAATATGCCGCCGCCATTCGCGGTCGAACACCATGTCGAAGCAACGGCGGTTGGCCAGTTTGGTGAGCGCATCCGTACGCGCCAGGCGTTCGAGTTGCCGGGATGCTTTCATCAGCGACCGCTCGGCCCGCAGGCGCTTCTTGAATTCCTGCCAGAACAGGTAGAGCAGGAAACCGGCGAAGGCGAGCAGCAACAGAACGACACCGGCCACAGCCGCCGCCCTGCGCCACCAGTTCGCGAGAATGTCAGATTTTGCAAGGCCGATGGAAAGAAGCAGCGGCAGGTTTCCGATCGGCGAATAGGCGATGAGACGTTCTTCACCGTCGAGGCGGGACCGGACTGTCGTCAAACCGGCCGGCTGTCGCTCGAATTCCACAAACAGATCGCTGAGGCGGATATTGCGACCGACGGCAGCCGCGACTTCCGGTGAGCGGGCAAGCATGATGCCGTCTGTGCGCATGATCCCGGCGATGCCCTTCTTCCCGACATCGAGATTGTCGAGCAGATCCTGGACAAACGACAGCTTCAACGTGCCGACGACGACACCGTTGAATTTTCCGTCAGGCGTGGACAATCGCCGGCTCAGCGCAACGGCCTGATGGCCGCTTATGCGGCTGAGGAACGGCTTGCTGACATAGAGTCCCGCGTCTTCGTTCTGATGGACCTGAAAGTATTCGCGATCCTTGAAATTCATTCCCGGCGTCGCGGTGTTGAGGGAATCGAGAACCACGTCTCCAGCCTGGTCGAGGATGAGGATCGTTCCGAACTGCGGCGCCAGGGTGGAATTGTCGAAGAGAAAGGCGCGGCGAATCTCGGGCGAATAGTTTTCCTGTTCGACTTTCGGGAGACCTGTGACGACCGCATCGAGCGACAGTTCATAGGACGTGATGAGCTTCGTCAGTCCGCTCTCCGCGGTCGCGTGGAGGCTCCGCAGATTGATCCGCGCACGCTCCAGTGCATCCTGCCGCATAAGGACGAGGATGAGGCCGATAAGGACCACGAAGCTTAAAAACAGGACCGCAATGGCGGATACGAAAAGCGCCCGTTTGCGGGGATTTTGCAGATCGAACATCGCCGTCTCCCATCCGGCAAGTTAGACCGGGAGCGCAAAGAGCGTGTTAACGAACGGCTGTTTGGCGGTTAACCGGGGGACAAGGTATAGATTTGGCTAACGTTTTGCCCGCGATGCCGGCTCAGGCCGCGTCCTGCAGGATCGCGAAAAGGCGCCCGGCCAGAGCGTCCGCATCATAGGGTTTGGCGACAAACAAGGTGTCGGGCGGCAGGTCTTGGGGCGTGGGCCGCACCCGGCCGGAAACCAGAAGCCGGGCGATCCGCGGGTTTTTCTCATATGCCAGGCGGACCAGTCCGAGCCCATCCAGAGTTCCGGGCGTCTGAATGTCGGCGACGACGGCCTTGACGTCCTCGCGGGCTTTCAGGATTGACGCCGCTTCATCGGCCGTCCCAGCTTCAATGATATTGAACCCGGCTTCCGAAAAGGCCTCGGCGCTGAACATGCGCAGCAATGGCTCGTCCTCGACCAGAAGAACCGTCATGCGCCGCGTTTGTGTCTCTTCGATCATCCGGCTTAATTCCGGAACCTGGGCCTTTGTTCCCATGGGCGATTCAAACTTCCCGGGAACGGTTAGCCGCGGCCGTGGATACCGCATCAGACCTTGCCGGTTTTCAGCAGCCGGTCGACGGCCGAGACGATGCGCTTGCGGTCCTGTTTGGTAAACGGGCTGAAGTCAAGCATCTCAAAACTGCTAAGCCCCTCCACCGCAAGCCATCCGATCAATGCGGCGTCGAGATTGTCGGAGCTTGACTTCAACTCCTCAAACGTCTGGCTCACGATGCTGCGAACCGGCGCAAGCAATTCCGGATCTTCCGCCGTGGCCGCCAGAATGCCGTTCGCCAAGTCCTTCGTCTTGATCGACAACATGTTCAGAAGTACAGTCACGATCAGCCGGGCTTCGGCATTGGGACCTTCAGATATCGTTGATCTTAGCTGGTCCTTTTCGGCGCAGACCTCGTCGATGATGCGCTGGACCATCCCCTGAAGAAGGGCGGATTTCGATGGAAAATTGTATAGAAGGCCGCCCTTGCTGACACCCGCACGCTGCGCCACCGCATCCAGGGTCAAGCGCCTGGCGCCGATTTCAGCCACGAGATGGGTCGCCGCATCGAGAATTTTTTCGCGGGAATTGCTCCTCGGGGAGCCTGTCTTGGCCAAACTTCCGTCCTTGTAACTTTACCGTCCGGACGGTATATAGTCCGCGGACTCGTGGCGGTCAATATTACCTTGGCTATATTGTTTGACGGGACGGCATCGGAGAATTTGCCATTATGAAACGGCGGCTGGTCGTATCGATCGTTTTTCTGCTCGTTATCGCGCTTTGCGGCGGGTTGATCTGGTTTAATTTCTTCAAGGAAAGGATGATCACGCAGTTCTTCGCCAATATGCAGCCGCCGGCGCAGGTGGTGTCGTCGACCACGGTTGAATCGAAGACGTGGAATCCCACGATTCCGGCTATCGGCACGTCCCGCGCGTGGAACGGCGTCGAGCTTGCCGTGCAGGTCGGCGGCCTGCTCAAGAAAATCTATTTCAAGCCCAATCAACACTACAATCAGGGCGACCTGCTGTTGCAGATCGACGACACCGTCGATCAGGCCGATCTCGCCAATGCGCTGGCTGCGGTCAAACTGAATGAAGCCAATTTCGATCGTTCGAAGACGCTGGCCTCACGCGGCTATGCATCCGACGCCACCCTCGATCAGGTCGCCTCGCAACTGGCGACGGCGCGGGCGCAGGAGGCGCGGGCGCGCGCCGTCATCGACCTGAAGGCATTGAAGGCGCCGTTCTCCGGCGTCGCCGGTATCGCGCGCGTGGACGAGGGGCAATATCTCCAGGCCGGCACCAGCGTCGCGACCTTTCAGAATCTCGACGCCATGAGGGTCGACTTCACGGTTCCCGAGCAATCGGCGGACGCGGTCAAGGTGGGCCAGGACGTGCGCGTGGGGACCAAGGAAGGCGATCTTCCCTTCGCCGGAAAGATCATCGGCGTCGATCCGAGAGTCGATCCCAAGACACGGCTTGTATCCGTGCAGGCGCTCATTCCCGACAACAAGGACAAGGGCATTCTGCCTGGCCAGTTCCTGCAGGTGGAAGTACTGCTGCCGGCGCAGGCGAACGTTCTCACGGTGCCGCAGACCGCGGTCATCACCAGCCTTTACGGCGACTATGTCTTTGCCATCGAGGAGCAGGAGAAAAACGGCGTCAAGTCACTGGTTGTGCGACAAGTGTTCGTCAAGATCGGCCGGCGCCAGCAAGGCTCGATCGAAATCCTGTCGGGCATCCAGGCGGGACAAAAGGTCGTTGCATCAGGGCAGAACAAGATTCAGGCCGGCGCAACGGTGAAGATCGACAATTCGATCGACATTACAAAATTCAATCCCGACAATCTGAATTCGACACGCTAGGCGCATATTATGAGCCCTATTGAGCTATTCATCCGGCGTCCGGTCCTTTCGACAGTCGTGAGCCTGCTCATTCTCCTGCTCGGCGCGCAGGGGTTGATGAGCCTGCAGGTTCGCCAATATCCGGAAGTCAAGGAAACGACGATCACGATCACGACGAGTTATGTCGGCGCCAGTGCGGATCTGATGCAGGGTTTCATCAGCAATCCGATCGCGAAGTCCGTTTCGAGTGCCGAAGGCGTCGATTACGTGACGTCGCAAAGCCGGCTCGGCACCAGCACCGTGTCTGTGCGCATGCGTTTGAACACCGATCCAAATGCGGCGCTGACGGAAGTGACGGCGAAAGTGCAGCAGGTGCGCGCCCTGTTGCCACCGGATGCCCTCGATCCTGTCATCGTCAAGGGAACCGGCCAGACATTCGCTTTGATGTATCTGACCTTCGCCAGTACGGAGATGAACCCGGAACAGGTCTCTGAATTTCTGACACGGGTCGTGCAGCCGCGGTTCGCCACGTTGAAGGGCGTCGGGTCCGCCGACATTCTCGGCGGCCGCGACTTCTCCATGCGGGTCTGGCTTGATCCGGTCCGTCTGGCCTCGCTTGGCGTCACCGCCAGCGATGTCACGAGCGCCATCAACTCGAGCAACTTCCTGGCGGCACCGGGCAAGACCCAGAACGAATATGTCGCCTATGCGCTGCAGATGCAGACGACATTCCAGACCCCGGAAAGTTTCGGCAGCCTGCCGGTGCGCTCCGACGGCGACAAGGTGATCCGGCTGCGCGAAGTCGCCGACGTGACCCTGGGGCCGCGCAGTGTCGACACGCGGGTTTCCTTCAACGGCCGCGAGGGCGTGTTCATCGGCATCGTGCCGACGCCGTCGGCCAATCCGCTCGACGTGGCGAAGGAAGTCACCCATGGCATCGCTGACATCCGCGCGACTTTGCCGAAGGGAATGACGGTCGAGATCGTCTATGACGCATCGAGCTTCATTTCGGCTTCAATCGAGGAAGTGTTCAAGACGATCGGCGAGGCGGCGCTCATCGTCGTCGTCGTCATCCTTCTGTTCCTCGGCTCGTTCCGTTCCGTCCTGATTCCCATCGTCACGATTCCGCTGTCGCTCATCGGCGTCTGCTTCGTGCTCTATGCGTTGGGCTATTCGATCAATCTGCTGACCCTGCTCGCCATGGTTCTGGCCATCGGTCTCGTGGTCGACGATGCGATCGTGGTGCTGGAGAACATCCATCGGCATATCGAGGAGGGGTTGACGCCGGTCGAGGCGGCGGTCGTCGGCATGAAGGAAATCTTCGTTCCCATCGTCTCGATGACCATTACGCTCGCGGCTGTCTATGCGCCGATCGGTTTCACGCAAGGCCTGACCGGTTCGCTGTTTCGCGAATTCGCGTTCACGCTTGCCGGCGCGGTCATCATCTCGGGCATCATCGCCGTCACCCTGACACCGATGATGTCGTCGAAGCTGCTGAAGGCGCACGGCGAAGGCGGGCAGGGGCGGTTCGCCAATTTCGTCGACCGCAATTTCACCAAGCTGGAGAACTGGTATGGTCGGCGGCTTGCCGGCTCATTGCAGTACCGGCCGGTGACCTTGCTGATGGTGGTGCTGCTGCTCGGCACCACCGCGTTCCTGTTCAGCAAGACATCGTCGGAACTGGCGCCCGAGGAAGATCAGGGCGCTTATCTTGGGCTGGCGCTGACGCCGCAATATGCCACCATCGATTACACGGCGGCCTTCGCGACGAAATTCCTGCAGCCGTTCGATCGTATCCCCGAGATCGACGCCACGTTCATGATTCTCGGCATCACCGGCGACGGCGGCGGCTTTGTCGGTTTCAAGCTCAAGGACTGGAGCGACCGCAAGAAACCAGGTGCGCAGACCAAGCAGGAAATCCAGAATATGCTCAACGAGAACCCGGGCGTGCAGGCGTTCGTGTTCGCGCCGCCGTCGCTGCCGGGTTCGAGCGGCGGTCTACCGATCCAGTACGCGTTGCGCACGATCGGCGATCCGGCGCAGGCGTTTGAGGTGGCGGAGCAGGTGCGTCTGAAGGCGATGGCGAGCGGCAAATTCATCATCGTGCAGAATTCGGTGACCTATCAGACGCCGCGCGCGCGCATCATCATCGACCGCGACCGCGCCGCGGCGCTTGGCGTTCCGATCCGCGAGATCGGCAATACGCTCAACGCACTTGTCGGCAACGTGCTGACGGCGCGCTTCGATCGCGACAACCGCAGCTATGACGTCGTCACCCAGGTGCAGCAGTTCGACCGCATGAACCCGGAGCTTTTGGGCACCTATTATGTGCGCTCGGCCAGCGGGTCTATGGTGCCTCTCTCGGCAATGACGACCATCAAAACCGACGCGTCGCCGGCCTCCATCGAACAGTTCAACCAGTTGAACTCGGCGACGCTGTCAGCCCTGCCGCTGCCGGGCGTCACCACATCGGAGGGGCTGGCGACGTTGCGGGCGATCGCGAAAGATGTGATGCCAACCGGATTCTATGAAGACTTCGCCGGCCAGTCGCGCCTCGAGGTGCAGGAAGGCAGTTCGATCATGCTCGCCTTCGGACTGGCGATCATCGTCATCTATCTGGTGCTGGCGGCGCAGTTCGAAAGCTTCCGCGATCCGTTCATCATCATGATGTCGGTGCCGCTGTCGATGTTCGGCGCGATGGTATTCCTGAATATGGGCCTGGCGACACTCAACATCTATACGGAGGTGGGCCTCATCACGCTGATCGGCCTGATCACCAAGCACGGCATTCTGATGGTCGAGTTCGCCAACGAGTTCAAGCACAAGCACCAGGTCAGCAATCTGGTCGCGGTGCAGGAAGCGGCGCGGGTTCGCCTGCGTCCGATTCTCATGACCACGGCGGCGATGGTGCTGGGCGTGGCGCCGCTGCTCTATGCGGCGGGCGCGGGCGCTGCGGCGCGGTTCTCAATGGGCCTGGTGATCGCCGCCGGCATGTCGATCGGCACGATCTTCACGCTCTTCGTGGTGCCGATGTTCTACACCTATATCTCGCATGAGGTGGAGAACCCGAAAGAGGCGGTGGCGCCGGAGCATCAGCCTGCCCCTGCGCCGGTGCATTGACCGTTTCGGTTCCTTCTCCCGCTAGCGGGAGAAGGTGGCCCTTGCGCAGCAAGGGTCGGATGAGGGTGGGCGCGCGGTATATCTTCGGGGAATTCAAGAGTTAGAAAAGGCCTGCAGCAGAGGCACTTTTATCTTTCATTGTGACTCTGTTGCATTCCCTCATCCGACCTCTGCTCCGCAGAGGCCACCTTCTCCCGTAAACGGGAGAAGGATTCAAGAAGCATCGCGCGCCAGATTCTCGATGATTTTGGAGAGTGTCTGGCGCAGTGAGATGACCTGTTGTTCGCTGAGACCTTCGAGCGCGACTTCGTTGACGTCGAGCGCCTCCGGCACCAGGCTAGCTTCCAGCGCGCGGCCGGCATCGGTCAGGTGGATATAGACCTTCTTCTTGTTGCCGGCCTTCTGCCGGCGCTCGATATAGCCGAGATCTTCCATGGCCTTTACGGCGGCGGCGGTCGAGGGCTTGGCGACCCCGGCGCGTTCGCTGAGTTCGGTCTGGCTGATGCCGTTGCTCTTCCACAGGATGCGCAGGAAGGTCCAGTGCCCGTGGGCGACGGCGTGTTCCGCCAGCCGGGTCTGCAGCGCGCGCACCATCGCTTTGCTGGCATCCTTGATGAGATGGGCGGTGCGATCGACGGCGCCGGTCTCGATGGTGGCCTTTGGAAAGGCCTTGTCCGCAGCCGCCCTGGGCGGCGCTGTCTTGGCGCTAGACGACATGATCTGGCTCGAGTGCACAGACAGTGTCGGCGCTGGTTTCGATCTGCACGGTCGGGTGATTGATGCGGAACTTTTCCTGCAAGCCGTGAGCGATATCGAGGAGGAAGCCGTCGCCGGGGTGGCCGCCGGGCATGCACAGATGGACGGTGAGCGCCGTTTCCGTCGTGCTCATCGCCCAGATATGCAGATCATGGATCTTGGCAACGCCGGTCTGCCCGGCCAGCCAGGCACGCACGGCCTCGGGGTCGATATTGCGCGGCGCTGCGTTGAGCGACAGATCAAGGCTGTCGCGCAGCAGGCTCCAGGTGCCGACGATGATGACCGCATTGATGGCCAGACTGGCCAGGGGATCGAGCCAGTTCCAGCCGGTATAAAGAATGATGAAGCCGGCCACGACGACACCGGCGGAAACGACGGCGTCCGAAAGCATGTGCAGGTAGGCGCCGCGGATGTTGAGGTCGCTCTTCGAGCCGGAAGCGAACAACCAGGCCGTGAAACCGTTGATGGCGATGCCGATGGCGGCGACGATGATCATGGTGCGGCCGGCGACATGCTCGCCGCCTGCAATCAGGCGATGGATCGCTTCCCAGCTCAGGGCGCCGATGACGACCAGAAGGAAGACGGCGTTGAACAGGGCAGCAAGAATGGAGGAACTGCGGAGGCCATACGTATATCTGCCTTTGGGCGCGCGGGACGCGAGGACGGCGGCGACCCAGGCGACGACGAGGCTGAGCACATCGGAAAGGTTGTGGCCGGCGTCCGAAATCAGGGAGACGGAATTGGCGAAAAAGCCATATCCGGCCTCAACGATGACAAAGGCGGTGTTGAGCGCGATGCCAATGGCAAAGGCGCGTCCGAACGAGGCAGGCGCATGGCTATGGCCGCCAAGACCGTGATCATGTCCGTGATCATGCCCGTGATCGTGCCCGTGGCCATGATCATCGTGATGATCATGCTCTTCGCCGGCCGCGTGAGTGTGAGACTCGGTCAATTCGCTCTCCTTCAGCGGGATATGAGGGGCTGCCAAGTTTCTTTGCAAGAGGAACGGTTTCAGGGATTATCCAGTTTCGAAAGCTTCCAGTCTCTGGACAGGCAGGGCCAAATATGTTAGGTGCCTATCATAAATGTTAGGTGACTATCAAAATTATCAAGATTCTCAAGGGAGACAGCGATGCTGACCGCCGAACAGAATGAAATGTTGACCCGCATCGGCCCCGGTACGCCGGGCGGCAACCTGATGCGCCGCTACTGGCAGCCGTTCGCCGCTGTTTCGGAGATGGAGGGCCGCTGGACCATGCCGGTTCGGCTGCTGGGCGAGGACCTGGTTCTGTTCAAGGACCGCCAAGGCCGCCGAGGTCTCGTCGGCCGCTCGTGCCCGCATCGCCGCGCCTCGCTCGAGCACGGCATCCCGACGCAGGACGGCATCCGCTGCCCCTATCACGGCTGGGAATTCGGACATGACGGCCAGTGCCTGAGCCAGCCGAACGAGCCGGCCAGCACGTCTTTCCGCAGCAAGATCAAGACCGCCGCCTATCCGGTGGAAGAGATGGGCGGCATGCTGTTCGCCTATATGGGCCCGCTGCCGGCGCCGCTGCTGCCGCGCATCGACGGCTTTGTCGTCGAAGGCACGATCCGTATGCTCGGCCGCACCATCATTCCGGTGAACTGGCTGCAGATCATGGAGAATTCCCTCGATCCGATCCACACCGAATGGCTTCACGGTCATCACTACGAATTCCTCAAGGAGATGGAAGGCATCAAGGTCGCCATCAGCACGCGGCATGAGAAGATCGCCTTCCGCGAGTTCGAATACGGCATGACCAAGCATCGCCTGCTGGCCGGCCATTCGGAGGATTCCGATGACTGGCGCATCGGCCATCCGGTTATCTTCCCGAATATCCTCTCGGTTGGTAACGGTGATGAGTCATCGCGCTATTATTCGTTCCAGATTCGTGTTCCCGTCGATGACACGCACACGATGCACCTGTGGTATTCGGCCTATGTGCCGCCGAAAGACACCGGCGTACCGGAGCATCTGAAGCACCTGCTCGACAAGGTGTATGTCTACGACGTGCCGATCTACAACGAGAAGGGTGAGTTCCTCGTCGACAATGTCGACAACCAGGACATGATGGTCTGGATCACGCAGGGGGCCATCGCCGATCGCACGGTCGAGAACCTCGGCGCGTCGGATCAGGGCATCGCCGCCTATCGCCGCATGCTTCGGCGCGAAATCCAGAAGGTGGAAGAGGGCCAGGAGCCGATCTTCGTCATCCGCGATCCGGCCAAGAATGTGCGCATCGACTTCCCCAATGAGCGCAAGAAGCATCACAACAGCGACGGCATGGAGAGCTGGCTGTTGCGCACGCACGCCTATTATTCGCCGATCGTGCATGAGCTGATCGAGGTGTTCGAGGGCAAGAAGCCGGGGCCGGTCAAGCTGGTGGGCTAGACTGGGTCGCTAAAGCACCGTCGGGCTGCATCCGAAGCCCTCGATCTGCTTCACCGCTCAAAGAAGCCCTCATCCTGAGGAGGCGCGTAGCGCCGTCTCGAAGGACGGGGGCGTCAGGCCGCCTATCAATCGCCGTGGCCGGGATGACGCTGTTGGAAGGTTGCTGCGTATCGCCCCCGTCCTTCGAGACGTGCCTTCCAGGCGCTCCTCAGGATGAGGGCTTCTGGGAGATTGGATAAATATGGCGACAGCACAAATAGTTCGCGTCGGCATTCTCGGACTGGGCGCTGCGGGGCGTGCGTTTCTGCCGGCCTTCAAAGGCCATGCCGGGTTCGATCTCGTCGCTATCGCTGATCCGGTTGCTGAGGTGCGCGAGAGCGCCGCGCAGGAACTGGGCGTTTCCGTGTTTCCCGATCTTCCGTCCATGCTCGATGGCGTGAAGCTCGACGCGGTCTACATCGCGACGCCGACGGATCTGCATCCCGAACATGCGGCGCTGGCATTCGCCGCCGGCAAGCATGTGCTGACGGAAAAGCCGATGGCGGTGAACCTCGAGCAGGCGCGCGCCATGGTGGAGGCGGCCGAGAAGGCCGGTGTCATTCTCTCGGTCGGCCATTCGCACAGCTACGATCTGCCGATCCAGCGCATGGCGGAACTGATTGGCGGTGGTTCCATGGGCCGCGTCAGGATGATCAATACCTGGTGCTACACGGACTGGATCTACCGGCCGCGGCGGCCGGATGAATTGAAGAGCGAGTTGGGCGGCGGGGTGACCTATCGCCAGGGCTCGCATCAGTTCGACATCATCCGTCTGCTTGGCGGCGGCCTGTTGAAGAGCGTGCGCGCCACGACCTTCGATTGGGATCCGGCGCGTAGCGCCATCGGCGCCCATACGGCATTCCTGACGTTTCAGGACGGAACCGCTGCAACCGCCATTTACAATGGTTACGGCGGTTTCTCGACCATGGAAATCGGCGACGATATTTCCGAATGGGGCTTCAAGGAGCCGTTCGAGACGCGCAAGCCGGCGCCAAAGACGCCTGCCAATCTGTCACCCGAGGAAGAGCTGGAGCGCAAGCGCAAGCGCGCGAAGACCGCCATTCCGGCGAACGCGCCGTTCCAGCCCTATTTCGGCGTCACCCTGGTGAGCTGCGAGAAGGGCGATATCCGCCAATCGCCCGATGGGCTCTATGTTTATGGCGAGCATGGCCGCAAGGAAATCCGTCTGCTCAACGACAGGACGCCGCGTGACCTCGTGGTCGCGGAATTCCATGAGGCGATCAGCGGTGGTAAGAAGCCGGTGCACGATGGCCGCTGGGGCCTCGCCAATCTTGAAACCTGCGCGGCGGTGATTGAATCCTCGCGCACGCGTCAGGAAGTGTTTCTGGTCCATCAGGTCGCATCGAAGCGATAGGCTTTTTTCTTAACGCAGGTCGCTCATGACACATTTGCAGACACAGGTCTCGGCCGATGGAACGCGCATCGAGATCGCCGCGGGCAAGATGACGCTCGACGCCGCGGGGCTCGACGCGCTCATCCGTCAGCTTATCGAGCAGCGTGCGCGGATGACGCCGGTGCATGCGGCGGAGCCGTATCGCAACGGAGCACAGGTCTATACGGGCGACAATATGCTGTGGGATGTGCGCGCCGATCGCGCCCGCGCCGCGGTCGAGTTCGCCGTGCAGAACCCGGGCCTCGGCTGGCTTGCCGTCGCCTTGTCGCGCGCGCAGGTCGAGGACCTGATGTCGAGCTTCCAGTTCGCGCTGGCCGAGATTCCGGAAGTCAGGTGATCCTTCTCCCGTTTACGGGAGAAGGTGGCCCTCGCATCGCGAGGGTCGGATGAGGGAGCGCAATAAGTAAGAAACGAAGAAGCAATACCTCCGCCGCAGGCATTCCTTAAGCATTCAATTTTCCAGTATATACGTCGCTCGTCCACCCTCATCCGACCCTTGCTGCGCAAGGGCCACCTTCTCCCGCAAGCGGGCGAAGGAAGGGCGCGCTTATTTCAACGCGAAGCGGATCAGCAGGCCGATCACGCCGACGCTTGTCACACCAGCTACCCACAGGCCGATGAACCAAGCGAGCCTGTTGAGGAGCGGCTTCCGCTCTTGCGTGTCCTCGCCCGGCATCAGTGATAGCCCTCCGAGCCGACCTTGCCGCGAAACACCCAATAGGCGTAGGCGGTATAGGCAAGGATGATCGGGATCAGCACGGAAGCACCGACGAGCATGAACACCTGGCTGCTGCGCGGCGCGGCTGCCTCCCAGATGGTGATCTGGTTGGGTACGATGTGCGGGTAGATGCTGATTCCGAGCCCGACGAAATTCAAAAGGAAGAGGCCCAGCGCCAATATGAACGGCAAGGCGTGATCGCCGCGGTTGAGGCTGCGGAAGAACAGATAGATGAAGATCGCGACAAGCAGCGGCACCTGGGCGGCGATCAGGATCGATGGCCAGGCGAACCAGCGCTGATAATAGGCGTTGCTGAGAAACGGCGTTGCAGCGCTCACTGCGCCGATGCAGACCACCATCGCGATGCCGAGGATCTGCGCATAGCGATAGGCATGTTGTTGCAGCGAGAATTCGGCGCGCATGATCAGCCAGGTGGCGCCGAGCAAGGCATAGCCGACGACGACGCTGATGCCGGTCAGCATGGTGAAGGGCGTCGCCCAGTCCCACCAGCCACCGCCGTAAGTGCGGCCGGTGACGGTGATGCCCTGCAGCAGCGCGCCAAGGGCCACGCCCTGGGCGAAAGCAGCGATGGTTGAGCCGGCGGCAAAGGCGATGTCCCAGAGAGGACGATGAGCCGGATCTCGCCAGCGGAATTCAAACGCCACGCCGCGAAATACCAGCGCCAGCAACATGGCGATGATCGGCGTGTAAATGGCCGGCATGATGATGGCGAAGGCGAGCGGGAAGGCGGCCATCAGGCCGCCGCCGCCGAGCACAAGCCAGGTTTCATTGCCGTCCCAGACCGGGGCGATGGAATTCATCGCCGCATCGCGCTCGTGCCCGACCTGCAGGGTGGGGAACAGGATGCCGATGCCGAGATCGAAACCATCCATCACCACATAGGCGAAGATGGCGAAGGCGATGATCCCGGCCCAGATCGTCGGCAGATCGAAGGACATCGGAAAGGAGGCCATTTTGATGTCTCCTATCTGAACGCGCCGGACGGCGTCGGTCCGTCGGTCTGCTGGATGGGCGTGATGCCGGCGGTGCGGGTCGGTGCGCCCTCGATGCCGCTTTCGCCATGATGCGGGGCGTGGCTGAGGAGCCGCAGGATGTACCAGACGCCGGCGCCGAAGACGGCGAAATAGACAATGATGAAGGCGATGAGTGAAGCGGCGACGGCGGGCGCATCGAGCGGCGATGCTGATTGTGCGGTGCGCAGCAGGCCATAGACGGTGAAGGGCTGGCGTCCGACTTCGGTCGTCACCCAGCCGGCGAGGACGGCGACGAAACCCGACGGCCCCATGGCGATGGCGAAGCGATGCAGCGGCTTCCACTCGTAGAGAGCGCCGCTGGCGCGGGCGATGAGGCTGGTGACGCCGAGCAGCAGCATCAACATGCCCAGCCCGACCATGATGCGGAAGGACCAGAAGACGACGGGCACGGGCGGCCAGTTCTCGCGTGGCACCGTATCGAGGCCGGCAAGCGGCGCATCGAGGGAGTGCTTGAGGATGAGCGACGAGGCCTTCGGGATCGCGATCTGATAGCGCACGGTGGCGGCATTCTGATCGGGCAGGCCGAAGAGAATGAGCGGCGCGCCGTCGGGGTGGCTCTGGTAGTGACCCTCCATCGCCATGATCTTGGTCGGTTGATGCTCCAGCGTGTTGAGGCCGTGGGCGTCGCCGACGAAAATCTGCACGGGGGCGGCAATCGCCGCCATCCACATGGCCATGGAAAACATCACCCGCGCGCCTTCATTCTCGCGATTGCGCAACAGATGCCAGGCGCCCGTCGCGCCGACGACCAGCGAGGTGGTGAGATAGGCGGCGATGACGGTGTGAACCAGACGATAGGGGAAGGAGGGGTTGAAGATGACCTTCCACCAGTCCTGCGCGATGAATTGTCCGGCCTCGTTGATGCCGTAGCCGGCCGGCGTCTGCATCCAGCTGTTGGCCGACAGAATCCAGAAGGCCGAAATGAACGTGCCGGTGGCGACGGCCAAAGTGGCGGCGAAATGCAGGGTGCGGCCGACCTTGTTCATGCCAAACAGCATGACGCCCAGAAAGCCTGCTTCGAGGAAGAAGGCGGTCATGACCTCATAGGCCATCAGCGGACCGATCACCGGCCCGGCCTTATCGGAGAAAGCGGCCCAGTTGGTGCCGAACTGGTAGGACATGACGATGCCGGAGACGACGCCCATGGCGAAGGCTATGGCGAAAATCTTCAGCCAGTATTTGAACAGGACGAGAAACACTTCGCGTCCGGTCCACAGCCAGAGCGCTTCGAGCACGGCGAGATAGCTCGCAAGGCCGATGGAGAAGGCTGGGAAGATGAAGTGAAATGAAATGGTGAACGCGAACTGGATCCGCGCCAGAAGAATTGCATCGAATTGGTCGAACATGACGGACACCCCGATGACGGCCAAGAAAAGATTTGCGGACCAGCGGAGGAATACTGCCGCTAAACTGTCGCGAAAGCTATCGGTTTCATCGGTGATAAGCCAGTTGCCCGATGTCGCAGCGGCATAACGCTGCATTGCGAAAGCTGGATGAAGGAACGCAAACGCGAGGCCGGCGCCGGACCTTTTCGGGGAAGCTGTAGCTGACAATCGCCCACCGCGTGGACATTCCAAGCTCTGTCCTACGGCCGCTCCTCCGATCTGCGAGCCAACGCGACCAAAAGCGGGCATGTCCGCCTATTTTGTTGTCATTTGTATCTATTGCTTTTTGCAACTATTCCGACAACAATTGAAAGGAGGTCACACTCTTTCATATGGAGACCAGCATGGGCGGGCGTCTTACATCCCTCGTTCTTGGCGGATTTATCGCCATGTCTTCCGTCGTCGCGCAGGCTCAATCATTCCCAAATCGTTACGTCACGATGATCGTTCCTTTTCCTGCCGGCAGTGGCCCGGATGTCTACGCGCGCATTGTCGGCGCGAAAGCCGCGCCGCTGCTGGGCCAATCGATTGTAATCGAGAACCGAGTTGGCGCCGGCGGTACTGTCGGAGGCCGTGTATTGGCCCGCGCCGAACCTGACGGCTACACGATCATGTTCGGGAGTACGAGTTCAGTTCTTGTCGCTCCCGCCGTCGCGAAAGACCCACCCTATGATCCGGTCCAAGCCTTCTCGCCGATCATTCAGGTTGTTCGTGGGCCATTCATTCTATCTGTCCGATCCGATTTGCCCATAAAAACCCTGAAGGACTTAATCGGTTACGCCAAGAGCAACCCTGGCAAGCTCAACTACGGTACATCCGGCGTCGGCAGCCTGCATCATCTCGCAACCGAGATGCTCAAGAGGGCTGCCAACATCGATATGGTGCATGTGCCTTTCACTGGCGGCTCTCAATCATGGAGCGCGATTCAGTCGGGCGATATCGATGTGATTTTCGACAGCATGCCGGGACCAGCCAGTACTCTTCAAGCCGGAAAAGCGCGCTCAATCGCCGTGACGGGATCCAGGCGAATGCCGCCGTTGGAAGACGTGCCAATGCTGGCGGCGACGCCAACCTTCTTGGAACAAGGTATAACGAATGTTGACGTTACATTCTGGTTTGGCATTGTCGCGCCGGCTCAAACACCAAAAGCGATTATTGAGACGTTGAACAAGGCCATCAATGTCGTCCTCATCGATCCGGCGATAAATTCCCGCTTCACGGCTGAAGGCATGGAAGTTACAGGCGGGTCATCCGACGATTTTGCAAGAGTGATATCGGACGGCGCCGTGCAATGGCGAGATCTCGTCAACAGTCTTGGAATCAAGCAGCAATAATCGAGTAGCCCGCGGGCATCCATCTGTATCATCTGCCAGCAGCAGGCGGGCGCTAGGGCTGAAACACGACACCTGCAGCGGCTCTGCTCACGGTTGGTAAGTGCCGCTCGCGCCCCTGCGGGCCCAATGCGCTATGCCCTCCATCAACCCTCAGATTGCTCCCGGTAATAAACGATGCATGCTCGGAACAGAGAAACAGCGCGGCATCGGCAACCTCGGATACGGTTCCCATACGCCCCAGCATGTGCAGGCGTCCTGCCATCTGGTTGTAATGGGACACCACCTCGGCGGGGGCGGTTTTATGCCAAGGCTTTTCGGTCCAACCAGGCATGACCGCGTTAACCCGTATGCCATATTCGGCGAGGTCCAACGCTGCGCTGCGCGTAAACTGTTCGATAGCCGCCTTTGTCGCGGGATACACCCAGCGTCCCGAAAGGCCTGCGTGCGCAGCTTCGCTCGTGAAATTGACGACACTGGCGTTCTTCGACGCCTTCAAATGCTCCAGGGCCGCCTTTAACAGCATCGCATGACCTATCAGATTGGTGTTGAATCCGTTCAACCAGTCATTGCGGTCGGAATCCAAGCCGCGATCCGTATAGGTCGCCGCGGCATTGATCAGGAAATCCAACTGCCCGTACTGCCGCATGGTCGAGGCGAGCAAGGCGTCAATCTCGCTATCTACGCGAATATCGCTCCTGAAATATGTTGCGCCATCTCCGAGTTCCTGCGCCAATGCCTGGCCCGCACTCTCCTGAATGTCACAGAAAGCGACATTTACGCCTTGTTCGACAAATGCACGGACCAAACCAGCGCCGATACCGCTGGCTCCGCCGGTGATCAGCGCGACGCGACCTGCAAGCCCACGCATCTGCTTCTCCTCATGTTTCGTGAACCATTCGCCCGCGCAATAATCGCACGCCGGCCATTCATGCGTTCACAACCTTTAAATGGCGCGGCTTTGGTATCCGCAGTTTTTCATCGCCTTCGATCAATGGTTCCCGCGTTCGCTCCTCGAGTTTGACAAGGGCCCCTTTCAGCACGTCCCGTTCGGCGGCTGTCAAGACACTTAAGCATTCGGACTCAATCGCCCGACTTGCAGCTTCAATCTCGTCGTGGATCGTCTTGCCCTTCGCCGAAAGCTTCAACGTCACCCGTCGCCTGTCCGTTGGGTCTTCACGTCGCAGTACCAGGCCTCGATCAACCAGAATGTCCGTCGTTCTCGAAATCTTGGCGGGCTCCAAGCTTGTGTGGTTCCCGGCTTCGACCGCAGATAGGGGCCCAAAGCAATCAACGACGCTCAATATTTTCCACGCATTGATCGAAAGCCCGTATCGCCCTTGATGGACTTCAGACAATGCGACAGCCATTCGTCTCGAAATCAATGCAATGTGATAGCTGGCCCTGTCCCTGAGTTTAGTCATGTCCTCTGCGATTCCTTCCGAAGCTGACTATAATATGATCGACAGTTTTCCATGCGGCCGTAATGCTTCCATGCCAAGAATGGTCCGCTTTTCCAAGATGAGCAGCTTCGTGCCGTCCATCACGAAAATGTATTCATGTCGGCCGAAATAGGTATCGATGACAGACCGGGTGGCGCGGTGTGTTATGAACCGGCATCCAACTTTAGCTTGCGTGGACGAGGACTCAATCAATCGCACATTGGTCACGACACGTTGAGTGGACGACCTCGGGTGCTCTGCGTGAGCGGTGCGTTTGCCGAGGCGTTTAACGCGCTCCGTAAGATGGTGCGCGTCATCAGCCACCAGATAAAGCGACTCCTGTGGTGACGCGTAGGGATCCGCGCCCGGGTTCGGAACGTAGTAACGGCATTCAGGCGCGAACAACGCCCGCCATTCCACCAGATTCCAGTTATCCAGGAGGTCCGCCTCGTTGTAGATGAACTCCTCGAAGTCCGGCCGCGTGAGACTTGCAATCAACGACATCAGATCCCCCCAACCAGCATCTGATCGCGCCAACCACGCCAGAATGCTCTTTGTGGAAGTTCATCCTTGGTGTCTCCAACCCGGTCCTCATCATTCTTGAAGCCCTTCGACAGATCGTTCCAAGACGCCATTGGGGCACAAGCAGCGGCGCGCTGACAGGATTCCAGCGCTTCGATATCATCGGGAGTCGCAAAGCCGCCTGGACCCAGAAACTCAAGAAAATTTGTCAAACGACGTTCAAGCGCCGGCTTTCCAAGCTCCTCGATCGGCGCCAAAGCCCACACGTTCACTTCCATATAATCGGGCGAAACGGGTTGGAATACGCGGACGGTGAGGGACATGATATCGTTGATGACCAAATTCGGAAAAATCAACATATTACGGGCCTTGTTGGCCATTCGATTTGCCTTCTCCGGGCCGAAATCACGGACCAGACGCGCGTAGATGAGATCGATCTCCCGCTTTGCTTCCTCGCCCCATATGGATATCCATTTGGCGATCGGCCGGCCATATGTCGCGTCGCGCTCAACGACCGCGTGACCACGTCCCAGATCGATACTCGCGCCTTCCATCTTTCCGCGTGTCATCGTCCCACCGGAATTGGTCGAAATGAGCGACAGATAGGTCGGATGCAGGGCTTCGACATGAAGGATGTCAGTGCTATTTTCAGCGAGCAGTTTCCAATTCGCGCGCGCACTATATTCTTGTGTCTCGCCGACGACCGTCATGCCTTGTTCCGCCTGGTCCACGATAACATCGATATAGCCGCAAGCTGGACCAAGATAATCGGCCAGACTTATCGATTGCGAATCGTAATTCAGGAACCAAAATCCACGGTAGCATTCAAACCTTGGAACGGGCACGAGATTGTTCTTCCCGCCATTGCCGTGGGTGGCCGCATAAGTGTCTTGCTCGACCACCGACCGCACTTGACCGGTATTGTTGAACACCCAGCCATGATAGATGCAGCTGAAGTTCTTGGTGGTTCCTTGGCGCTCCCGGCATATCATCGCTCCGCGATGGGGACAGACGTTAAAGAAACATCGAATTTTGCCGTCGACGTCACGCAGAAAGATGACAGGTCGGCCTCCAACATTTCGCGTTACGAAAGCGTCGGGCTTTTTTAACTCCGTCTCATGCCCCACATACAGCCAACATTTCGAGAAAATGTTTTCCATCTCGCGGCGAAATATCTCATTGTCAGTATATGCGGCCCGATCGACGCCGAAGCGTCCATCCTCAATTCGGATGCAGCGATCAACGCGAGAACTTAAATGATCCAGCATAAGGGCGGCCGATCCGTTCCATCAAGATAGTTATTGTGGAATGCAATTGTTGCATTATGCAATTATATGTCAGCTCGTCAAGCTGAATTGCTACGGGTATCCGTGCCCTGGGGAGCGGGGCGCTAGCGTTGCGTCGCGAAGAACGGGACGATGTAAGGCCGATAGGCGCGGCACATGAATTCGTCTATGGTTTCTGCCGGTAGGAGCGTTCGCGCGCACTGCTTGAACGAAACGGAGACTTGCATGTCCAAGAATGTGATCATGATTTGCGGCTCGTTGCGCAAGGCGTCTTTCAACCGGGCGCTGATGAACGCGCTGCCCGGGCTGGCGCCGGCGGGGCTGAAGCTCAAGGAAGCGCCCTCGTTCGCCGGCATTCCGCTCTACAATGAGGACGTGCAAAAGGGGCCGGGCTTCCCGGCCGATGTGGTGGCCTTGTCGGAAGCGGTTCGTGCGGCCGACGGCGTCATCATCGTCAGCCCGGAATATAACTGGACGATTCCGGGCGGGCTCAAGAACGCGCTCGACTGGGTGTCGCGCATCGACAACCAGCCGTTCAAAGGCAAGCCGGTCCTCATCCAGTCAGCAACGGGCGGGCCGCTCGGCGGCGCGCGCATGCAATATCACCTGCGCATGGCGCTGACGTTCCTGGACGCTGCGACCTTCGGCACGCCGGAAATCTTCGTCGGCTCCGCTCATATGAAATTCCACAAGGACACGCTGGAACTGCATGATGAGGCGACGCGCAAGATCATCGGCATGCAGCTTGAAGCTTTCGACAAGCACATCGAGCGGATGAAGTGAGGCAGTAGGCAATAGGCAGTAGGCAGTAGGCAGTAGGCAGTAGGTCTGCTTCGATCTCCCTTACCCGACTGCCTATTGCCGATCTGCCGACTGCACTCTCTCTACCTGATCGTGAACCGCGACGGTTTCCAGGGCATTTTGGGAAAACTGAGATCCATGTTTTCCAGAGTGTTGCGCACGATTGCCGCGATGATGGCGTTGCGTGCCCATTTGCGGTCGGCAGGCACCACATGCCAGGGCGCGTAGTCGGTCGAGCACCGCGTCAGCATCGTCTCGTAGGCGTTCTGAAATTCATTCCACAGCTTGCGGTCTTCGAGATCGTCGGCGTTGAACTTCCAGTTCTTCGTCGGATCGTCGAGCCGCTCCTGCAGGCGCTCGCCCTGTTCCTTCTTGGAAATGTGCAGCATGAATTTCAGCACCGTCGTACCGGTGTCGGTCAGCAGTTTCTCGAATGTGTTGATCTGCTCATAGCGCTGTTCGATGACATCCTTCGGCACAATTTTGCGGACTTTGGCGACCAGGACGTCTTCGTAGTGTGAGCGATTGAACAGAGCGATGAAACCGTGGCGTGGACAGGCGAGATGGACGCGCCAAAGAAAATCATGGGCGAGTTCGATTTCATTGGGCTTTTTGAATGCCGTCACCGTCATGCCGAGCGGGCTGGCGGCCGTGAAGACGCCGCGGATCGTGCCGTCCTTGCCACTGGTATCGGTGCCTTGAAGGACGACGATCAATGCCTTGTGGCCGTCGGCGTAGAGCAGGTTCTGCAGCTTGTCGATTGTCGCCACATCTTCTGCGAACTGCTCTCGAACCTCTTTCTCCTCACCCAGGAAATCAACGTCGCGGGGATCGACGTCAGACAAGGAAAATTCTTTTCCCGGTTTCACGCGCAGGCGTGCATCGAGCTTCGAGATTTTTGCCAACAGTCAATCCCCCTGGTTTACATTCAAGCCGGATCCCAACGGTCGTGAGTCTGCGCCTCGCCGACGGCAATGGCGGTCATGTTGACGATGCCGCGCACGGTCACGGACGGCGTCAGAATATGCGCAGGCTTTGCCGTGCCCATCAAGATGGGGCCGACGGGTAGTGCGTCGGCGAGCACCTTGACGAGCTGGAAGCCGATGTTGGCTGCCTCAAGGGTCGGAAACAGCAGGACGTTGGCTTCGCCCTTCAACCGCGAATTGGGCAGCACGCGATCACGAATGGCCTGCGACAAGGCGCTGTCGGCCTGCATTTCGCCATCGACCTCAAGGTCTGGATTGGTGGCGCGAATGATCGCCAGAGCCTGACGCATTTTAACAGCCGAGGCCGAATCAGATCCGCCGAAATCGCTATCCGACAGCAGCGCGATTTTCGGCGTCAGGCCGAAGCGCTCGACATGGCCTGCGACCTGCAGTGCCACATGGGCGACTTCGGCGGCTGTCGGGTCGACGCGGACATGGGTGTCGGCGAAGAAGAAATGTCCGCGGGACGTGATCAACAGCGATACCGCGGCGAGATCGCGCACGCCCGGCGCCATGCCGACGATGTCGCGGATGAGGCGCAGACGTGTCTCGAAGCGGCCTTCGAGGCCGCAGAGCATGGCGTCGGCATCGCCGCGTTCGAGCGCGATGGCGCCGATGACGGTCGTGTTGTTGCGCACCATGGCCCGCGCCGCATCTGGCGTGATGCCGCGCCGGCCCGCGGCCTGCACCAGGGTCTGCACATAATCGCGATAGCGCACGTCGTCTTCGGGATTTACCAGTTCGAAATCGCGGCCGGCCTTGATGGCGAGGCCGAAGCGCTCGATGCGCTTTTCCACCACTTGCGGGCGGCCGACTAGAATCGGCACGGCCATTTTCTCTTCAATCACCACCTGGGTGGCGCGCAGCACGCGCTCGTCCTCGCCGTCGCAATAGATGATGCGGCGCGGGTCTTCCTTCGCCTGGGTGAACACCGGCTTCATGATGAAGCCGGAGCGGAAGACGAAGCCGTTCAGGCTGTCTTCATAGGCGGCGAAATCGGTGATCGGTTTGCGCGCAACGCCGCTGTCCATGGCGGCTCTGGCGACCGCCGGCGCGATGCGCAGGATCAGGCGCGGATCGAACGGCGAGGGGATCAGCGAGGCCGAGCCGAACACGGGCGCCGCACCGCCATAGGCGCGCGCGACAACGTCGGACGGGGCTTCGCGCGCAAGCTGGGCGATGGCCTCGACAGCAGCGATCTTCATCGCCTCGTTGATGGCTGTGGCATGCACGTCGAGCGCGCCGCGGAAGATGTAGGGAAAACACAGGACGTTGTTGACCTGGTTTGGATAGTCGGAGCGGCCGGTGCAGATCATCGCGTCGGGGCGAACGGCGGTTGCTTCTTCCGGCATGATTTCCGGCGTCGGATTGGCGAGCGCCATGATGAGCGGCTTCTCGCCCATCTGTTTCACCATTTCGGGCTTCAGCACGCCGGCGGCGGAAAGGCCCAGGAAAATATCAGCGCCGGGGATGACGTCGATGAGTTTGCGGGCATCGGTCTCCTGGGCATAGACCTCCTTCCAGCGGTCCATGAGGGTGTTGCGGCCCTTGTAGACGACGCCGTCGATATCGGCGACGAAGATGTTCTTGAGCTGCGCGCCGAGCGCCACGAGCAGGTTGAGACAGGCCAGCGCCGCAGCGCCGGCGCCCGAGCAGACGATCTTCACGTCGGCGATGTTCTTGCCGGACAGTTGCAGAGCATTGCGCACGGCGGCGGCGACGATGATGGCTGTGCCGTGCTGGTCATCGTGGAACACCGGGATCGCCATGCGGGCGCGCAGTTTTTCCTCGACGTCGAAACATTCGGGGCCCTTGATGTCTTCAAGGTTGATGCCGCCGAAGGTCGGCTCCAACGCCGCGACCACATCGACGAGACGATCGACATTCTTTTCGGCGACCTCGATGTCGAACACGTCGATGCCGGCGAATTTCTTGAACAGGACGGCCTTGCCCTCCATGACGGGCTTCGACGCCAGCGGGCCGATATCGCCAAGGCCAAGCACGGCTGTGCCGTTGGAAACGACGGCGACGAGATTCTGCCGGGCGGTCAGATTGGCGGCTTCCGTGGGGTCATCGACGATGGCTTCGCAGGCCACGGCGACGCCCGGCGAATAGGCGAGCGCCAGATCGCGCTGGTTGCCCAGGGGCTTGGTCGCCTGAATCTCGAGTTTTCCGGGTTTTGGCAGGCGGTGGTAGATCAGCGCGCCGGTGCGCAGGTCGTCGGATATGTTGGAAGCCACTTAACTCTTTCCCGCTCTTGGCCCGCCAAGCGGGTGCGGGGTTCAATTAAGGCGAGGCAGGGGGCAGGTACAAGGCTTTTCCGGAGGTTTCGCCGGCCCTTGCTCAAGCGAATTGCCTCAGGCCGCAACCTGCCTCAGGCGGTTCGGCGACCAAACAGCGCGCCGCGCCAGACCGCGACGAACAGAATGACGCCGTGCAGGAACAATCCCAATGCAATGGCCGCAAACAACCAGTGCAGCGAGCCGGTCAGGGTCACAGCCAGCCAGCCGCCGCCGAGCGCGACGCCCATGCGGATGAAGCCGGCGGCGAGCGGCCACATCAGGCGCGCGGCGCCCTGAGCGGCGAAATAGAGCCCCATGGCGAGGCCGAAAAAGCCGTAGGCCGGGCCCGCGATGCGCAGATAGGTCACGCCGGTCGCGATGACGGTCGGATCGTTGCTGAACTGCGAAATCCAGACTTCGGGCCAGAGGGCGGCCGAGACGCCGATGATTTCCGCGACCAGGAAGGTGATGGCGCCGCCGGTGAAGGCGATGCGCAGCGCGCGCTCCTTCTGGCCGGCGCCGATATTGGTGCCGACGAGGGCGACCAGCGGTGCGCCGAGGCCGAAGGCGATGGGGATCAGCAGATATTCAAGCCGTGCGCCCGTGCCATAGCCGGCGGCGGCGGCGGAGCCCAAAGTGCTGGCGGCGAGCGCCGTCGCCAAAGCAATGACCACGTTGGTTTGCAGCGCGGTGATCGAGGCGATGGCGCCCACCGAGAGAATGCTCTTCATCATCGGCCAGCGCAGACGCACCCAGCGCGGGCGGGCGATGTTGCGGCCGGAGAGCACGTACCAGCCGAGGATCGAGGCCGCGGCCACATAGTAGAGCGCGAAGGCGATGCCGCCGCCGGCAATGCCCATGGCCGGGATCGGGCCGAAGCCGAAGATCAAGGCCGGCGACAGCGGGATCAGAACGACGACACCGAGGCTGGTGACGAGGGCCGGCACCAGCATGTTGCCGGTGCCGCGAATGACGCTGGCCAGCGCGCCGGTGAGCCAGAGCAGGACGTTGGCGGAGAAGACCACGTTGGAATAGGCCAGCGCCGCTTCAAGCTCGCCACCGGAACCGCCAAGCGCGCCATAGATCTGGCGGCCAAATGTCAGCATGACGAAAGAGAAAAACAGGCCCAGCGAGACGTTGATGACGATGGCGTGCAGCACCAGCGCATCGGCATCCTCCTTGCGGCCGGCGCCGAGCGCGCGTGCGATGGCCGAGGATATGCCGCCGCCCATGGCGCCGCCGGACACCATCTGCATCAGCATGACGCCGGGGAAGACCAGCGCCATGCCGGCCAACGCGTCGGTACCGAGCTTGGCGACGAACCAAGTCTCGATCATGCCGGTCATGGCCTGCGCCACCATGACGATCACATTGGGCAGCGCCATCACCAGCAAGGTCGACAGGATGGGGCCGTGCAGCATCTTCTGCGTACGGGCATTCAGCGCCGGCCTGTGGGGTGCTGCCGGCGGCGGCACCGTGACGGGCTGGATGACGGAAATGTCGCGCGGGTGCGTGTTCATGGAGCTTTCTCGATCAGGAAGACTTGGCGCCGCGCGGGGATTTTTGTCTTCCCGGTTTTGGCGTTGCGGGGTCCGTTGTCGCGTCCCGCAAGGCGTAACGCTGCCGTGTCCGCTCATTGGCGGCGGGGCCGGGTTTCACCACGTAATCGGGGGCCTTGATCGGCTGGCCGGTGGCAGGGTCGACCAGAATCGGGTCGACCCGCTCGCCGGTGCGTGTGTCGACCACCATGACGCTTGGCCCTTCCGGCGCGAAATGACGATTGCCCCAGCTCATCATCGCCAGGAGGACCGGGCGGAAATCGCGGCCGCGCGCCGTCGGCACATATTCGTGGCGCGGCGGGTGGACACTGTAGAGGCGACGCTCCAGCAGGCCGGCCTCGACCAGGGCGCCGAGACGTCTGGTCAGCATATTGGGGGCGATGTCGAGGCTTTGCTGGAACCCGTCGAACCGGCGGATGCCGTTCAGGGCGTCGCGCATGATGAGCATGCTCCACCATTCGCCGACCCGCTCGAGGCTGCGGGCGATGGGGCAGGTCTGCTCCTGGAAGCTCTTGCGCTGCATTGACCAGCGATAGAACAGTAACTATCATTATGCAAGTCACTATTCTGCGAGGAACAGCCATGGCCGAGACACTTGCGGCGGGCGCGCCGCATTATTTCGATGATTTCCACATCGGCCAGCGGTTCGGCAGCGAAACCCATGCGCTGGACGCGGCCCAGATCAAGACGTTTGCGGCGCAGTTCGATCCGCAGCCCTTCCATCTCGACGAGCGGGCGGCGGCCGGCACCCTGTTTGGCGGGCTCGCCGCCAGCGGCTGGCACACGGCGGCGATCACCATGCGACTGCTGGTGCGGTCAGGCCTGCCGATCGCGGGCGGCATTATCGGAGCGGGAGGCGAAATCTCCTGGCCGCGGCCGACTCGGCCCGGCGATGTGCTGAGTGTGGAAAGCGAGATCGTCGAGCAGACGCCATCAAGATCGCGTCCCGACAGGGGCATGGTGAGCGTGCGCAGCGAGACGAAGAACCAGCGCGGAGAAATAGTGCAGGTTCTTATCGCAAAGCTCGTCGTGCCGCGACGTGTGGTGTCATGACAGCCTGACTGACAAGCATCCGCAAAGCGCAGTGAGACAATGCTTCCCCTGGCTTCCACTTGGCTTTCGCTGGGAGCTTTGCGTCCGGCGCATCCCCATTGGGAAGATTAGTCTTGACCCCTGTGGGACGTGTCCTAGAAGAAGCGCAGTTTCAACAACCACCCGTACGGAGGAGATCACCGTGGTAGAGAAAGTGCTGGCAGCCGTAAGAACTGCCCCGAGCAAGACGGAGATTCTCGAATATCCGATGCCGGACATTCCGATCGACGGCGCCCTGATGAAGATGGAAGTGGCCGGCATCTGCGGCACCGACGTCAAGCTCTATGCGCATCCGCCGACCAAGGCGCCGGTGATCATGGGTCACGAGAACATCGGCTATATCGCCAAGGCCGGCCGCGAGTTCACGCGCCGCAAGGGCTTCAAGGAAGGCGATCTGGTTTTCGTCGAGCATTACGTCATGTGCGGCAAATGCGAGTGGTGCCATCGCGGCGAATACCGCCATTGCGAGAACACCGACTGGCGCAACAATCCCGAAAGCATCCGCTATGGCTATACGTCGGCCGAGCATGCGCCGCATCTGTGGGGCGGCTTCGCGCAATATGTCTATCTGCCGTGGAACGCCGTCGTCCATCACGTCCCCAAAGGGGTGAGCGCGGAACTGGCAGGGCTTGTGACGCCGATGGCGAACGGCATTGAATGGTCATTGTTCGAAGGCAATGTTGGTTATAATTCCACCGTGCTCATCCAGGGGCCGGGCCAGCAGGGTCTCTCGCAGACAGTCATCTGCAAGCAGGCTGGTGCCTCGCAGATCATCATCACCGGCACGTCGAAAGACGGCGCGCGCCTGGACGTCGCCAAGAAGCTCGGCGCCGACTATACGATCGATGTGCAGAAGGAAGATCCTCTGGCGCGCATCATGGAGATCACGGGCGGCAAGGGCGTCGATGTGGTGCTCGACTGCACGGCGGGTGCCGGCACGACGCCGATCCTGCTCGGCATCGAGGCGCTGAAGCGCAAGGCCGGCTGCATGGTGGTGCAGGGCGAAATGCCGGAGTTCCCGAATTTCCCCATCGGCAAGATGACGACCAAGTACATCACCTTGAAGAGCGCCCGCGGCCACAGCTACCGGGCTTGTGAACTGGCGCTGGAGCAATTGGCGTCGAAGCGCTTCCCGCTCGATCTTGTGACGACCCACAAGTTCGGCTTGAAGGATGTCGATCTCGCCATCCGCTCCGTCGGCAACAAGGAAGGCGCTGTCAAGGACGTCATCCACGCCTCGCTGATGCCGTGGCTCTAAGGGCTTAGGCTGATTATCCCCGGCGCGCAGAGTTCTGCGCGCCGGCTTCGCCTATAATATCCCGATCGGCAGTGCGTCGGCTTCACCGACGAAGAAGCCGTTCATCGTAATGCCGGCATGAACGGCGGCTCCGCGTTCTTTCCACTCCACATCCATTCCCTGTGGTGGAGCGGAGCCGTCGAACGTGGCGGTTTTCAGCAGCTTCCAAGCCCCGCCTTTTTCTTCTGGTAGGTTGGCCCCCGTCTGATCGTGGGTCAGGCCGTAGGCATTGCCGCTTTGGAAGACATAAACCGTATCTTGCATGGGAGCCCCCTTGCATTTGAGATGGCCGTTTCTGTCAACGATCCGGCAGTGAGATAGGTTCCGTCCTATGTGTGGATTGGGGCTTTACAAATGTCGTTCGAAGTCCATGCGCTGATGCAAAATGCGGATGATTTCGACGTGCGTCGATACCAGGCGATAAAACAGCAAGTGCGACCCGGCAGGATACTTCCGATAGCTGCGTCTTATATCGTCGCAGGCTTTTCCGAGCTGAGGATTTCCCGCAATCAGTCGGATCGCGGCTTCAATTTGACGGATGTAAAGTTCGGCCTGGTCCACGCCCCAAATGACGGCTGTATGATCCCAAATCCTATCGATATCCCGTTGGGCACGGGGCGACAGTAAGGCCGGCGTCATGGTTTGCCGGCGCCGCTCCGCTTGCGCGCGATGAAAGCGTTGAAATCGAAAGGAGCCGATGGTCCGCTTGCTTCGCCTTCGGCGAGGGCCGCCCGAAGAGCAGCAAGCTTTGCTTCCTGCTCTTCAAGCAGCCGCAGGCCGGCCCGGACGACATCGCTGGCTGAATTGTAACGGCCTTGGGCGACCTGCTCTTCGATGAAATCAGACAGGTGATCGCCGAGGCTGACAGATGTGTTTTTGCCCATGGGATTGCTCGTTAAAATGCCATTCAAGCATGTTACCAAGAATTGGTAATTTTAGCAATTCGGAGCCTGCGGATCGGCAACATAGTGCGTATTCCGCAGCCTGCAATTGGCCAGAGAGGCAGTGTCTGGTGATGCAGTGATGACTTGTGCCGGCGTGCATTGACGCTCGCTGATGCAACGGTGCAATAAGGTCGCTATGCCGTCATCCTTCGAGATGTGCCTTTCAGGCGCTCCTCAGGATGAGGGTGTCAGGCCCCAAAGAGGAAACGCAATGTCCGATAGCCCCGTTACCATCCCGATGCTTCAGCAGATGAAGCGCGACGGCAGAAAGAGCGCCGGCGTCGTTGCCTGGGATTATCCCACGACCCTGTTCGCAGAACGGGCCGGCGTCGATTTCATTTCGGTAGGCGACAGTGTCGGCGCAAACCTCTGGGGCCATTCCAATCCGCTGCAGGTGACGCTGGATGAAATTCTCATCTGCTGCAAGGCCGTGCGGCGCGGCGCGACGCGCGCACTGGTCTCGTGCGACATGCCTTACGGCCCGCTGCAGGAAGGGCTCGATAGCGCCTTGAAAGCCGCCGTGCGCATCGTCAAGGAAGGCGGCGCCGACATGATCAAGCTCGATGGCGCGGCCGACTATCCGGAAGCCGTGACGGCCCTGACGCGCGCCGGTATTCCCGTCTTCGCGCAATTCGGCCTGACGCCGCAGACGGCGATGCGGCTTGGCATTCCCTACAGCGCGCAGAATTCGGCCGGCGCGCAGGCGAGCGCGGAAGCCGCCACCAAGCTCGTCAAGGAAGCCAAGATGCTCGAAGAGGCGGGCGCAGCGCTGCTCGACTTCACCAACTCGGGGCCGATCGCGGGACAGGCCGTCGTGGATGCGGTGAAGATCCCGGTTATCGGTGGCTTTGGCGGCGGGCCCTGGCTCGACGGTCGCGTGCGCCTCGTGCAGACGGTGCTTGGCTATGGCGAGAAATGGCTGACATCGAAGACTGATACGTATTTCAATACGGCGCAGGGCACAGTGGATGCGTTCACCGCGCTCGTCGCCGATATCCGTGCCGGCAGGCAGATCAAGGGTTAAGCTGGGGATTACGAGGGTCAGATAAATGAAGACGGCAATCATCGACGGCATTTCCACGCGCTATGACGTGATCGGTACTGGAGAGCCGCTGCTGATGTATGCACCTGGTGGCTTCGACGCCACGATCGAGAAGTGGTCGACGCAAGGCGTCTACGCCAAGATCAAACCGCTCGAGCATTTGTCGAAGCAGTTTTCCTGCATCATCTTCGACCGGCGCGAATGCGGTCTTTCGGGCGGCAGGGTCGAGCGCGTGACCTTTGCCGATTATGTGCGGCAGGGCCTGGGCCTGCTCGATCATCTGAAGATCGACAGAGCGCATCTGATGGGCGGCTGCATGGGCTGCTGTCCGGTGGCTGCCTTTGGCGTGATGCATCCGCAGCGCGTCAAGAGCATGGTGCTGTTCTGGCCGGTGGGTGGCGCGAAGTATCGGTTGGCGAGCACGCAGCGCTTTGCCGAACATCTCGCCTTCGTACAGCAGAACGGTCTTGAGGCCGTGGTCGCGCTGGTGGCGAAGGACGGCAAGGCATTCAACGCCGATCCGCGTGGCGGGCCCTGGGCCTCGGTGCTCAAGCACGATGCCAAGTTCGCCGCCGACTACGTGAAGCAGGATGTCGAGCGCTACCGCACACTGGTTGCCGGCTTCGCCCGCACCATGTGCGACCGCGACACGGCGCCGGGCGCCGAGCCCGAAGACATGCTGCGGGTCGATATCCCGGCGCTGGTGGTACCGGGCAATGACACGTCTCACGCTACCTCCGCAGCGTGGTATCTGCACGAATGCCTGCCGAAATCGGAATTCTGGAATGTGCCTGTGTCGGCGCAGACTGAGGCTGCCACCAATCCAGTGCTGATCGAATTTCTGAAGAAGGCATCCGGCTAGGTGGATCGAGGCGATCTATAATCATTTGGATATTAGTTCGGCCGGCTCACAGGCGGCCGAATGACTTTTAAGGCCTGAAAATACCGGTAAGGTCGGCTTGTGCTGCTTGATCAGTGATCGCGCACGATTTCCGATTGACTGATCCATAGCTGGAGAGTTATGAATTAATCTATAGCCAACGAGTTATGGATAGAACGTGCCCGCAGATCCCGATATCCTCTTCAGAACGCTCGCGGACCCGACGCGTCGGGCCATTTTCGAGCGTCTTTGCCGCCAGGGCGAACAGACCGTGGGGGCGCTCACGAGCCAGTCCGGGGTTTCGCAACCGGCGGTATCGAAACATCTCGGCGTTCTCCGGCAGGCGGGACTGGTCCGCGACCGCCACGAAGGCCGCCTGACGCATTATAGCGCGCAGCTCAGCGCGCTGGCGCCGCTGATGGACTGGACAAGCCAGATGGCCGGGTTCTGGCAAAGCCGCTTTGACGATCTCGAAGACCTGCTCAAAAGGATGGATCAATGACCGACACCGCCACCGAAACGCTCTCCGTCGTCGTCGAACGCGACATTCCGTTCGCGCCGGAAAAGATCTGGCGTGCGCTCACACAGCCGCATCTGATCCAGGAATGGCTGATGAAGAATGACTTCAAGCCGGTCGTCGATCATCAATTCAAACTGACCGCCGACTGGGGCGCTGTCGACTGTCAGGTCCTGGAAGTCGAGCCGAACAAGGTATTGTCCTACACATGGGGCGCCATGGGACTTGCCAGCGTCGTCACGTGGACGCTCACGCCATCCGCCAGGGGAACGCATCTGCGCATGGAACAAGCCGGTTTCCGGCCGGATCAGCAGCAGGCCTATCAGGGCGCGAAGTTCGGATGGCAGAAGTTCTTCGCCAATCTGGAACAGGTGGTGGCGCGGCCGGATTGAAGCTGCGTCGCGTCTTTCAAAGGAGGCTCTCTTGAACTCATGGATCCGGCAGACCCATCGCTGGCTGTCTATCGCCTTTACGATGGGCGTGATCATCTACATCATTGCCATGCAGTTCGGCCAACCTGCCGCCTGGGTGGGCCTGCTGGCGCTGGTCCCACTTATTCTGCTGTTGATCAGCGGCCTGTACCTGTTCGCGCTGCCGTATGTCGCGACTGCGGCGCGTCGGAAAAGAAGTGAGAGCGAGCCGCAGGAACAGACGTCATGAAGAAAGCCGCTACGGACGAATCGCCCTCCCGGCTGATTGATGGACGGATCAAGGAGCTGGCTGATTGGCGCGGCAAGATGCTCGCCTATGTCCGTGCGCTCATCAAGCAGGCCGTTCCGGAAGTTGTCGAGGAGTGGAAGTGGCGCGGCGTGCCGGTGTGGTCTCACAATGGCATCATCTGCACCGGTGAGACCTACAAGAGCGCCGTGAAGCTGACGTTCTTCAAGGGCGCTTCGCTCAAGGACCCGTCGGGGTTGTTCAACTCGAGCCTTGAAGGCAATGCACGGCGGGCGATCGATATCCATGAGGACGCGGAGCCGGATGCGGAAGCCTTCAAGACGCTTGTGCGCGCCGCTGCCGCGCTGAACAAGCCGAAGGCCCGCAAGCCGGCGGCTTAAGGGCTACTCCGCCGCCGGCAATCCCAGCGCGGCGAGCGCCGCCTTGGCGACGATCACATCCTCTTCCTGCGAGGCGCCGCCGGCGCCGACACCGCCGATGACCTGGCCATCGACGATGATGGGAAAGCCGCCGCGCACGTTGGTGAAATCGCCGTCCATGCGGATCTGCATGCTGATGGCGTTTTCCGGCGGCGCATAGCCTGTCGCCAGGCGTTGCGAGGCGGCCGTCATCGCCTTCTTGGTGGTGGTGCGGCCGGCAAAGAAGCGGGCGCCGTCCATCACCAGATAGCCGAGCAACTGACAGCTCTGGTCGCAGACGGCGAGGCTGATCTTGACGCCGATTTCGTCCGCCTTGGCGACACCGGCAGCGAGCATTTTCATGGTCGCCTCATGGGTGAGGCGGTGGGTCGCGACGAAATCGGTCATGTTCAGCCTACCAGCCCGGCAGTTCCCTTGGCGAACAGGTCTTCGACGGCGACCTTCTGCTTGATGATGCCCTGGGTCACCGCATGTTCGATGAGGTTTTCGATGACCTTGCGGTTCGGCTCCAGCCCATAGGGCAGCGGCTCGCCGGTGATCTCGAGCACGCGTTTGTGCACATTGTCGACCTCGGTCATCTTCTCGATCTTGCCGGCCTTCAGCTTCTCCACATAGACCCGCTTGGCTTCGGCGAAGGCGTTGAACACGTCGGCGGCAAGTTCGGGATGCTTTTCGAGCAGTTCATCCTTGATGACGACGAGATGGTTGATCGGATAATGGCCGCGCTCGCGCAGCGCCTTGAGGCCGGCTTCCAGCGCATTGGGAATGAGCGGCTGCACGTCGGGATGTTTCACGTCGACGCCGATGGCGGCGGCGAGTTCGCCCGAGATCAGCATTTCATCCATCTTCTTGCCGGCCTCGATCGGCACGACATTGGACGGCGGCACATATTCGGCGACGTGCTCGTCGCCCGACAGCACCCAGGTGATCTTCGAGAGATCGACGCCGTATTCCTCCTGCAGGATCGCGCGCGCCCAGACGCCGGTCGTCACCGTGTAACCGCGGTTGACGCCGACCTTTTTGCCTTCCAGATCCTTGGGTGTCTTGATGCCGGCCTTGGTGTTGACGAGGATGGCGCCGTGATGGAAGGCGCGCACCAGTGGGGTCGCGACGGCGGTGATCTTCTTGCCGTGCGCCTTGGCGCAGATGTAGGTCGTGATCGCCATTTCGCAGATGTCGAATTCCGAAGCCCGCACCATGCGGCGGAAGGCGGCGATCAAGGGATCGACCTCGACGAAGTCGAATTCGAAGGTCTTCGGCGTGACCGTTCCGTCCTTGAGGGCTGCGTTGTCGCCCTGGGTGCGGGTGACGGTTTTCAGCTTTTGTCCGGCCATGGAAGTTTCGCTCCGGTTGAGGTGATTTCTTGAGGTGCGGGTGTTTTAGGCGAAAGGAATGCAGGGGGGAAGAGGGCGCAAGCAGGCATTATATCTCCGGATTTTGGTCGCCTGCCGCCTTTGTGCTAGGAGGCGGCCAGTTCAAGCGAATCCGATGGAACCGACCATGTCCGACGAGCAATCCAATACACCTGCCGATACGCCGCCAGATCGCCTGTCGACCGATCCGCGCAGCCCCTATTTCAATGCTGAAGTGCTGCAGCGCGATGTCGGTGTCCGCTTCAAGGGCGTCGACCGCACCAATGTCGAGGAATATTGCGTCAGCGAGGGATGGGTGCGCGTTTCCGCCGGCCCGGCGAAGGATCGCTACGGCAATCCGATGACGATCAAGCTGACGGGCACGGTGGAGCCTTATTTCAGGCCGCGGCAGTAGCGCTCAGCAGCAATCGCAATTCGCGCCTTCCGGCACGATCAGCGCATTCTTCATCCAGCGCGGCGGCAGATCGTCCTCGACGACATCGACGGCGCGCTTGAAAATTTTGGTGTGGTGGCGGTTCGCGCCGCCGCCTGTCCAGAAGGCGATGACCGTCTCCAGCGGCGGACAGCCGGGCAGAGTACAGGCGAGTTCCGCCACGACGACCGTCTCATCCTCCGCAAGCTGGAATCGTTCGCGCGTCCATTCCTTAATACGGCGCAGGGCCTGGCGTTGCTTCGGGTTCTTGCGCGACGACATGCCGCCGCCGCCATGGCCCATCGGGTCGAGGCCCTGCCATAGCGCCAGCTTGGTGTCGTCGTCCGGCTCGTCGTTCAACGTTCTTCCAACTAGAATCCTTCTCCCGTTTCACGGGAGAAGGTGGCCCTCGCGAAGCGAGGGTCGGATGAGGGCGTGACCTTATATCTTTATAGATATTGGCTTTGGTTCATCAAGATCAAGACTGTACCTTTACCCACCCTCATCCGACCCTTGCTGCGCAAGGGCCATCTTCTCCCGCCCCAGGCGGGAGAAGGGTAGATGCTAATCTATTTCTCAAAGAAGCGATTGCCAGGTCTCGGCAGGTCGAGATTTTCGCGCAGGGTCCTGCCTTCGTACTCCTCGCGGAAAATGCCGCGACGCTGCAGTTCCGGCACGACCTGATTGACGAAGTCGTCGAGGCCCATGGGCAGGAATGGAAACTGGATGGTGAAGCCGTCGGAGCCTTCTGTTTCCAGCCATTCTTGCATCTGGTCGGCGATCATCTTCGGCGTGCCGATGAAGCTCAGGCCGGTGCGGCCGCCGACTCTCTGGGCGAGTTCGCGCACGGTGAGATTTTCACTGCGCGCGAGTTGGATGGTGCGTTCGCGACCGCTCTTGCTGTCGTTGGTTTCTGGTATCTCCGGCAGTGGTCCGTCGAGGTCGAAGCCCGATGCGTCATGGCCCAGCGCAATCGACAGTGAGGCGAGGCCGCTGTCGGGATGCACGAGGCTGTCGAGCTTGTCGCGCTTGCGACGGGCTTCTTCCAGCGTATCGCCGACGACGACGAAGGCGGCGGGAAGGATCTTGATGTGGTCGCGCGAGCGGCCGAGCTTTTCCGCCCGGCCTTTGACGTCCTTATAGAAGGCCTGGCCGATGGCGAGGCTCGCCTGGGAGGTGAAGACGGCCTCGGCGGTCTCGGCGGCAAGCTGGCGGCCGGGCTCAGATGCGCCGGCCTGGACGATCACCGGCCAGCCCTGAATCGGGCGCGCGATATTCAGCGGACCGCGCACGGACAGAAACTCGCCCTTGTGATCGAGCACGTGCATCTTGTCGGGATCGAAATAGATACCGTTCTCGACATCGCGAATGAAGGCATCGTCGGCCCAGCTGTCCCACAGGCCGGTGACGACATCGTAGAACTCGCGTGCGCGGCGATAGCGCTGGCTGTGTTCCATATGTTCGTCCATGCCGAAGTTCAGCGCCGCGTCCGGGTTCGATGTGGTGACGACATTCCAGGCGGCGCGGCCGCCGCTGATATGATCGAGCGAGGCGAAACGCCGGGCGATGTGATAGGGCGTGTCGAAGGTGGTCGAGGCGGTGGCGGCGAGGCCGAGCCGTTCGGTTGCCTGCGACAGGGCCGAGAGCAGGGTGAAGGGCTCGAACGAGGTCGCGGTGTGGCTCCGCTTCAGGGCCTTGGTCGGCATGTTGAGAACGGCCATGTGATCGGCCATGAAGAAGGCATCGAACTTGCCGCGCTCGAGGGTCTGCGCCAGACGCTTGATATGAGGGAAGTTGAAATTGGCGTCGGGCCAGGCGCCCGGATAGCGCCAGGCGCCGGTGTGAATGGTGGTCGGACGCATGAATGCGGCCAGCCGCAATTTCTTCTTGTCAGCCATGGGATCTCCGGCAAATTGCCTCGTGTCTGTATGCTTTAGCCAAGCCTTGTGGCGCGTCCGTGTCAATGCAAGCCAGCGTGAAGCGTGTGCTTCTTCCTTGCGCAGGGCGCATGGCAGAACAATTTTCCTTGAGCGGACCTGTCAAAACCAATCGTGCTGACGCGCGCGAGCCAGGCGAATGGGTTCCTCACGCGCTGTAATCATCAGCACGATATCGGGATGCGATACATGGCAGTTGATTAAGTCCGGAGAATGCGCCGGATCGACGCTTTGCTTGCGAATCCCATCTAAAATGACTGCGGCCCAGCGCCAGACGTGATCCAGCTCCCGCCGATTTTCGACCTTGCAGAGCGGCTTCAAAAAGTGCCAGCATGCAGGCGAGGGTGGATCGTTCGTGATCCGGGAATGAAAGGGCGGCGGCGGGTCATCACGCCAAGCCGCGCTTGTGATGGGAGGGGTCTATGGCGTTGAAGGGGGTATTCTTCGGCTTGGCATCGGTCGTTGCCGCGGGCATGAGCCAGGCCTCGGCGCAGACGGTCAAGATAGGCTGGATCAACAGCTATTCCGGATTTCTCGCCCAGGCCGGCGACCAGATGGAAAAAGGCCTCAACCTCTATATCAAGCTGCACACCAAGGATCTGCCGCCAGGCGTCAAGGTCGAGTTCGTTCGCCGCGACGATACCGGCGCGCCGGAAGTCGGCAAGCGCATTGCCCAGGAAATGATCACGCGGGATCGTGTGCAATTGCTGATGGGCATTGTCGGTTCGCCGATTGCGGCGGCCGTGGCGCCGCTGACGGCGGAAGCGAAAGTGCCGCTCGTCATCACCAATGCCGGCGGCGTCAATATCACCCGCATTTCGCCTTACGTGGTGCGTTTCTCCTTTACCCAATGGCATACCGCGCTGCCGATCGGCACATGGGCGGTGAAGCAGGGTTGGAAAACCGGCTTCAGCGCGGTGGCCGATTTCATCCCCGGGCACGATGCCGAGGGCGCTTTCGTCAAGGGCTTCACGGACGCGGGCGGAAAAATGCTGGGCACGGTGCGCTTTCCGCCGGCGACGGCCGATTACGCGCCGTTCGTCCAGCGCATCAAGGACGCCAAGCCGGATGTGGCTTTCGTCTGGGTGCCGGCTGGCCCGGCCGCGACCGCCATTCTGAAAGCGATCAAGGATCTCGGTGTGCGTGAGGCGGGCATCAATGTCGTCTCGACCCACGATCTGCTGCCCGATGAGGAACTGCCGAACATCGGCGCCTTCGGCGCCGGCATTCTCACCGCCGGCAATTATTCGACCATGGGTGTGCGCCCGGCCAACCAGGCATTTCTGAAAGCCTGGAACGAGGAATACAAAGGCAAGGCCATTCCCAATTTCACGTCAGTCGCCGCCTGGGATGCCGCCAATGCGGTGTTCGATCTGATCAAGAAGACCAATGGCAAGTTCACCGGCGACGAGGCGATGAAGTATTTCGCGACGGTGAAGCTCGACAGCCCGCGCGGACCGATTGCCATCGATCCGGCAACACGCGACATCATCCAGGACATCTACATCCGGCGCAGCGAAGTGAAAGATGGCAAGCTCATCAACACGGACATCGATACGATGAAGGCGGTCAAGGACCCGTGGAAAGAGTTGAACCCGGCGAAGTGACGCGCATCGTCAAGTCTTTGCCGATCTGCCGGACGGGGAGACCGTCCGGCAGATCGGCGCCTGTGCGATGATCTTTCAGACATGAGCGATTTCTGGTCTTCCATCATCAGTATTGGATTTCATGGCCTTGCCCTGGCCATGGTCCTCTATCTGATTTCCGTCGGCCTGTCGGTGACGATGGGGCTGATGGGCTTCGTCAATTTGGCTCATGGCGCTTTCGCCATGATCGGCGGCTATCTGATGACATCTCTGATGAGCCGCTACAATGTGCCGTTCGTGCTGGCGCTCCTGACGGCTGTCGTCATCGTCGTCCTGATCAGCCTTGTTCTTGAACGCCTGTTGTATCGCAGGCTCTATGGCGGCGATGAGCTCGACCAGGTGCTCATGACCATGGGGCTGATCTTCATCTCCATCGCCTCCGTCACCTACATCTGGGGGCCGATCACCCAGCCGATGCAGCCGCCGCCGGCCTTGAGCGGGCAGATCGACCTCGGATTCCGCACGTTTCCGACGTACCGGACCTTCCTCATCGTCTGTGGGGCGGTGCTGGTGACGCTGCTTTGGCTGACCCTGGAACGCACGCGGTTTGGCGCACAGGTGCGCGCGGCGGTCGATAATCTGCGCATGGCGCAGACCATCGGCATCAACACGTCGCGGCTGTTTGCGACGACATTCGCGCTCGGCAGCGGGCTGGCGGCGCTTGGCGGTGGCCTCGGCGCCGAGATCCTGCCGATCACCACCGTCTATGCGATGGACAATCTGATCTACTTCCTGATCGTCGTCGCCATCGGCGGTCTCGGCAGCATTCGCGGGCCCTTCTTCGCCGCGCTGCTCATCGGCGTGTCGGACACCGCCTTCAAATATGTCGCGCCTGAGCTTGGCGCCTTTTTTATCTACGCGCTGACCATGGCGATCCTGCTGTGGTTCCCGCGCGGCATTTTTGGGCGGACCTGATGTCGCAAACCTCGCCCGATCATTCAACCGATCTTGCGGTACGCGCCGCCCATATCGCGGAATTCTCCGCCCGCCATCGGCTGCGCTGGCTCGAAGTGCTGCCGTGGATCGCAGCCATCGCGGTGTATTTCGTTTTTCCGAACTATCTGGCGCTTGGTGCGCAGATCCTGGCGATCATCCTGTTCGTGCTGTCGCTCGATCTGGTGCTGGGCTATGCGGGCATCGTCACCTTGGGCCATGCGGCTTTCTTCGGTACGGGGGCCTATACCGCTGGCATACTGGCGGCGAACGGCTGGGGCGAGCCGGTGTCCGGCCTGCTGATCGCTGGCGCCATGGCGGCTATGGTTGGTCTCGTCTCGGGCGCGATCGTGCTGCGCACGTCCGGCCTCACCCTGCTGATGCAGACGCTTGTCGTCGCCGCCATGCTCTATGAGCTCGCCAACAAGGCGCATCGCTTCACCGGCGGCGCCGACGGGCTGCAGGGCATGGAGATGTGGCCGATCTTCGGAACCTTCCGTTTCGACATGTTCGGCAACACGGCTTATTTCTATTGCCTCGCTGTTCTGTTCCTGTGCTGGGCGGCGGCGCGCAATGTTGTGCATTCCTCGTTCGGTCGGTCGCTGACGGGCATCCGCGAGAATGTCGGGCGCATGCATGCGATCGGCGCGCCTGTCGCGCGCCGCAAGCTCCTCATCTACACGTTCTCGGCGGCGCTGGCCGGCATTGCCGGCGGCCTGATCGCGCAGACGGCGCAATTCGTCGGCCTTGGCGTGCTCAATCTGGAGCGCTCGGGCATGGCGCTGATCATGCTGATCATCGGCGGCGTCGGGCAGCTCTATGGCGCCTTCATCGGCGTGCCATTGTACATGATTGCGCAGGATCGTTTCGCCGAGGTCGATCCGGTCTATTGGTATTTCTGGATCGGTCTGTCGCTCATCTTCATCGTCGTGTTTCTGCGTGGCGGCGTTCTCGGCGTGTTTGAACGCTTGCTCAGGCGAGGCAAATCGCCATGAGCGAGGCTGGCAAGGGTCTCACGACGGTCGATCTGTGCAAGAGCTTCGGGGCTCTCTCTGTCGCCAACAGCATTAACTTCAATCTCGCTGCGGGCGCACGCCATGCGTTGATAGGGCCTAACGGGGCGGGCAAGACCAGCTTCGTCAACCTAGTGACGGGCGTGCTGCGGCCGACGTCCGGCAGGCTGATCCTCGACGGCGACGACATCACCGCGCTGCCGCAAGCGCAGAGGGTGAAGCGCGGGCTGGTACGGACGTTCCAGATCACCGCCCTGTTTCGGCGTCTCTGCGTGCTGGAAAACGTGGCGCTGGCGATTGCCGAGCGGCAGGGCGTCGGCGGCGATTTCCTGCGGCCGGCCGGCCGCCACCGCGCGGTGATCGAGGAAGCCTATGACGTGCTCGAAACGCTTGGGCTGGCGCGCGACGCCTTGCGGCCGATCACCGAGCTTGCCTATGGCCGCCAGCGCATGGTCGAAATCGCGGTGTCGCTGGCGTTGAAGCCTTCCGTTCTGCTGCTCGACGAGCCCGCCGCCGGCGTGCCGCCGAGCGAAAGCATCATGATCATCGAGGCGATCGAGCGCCTGCCGGCAGACATCGCCGTGCTGTTCATCGAGCACGATATGGAACTGGTGTTCCGGGTGGCGCAGCGCATCACCGTGCTGGTGCAAGGCAGTGTGCTGGTCGAAGGTAAGCCGGCGGACATCGCCGCCGATCCCCGCGTGCGGCAGGTCTATCTCGGGGAGCGCAAACATTGAGCGAGACTTCGGGACTCAGCCTTCAGGGCGTCAGGGCCGGCTATGGCGAGACCGTCGTCATCGACGATGTCTCATTCGATCTCACCAGGGGCGCGACGCTTGCCGTGCTCGGCCGCAACGGCGTCGGCAAGACGACCTTGTTGGCGACCATCATGGGGCTGACGACGCGGCATGCTGGTACGATCCGCTTCAATGGCGCGGATATCTCCAACGAGCCGGTTTATCGCCGCTGCACCGCCGGCATTGCGCTGGTGCCGCAGGAGCGCGAGATTTTCAAATCGTTGAGCGTCGAGGAAAATCTGATCGTCGCCGAGCGGGCAGGGCGGTGGAACCTGGCCCGTGTTTACGACTTCTTTCCCTCGCTTGCCGCGCGGCGGCGTAATCGCGGCGACCAGCTATCCGGGGGCGAGCAGCAGATGCTGGCGCTGGGCAGGGCGCTGATGGGCAATCCGTCTTTCCTGCTGCTGGACGAGCCGATGGAAGGGCTGGCGCCTGTCATCGTCGATGCCGTGCTCGCCGGTCTCGACCGGCTGAAGCGCGAGGACGATATGGCGATGATCCTTGTCGAGCAGCATGCACGGCTGGCGCTGGAGTTCGCGGACAATTGCATCGCGCTCGATCGCGGCAGGATTGTCTACAAGGGAGCGAGCAGGAGCCTGCTCGATGCGCCTGAGAAGTTGGCGGAGCTGGTAGGCGTGGCGGGTGTAAGCGGAACAAATTAGGCGCCCTGTACAACGTCATGCCCGGCCTTGTGCCGGGCACCCACGCCGGGACATCGCTGCACGTTGAAAGAAAGCCGCGACCTAAGACAGCCTTCTAACCCAAAATCATTCACGCGCACGGCGTGGGTGCCCGGGACAAGCCCGGGCATGACGGCGAGGCATTCTACGCATAGCGCGAGAAGTCGTAGCCTTCCTTGGCGGCGATTTCGAGCAGGAAGGGCTTGCCCTTTTCCGTCGTCTCGATGGCTTCCTTGATCGTCGGCACGATGTCGGCGGGCTTCTCGACGCGGCGCGAGGCGACGTTCAGGGACTGGGCGAGTTTCTCGTAATTGCCGCCGATGTCGAGCGCGTCGTATTTCGCCGTCGACTTTTCGAGCATGTGACGTTCGCAGGCCATGACGGCGTTGTTGAACACCACGGTCAGGATGCCGATGTTGTTGCGCGCCGCCGTCTCGATGTCCATGCCGGTCATGCCGAAGGAGGCGTCGCCCATCACGTTGATGCAGAGCTTCTCGGGCGCTGCCAGTTTGGCGCCCATCGCAAGGCCGAGGCCATAGCCCAGTTGCGTCGACTTGCCCCAGCCGAGATAGGAGAACGGCTTGGTCGTCTCCCACATCGGCAGCAATTGTTCGCGCGGGCTGCCGGCCTCATGGGTGATGATGACATTGTCGCGGTCGGCCACCTGCATCAGATCGTTGATGACGCGGTACTGGTTGATCGGCACTTCATCGGAATTCAGTTGCTTTTCCCAATCGGCGCGCCAGGCTTTCTTCGAGGCGGCGATCTTGTCCTTCAAGGCGCTCAGGCGGGCAGCGTCAGGCTTGGCGCGGTGGCGGCCGATCTCCTCGATCAGCGCTTCGATGACGAGCGCGGCATCGCCAACAAGGCCGAGATCGGCGCGGATGTCCTTGTTGATATCGGCGAAGTCATTGCTGGAATGAATGATCTTTTTGCCGCGCGGCAGCGCGGGGCCGAACGGCGTGCGCGTCAGGCTGGAGCCGATGGCGAAGACGAGATCGGCTTCGTTCATGCAATCGGCATACATTTTCGGGCGCGACGCCGTCGAGGCGCCGAGCGCCAGCGGATGGCTTTCGGCAATCGCGCTCTTTCCCGGGTTGGTGGCAGCAACAGGCGCGGGGATGAGTTCGGCAAGGGCTGTGAGGAGTTCACCGGCCTCGGCGTAATGGATGCCCTGGCCGGCCCAGATCAGCGGGTTCTTCGCGGCGAGCAGCATGCGCGCGGCCGCCTTCACCGCTGCCGGATCTGGCGCGGAGCGCAGCACCGGCACGGTTACGTAATCGAGCTCGCCGGGGAATTCGGCCTCGAAGACTTCGTTGGGGATTTCCACCAGCACGGGGCCGGCCTTGCCGGTGCGCATGGCGTGGAAGGCGCGGCGCATCAGGTCCGGCAGCTCGCGCACGTCATGGGCCAGGGCCGACCATTTGGTGACCGGCGCGAAGACCTCCGCAGCGCGGAACGTCGGGCGGATGTATTGGCGGTCGAGTGAAGACGCGGCTGGGATGACCAGCATCGGCACGTTTTCCGAGAAGGCCTGGGCGACGCCGGGGAAGGCGTTCTCGATGCCGGGGCCGTGCTGGGCGGCGAACACGCCGTTCTGGCGGCCGCGCCGCACGCGGCTGAAGCCATCGGCCATGCCGACACCGACTCGTTCCTGGCGGCAGAGAATGGGGCGGACGTTGATGTCGGCGCAGGCTTCGATCAGGGGATTTCTCGGGTAACAGGCGAGAAAATCCGTGCCCTCGAGTTTGAGGATCTTTGCGACGACGTCTGCACCGTTCATTATTTTGTCCTACCCTAGCGTTGAATATCGGACGCAAGGGCAATGATCGGCGGGCTCTTGTCAAGGTCCCTGTTATCGAGCTTGTGCCACCTGTCAGACCGCGCGTAGATAGCGGATAGGCCGGCCCACCGTCAGCGATTGGGCAGCGGCAACAATGCCGCGCGTGTCGACGCCGAAATAGCGGTAGAGATCGGCGATCGTGCCTGTCTGGCCGAAGTGCTCGACGCCGAGCGCCCGGGTGCGATGGCCGAGCACCGATCCGAGCCACGCGAGCGTGGCAGGGTGCCCATCGACCACAGTGACCAGCGCGCAGTTCGAAGGAAGCCCGGCGAGCAGGGTCTCGATGTGGGACGTGGCATCTGTATCGCCATCCTCCCGCGCCTTGCCCGCATTGGTCCAGCCCGCATGCAGGCGGTCGGCAGAGGTGACGGCGAGGAGGCCGATATCGCGCCGGTCTTCGGCCATGCGACCGACGGCTTCGATGGCCTCCGGCGCGACGACGCCGGTATAGGCGATGACGACCTGGGCGTTCGGCCCCGGTTTGCGCATCCAGTAGGCGCCCTCGACAATGTCGTGAGCTCGCTGCGCGTCGAGCGTGCGGACGGGCTGTTCGAGCGTGCGCGTCGACAGGCGCAGATAGATCGCACCGCCCTTGTCATAAGGCATCCATGAGGGACGCAGGGCGTCGCGCGCGCCGGCGCCGATGTCTTCCCACTGCAGGTAATGAAAACCGAACCGCATGATGGCGGCGAGCTCGTCGACGAAGGCCGGTTCGTAGCTGGCCAGGCCGTCCTGCGACATGCCGATCAGCGGCGTCGAGATCGATTGATGGGCGCCGCCTTCACCTGCCAACGACACGCCGGAGGGCGTCGCCACCAGCATGAAGCGCGCGTCCTGATAGCAGGCGTAATTGAGCGCATCGAGGCCGCGCTGGATGAAGGGATCATACAAGGTGCCGATGGGGAGCAGCCGTTCGCCGAACAGTTGATGCGAGAGGCCGAGGCCCGACAGCATGAGAAACAGATTCATCTCAGCGATGCCGAGTTCCATATGCTGGCCCTTGTCGGAGAAATGCCAGTTGAACGTCGAGGGAATGCGCTCGGCGCGAAACAGATCCGTCATCTCGTCCTTGGCGAAGAGACCGCGCCGGTTGACCCAGGGGCCGAGATTGGTCGAGACGGTGACATCGGGCGAGGTGGTGACGATGCGAGATGCAATCGCGTCCTCGGATCGGGCGATCTCATTCAGCAGCAGGCCGAAGCCTTGCTGGGTAGAGAGTTCCGCCTGCTTCGGCGCGGGCAGAACATCCGGCACAGCGATGGGGCTTGCGCTGCGGCGGCGCGCATCATCCTGATTGAAGGGAATGGCGGCGATAAATTTTTCGAGTTCCCTGGGGTTGATCGACTGGCCCTCGAACTTGTCCCATTCGTAGCCCTGGCGCACGCCGATGCGTTTCTGGAAGCCTTCCAACTGCGCCGGCGTCAGCATGCCGGCGTGATTGTCCTTGTGGCCGGCGAGCGGCAGGCCGCAGCCCTTGATCGTATAGGCGATGAACACGGTCGGCCGGTCATGGTCGATGCGTTCGAAGGCTTCGACCAGGCCCGGCATGTCGTGGCCGCCGAGATTGGTCATCAGCCGCTCCAGTTCTTCGTCGGAGCGGCGCTCGATCAGGCGCGTGACATCGCCCTGGTCGCCGATGTCGTCGAGCAGGCGTTTGCGCCAGGCGGCGGCGCCCTGGAAGGTCAGCGCGGAATAAAGCTGGTTGGGCGTGCGGTCGATCCAGTCGCGCAGCTTGTCGCCGCCGGGTTCCGCGAAGGCGGCGCGCTGCAGGGCGCCGTGTTTGAGCACGACAACGTCCCAGCCAAAGGCCTTGAAAATATCCTCGAAGCGCGCGTAGAGGCCTTCGCGGATCACCGCATCAAGGCTCTGGCGGTTGTAGTCGATGATCCACCAGGTGTTGCGGACATTGTGCTTCCAGCCTTCGAGCAGGCTTTCAAAAATATTGCCTTCGTCCATTTCCGCATCGCCCATCACGGCGATCATGCGGCCCTTCGCGTGGTCCTTGTTCCAGCCGTGCGCGTGCACGTAATCCTGCACGAGGCTGGCGAAGAGCGTCTGGCTGACGCCGAGGCCGACGGAGCCTGTCGAGAAGTCGACGTCATCGATATCCTTGGTGCGCGACGGATAGGATTGCGCGCCGCCGAAGGCGCGGAAGTTTTCCAGCTTCTCGCGGGTCTGCTTGCCCATCAGATATTGCAGGGCATGGAAGATGGGGCTGGCATGAGGCTTCACTGCCACCCGGTCCTGCGGCCGCAGCACGGCGGCGTAGAGGGAGGTGAGGATCGTCGCCACCGAGGCGGAGGACGCCTGGTGGCCGCCGACCTTAAGCCCGTCGTGATTGGGGCGGATGTGATTGGCGTTGTGGATCATCCATGTCGAAAGCCAGAGCGCCTTGCGCTCGATGGCGTCGAGAAACGGCAGCCGAGAATCACCCATGTCTTCACTCCGCGATCTGGCGTAGAATCTGGATGGTGTCGGCTGAAAATAACTGCCATAGTTAGCGCTGAAAGCGATTATTTTGGCATTTATGCTCAGTTTGGATGGGGATTTTGCAGAAAACAGCCAATCGGAATATAGATCAGATCGACCGGAAGATCCTTAGCCATCTGCAGCGGGACGGCCGTATGGCGGTGCAGGAATTGGCCGAAAAGGTCGGCCTGACGATTTCGCCCTGCCTGCGCCGGGTCCGTCTGCTGGAAGAGGCGGGGATCATCCGCGGCTACTCGGCGGTCGTCGATCAGGCGCGGATCGGCTTGCCGATCAGTGTTTTCGTACAGGTGAAACTGGAACGCCAGCGCGAAGAGGAATTGCAGCGTTTCGACAAGGCGCTCGCCCGCTTTCCTGAAGTCTTGGAGGCTTATCTGATGACCGGCGTCTGCGATTATCTGCTGCGGGTGGTGGTGGCGGACCTGCCGGCCTATGAGGCTTTCCTGCGTGACAAACTGACTCGCGTGGAAGGCGTGCGTTCGATTGAATCGAGCTTCGCACTCAAGCAGGTGAAAAGCACGTTCGCATTGCCAATGGAGTGAGAGGGCAACCACTTAACAGCCATAAATCAAAAATAGAAGATGACACTGGCGCCATCATCGCGGATGACGAGATCGTCCGAACCGAGCATACGCGAGATACTGAGCGTCCGAATTGGTCCAATGGACGATGCGAATAGGAGTTATTATATGGCGAATCCCACGCCACGTTATCGCCGCCTTGATGCTTGCCGGATTGGCGGCGGAACGAATTTGCTTACTGTTTTGAGTTTGGGTGAACAGGCGCTCACGGGTGTCTTTCCACGCAACCGGGATGAGGCGATCACCAAGGGGCCGCTCGAATTGGTCTGGTGTCCGGATAGCGGATTGCTTCAGTTGGCGCACTCCTATGATCCGAACGAGATGTATGGGGAGAACTACGGCTATCGCTCTGGTCTTAACCAGTCGATGATCGACCACCTGACACGCAAGATTCGCCACCTGGAATTGCTGGCCGATGTTAAGCCCGGTGATGGCATCCTCGATATTGGGTCAAACGACTGCACGTCGTTGAAGGCCTATCAAACATCCGGCCTCAAACGGGTCGGCATCGATCCCACCGGCGCCAAGTTCTCGCAATTTTATCCGCCCGATATTGAGCTCGTGCCCGATTTTTTTACTGCTAAGAACTATCGCAAGGCGTCCGATCGACCGGCGCAGATCGTTACGTCCATTGCGATGTTTTATGATCTTGATGATCCAATTGCGTTTGCGCGCGAAATCGAACAGATTCTTGCCCCCAATGGTCTGTGGCATTTCGAGCAGAGTTATATGCCCTCGATGCTAAGGACATGTTCATATGACACGATCTGTCATGAGCATCTCGAATACTATTCGCTCACAGCGGTTGAACGGATCGCTTCAGCAGCAGGGCTCAAGATTGTCGATGTCCAGATGAACGCCGTGAACGGCGGCAGCTTCGCCGTCACGGCGGCCAAGGCAGGCAGTTCCGTCAAGGTCAATCGTCCCGTCATTGAATGGCTTTTGCAGCAGGAAGAGCGGATGGGTCTCAGAACTCCACGGCCCTTCCGTGATTTTGAGGAACGCGTTTATCGTCATCGCGATGATCTGGTTCGACTGCTCAACGAACTGGTTGCTGACGGCAAGAAGATCATTGGGTATGGAGCCTCGACCAAAGGCAATGTCTTGTTGCAGTTCTGCGGCATTACCGAAAAGCAGGTTGCGGCTATTGCCGAAGTGAACACGGAGAAGTTCGGAGCCTTCACGCCTGGAACGCATATTCCCATCATTTCAGAGGCGGAAGCCCGCGCGATGAAGCCCGATTATTTTCTCGTTCTACCCTGGCATTTCAAGGATGGAATCGTTCGGCGGGAACAGGAATACCTAAACCAGGGCGGCAAGATGATATTCCCGTTTCCCGAGATTGAGATCGTGTAGTCAAGCGCGTCTGGCCAGGGCGAAAGTCTAAACTTCGCGGCGGCCGGCTTCTGCTATACTCTCGATCTTATCCGCGCTTCTTCGCTGTGGGCGATGGCATGTACGACCTCATCAATCGTCATGCCGCCTTCCGTCGTCTGACGTAGCCAGAATGCGCGGCCTTCGGGATCGGCGGGTCGGCCGAGATGGCGCCGATAGGCTTTTGCAATTGACCTTTGCGCCAGTATTCTTGTTTCCGACGGTTGTTCGCTCTTGCTGTTTGCAATGGAGGCGTTTGGGAAAACCAGTTGAGCCGGCAGTGTCGCCGCTTCATGTCCCGCTTCGTAGGCGTTTCGATAGATCTCAATCAACTCCGGCTGGCGATCCAAAAATTCCGGCAGATGTTTGAATCTCCGCACCAGCCGAGCTGGGTCGAAATAGGCAGCATTGCCCATCGGATCGGAGGAGTAGATTTCCCGGAAGAATTGAACTGCTCCGGGCAATGTGTGGCGACGCCAGCGGTCTATATCTTCCGTGCTGACGCCTTTGCTTTCGGCGATTTCATAGACCTCGGGGATTCTTTCAAGGATCCAGAGCGGCGCATAACGCATCCACGACACGTTCATGTTGACGACAAGCTGGGGCTCTCCAATCCAGACGCCTGGTTCTTCCATCATGTTGTTCAAGACATAATAGGTCGTTGGAATGCACGTCAGCATTGTGGAAAAAGGCCGCCCGCTTGTGTCCTGGGAATAGGCATTGATCGCATGGTCGCGGCGGAAAACGAGCGTGTAGATCGCGGTGAAGAAATTTTCGTTGCGCGCGCAAATGTCTTTGATCAAGCCGGACTTGTCGGGTTCCGCGGGTACGATCGGCTTGGCTTCCTTCACGAACATGTCAAAATCGGTGACGGTTCGCGCATCTTGAACCAGTGTGTAGGCGTAGTTCAGATAGATAAGCGACGTGTTCTCGTGATCGTCGATTGCCTTGATGACGCGTTCGATCGCGCCCGGCATAAGCAGATCGTCATCTCCGAGAATCCAGATATACTCTCCGTGCGCATTGTTGGCCGTTTCACGCAAATTGCCGAGCATGCCCACGTTCTGTGGATTCCGCCGATAGGAGAAGTCCGCGCGTTTCAGATATTTTTCCACGACTTGCGGCGTGTGGTCGGGTGACGCGTTATCGCACACGAACAGCTCGACACCGGGAATAGGAGCTGGATAGAGCCGCTCCCAGTTTCTAAGGCTGGCGGCAAGCCATTCGGCGCGATTGTAGGTGCTGATGCAAATCGAGAGTCGCGGCTTTCTCGGCAAAGACATCTCTATCGGGTTGCCTTCGTTGACGGGCCGCGACTTTGCGAATGACCACGCTTGCTTCAGTTGCGTGTTTTCGGTCAACAAAAATGCAATTTCTTTCGCGTAGTCCTGCCAGGATTTGAATTTGCGAAGACGAGCGGCAGCCGCGAGAGCTGCCCTCTGATCTGGATCGTTGGCGAGTGTTTCTATCGCGAGTGCCAGCGCCAGAAAGTCCCTAACATCGACCGTCAGGCAGCCGCCACCCTTTGCAGCTTCGGCCATCGCTCCAAACTGCGCGCAGATGCAAGGTTTGCCGTGCCAGAGACTTTCCAGAATGGGTAATCCAAAACCTTCTTCCTTCGACGGATAGACGGTGAAATCTGCTTCGGCGTAGAGCTCGCGAAGCCGGGCATCATCAGCATCCTTCTCCCAGGTGATCGTGCTGTCCTTGGATACGACGTCCTGCACACGCGCGATCAAATCCGGGTCGAATGTATAGTCGCCGCCAGCGATGACGAGCCTCAATGATGTTTTCGAACGTCGCTTGGCAAATTTGAATGCTCTGAGAAGGGTTTCATGATTCTTCCTGGGCTCCACCGTGCCGACGACAAGTACCGTGACGGCAGGCGCCCCGCGATGATCTTCGGCATGAAGAACGCGCTGGCTTTCGGAGAATTCTCCAGGAAGCACGGCGGTTTGCACCTGGCGGTCAAGGCTTTGAGGTTTTGCCAGCTCACTGCCTAGAAACGCGACAAGATCGGCCCTGCTATATTCGGAAATCGGCAGCACGAGATCATACCTTGCGAGTTCGCGCATATACTCCTTGTGCGCTGCCGAGGATTCCAAAGGATAGATATCTTTCATCTTCCACGGAATGGCATCGTAGAAAATGTTCAAGGTCCTGAGCCCTGCTTGTTTGGCGGATGTAATCAGATAGATTCGCTGGCTGCTTGAAAGGTTCAGCGGCAACTCGCTCATAAAAAACCAACCGCCACCGCATTGGGCGGGTTCCTGCCACCGGGCCCATTGTGCCGGGGTAGGGCCATTCCATTTGCTCAAATGCTGGAGATCGTCCTCTGTGGCTGACTGAAAAGACTGAGACTGTTCATTCCATTTGACTGGAATCAGTTTCAAACCCAGTTCCAGAAGGGCACGCGCCAACTGGCGCGTGACTCTTTGGATGCCTGTATTTTTCGGGAAAGTGAGTGTGGAATCGATCCAATAGTAGATCGGCCCAATACTCTTACCCGGGTGGCACCGAGCGTCTATGCGATCCTGCAATAGCCGTCCATAATCCAGCCATGTCGTTAACGGGCGGGCCGCCGCTTCCTCGGTCAATCGATCGATCAGCCCGGTGTCATTGATCATGCGCTCGATGGCATTACCCAACGCCACCTCGTCACGAGTATCAATGGTAAGGCATCCACCGCCGTCGGCAACTTCCGCCATGGCGCCAAAATTGGCGCAAATGCACGGCTTTCCAAACCACAAGCTTTCAAGAATGGGTAATCCAAATCCTTCTTCTACGGATGGGAACACCGTGAATGCACATTGTCGATAGAGGGTGTGAAGAGCTTCGTCCGTTACACCTTCCATGAAGATGAGGTTGTCATTCAACGAGGCTTTTACCTCTTTTGCCACGGCTGCATGCAGATTGCCGACCAGGATCAGCCGCCAATCGGAATTTGGATTTCGGCTTTGATAGGCCTTGAAGGCCCGAATGAGTGTTAATTGATTCTTCCGCTCTTCAATTGTCCCGACACATAGAATCAATTTTTCGCTAGCCGAGTTGGCCGTCATTCTGGGCCCAAGACTGGAATCGCCCGGCAGCAAGAGCGGCATAATCTCCGGCGTGGTACGTGCGGTCGCGTGCTCGCTCGCACGCCAGAATGAATGCAAGTCCGCAGCCGACCATTCTGAAATCGGCCAGACCACATCGACGAGCCGGAGATGTTGCATGTATGCGGCGTGACGCGATGCGATGTTCGAAAATTCTTCGCGGAGCAGAGGAATTGCATCATAAAACAGAAAGCCGATCTGCAGCCCACAGCGTCTTGCCCATAAAATCAGATCGAGCGTCACCGCCTCCTTCTGATAAGTCAAATGGGTGACCTCGGGCGAGATAAGCCAATTGTGTTCTTCGACCTTATGCAGACCGATCGGCACGGATGAATTTTCTTCTCCAAGGTAGATTTCACGATCATACGGCTCTACCGGAGGGCCATTCCACGCCGCCAGATGCTCACGTTCGGATATATTGATGAGGACGCAGCATTTTTGATCCGGATCCCACTTAACAAAGCGCACGCTCTCGCCAAGGGCAATCAGAGCACCGCTGAGGCCGCGGACGGCTCGTTGGACGCCTGTATTGACCGGACATTTTATCGTATGGTCAACAAAGATGTAGGTCGTGCGCGCTCCCCTTTCGAGCGGGACCGGTCGAAAGCCGTCGCCAAGCGGCGTATCTGAATCGTATGACAGAGCTGCAAATTCTGATGCATTGTAAGGCAGTGGGTTTGCATTGTCCGGCTGGCTGCGATTGTTGAAAATGCGCGCGATACCCCCATTGGGCGACAAGACCGAAGACAACACCGAAGACATGGCCGACCGCGCCAACAGCGCCGCTCTTCCCGCAGCACGAGCGGGTGCGGTCAAGCGCCATGACAAGCTCGCATGAATGGAAGCCAAAGCGCCTTCGGCGGCTGTTTTTGCCTCCTGCATATTTATCAATGCCAGTCTGTGCTGATCGAGCTGCCCCTTCAGGCTTGCTATTTCTGTCTGGAGGTCTCGTTCTATCCGGTCGTGGGCCAGATAGAGTTCGTCATATTCGATTTCTTGTTCTTCCACCTGTTGCCGCAACGCCGTTATCTCTTGAAGGGAATGGCGTGAAAATACCGATGAATCGGTCAGAGCGAAGTCGTCATAGATATTTGGCCCGGGACCGAAGGCCGTTTTCAATTCTGGTTTTTCGTGGGAGACATAATAACGATTCAGCCCATCAAAATAGACGTAGTCGTACCCGAGCGATAACAGCTCCGGCTCCCACTCCTGGTGATTGGGAGTCTGTGTCATCGGGACGGTACTTTCGACGGCTACGATCCACGGTCTTATGCTCGAAGGCAGCCAGCTTCTGATGACCTCTGATTCAAGACCTTCGACGTCTATCTTGAGCCAATGGACTGGACGATCGACATAACGGTCGAACAACTCGCTCAATGGAAAGCAAGGCACTTGACGCTCGACCGTCGTGAATCCACTGGCAGTATATTCATGGACAAGCTCCCGGCGCGCGGTGCTCAGTCCGGTGTGTTCCACAGCGAAGAAGGAGATCGGTGAGGGACGTGTTGAAATTGCCGCTTCGACGACAATTTCGTCTGGCCGCGCGGCGCGTATATGCGCGGCATGCTCGGCAACAGGCTCTACATGAATGCCGCGCCAGCCGATTTCATAGAAGCCCTTGCTTACCGAATATAAATCCGGATCGTGGGCGCCGATATCGACATAGAATCCATTCTGGATTTCTTTCAGCGCTCGCCAAAGGATGACATCCTCGAAGTTCTGCGCATGAGAAATGAACACTCGACGGTAACTCCAGGTGTTCGACCTTCAATCATTACTGCTTTGGAAAGCGGGAATGACTATAGAAGGTTGAATTTTCTTTCAATTTCAATAAGACAACCGAATTTGCCGGATTGTGGCAGGCTTCAATTGGTCAATAGGTTGGGCAAAGCGCACACGAATGGGACCACACTGTGTCGGGCCGGAGTTGCGATCAATCGGCGCCAATCTGCCGCTGGGTCACAGCAAGGGTATGCTCCTTCGCCATCACTGATTCGTCCAGGATACGTGTCAGTTTGGCGCCGCGAAGCAACATCTCGCCTTCGATCGCGCCTTTCAGCAGATGCAGGCGGATTTCAACATTCTTCAAAGGATCTTCCACCTTGAAAGTAAGATCGAAGGCATAAACGCCCTGTCGTGGAAAACGCATGGTAACGGCGTTGAGCGTTTGACCGATGAAGACATCGGCAAACGCTATCGTGTCTGAACGGCAATCTAGAAGCTCGATTTGGACCTCTGCATTCCACGTTCCCCGTGGCAAATGCAGGTACGGGCCAAAGAAGACGTAGCGGGCAGGGCCGGTGAGGATGGTGGTCCCTTCCAACTGGCGGTTAGGTACATCTCCATTCTGAAAGAACTGCCGATGCCAGTATATCTCGTCAATGCGACGCCTCTCCGTGATCAGCGTATATGTTTGGCCGAGATCGCTCATGAGTTTGCGATCTTGCCGGGTCAAGGCATTCAGGGCGGTCGAAGGCGATTTCCATTCGGGAAACTGACCGGCGATAAAGTCATGCAGTGTGGCTTCCGTACCGGCGCCGTACGAAACCCTCTCGAGAATGGTTGAGAACTGCGATTCCGAGCAGGGAATTCTATAAAAATCAATTAGATCCGAGAGAATTTCGGTCACAGGCACATCATATTTTTCTGGTGTGATGATGTGCAGCTTGTCTGACTGCATAATCTCCTCAATTGGCATCAGCATCATCGCTGCGGTGCGAACGGAATGGATGAAGCCTTTGCCGGTGTTAGCCATCTGGAAGCCGACGACGGTGGGGTAGTCGTCCAGGCACAAGACGGCCGCCGCGCCCGAGTCGATCAGGAGCTTGATCAGTGCCGATTGTGGACAATCCGAATACAATACGACAGCCTTGCGGCTGGAGGCTGGAATAGTCGCCCAAGCGTCACGCAGAGGTTCAATGCCTGCAGCGGTTATGCTTGCGGTTTCGCCAAGGGTGTTTTGTGCAATTATTTCAACGATCTTGGCGATCGATAGCGAGATCGACGATTGCATACCGAGTACGCTGAGTAACATCTGGCAGAACTTTCAGGCTGTCGCCGATAAGCGAATATCCGGTCCATATAGCAGTCCATTCCCGTCAATTGCAGGGGCGAGAGCCAGACAAGCCGTCAAACCTCCGCATCGATCGAATTTCGCCAAAATTGGCGTTAAAGATAAAAAAATCCTTAGATGTGACTTTAGGAGTGAGCTGTTTTGGTGGGCAAGCATGACGCCGCTTCGGAATAATCAACGTAATTATCAATATAGTTCTGAAAGGAAGTCGCCTTTATGGCCGTGAACTTGCCCGACTTAGCTGCGAATTTCTCGCGGACTGGGGCTTTGCTTCCTCCAGGTACTGTCGACAAAGTTCTCGCCAGATCTCAGCTTCGCGCCCGTATTATCCGTAGGCTATTGATTTCAATCATCATATTCCCGTCGTTGTTCGCCATCCTGTATTACGGCCTTTTTGCCGCCGACCGGTATGTGTCGGAGGCGAATATCATCGTGCGCAGCGTGTCGAGTAAGCGTATGTCGGGTCTGGAGATGATTTTCCAGACTTTCGGCATTTCGCGCGCCGTCGACGACTCAAATGCCGTCCAGAACTACATGCTGTCGCGCGATGCCGTGCGGGCGCTTGAGACGCGGGTTCCGCTACGAACGATCTTCTCCGATAAACACGGCGACATCTTTTCACGGTTCCCGCGGTTCTGGCTGCCGAAGAACGATACGTTCGAGCGGCTCTACGAATATTATCTTGACCGGGTGAGCGTCGTTCAGGATCAGGCCAAAGGCATCACAACGGTGCGCGTTGTGGCTTTTCAGCCTGAAGATGCCAAAAAAATCTCGCTCGCGCTGCTGCAACTGTCGGAAGAAATGGTCAACCGCATGAACGTGCGGGCTCAAAACGACACGGTCAATTCGTCGCAAGCGGGTGTTGATCAAGCCGTTCAGACGCTGGTTGAAGCTCAGAAAAATCTTGCCCAGTATCGCAACAAGGAATTGATCATCGACCCGTCGAAGAATTCGGCGTCGGTTCTCGATACGATCACGACACTCGCGACCGAGAATGCACAAGTTCTGGCGCAGGTTCAGGAAATGGGCAAATTGACCCCGAATAATCCGGGAATTGCTGCGCGGCAGGCGCGTGCGGATTCTCTCAAAGCCAGAATAGCCAGCGAGCGTGACAAGCTTGCCGGCAGCGATTCCGGTCTTGCGACAAAAATCGAAACCTATGAGCGGCTCGCCCTTCTCCGGGATATCGCGGAGAAAGGGCTGACAAGTGCGAGTGCATCACTTGAAACTGCGCGTCAGGAAGCGCGCCGTCAGCAGATCTATATCGAGCAGATCGTCGCTCCCAATTTGCCCGATCAATCGACTGAGCCGGAGCGGCTGCGAATGATCGCGACCTATATTGTGGTGACCACGATGCTGTCCGCTGTTCTATGGCTGCTGACCGCAGGCGCGCAGGAACATTGAAGATGCTTGCCAACCTGCTTTCATTTTTCGATACCGGTTCACGGCGATCCAGTTTTGCGGTGGGAAGCCGCGTGCAGGTTCGTATCGTGGCCGCGTTGATGATCCGCGATGCGATGGGACGCTTTGGTCACGAAAATCTTGGATTTTTTTGGGTCATTGGAGAGCCGCTCCTGTTGACCTGCGGCGTCATGGCTCTTTGGACCCTCACCCATCAAGGCCATGGCGCCGGGGTGAGCGTCGTGCCGTTTGCTCTTACGGGTTACTCGATGCTGACGATGTGGCGCATGATCGTCTTCAAATCGATGCATGGCATGAGGCGCAGTGCGACTCTGATTTTTCACACGAACGTAAAGTTTTTCGACATTTTGCTGGCTCGCTCGCTCCTTGAAACGATCGGTATTCTCGCCGCGTTCCTCGTTGCCTATTTGCCGCTTTGGCTGCTTGGTTTCGTTCCGACGCTCAACGATCCTCTGGCCTTGTTCATCGGTTGGCTGATGACGGCCTGGTTCAGTTTTGGCTTCGGTCTGATTATCGCTGCTTTGACCGAACTCAGCGATGCACTGGAGCGCTTTATTCATCCTGCGATGTATTTGACGCTGCCGATTACGGGCGCGTTTTATCTGGTCGACTGGATGCCGGCGCGGATAAGGGACATATTGCTGTATTCGCCACTGGTGCACGGCAGCGAAATGTTTCGCAGCGGCGTTTTCCCGCCCGATGTCGTAACGATTTACGATCCTTGGTATCTACTGACCTGGTGTATCGTCATGACCGGTATCGGTCTGCCGCTTGTTTCATATGCTCAACGTCATGTGCAGCTAGCCTGATGGCGGAAGCTGGTTGTCCATTGCAGGTTCTTGAATGACCGAAGTCGCTGAAGATCAACCAATTATCGTGCGGCAGATCGAGCTGCGGCCGCTAGAAATGCGTGGCCAGCTCGTCGCCGTCGAAGACGAAGCGCCAGAACCGAAGCCGCGATCGTTTTTCCGCGAACACAAGCTGTTCATGGTGACTGTCGTCATTCCCGTTTTTCTCGCGGCGATCTATCTTTTTTTCATTGCGTCAGACCGCTATGTCTCGGAGGCGCGGTTTATCGTTCGTTCGTCATCGGCATCGCCGATGGACGGCATCGCCTCGCTTGTGTCCACGCAGGGCCTTTCACGCGCCAATGATGAGACGTTCGCTGTCAACGAATATCTTACCTCTAGGGATGCGGCAGAGCTGCTGCTGGCCAAGAACAATCTTGCTGAGATCATGACGCGTCCGGAAGCCGACATTATCAATCGCTTCCCGAATTTCTATACGCGCGACTCCAAGGAAAAGCTCTACAAGCATTTCAAGGACATGGTCTATGTGGACATCGAGGGTGCAACGGGCATCAGCACGTTGCAGGTGACCGCGTTCCGACCCGAAGATGCCAAAGCTATGACGAGCGCGCTGCTTAAGTATGCCGAAGAACTGATCAACCGGCTGAACGAACGGTCTTATCGGGATGCATTGAAATATGCCGGCGTGATCGTCGATCAGCAAAAGGCTGAATTTCTCGACATTGAAAAGCGTCTTTCAGCGTGGCGTAACGAGACCGGGACTGTGGATCCGGGTAAAGAATCCCTCGCGGGGCTGGAGTCGATTGGCAAGATGACTGTCGAACTGTCGAAGCTCGAAGGCTCGATTGCCGAGACGATCGCTTTGACGCCGAGCAATCCAAACCTTCCAGCCTTGCGGCAGAAGGCGGTTTCCTACAGGAATGAGATCGACAAGCTGAAACGTCTTATCGTCGGGGGTGACGGCTCGATGTCGGACAAGCTGCAAGTGTATGAGCAATTCATGCTTGAACGCGAAATCGCCGGTCGTGCACTTGCGGCAGCCGAACTCAATCGCCTAAAAGCGCGGCAGGAAGCAGATCGCCAACATCTCTATCTGCAGACAATCGTCGAACCAAATCTTCCGGATCAATACACGTATCCACGCCGTTTCCTCTATTTCCTGGGAATGATCGGCTTGTGCTGTATCGTTTATCTGATCCTTCGAACGTTGTCTGAAAACGCCATGGAGCATTCGGCTTGAGCAAGTTTTCCGCTGTAAGAAGCAAACTCTTGCCAGCAGCCGTTCGAGGCGGCGCGCGCCTTTACGAATGGGCGGAAGGCGAAGTCGCGGCTGCGCGTAACACGATGCAAGTCGAAAAGACGCCGGTGCAGAAAAAGGATCGGTCGATCCGCCTGACGAATATCGTGAAGGAATATCACACACCGATCGGCCGGCGCCGCGTGCTCGACAATATTTCTTTTGAGGTCAAGCCGGGAGAAAAAATCGCGGTGCTTGGCCGTAATGGCGCTGGCAAATCGACGTTGGTCAAGATCATTGGCGGCGTTGAGCCCCCGACGTCAGGAGAATTGCACAAGGGCCTCTACATGTCCTGGCCTCTGGCATTTACCGGAGGACTTGATGGCGTGATGACAGGCATCGACAATATCAAGTTCATTGCCCGTGTTTACAATCGTCCATTTGAAGATGTCGTGGCGTTTGTCGATGACTTCGCTGAACTTGGCCGCCAGTTATTCATTCCGGTGAAGAATTACTCGTCTGGCATGAACATGAGGCTCGCATTCGGGCTTACATTGGCGATCGATTTTGACTGCTTCCTGATCGACGAAGTCTTGTCGGTCGGCGATCAGCGGTTCCATCAAAAGTGCTACGACGAGCTATTCGTGAAACGTGCGGGCTGCGCTATGATCCTCGTCAGTCATGACGTAGCGATTCTTAGAAAATTTTGCGATCGCGCTATCATACTCAAGGGAGGGCGCGGTCGCGTTTTCGACGACATCGACTTCGCGCTGAGTATATATCATTCGCTCTGAGAGCTTCAGTTCGGCTGGAACGGAAGACGTAGGCAGGCATGTGTCCCGAAACCAGCTTTGCTTTCATCCAGATTTCGCGCTGACCTGATCCCGCCAGTAGTCGAGCAAGCTATCCATTGTCTCTTCGATAGGAATTCTGGCTGTCCAGCCTGTCAGATGTTGCAATCTTCCAGACGCGCCCTCCACACGGGGCACGTCGGAAGGCCTCAGTCGATCTTCATCTACTTTGATTTCAAAATCGCACCGTGCCCGGCTCCGGAATTTGTCGACCAGTGTCGCGATAGACCATGCTTGTCCCGAGGCAATATTGACTACATTCCTGTGGTCGAACGAATCCAGATGATTGATGATGGCTATATAGGCAGAGACGACGTCCCGCACATCCAGGAAGTCGCGAACGACATTGATGTTACCGACTTTGAGGATAGGTGGCTGCCGGCCGGCTTCTATGGCTGCAATTTGCGCGGCAAATGTAGGCAGCGCAAATCGTTGGTCCTGTCCTGGACCGGTGTGATTGAACGGGCGGGCTACAATCAAGCGAGCGGTTGCCGGCAGAATATCAAATAGCGCCATCTCTGCTGCAAGCTTGGAACGGGCATATGCATTGATCGGCCGAGGCGGAGTTTCCTCCGTGGCCTGTCCATCCTGGAAACTGGTGCCGTAGACTTCGGAACTGCTGACGAGCAGGAAGTTAGTTGCAGGACAATGAATGGCGCATGCACTGGCCAACCGTATCGAGCCGTTGAGATTTATCTCCCAAGTCTCCGGTGCTGAATTTAACGCAGAACCGACCGACGACTGTGCGCCAAGGTGAATGACGAGGTCCGGTTTGACCTCGGCGATGGCCTTGTTAATGCTGGCGCTATCTTCCAAATCACCGATAATGGGTGTCCAGCCGGGAAAGTCGATCTTGTCATCCGACCTGCGGAGTTGATAAAGCTCTTGTGCGGCGCAACGCTTGGCAATCGTCGGTGAAAGCCATTTGCCGACGAAGCCGGTCCCGCCTGTCAGCAAGATCCGCCGGAGTTTCATATTCCGCGAGACCCTCTCTGTCATCACTCACCAGTTCTGGGAGGTGGAGCGATGACGCACCAGATCGGCATCAACCATTTCCTTGATCATGTCTTCAAGTGAAGTTTCCGCCGACCAATTCAGTGCTTCTTGCGCCTTGGCTGGATTGCCCAGCAAGACATCGACTTCCGCCGGACGATAGAAGGCGGGGTCGATGACGACATGCCTCGCCATATCCAGGTCTACGTGTTCGAAAGCGATGCGGCACATATCACGAACTGTCACGGTGCGGCCAGTTGCGATGACATAGTCTTCCGGCTTTTCTTGTTGCAGCATCATCCACATGGCGCGCACGTAGTCGCGCGCATGTCCCCAATCACGTTTGGCATCGACGTTACCCAGGCGCAATTCGCTTGCGAGGCCGAGTTTTATGCGCGCGACCGCATCGGTGACCTTGCGGGTGACAAATTCGATGCCGCGGAGCGGGCTCTCGTGATTGAACAGAATTCCAGAAGAAGCATGAAGGCCGAAGCTTTCACGGTAATTCACAGTGATCCAATGGCCATAAAGCTTTGCGACGGCGTAGGGGGAGCGTGGGTAGAACGGGGTTTTCTCGCTTTGCTTCTCTTCCTGAATCAGACCAAACATTTCTGATGATGAGGCCTGATAGAAGTGCGCATCTGGCTTAACGACGCGCGTCGCTTCAAGCATGGTGGCGACGCCTACCGCGGTAATGTTGGCGGTCAAAATAGGTTGTTGCCAAGATGAAGCAACGAACGATTGAGCCGCAAGATTGTAAATTTCGTCAGGTTTTACATGGTGCATGACTCGTACGATGCTTGAGAGATCGCCAAGATCGCCATCGAGCAAGGTGACCTTATCAGCAACCCCAAGCCAGCGGAGACGATGATCTTCCACGCCGCGGTGTGAAGATCGCCGGATGACTCCAAAAACCTCGTAGCCCTTGCCAAGCAGAAATTGGGAAAGATAGGCGCCGTCCTGTCCGGTTATGCCAGTGATGAGCGCACGTTTGGTCATATGTCAGAGGCCTCGTAAAAACCTGATTAGATGCGTGTTGGTGCAATACCGTTGCGACGCTACGATGGCAAGTTGGGCGAATTGCGACTGCAAGCGATTGGTATTTCAGGTTCTCGGATGTCTCGCGTGCGGCGATTCTGTGAAAGTGTAGATGGCTGAAAGTACGGAATGGCTGAGCAGCCATGGGGACCCGGTTTGGCGGGAAATTGTGTTAAAAACTCCAGATTGATCGAGTTTGAGTAATATATCCTATGCTGCTAGGAACGCCAGTGCTTGAGTTTGCTGCGATATTTTTGGTTGTTTGCGTCTTTACGTCGTCGTTACAGGTAGAATCGTCCATGTTTTGAGTTGACGCTGTTCTCCAATGGAATGCGTACTAAAGGGAGGGATCCTATGAAGGTTGAAAGCGTCGCCTATTCGGTTTCCGGGCTCGATTGCCGCGGGCAGCTGATTTACGATGACAGTGTCAAGACGCCGCGTCCGCTGCTGCTGGTTGCACCCAATTGGGCGGGGATCACGCCGCGGGCGGTCGAAACGGGGAAGATGCTCGCCGGCGACCGTTACGTGGTGATGCTGGCGGATATGTATGGTGAAGGGAAGCGGCCGACCGGCAAGGAAGTGCCGATGGAGTTTCTGGCGCCACTGAGCGCGGACGCGATGGAAACCCGCCGGCGCATTGTTGCCGGCCTCGATGCGATGACGCAGGAAGCGCAGAGGCGCGGGATTGGCGATGTGAAGCGCCGCGCGGCGTTCGGCTATTGTTTCGGCGGCGCCAATGTGCTCGATCTGGCGCGCTCCGGCGCTGATGTCGCTGCGGTGGTCAGCTTCCACGGCAATCTGAAAACGCCGGTTCCCGCCAAGAAAGGCGATGTGAAGGCCGTCGTGCTTGTGGTCCACGGCGCGACTGATCCGATTGCGCCGAAATCCGATCGGGATGCACTTGAAGAAGAGATGACGGCCGCCGGCGCGTGCTGGAACATGCTGACGTTCGGCGGCGTCTGCCACAGCTTCACCGACGATGCCGCGAACCGTCCCGGTGTCTCGCAGTATAACGAACCCGCGATGCGGCACGGCTACAATCTGGCGCACGCTTTCATCGACGACGCTTTCGCCGGTAAGTTCTAACAGGACGCTCATTGCCGGCGGCTGCAACACTTGCCAGCCGCTACCGGCGATGGTCTGATCCCCGCTAGGAGCATTTTCGAGCGAAGTGGCTGCCGGTTCGCGTAAAGAAAATGCGTCAAAACAAAAACCTAGAGCTCGGTTCTGATTCCATCAGAACCGAGCTCTAGGACCGAAGCGACAGAGTTCGTGATCGGGCAGGGGGGATCAACATGAAGCGTCTGGCCGTGGCAATTGTAACGGGCGTTCTGGCTTTTGCGGGGCATGGTCTTGCCACCGCCTGCGCGCAGGATTTTCCTTCGCGGCCGATCCAGATTTTCGTGCCCTGGCCGCCAGGGGCGGTCGACAATTATATCCGCTTCCTGCAGCCGCAGATGGAAAAGCAGCTCGGCGGGCCGCTGATCATCGAGAACAAGCCGGGCGCCAACGGCTATCTCGGCACCGAGCAGGTGATGCGCGCGAAGCCCGATGGCTATACGCTGCTCTTCAACGTCACCAGCAGCATCGTGATGGGGCCACTCACCTCGCCCGATGCGCGCTTCGATGTGCAGAAGAATTTCACGCCGGTGACGGATGTCTTCGTCTCGCCGATGGTGATGGTGGTGCGCAATGCGCTGCCGGTGCAGAACCTGGAGCAGTTCATCGATTATGCCAAGAGCAATCCGGGCAAGCTGAATTTCGGTTCGCCCGGCAATGGCTCGATCCCGCATCTCCTGGGCGAGACGCTCAATCTGGCGGCCGGCATCAAGATGACCCATGTGCCCTACAAAGGATTTGCGCCCGGCGTGCAGGCGTTGATCGCCAACGAGCTCGATATGGCGTTCGTGGCGAGCGGTACGATCCAGTCGCAGATCGTCGCCAACAGGGTGCGGCCCATAGCGATCGACGCGGGACAGATGGCGCCCGGCCTTGCGTCTATGCCCGATTTGTCGAAGACTTTGCCGGGTTTCGATACGGTGCCGACATTCGCTGCGCTCTGGGCGCCAGCGGGAACGCCGAGGGCGGTCATCGATCGTTTGAATGCGGCGGCCGTCGCGGCGCTGAAAGTCCCCGAGACCCGCGCCCGGATCGAGGATGGCGGACAAGTGGTATTGGGGGGCACACCGGAGCAGGTTGCGGAGCGCGTCGCCAAAACCGTCGAGGTCTCGACTAAGCTCGTCGATGCGGCGAAAGCCGCGGGTGTGCGTTTCGACTAGGAGCAGAGATTGCCGGCGCAGATCGAGTTCAGCATCGATAATCTCGCGGCCTATCTCGAAAGGGCGCTCGGGTTTCGCGGACCCTTGACGCTACAGCGGATCGCGGGCGGCCAGTCCAATCCGACGTTCTTCGTGACCGGTCCGGATAGGAGCATTGTTTTGCGGAAGCAGCCGTCGGGGCCGTTGCTGCCGTCCGCGCACGCAGTCGATCGGGAGTATCGTGTCCAGCAGGCGCTGGCGGCAACCAATGTGCCGGTGCCGCGCATGCTGCATTTCTGTGCCGATACCGAGGTCATCGGCACGTCCTTCTATGTGATGGAGCGGCTCGAGGGCCGGGTGTTCCACGACTGTCGCCTGCCGGAGGCGCCGCGGGACGAGCGTCGGCAGATGTATCGCTCCGCCGCGCAGACCTTGGCGCACCTGCACAAAGTCGACTGGCCACGCGCCGGTCTTGAAGGGTTCGGGCGGCCGGATGGCTTTTACGAACGGCAGGTGGCGCGCTGGTCGAAGCAATGGCAGATGTCGAAAACGCGGGAGATCGCCGATATCGATTTTCTGCTCGATTGGCTGCCGCGTCATCTGGCCAAGGCAGGGCCTGCGACCGTGGTTCATGGCGATTATCGCATGGGCAACCTGATGTTTCATCCAAGCGAGCCGCGGGTCATCGCGGTGCTCGACTGGGAACTATCGACGCTCGGCGATCCGGCCGCCGATGTGGCGCATTTCTGCATGATCTGGCACACCGCCGCCGACGAATATGGCGGTGTGTTAGGGGAAGACCTGGCCGCGCTCGGCCTGCCGGAGCAGCGGGCATTCATCGAAGATTATGTCGAGGCGGTCGGACGGCCGCTTGATTTCGTGCCGTTTCACATGGCATTCGCCTTGTTCCGCTTTGCGGTGATTTTTGAAGGTATCGCGGCGCGCGCCAAGGCCGGCAATGCGGCCGGTGGGAACGCGGCAGAGGTTGCGCATCTGGCGTTGAATTTCGCCCGTCGGGCAGCGATGCTGGCGGGAACGCAAGATTGGGAAAAAGCATGAGCGAAGTCGTCACCAGACACATCACCTGTTCCGGGGGACTGCCGGCATTTCTGGCTGTGCCCGCTGATGCCGAGAATGCGCCGGTGATGATCCAGATGCACGAACGCTATGGTCTCGTGCAGCACACCCAGGATCTGGCGCTGCGCCATGCGAGCGAGGGGTTCGTCTGCATCGCGCCGGACTTTTTTCACAAGCATCCCGATCAGGCGGCGCTTCACCGCGGTGACGCCGGATACGATATGACGGACCCGGAAGCGCTGGCATATTTCGATGCGGCGATCGAGGCTGTGGGGCACGTGCCGCAGGCCGATCCGTCGCGGCTGGTGGCGATGGGCGTGTGCCAGACGGCGCGCCATCCGCTGGTGCTGGCCGCCCATCGCGCCGTCTCGGCGGCGCTCTGCTGGTATGGCGCGGCGCAGGACCGCGAATGGCAGGTGAACGCCAAATTCCCGGTCGGGCTCGATGAGATCATCGCCAGCATCGACTGCCCGGTGCTGGGCCTCTTCGGCGAGGCGGACCACATCATCTCGCTCGATCATGTGCGGCGGCTGCGCAACACGCTGGAGGCGGCGAGCAAGAGTTTCACCATCGAGGTGCTGCCCGATGCGCCGCACGGCTGGCTCAACGACACCATGCCCGGGCGCTATCGCCGCGACCAGGCCGAGGCCGGCTGGGCCATCCAGCGGGCGTTTCTGGCGGAGGCGCTCGATCCAGCCTTCGATCGCAACCGCATCGTCCAGCGATATGGTGCGAATTCTTCCGTCAAATATGACTTTTCCAAAAACCTGCGTCTGGAATAGAACTGATCTGACATCACCGCAGGCACTCGTAACAGGAGCAGAAAATGGCCAAGGATTTCAACGATCATTGCTGGAACGACGTGATCGACGATGAGATCCGCGAGATTTACGAGGCCTATCATCGCGAGACGTATGTGGGTGCGCGGCCTGCCATTCTGGCGATCGATCTTTACAACAAGGCTTATCTCGGCGGGAACCGCCCGGTGCGCGAGGTCAATCGCGAACATGCGGGGTCCTGCGGCGAGAACGCCTGGCGCGCCGTCGAGCCGACGCAGCGACTGCTCGCGGCGGCACGGGCCGCCGGCATTCCGGTGATCTATTCGACGCGCCATGCGGACACCGCCGGTGTCGCATCGACCAACCGCCGCAAGGCTGTCGAGACCGAGGATCTTTACGCCATCAAGGATGAAGTGGCGCCGCTGCCGGGCGAACTCGTCATCTACAAGGAGCGCGCATCGGTGTTCTTCGGCACGCCGTTGATCGCCCATCTGCGCCGGCTTGGCGTCGAAAGCCTCATCCTTCTGGGCGAGAGCACATCAGGCTGCGTGCGCGCCACCACTGTCGATGCTTATTCCTATGGCTTTCACAACACGCTGGTCGAGGAATGCACCTATGACCGCTCGATGCTGAGCCACAAGATCAATCTGTTCGACATGCATCATAAATATGCGGACGTGATGCATGTGGAGGATGTGATCGCGCATCTGACGAAGATGACGCGCAAGGTGGCGTGAAGGTAGAAGCTCACAGACCCTCGTCCGGCCCTCGCGATGCGAGGGCCACCTTCTCCCGTGAACGGGAGAAGGATTAACGCCGGCCAGCAGCGATCTTTTCAGCAACGCCCTGCTGGTACTCCGCGATCGGCATGAAGCCCTCGCAGGAGCGACAGAAGCGCTCGGATTCCGCACGGATGTCGTCGGCCGATTTCGACAGGTCGAGATCGTCGGTCCGCGGTTGGGGAATATACCAGTCGGAGTCGCAGAAGATTTCGATGCGGTTTCCTTCCGGGTCGAAAATATAGAGCGACCAGGCGTTGCCGTGGTTGGTGCCGTAGAGGCGCTGCACGCCGGGTGCATCCTTGGCGCGCCGCCAGGCGGCCTGGACGTCTTCCAGCCGCGGCACCCGGAAGGAAATCTGGTTGATCTGGGTGAAGGCGCCGGCGGGCCTGCCGCCGACCAGAACGACCTGATGGTGCTCGCGTGGATGGCCGCTCAGAAAGACGATGGGGTTGCCGCGCGCCTCGCCACGATCTGTGACGACGAAGCCGAGCATGCGCGTGTAGAACTCTTCCATCATGGGCAGGTCGGTTACGTAGAAACCCATGTGGCTGAAGCTCAGTGGGAGGGCTCCGTCGTCGGAATGTGCGGGGGAAGGTTGGGCAGCAGACACGGCGTAACCTCCAAATAAATGTCGTCTGGCCGCCGGGTGCGCGGCTTGCGGGCCAACATTCCGAAAACTAGTGTCAAATCGCAAAAGCGCCAGTCCTTTTTGCCAGAAGGCCTAGGGAAGGCAGATTTTGCGCATGACGATCCCCCGGCGCCTGGGGTATGGGAACACCGAAGCAATTGGCGCGAGATCGCGCGGGACATGGAAACGCGTTCGACAAGGAGAGAACATGGCTGAAGGAATTATCGTCAAGAAGTCCGACGACCTCTTGGAAATCACCCTGAACAATCCGGAGCGGGGCAACGGCCTTTCGGACGAACAGATCGTGTTTCTCGGCGATACGATCGAGAAAGAGCATGAGAATGTCCGTCTCATCGTGCTGCGCGCCAATGGCGAGGATTTCTGCACCGGCCGCGCCGGTATGGGCACACGTCCGGCGACTCGCCCCGAGGCACTGGCGCTGAAGCGCATGAGCGACATCGTGTTCCGCTGCTACAGCATGGTGCGCAAGTCCAGGGCGCCGGTGTTGACGGTGGTGCAGGGCAAGGCATTCGGCTTCGGCTGCGCGCTGGCCTGCGTTTCCGACATCACGATCGCTGCGGATGAGGCTTCCTTCGCCATTCCGGAGTTCAGCCACAACATCATGCCGACCATGGTCATGTCATCCCTGGTCGACCGCGTGCTGCTGAAGCCGCTGATGTACCTGGTGTGGACGAGCAAGATCATTTCAGCCCATGAGGCGCAGCGCATCGGTGCCGTCAGCGATGTCGTTCCCAAGGCTGATCTCGAAAAGACAGCGGATGCGCTGATCGCCCGACTGATGAACGGGCCACGCCCGGCCGTGCTGGCGGTGAAGGAATATGCCCACGGCGCGATGACCATCGACACCGCCAAGGCTGTCGACTTCGCGCGCAATATTCACAGCCTGGTCAACTCGTCGAGCGAGATGCAGGTCGCGAAAAAGTAGAATCGTTGCGGCGCCACCTTCTTCCGTTTCACGGGAGAAGGTGGCCCTTGCGCAGCAAGGGTCGGATGAGGGTGGGTTCTATGAGCTTCCGGTACTAAAGTACCGTGCTTAATACCTCTCAACGACCCTCATAATTTGCGCCCTCATCCGACCTCTGCTTCGCAGAGGCCACCTTCTCCCGTTTCACGGGAGAAGGGTTAGAGGGCGGTGCGGCCGCCGTCGATGGGGATGACCTGTCCGGTGATGAAGCTGCCGGCGCCTGACGCCAGCAACAGGGCCAGGCCCTTGATCTCCTGCGGATCGGCCATGCGTTTTAACGGTACGGAATCGCCCATGGCCTTGACGCGTTCCGGCTCGCGGAACAGGCGGCCGCCGGCGATATTGGTCATGAACGGGCCGGGCGCGACGCCGTTGACGAGAATGTTGTAGGGCGCGAGCTCGATGGCGGCGAGGTGAACCATGTGGATCACGGCCGCCTTCGTCACCGTATAGGGATAGCCCGAAACTTCCGATATGCGCAGGCCGGAAATTGAGGCGGTGACGATGATGCGGCCGCTCTTCTGCGGCTTCATCACCGCGGCCGCCGCCTGCAACGTAGCGAACACGCCGGTCTGGTTGATCTCGACAACATTGTTCCAGACATCGAGATCGATATTCTCGATGTGGCCCGCTTCCTCGCTGATCGGCGCGCCGCCGGTGATGCCGGCATTGGCGACGACGATATCCATCTTACCGTAATGCTTGGCGGCGCCGGCGACGGCCGTGCGGATGGCGGCCGGCTCGCGCACGTCGAGCTCGACAGCCATGGCCTGATGGCCGGCAGCGTTCAGTTTTGCCACGGCTGCGTCGAGGCCGGCGCGATTGGCAT